>Ga0172368_10004834_pt1 | contig 15383 bp, 16 predicted proteins | sample Lak11m_FD_114540 | JGI IMG/M metagenome (GOLD analysis project Ga0172368, IMG submission 114540) | Freshwater microbial communities from Kabuno Bay, South-Kivu, Congo - kab_022012_11m | ecosystem: Environmental > Aquatic > Freshwater > Lake | place: Democratic Republic of the Congo: South-Kivu...
CCTATAAAAATCAGAAAGTGCCCTGTTGAAAAGAGCAGTATTTTATAAAGTTGCCCGCGTCAGCAAACAGCAGTTGACGCACTCTTCCCAGGCTTCTTCTCTTTCTTCTTTGTTCAGGGAGGCTATAGGGCGGTCTTTTTTATTTTTTTCTTTTGCCATAATTTCGGCGGCGGAGACAGGTTTTAATCTATTGTCCTGCAAGTGTCCTGTTAACTGTCCTGTTAGAACATAGGGCTATCAGCTTGCATGTTATCTGATAGCCCTAACTTATTTAAATTAAACTATTTTTTTTGGTGGCGGGGAGAGGATTTGAACCTCTGACCTTCGGGTTATGAGCCCGACGAGCTACCGGACTGCTCCACCCCGCGAATGTTTATGGTAACTTATGGATAAAGTTGTTGTCAAATTTCCAATGATGCTGATAACAGGATGGAATAATCTTCTGTTTTAATTCGCTTGCTTGACAAACCTTTGTGCCTTTGATTTAATGGGATATCTATTTAATTTTTGTGGGGGGAATATGTCTGAGGCAAAGGTAACTTATGTGAATGGTCTTCAGTTCGTCGGCGAAGCAGATTCGGGTCATGCAATTGTCATGGACGGGGATAGTGAGGTTGGAGGCAACAACACAGGCATGAGGCCTATGGAACTGCTTTTAATAGGCATTGGCGGATGCTCAGGAATGGATGTTGTCTCCATACTGAAAAAGAAGAAGCAGGATGTTAAGGGTCTCGATATCAAGGTGAAGGGACAGAAGGCTGAAAATTATCCCAAGAAATTTACCGATATAAACATGGAGTTTGTGATAAAAGGGAAAAACATTTCTGAAGATGCAGTGAAAAAGGCTGTAGAGCTTTCAATGGAAAAATACTGTTCTGTTAAGGCAACGCTCGAGGGCTCTGCAAAGGTAACGTGGAGTTATAAGGTAATTGAGGAATAAAAATGAAAATAAAATCAATCTAAACCGTTACTGAACGCTTTTCGCTTTTTGCAGAGATTTTTCTGTCGTTCTAAGGCGCATTCCGCTACATCCGCAAAACTCACCCCGAACATCGGGGTTCAGACAGTTGCGGTTGTAACGCTCCATGCACCAAGAACGTCAACGAAAAATCTCTGATGTCGCTCAAAGCATCCAGCAACAGTTATAATCTCTATAATGAGGCAGTTACCAAATGACATTTTTAAAACACATCGCTACATTGGGTTTTATCGGCTATCTGCCTTTTGCTCCGGGCACATTCGGGACAGTGGCAGCGCTTATTTTTATGTTTATTCTTAAGCCGTCGCTGCATCTGCACATAATACTGACGTTGTTCATTATAACTGCGGGTGTTTTTTCATCCGGCAAGGCAGAGGAACTTTTTGGGCAGAAAGATTCACGCCATATAGTTATTGACGAATTCGCGGGCTATATGGTGTCTTTGCTGTTTTTGCCTCTGAGCTGGGGGTATATTATCGCAGCCTTTATCCTGTTCAGGTTTTTTGACATAACCAAACCTCCGCCATTGAAAAAATTTGAGTATATTTTTCAGGGCGGTTTTGGCATAATGGCTGATGACATTGGAGCCGGCATTTATGCAAATCTGGGATTGCAGTTATGGAAACTTCTGAATTAGAAATGCTCAAAAAAATTCACGCGATTTTTAAGTCTAAAAAACTTAAACTCTCTGTTGCAGAGTCATGCACGGGAGGGTTTATAGGACATATGATTACGTCTCTTTCCGGAGCATCTGAATTTTTTGATTCTTCAGTGGTATGTTATTCCTCAGAGTCAAAGAAGAAGTTCCTCGGGATAAAAAAGTCTATGATTAAAAAATACGGCGCTGTGAGCGAGGAAACTGCAAGGGCAATGGCAGAGGCAATGAGGCTAAAGGCAGGAACTGATTATGCCCTCGCAATTACAGGCAATCTGGGGCCTGCTGGAATGGAGAATAAAAAAGCAGGGCTGGTCTTTTTTGCCGTGGCTTCAGATGCTGTTACCGAATCAAAAGGGATGATCTTTGACGGTTCGAGGGATGAGATAAAACAAGCGGCGTCCTTGTCTGCGCTTGAGTTTCTCTGTGGGGTAGTTTCCGTATGGACTTGAGATGTTTTATTTCTATTGAGCTTCCCGAGAAACTTAAAAAGCATATCGGCATCTATATCGAAAAATTAAAAGCAGCAAACGCGGACGTTAAATGGGTTCCGGCTGAAAATCTTCATCTGACCTTAAAGTTCCTTGGAAAAACCCCTGAAGAGATGTTAGCAAAGATAAATAAAAAGCTCTTGTCAGCAGCAAAAATGCATGAAAAATTTTATATCCATCTGTTCGGCGCAGGCGTATTCCCGAATATGAAACAGCCCCGTGTTGTGTGGCTCGGGATGAAAGACGCTGAGGATGCGATAAAACTCCAGAAGGATATAGACGGATCAATGGCAGAGTTGGGGTTTGAAAAAGAGGATAGGGCATTTAAGCCGCATCTCACTATCGGAAGGATCAGGTCGCCCAAAAATAAAGATATTTTGGTAAGAGAGCTGACTACACTTAAAGAAGTGTATTTTGGTAAGATAGAGGTGAAAAATATAGCGCTGATGAAAAGCGAGTTAAAACCCAGCGGGGCAGAGCACACGATGTTAAGCGAGATTTTGATTGGAAAGGCCGCGTAAAAATATGCATGGGGTTATTTTGATAAATAAAGTAAATATAAAATGATGAACAGGAGGCGCGATGAGCAAGGAAGCGATGGGCAAAGATAAGGATAGAACAAAGGCGCTTGAGATGGCTATTTCACAAATAGAAAAGAGTTTCGGCAAGGGCGCGATAATGAGGCTCGGCGCAGGCGAGATTACGGAAGGAGTCCAGAGCATTCCCACAGGCTCTATCACCCTTAATATTGCGACCGGCATAGGAGGCTACCCGAGAGGAAGGGTTGTAGAGATATTCGGTCCGGAGTCGTCAGGTAAAACAACGCTTGCCCTAAACGCGATAGCGCAGGCGCAGCAGGCAGGCGGAACCGCTGCTTTTATTGATGCTGAACATGCGCTCGATACGAATTATGCATCAAAACTGGGGGTTAAGGTTGAAGACCTATTGATATCGCAGCCTGATACAGGCGAACAGGCGCTTGAAGTTGCCGAGGCATTGGTAAGAAGCGGAGCTATCGATGTTGTCGTGATTGATTCTGTTGCGGCATTGGTGCCCAGGGCCGAAATAGAAGGCGAAATGGGTGATTCGCTGCCGGGGTTGCAGGCAAGACTAATGAGCCAGGCTTTGAGAAAACTCACCGCAGCGATCTCGAAATCGCTAACAACTGTCATTTTTATAAACCAGATACGCATGAAGATAGGGGTGATGTTCGGAAACCCCGAGACGACAACAGGCGGGAATGCCTTGAAGTTCTACTCTTCAATGAGGCTTGATATAAGAAGAATAGAAAGTATAAAAGATAATCAGGAAGTAATAGGCGGAAGGGTGAGGGTTAAGATTGTGAAGAATAAGGTTGCGCCGCCGTTCAAGCAGGCGGAATTTGACATATATTTTAATGAGGGCATATCGAGGGCCGGCGAGCTTGTAGACATCGGGGTTGAAAAAGGCATTATAGAAAAATCAGGCGCATGGTACAGCTACGGCGGCAGCAGGATAGGGCAGGGCAGAGAAAACTCAAAGGAATTTCTAAAAAACAATCCTGAGACGGCAAAAGATATAGAGAATAAAATTATAGAAGCCATTGAGGCTAAAAAATAGCGCAAGTATCAGTTTACAGTGACAGTAAAAGAAATATCGCCAGCATCAGTATTTAAAATTACTGACGCTAATCACTGACACTATATACACGGAGGAAGAGATGGACATAAATGAACTTCTTAAAGCTGCGGTCGCGCAAGGAGCGTCCGACCTCCATATAAAAGTCGGTTCTCAGCCGATTATGAGGCTTCACGGAGGGCTGGCGCCGATTGAAGGGTCAGGGAAACTTTCGCAGGATGATGCTCTTAAGATTGCATTCTCCGTGATGAGCCCGGGGCAGAGAGAAACTTTTAAAAAGAAAAATGATATAGACCTTGCCTACAGCATACCGGGGGTTGGCAGGTTCAGGTGCAATGTTTTTATACAGAGAGGGGCAATAGGCGCTGTTTTCAGGGTAATCCCGATGAAAATCCCGGCCATAGAAGAGCTTAGGCTGCCTGACGTTGTTAAGAAAATAGCGGTTGAACAAAGAGGGCTGGTGCTTGTCACAGGAACAACAGGCAGCGGCAAATCAACGACGCTTGCCACAATGATTGATTATATAAATATGAACAGGACGTGCAATGTCGTAACAATAGAAGATCCTATAGAGTATCTCCACAGAGATAAAAGGTGCATTATAAATCAGAGAGAAGTCGGCACTGACACAGAGTCTTTCGGCAAGGCGCTGAGGGCAGCTTTAAGGCAGGACCCCGACGTAATTCTTGTTGGCGAGATGCGCGATTTTGAGACAATACAGATATGCCTTACTGCCGCGGAGACAGGGCATCTGGTGTTCAGCACCCTGCATACGATTGACGCGATGGAGACCGTAAACAGGATCATTTCTGTCTTTCCGCCCTACCAGCACAAACAGGTCAGAATGCAGCTTGCGTCTGTTCTTAAGGGCATAATATCAATGAGGCTTTTGCCGCGGGCAGATGGAAAAGGAAGAGTCCCTGCAGTGGAGGTCCTTGTTGCAACAATGACAGTTAAAGAGTGCATAGTTGACCCTGATAAAACAAAGTTCCTCACAGACGCGATAGCTCAGGGCTCGGTTCTCTATAATATGCAGACATTTGATCAGTCGCTGTTCAATCTCTATAAGGACGGGCTAATAACATATGAAGAGGCGCTGAGAGGGGCGACAAACCCGGATGACTTTGCGCTCAAGGTTAAGGGCATCCAATCTACAAGCGACCTTGCATATGAAACGCAGCAGGGTCAGCAATCTCAGAAAGATCAGATGAAAATCGAAAGATTCGCAAAGTAAACCCTGTTGTGGCAGGGCTTCATTTATAAACAATGCAACTACGGGATAAAAACAGGACAGGCTTAACAAAGGCAGATGCGGTCCGTTATTCTTACAGGCTTTTAAGTTACAGGGATAGAAGCAGGAAAGAGCTTGGAGAACGGCTTAAAGAAAAAGGTTTTTCCGAAGACACTGTCAGGGATGCCGTAAGCTATTTTGAGGAAAGAGGATTTTTAGACGATGCTGCGCTTGCGAAAGCGCTTAAAAGGTCTGCCGAAGAAATAAAGCTGCTCGGGGAACAAAGAGTCAGGCTGTTTCTGCGGCAACGCGGCATATCAAAAGAAATAATAAAGGATATTTTTGCAGGCGGCGATTCTGATGAAATAAGCAGGGCAGAAAGGCTTGTGCGGAAAAAATTCAGGACAATGAAAAGTCTGCCTGACGAGGAATCAAGAAAAAAAATGTGGAGATTTATGGGGAGAAAAGGATATTCTTTTGATACGATCAAAAAGGCGCTCAAACAATTCAAAATAAAGGAGGAAGAAGAATGAAGAAATATTTCTTAATTTTATTTGCAGCATTGCCGCTAATCCTCTCTGGATGCGTTGAATCCGCAAGGTATTCGCCGGAAGAGATAAAGGCATTTCCGCAGCCCATGCAGGAGAAGATCAAGCATGGCGAGATTGCCGCGGGAATGACACACCAGCAGGTAAGATATGCATGGGGAGCGCCGAATACCATAAACATACTTACGCCATCGGAAGAAGGCAAATACAGGGAAGAATGGATATATACTAAAATCGGCGGTTTTTTCAAGACACAGCTTATATTCGTTGACGGAAAACTTATGCACATCATAACCAATGAGCCGGGAGTTATAAAGAAATAGTCAGGAGATTATCCGGTGAAGAGCAAAGAGATAAGAAAGGCGTTCCTGGATTATTTTTTTTCCAAGGGGCATGAGATAGTAAAAAGCGCATCCCTCATCCCGAAGAATGATCCGACACTGCTTTTTACAAACGCGGGGATGGTGCAGTTCAAGACTGTTTTTTTGGGCGAGGAAAAAAGACCGTATTTAAGGGCGGTTTCATGCCAGAAGTGCATTAGGGCAGGAGGCAAGCACAGCGACCTTGAAAATGTCGGGCATACTGCGAGACATCACACTTTTTTTGAGATGCTCGGAAATTTTTCCTTCGGAGATTATTTTAAAAAAGATGCGATACTTTTTGCGTGGGAACTTTTAACAGAGAGATTCAAGATTCCCAGGGATAAACTTTGGGTATCCGTCTATGAAAAAGATGATGAGGCTGAGAAATTATGGGCTGAGTTAACAGGAATTCCCGCGAACAGGATTGTAAGGCTTGGCGCAAAGGATAATTTCTGGCAGATGGGAGACACAGGCCCCTGCGGCCCGTGCTCCGAAATAATAATTGACCAGGGCGAAAATATAGGATGCCGTAGTCCTGAATGCGGCGTCGGGTGCGACTGCGACAGGTTTCTTGAGCTCTGGAATCTGGTCTTTATGCAGTATAACAGGGATGAATCAGGAGATCTCACGCCTTTGCCGAAACCGAGCATAGACACAGGAATGGGGCTTGAGAGAATCTCTGCCGTTCTTCAGGGAAAGCTGAACAACTTCGACACTGATTTATTCTCGCCGATAATATCAGGGATAACGGCAAAATCAAATGTCAGTTATGGGAAAAGAGCTGAAAGCGATACATCCATAAGGGTTATTGCCGACCATATCAGGGCGATAGCATTCCTGATTTCCGACGGCCTTATGCCTTCTAATGAAGGAAGGGGCTATGTCCTTAGAAGGATAATAAGGAGGGCGTCGAGGCATGCAAAACTCCTCGGCGTCAGCGAGCCTGTGCTCTATAAATTCATTGAACCTGCCGCTGATTTTATGGGCGATACATATCCCGAGCTTATAGACGAGAAAGAAAGAATATCAAAGGTTCTTAGGTTTGAAGAGGAGCGTTTTTCAAGAACTCTCGAACAGGGCATGAAGATTATAGATGAAATAATTGCCGCGGCAAAAAAGGCGGGGTCAAAAACCATTCCGGGAAATGAAATATTCAAGCTGTATGACACCTTTGGATTCCCCCTGGACCTTGCGCGCGATATCGCATCCGATAATAATCTCGTTCTGGATGAAGGCGGGTTTCACGCGGAGATGGAGACGCAGAGAGAAAGGGCGCGGGCTTCATGGGTCGGCGAGGAAGACGCTGTCTCATCAATATACAGAGAACTCTTTTCTGAAATTGGCAGGACAGAGTTTGTGGGCTATGAGACAATACAGTCAGAGTCTATTGTCAAGGCCATGCTGAAAGAAGGAAAGGTTGTGAAGGAGGCGTATAAAGGCGAGGAGGTTGAGGTATTTCTGGATAAGACTCCTTTTTACGGGGAATCAGGAGGCCAGGTAGGAGATACAGGCGAAATAACATCTGATGGATTTAAGGCAGCTGTTACAGATACGAAAAAAGTCATTGAAGGGCTGCATTCTCATATCATAAAAATAAAAGAAGGCAGATTGAGAGTCTGGGATAAGATAACATGTGAAGTGGATGCGCAAAGAAGAAAATCTATAATGAGAAATCACACTGCAACCCATCTCCTTCAGGCATCAATAAGAAATATTGCCGGAGAGCATGTGAAACAGGCAGGTTCGCTTGTGGAGCCTGAAAGGTTGAGATTCGATTTTACGCATTTCTTCCCCTTGAGCGTCTCTGAAATAGAGGAGATAGAGAATATAGTCAATCAAAAGATACTCGAAAATCTTGATATTGATATATCGGTTATGGGCATAAAAGAGGCGATAGCATCCGGCGCGACCGCCTTGTTCGGCGAGAAATACGGCGAGATAGTCAGGATCGTTAAAGTCCCCGATTTCAGTTCCGAACTCTGCGGAGGCACTCATTGCCGGACAACGGGAGATATAGGCCTGTTTGTGATTGTTTCAGAGGGAAGCGTTGCCTCAGGCATAAGAAGAATAGAGGCATTGACAGGGAGCGCTGCGATAGAATATTTCAGAGAAAAAGAAAACGAGCTGAAGAAAATTGCGGGTATGCTTAAAACAGATAAGCCGTTTGAGAGGATAGAAAAGCTCCTTGCGGATATGAAGAAGATGGAGAAAGAGACAGAGCGGCTTAAGGGCAAGGCTGCGTCTGAGAGTTCAACAACGCTTATTGAGAAGGCAAGAAGTATTGGAGGAATAAAAGTTCTATCATGGAGGGTTGACGGCCTTAAAAAGAAAGACCTGAGGGTCCTTGCGGATAATCTGAAGGAAAAACTCGCCTCTGGAGTGATTGTCCTTGCATCTGCAAAGGACGGCGATGCGGCTATGCTTTCTATGGTTACAAAAGACCTTACGGATAAGGTCAAGGCAGGCGTGATACTTAAGAAGGTTTCAGAGCTTGCAGGCGGCAGAGGCGGCGGAAAACCTGAAATGGCAGAAGGCGGAACAAAAGACATAGAAAAACTGGACAAGGCGCTTGAAGCAGTGTACGATATAGTTAAAGATCAAGTAGCAAGTAGTAAGTAGCAAGTAGTGAAGGGGAAACGCATTGTTTTATTTTTTAATTCTTACCCTTAGCTGCTAACTAATATCTACCAACTACTTAACACAGGAGGTGGCTTATGACATTTTTTGAGACGATCAGGAGCGCAATGCTTGCGGGTTTTGGCATGCAGCAGAAGGTGAATGAATTTATTGATGAACTTGTTAAAAAAGGCGAGTTGAGCGAATCTCAAGGGGCAAAACTTGTAAAGGAATGGACTCAGAAGGCCGAGAAGAGCACCGGAGATCTGGGCAAAAATTTTTCTGAAATATTGGCAAAGACAATGGATAAAATGAACCTTCCTACAAAAGACGATATTGAGAAGCTCAATAAAAAGATCCAGTATCTTTCTAACAGGGTCAAAAAACTTGAGGGAACAAAGGCGGAAGAGCAGGAAGAATAACAGATGCCTTTAAGTCTGCTCAGGCTCAAGAGCACATACAGGAATATAAGCAGGGTGAGGCAGATTATTAATGTCTTTCTCAAGTATGGGTTTGGACATATAATAGATCAGCTTCGTCTCCATAGGTTCATTTCTCTCAGAAAAAGGTTAAAGACATTCGGGCAATGGCCCGCGGAAAAAACTCATACAGTTCCCGAAAGGCTCAGGATGGCTTTTGCAGAACTGGGGCCGAGCTTTATAAAACTTGCCCAACTCCTTTCGGCAAGGCCTGACCTTATCACCGCTCATTATGCGGATGAGTTTAAAAAGCTTCAGGATAAAGTCCCGCCGTTTTCGGTCGGAGCCGCCAAAAGGATTATAGAAGAGGAAACACATCTGCCGCTTAGCAAGATATTTTCCGATTTTCAGGATAAACCGATTGCTGCAGCTTCAATTGCTCAGGTTCATCATGGGACATTGCTTGATGGAAGCGATGTAATAGTAAAGGTACAGAGGCCTGATATAAAAGAGCAGATAGAAACGGACATAAGCATTCTCACAACAATAGCCAATCTGATGGATAAGCATATTCCCGAGAGCAGGTTTTTCAATCCTGAAGGCATCGTAGAAGAGTTTTCCAAGACGGTAAGAAAAGAGCTTAATTTTTTTGAAGAGGCAAAAAATTGTCAGAAATTCGGAAAGAATTTTGAAGATAATCCGGATGTGCATATCCCGAAAATTTATGAAGAATTCACCACAGAAAAAGTCCTTTTTATGGAGCGGATTGACGGCGTAAGGCTTGATGACATTGCAGGCATAAACGCTATGGGGCTTGACAGAAAAGAGCTTGCGAGGATAGGGATAAACGCTTATTTTAAGATGATACTTCATGACGGATTTTTTCATGCAGACCCTCATCCCGGAAATATTTTTGCGATGCCCGAAGGACGGATAGGATTTATGGATTTCGGAATAGTCGGAAGAGTAACCGATGAGATGAAGGAAACCATGGCGAATACGTTTCTTGCCTTGATCAATAAAGATTTTGACAGGCTGATTGACCAGTATATCGAGCTAGGCCTTATTCCTGAAGAGGTTGACCTGATTGCGTTCAGAAAGAATTTTAAGGCAGACCTTGTGGAATTTCTGGAGCCGCTCTACGGCCTTACCCTGAAAGAAATAAATTTTGCCGAATATATGGATGCCATAACCCGCCTTGCAATGAAGCATAATATGAAAATTCCTTCAGACCTCCTGCTTGTAAATAAGGCGATGCTGATACTTGAAAACATCGGGAAAGAACTCGATCCCGATTTTGATTTTACTTCAGCGGCAGAGCCTTATGCCTCTAAACTTGTCAGGGAGAAACTGAGCCCGTCAAGGCTGTATGAAAAGACGAAAAGAAACATAGAAGAGATAGGAGATTTTATAGTATTGTTCCCTAAACAGATGAAACAGATAATACAAAAAGTTTTGAAGAATGATATCCATATAAAGATGCATCATGTGAACCTCCCTGAGTTTATAAAAGATATGGATAAATCGAGCAACAGGATTGCCTTTGCGATGATCGTGAGCGCCATGATATTAAGCTCCGCAATAATGCACACGGCTGGAATCGGGCCTAAGATATTTGGTTTTTCAATTCTCGCGCTCTCGGCATTCGGCTTTGCCTTTTTCCTCGGCATTTGGCTGATTATCTCTATAATCCGCTCCGGAAGACTGTAAACCTATTTTTTGTTCATTAAGAGAAACATATCGCCATCAATGAGGTTATGATATAGCGTTGCGGATTCTGTAATCTGAAATGCCGTGGACAGCATTTCTAAGGGATCAAAATAGATCAGGTTTGTATCTTTGATTTTAGAATGAGCGCTCAGACAGTTGAAAAGAAGTGTCTTTCCTGTGTGATAAAAGAGTTTTCTCAAGGTATTTTCAACGGCTTCCTTTGCGCCCTGAATGGCTAAATTAAAGACTCCGCAGAGGATAATAAAGTCAAATGTTTCCTGAAGTTTTTCTGAATCTATATCGAGGGCTGCGAATTTAGCCTCAGGGTAATTGCCTGCCGCAACATCTATAAGTTTTTTATTTATGTCTATTCCCGTGTATTTGGCCTTAATTCCTTTTTGTTTGGTAAACCCGTAAAAGTCACCCTTGCCGCAACCGAAATCGAGAATGCTTTTTCCCTCAAGGGGAAGAAGCCTGAGTATGCCTTCATATCTAAGTTTCTGCCCCTCAGGGGTCCAGCCGACAGAGGCCGGCGTATCTCCAAAGAGCGAAAGTTTTTTCGAGAAGAAGTCTACTACATATTCTTTTGCAAGGTCATCCATAAGTTTTTGCGTTGGGCAGATATAGCATTATCTGCGCTTTAAAATGTTAATCCCTGTCTTTCGAACAGCATCTCGCCAAGAAACGAGCCGGGCTTTATCTCCGAATTCGGGATACGCTCTGTCTTGTCGAGTTCATAGTGTTTTACGCACGATGCGCAGATATAGAATTTTACATTGAAGTCCTCGATGAGGGTTTTCATGAGATCTGAGATCGGAGAAAATTCATCCTTTAGCTGCCATGTCAATGTTTCCGCAAATCCCTTTTTTGCAAGCAATGCGCCTTTGTCCATCAGAAAGAAGTCAAGTTCTGCGTCAAATGCCTTCATGTTGGTTGCAAGCTGCAATGCGCCCGCAACCTTGTCAGGATTGTCGTAAGAATGGGTGATGATAAACACAAATTTTTTGTCTGCCATTTTAGCCTCCGTTAGTTTTTTGAAAGAGGGATATTGTATTTGAGCGGTTTTATCCCGCTCCGCTTGAGGCGGACGGGATTCCTCGGAGGGCGCCTCGGCGACCGAGAATGAGCGAAATACAATATCCCTCTTTTTTTATGTAGTGTTGGTTATTCATTAAATCCATAAAAAGCGCACCTGTACAGGTCTTTCCCTTTTGCGTTTCCGAGAAGCGCTGCCCTGTATCTGCATCCGCCCCTGCAGGATTCGATATATTCACAATCACATTTTAATTCCTTGAGTTTTACGGGTGTTATCCTCCTCCAGCCTTCTCTGAGTCCGTCTTTGATCGTGCCTGCAGGCGTACCTGAATAGAAAGTGCATTTTGCAATTTTGCCGTCAGCCGTAACAGACATCAGGTGCAACCCGCAGCCAAAACCCGGAGAGCCTGCATGAAGCCCTTCTCCGTATCCATATCCAAGATATTTTCCGCCTTGCTCAGGGCTTATCTGAAATTCAGGATTTTCCCTTAATTTTCCCGTGATGCATGGCACATCAACTGTCCAGTCTTTTATCCCTATCTCTTTAAATAATCTTTCCATCCGCTCAAAGTCCCCAACATTTTTGGAATGAACCATTGTTGAAATAGAGACATCAAATCCTGAATCAAGAGAAAGTTTAACACCTTTCATGGCAGATTTAAAACTCCCCTCGCCTCTAAGAGAGTCATGCGCATCTTCAAGCCCGTCTATGCTGATTTGTATCTCATCGGTTTTCAGGTTTTTAATGGTCTTTTTATTTAATAATACACCGTTTGTGAATAGAACCTTTCTGACAAAGAAATCAGTAAGTATTTCATTAATTTCTTCAAATTTACTGTGAAGCAACGGCTCTCCGCCTGTTATCATCACCCGCAGCCCCTGCATTTCTTCAAATTCATGAAGGATGTTTTTTATTTGAGAAGGAGAAAGCTCACTCCCCTTAACTTCCCTCCTTGACAACGGGGGATTGAGGGGGGCGGCTTTGTTTATCTTATCCCCGATATAACAATGCCTACACCTTAAATTGCACCTGTCCGTTATCTGCAGTTCGAGATACCTGAGAGATGGGACAGGGGATTTTATCGAGGGAGGCCGCTTTAACAGGACTTTATCTCTGGTTAATAGGCCTTCTCTTAAGCAATAATCAACGAATTTATCATCATCTGCGATGCCGCCCTTGTCCGAAGAGCAATCTTGAAGAAATCTCAAGCCCGCCCTATCGAGTTCGTAAAGCTCATCTTTTTTGATGTGGTAAACAGACGGGGTTTCCAGCTGTTTAAGAACGGATTCTATGGCAAGAAAATATTGCACAATAATTATTATACATCATGCCTTATTTTTGCTATGATTAGTGAATGGACAGGGCGGAATTAAGTAAGAATCTCTGCGCGAAGTTCTGTTCTTATTACAAGCCTTGGAGGGATGAAGAACTTGCCTGCATGGGGTTCCTTGTGATAGAAAGGCTAATAAAGGCAGGGCAAGAGATTCCTTTTGAGAAGGGCGGGGAAAAGGCCGGCTCTCTTACCGAAGATGCGCTTATACAGGGCATGTGTAAGGCCTGTCCGTTCTATGAAAGCGACTGCGATTTTATAGAGAAAAGTAGAAATGCCTTGCCTTGCGGAGGGTTTATATTATTGGGACAGCTGACAGAATCAGGTGTTATTTCCATTGACGGCATAAGGGATATCCCCTAAACTTTGAATTAAGGTGAAGCTATTATGGATTATTCGATAAAGATAGGCGGCGAAGCGGGGCAGGGCATACAGACGGTCGGCGATACGCTCGCAAAGGTATTTGCCCGTTCCGGATTGCATGTTTTTACTCATCAGGATTATGAATCGCGCGTAAGGGGCGGCCATAATTTTTTTCAGATAAGATTCTCGGATAAGCCGGTGATGTCTTCGAGAGAAAGGATAGATATTGTTGTGGCCCTCGATAAAGAAAGCATCATATCTCATGAAAAAGAACTTTCAGAAAACGGCAGGATAATCTACGATTCTACCGCTCTAAAACAGGCGCACGAGAAACCCCAGTTCTTTGACATCCCGTTTGTTAATCTGGCAGTTGAGCATGGCGGGAATAAGATAATGTCGAACACGGTTGCTACGGGCGCGGTCTTCGGAATGCTCGGCATGGAGCTGGATATCATGAACGCAATCATAAAGGACACATTCGAAAAAAAGGGCGAGGAGATTGTAAAGGCAAATATCAATGCCGCAATGGCAGGCCATGATTTTGCCGTGAAGAATTGCATGAAGTGTTCTTTCACATTAAGCGCAACTTCCGAATCCGCTACGAAAAAGATGCTCATAAACGGCATTGAGGCCATTGCTTCAGGAGCCATTGCTTCGGGATGTAAATTTTACTCCGCCTATCCAATGACGCCGTCAACCGGGATCATGAACTATATCGCAGGCAAAGGAAAGGAACACGGGATAATAGTTGAGCAGGCAGAGGATGAGATTTCTGCGATTAACATGGCTCTGGGGGCATCTTTTGCCGGTGTGCGCGCAATGACAGGAACCGCTGGAGGCGGTTTTGCTTTGATGGTTGAGGGGCTTTCTCTTGCGGGTATGACAGAGACGCCTGTTGTAATTGCGCTTGGCCAGAGGCCTGCTCCCGCGACTGGGTTCCCCACAAGGACAGAGCAGGGAGACCTCTTATTTGCCATGCATACCGCGCACGGAGAATTTCCGAAAATCATCTTTGCGCCGGGCACGCCTGAGCAGGCATTTTATCTTACGAACAAGGCCTTTGGCCTTGCCGAGAAATATCAGATTCCCGCGATAATAATCTTTGACCAGTATCTTGCTGATACGGAGTGGACCTTTGACGGCTTTGATACAAGCAAAATTAAATATATTGATTACAGGCTGCGGGGCGATGCCTTCAAAAATCTCAAGGAATATAAGAGACACGCCTTTACTGAAAACGGTGTTTCTCCTCTTGCCGTGCCCGGGGATTCAAGGCATGTTGTTGTGACTGACAGCGATGAACATGACGAGGAAGGGCATATCGTTGAGGACGCCGAGACCAGAATCAAAATGGTTGATAAGAGGCTTTTAAAAAAGCTGCCCCTGATAAGGGAAGAGATAGAACCGCCTGTTTTTTACGGAGATAAAAATCCTGAGATTGTGATAACCGGGTGGGGCTCAAATTATGGAGCAATGAAAGAGGCGATAGATGAATTGTCACCCACCCTTAATAAGGGGGGGCGCAGGGGGGGTATCGCAATGCTACATTTCAGCGAGATATACCCGCTGCCCTTAACAGGAAAACTTGATTATCCGAATATTCTTAAAAATGCGAGAAAGACTATTTGCATAGAAAACAACGCAACCGGGCAGTTTGCAAGGACGCTGAGGGCAGAGACAGGGCATGTCTTTGACGCAGCGATAAACAAATTTGACGGCAGGCCGTTTTTAATTGAGAGCCTTTTGAAGGAGATATCTTGCCATCTTTAAATGATTACAAGGGGCAGACTCCCGCATGGTGCATGGGCTGCGGCAATTTCGGAATTCTGAACGCGTTCAAGAATGCAGTCGTTGAGTTAGGGATAGAGCCTCATCAATTTACCATAGTCTCGGGCATTGGACAGGCAGGAAAATTTCCGCATTATCTTAAATGCAACACATTCAACGGGCTTCACGGAAGGACCCTTCCGGTTGCAACCGGAATAAGGCTTTCAAATCATGAGATGCTTACTATTGCCGTTGCAGG
>Ga0172368_10004838_pt1 | contig 15373 bp, 12 predicted proteins | sample Lak11m_FD_114540 | JGI IMG/M metagenome (GOLD analysis project Ga0172368, IMG submission 114540) | Freshwater microbial communities from Kabuno Bay, South-Kivu, Congo - kab_022012_11m | ecosystem: Environmental > Aquatic > Freshwater > Lake | place: Democratic Republic of the Congo: South-Kivu...
CCCGGGGCGGGCGCGCTACGAGGCACAGGCGCGGGAGTTGGGCCTCGACGTGCGCTTCACGGGCGCGCTGCGCCGCGAGCGCGTCGACTGGCTCGCCACGGCGGATCTGCTGGTGGCGCCCACGACCATCGCCTCGTTCGGCATCACTCTGCTGGAGGCGATGGCGGCAGGCGTTCCGGTGGTCGCCTCGGACATCGACGGCTTCCGCGAAGTGCTCTGCGACGGTCGCGAGGGTCTGCTCGTGGACACCGCGGACGCGCCGGCGCTCGCGCGGGCCGTCGCAGGACTGCTGCGGGACCCGGATCGGCGCCGCGCCCTGGGCGAGGCGGGGCGTCGCACCGTGCGCCGCTACGACTGGCCGCAGGTCGCGCGGGAGGTCGTCGAGTCCTACGAAGAGGCGCTCGACGTCTCTCGACGTGCCGTGCTCCCTATTCGTGACGCAGTGCGTCATGCGCGCCGGGCGCTCCGGGCGGTGGACGGCCCGTGACGGCCGGTTTGCCGCCGCTGCGCCGCATCGCGAGTGCGGGTGCCGCCGGCCTTGCGGGCGCGGGGCTGTGCATCGCGGCCGCGCGCGGCGCCGCCGACGGATCGCCGACCGCCACGGCGGCGCTGGCGGCGATGGCGGGCGCGGGCCTCTGGGCTGCCGACGCGTTTCTGCCCGCGGTCGGACTCGGCGCGGTCCGAAGGCTGCCGCGCGTACCCGTGGGTTCGCCGCCGCGCGTGGCGCTCACGTTCGACGATGGCCCGTCCTGGGACACGCCGCTCGTGCTCGCGGCGCTGGCGCATGCGGGCGTGCGCGCGACGTTCTTCGTTCTCGGGCGCGCGGCGCAGAAACTGCCCGAGCACCTGCGCGCGGTGCTCGCCGACGGGCACGAGATCGGCAGCCACGGATGGTCGCACCGACGGCTGGCGCTGGCGTCGCCTGCGGTCATCGCGCACGAAATCGACTCGGCGCAGTGCGCCATCGCGGCGGCGTGCGGCCTCGCGCCCCGGCTGTTCCGGGCGCCGCACGGTTTCCAGGGGCCGCTCGTGCGCAGTGCGCTGCGGCGGCGCGGCATGCGGCTCGTGGCCTGGACACGGGGCGCCTGGGACTCCGAGCCGCGCCCCCCCGGGCGCATCGCCGAGGCCGCGGCGGCCCGTCCGCGCGACGGCGACATTCTTCTTCTCCACGACGGGTGCGGGAGCACGGGCGTGTGGCGCAGACGCGATCACACCGCCGCGGCGGTGGCGGGCATCGTGGAGGCATACCGAAAGCGGGGGTTCCGATTCGTGACGCTGGGCGAGGTGCTGGGGCATCCCGTCCCGGCGACCTGAGAGCGCTGCCGGCCGTGACGCCCCCCGCGCCCTCGCGGATGCGGCGTGCGGGCCGCCTGGCGCGGCGCGTGCTGCCCTGGGTGCTGGTATCCGCGGGCGCCGCGTGGGCGCTGCGCGGCCTGGACCCGGAGCGTCTGCTCTCCGTGTTCCGCAGTGCCGATCTGTTTCTCCTGGCGTGCGCCGGGCTCGTGAACCTGGCCGCGATGGCCCTGCAGGGGCTGCGCTGGCACGCGGTGCTGCGGGCTCTGGGATCGGTGCGCTACCGCGACTCGGCCGAGTCGCTCGTCGTCGGGTTCGCTCTGTCGGCGGTGCTGCCGGCGCGGCTGGGAGAGCTGGCCCGCATCGACCTTGCGGCGGGGCGCACCGGGCTGCGGCGCGAGGCGGTGGCGGGCGCGACGGTGCTGGATCACCTCGTGAACGCCCTGGCGCTGGGGCCGCTGGCGGCCACGATTCTCGTCCTCCCGGGCGTTCCGGGGTGGATCCGCACGGGCACCGGCATCGTGCTGGCGCTCGCGGCGGGCGCCGCGGCGATGGCATGGGCGGTGGCGTTGCCGCCCGAGGCGGCCGAACGGGGCGGATGGCTGCGCCAGCGGCTTTCTCGGCTGCGCACCGGGTTCGGGGCGCTGCGCGAGCCCGCGCTGCTGGGCCGGTCGATGGCGGCGGCGGCGATCGCCTGGGTGGCGGAGGCAGCCGTCGCGTGGCTGACGGCCGCGGCGTTCGGTGCACGACTGTCGGCGATCGGCGCCATGGTTCCGGTGCTGGCGGTGAACCTGGCGCTCGCGGTGCCGGCGGCGCCCGCGAACCTCGGGACGTTCGAGGCGGCCGCGGCCATCGCCGCCGCCGCGGCGGGCGTGCCGCACGAGCGGGCGGTCGCCTTCGCGATCAGCTACCACGCCGTCCACCTGATCGTCGTCTGGCTGGCGGCCCTGCCGCTGCGCCGCATGGCGGCCGCCGGAGCGTAAGCCGGTCCCGTCCGATGTCGGCCGATGTCGGTCGGGTGTCACACACCTCCCCACATGCGCGTCGGGCGTGACGCGGGCGCGACCGGCGTCGAATGCTCAACCCATCGTCCCGCGGGATGGCGGGGCCTTGCCTTGCCGGACGACGATGCACACTCTGCCTGCCGCCGCAGCGCACGGCCGACGCAGGGGATGGTTGAGATGCCTCCCTCCCGCCGGCCGGTCGCCCGGACGAGGGCGAAAAAAGTTCAGGGTGGCGAGAACCTTCCCGCCGGCGGCGGCATCGGAGAAGCGAAGTCGCGTTCGCGATCCGCCCCGTGATGGTCGGAGTGGCGGCGCACGCCGCCGGGCGCACGCGCCGGCGGCAGGTCGGATGCGGGACGGGTTGCCGGACGGAAAGCCGCAGGGCCCGGCGCCGCGGAACGAATCGAGTCGCGGGCGCGTTGCAGTCGGACGAAGGGGGCCCCGGCGGGGGCCCCGACAGACACGGACGGAGGCAATCCGGCGAACGCGCGGAGCGTGATCGGTTTGCTCTCGACGGGGCGCAAGCCGCCTCGTGCTTCCGGGAGAGGTTCTAACGATGCGCAGCCAACTGGGCCAGGATTTCGACTCGCTGGCGGGCTACCTGAAGGTGGGACGGCGCCACCCCCCGCTCACGCGCGAGCAGGAGGTCCGCATCGCGACGCGCGTGCGCGCCGGCGACGAGCAGGCGCGGCGTCTGCTGGTGAACCACAACGTCTCGTTCGTCATCTCGATGTGCCGCCGCTACGCCGGCAAGGGCTGCCGCCTGGACGACCTCGTGCAGGAGGGCATGGTGGGCCTGCTCAAGGCCGTGGAGCACTTCGACCCGGCCAAGGGCAACCGCTTCAGCACCTACGCCTCGTGGTGGATCCGCGCCTACGTGCAGAAGTTCCTGCGCGACATGCGCGCGACGGTGAAGCCCATCGTCGCCCAGCCGGGCGAGGAACGCCGGGCGCTGCCGCGCGACTTCTCGCTGGACGAGCCCATCGGCGACGACGACGACGGCACCACGCACATGGACCGGCTGGAGACCCGCGAGCCCGGCCCCGAGGACGACTTCGAGCGCGCCGAGCACTCGCAGCGCGTCAAGGAGGCGCTGGGACGGGTGCGCAAGCGCATCGGCGGCCTGGGCTGGGACATCGTCCAGCAGCGGCTCGAGGAGGACCAGCCGCGCACTCTCGAGGACATCGGCCGCGACTGGGGCCTGTCGCGCGAGCGCGTGCGCCAGGTCGAGAAGAGCACCCGCACGTTCCTGGAGCGCTACCTCGACCAGTTCGCCGCCTGACTTCGCAGCTTCGCTTGGAACGACCCGCGCGGGCGCAAATCTTGCGTCCGCGCGGGTGCAAGCGCCTGCTTCCTCTCTTCCTGCTGACAAACGTCTGCCGATCCGGTAGGCTGGAGCTGTTCATCGGGCGGAGGGGTTTCATGGCGATTTCCGGAGCGCTCCACGAAACGGCACCGCGTCTGCCGGCGCGCGAGTTGCTGGTGCTGGCGACCGACTGGGACGAGCAGGCCCAGGACGCGGACTTCGACGCGGCGATGGCCTCGGGCACGACGGTGCTCTGGCTGAGGGGCGTCGCGGCGGGGCTGCGGGCGGCGGCCGAGTGGGCGCGGCGGCTGGCGGACTTGGAGTCCTTCACGGCGCAGCTTCGGGCTTGGGCGAGCGACGCCCGCCGGCAGGTCGACCGGTCCGCGGACCAGGATGCGTCCGCCCTCGCCCGGGGCCGCGCCGACGCCTTCGCACGGGCGCTGCGCCAGTTGGAGCGCTGCACGGCGGGGTGAGTATTTCCGCCGAGCCTGCATCCGGCCGCCGCAGGGAACGCCAAGACGCCAGTGACGCCAGGGGCGCAATGGACCGGAAGGTCGAGTCTCGGGGCCGCAGATGCGCGGTTGACAGCGGCGGGGATGCACGCGAACATCGTCCCATGGTGCGGCGAACCGTCACGGCCATCTTCGAAAAGCACGGGGATTGGCACATCGGATACATCCCCGAGGTGCCCGGCGTCCACGCGCAGGAGCGCACGCTGACCGCCGCGCGTCGCAGCCTGGTCGCGGCACTGCGAGAGCTCGCCGAGATCGATCCGGCCCAAGTCCGGGGCACGCGGCGTCGCGTCGAGCAGATGGACGTCGGGCTCGCCCTTGAAGCGCCGTGACCTTCTCGCTCATCTCGCGGAGCACGGGTGCACGCTCGTGCGCGAGGGAGCGAAGCACTCGTGGTACCGGGGCCGGACGGCCGCGCCCTTTCGGCAGTCCCGCGGCATCGCGAAGTCGCCGAGTTCCTTTCCATGAAGATCTGCCGCGAACCTGGGATCCCTCTGCCAGGCGGACATCGGTAGGCGTCAGTCCTCCACGTCGACGACCACCGGGCGGTGATCGCTCGCCCCCGGCGGGCCGGCGAATGCGTGCAGGACGCTCGGGGCATCGTCCGATCGCAGAATGAAGTCGATGCGGGCGGGCGGAGCGTCCGCCGGCGCCGTGCGCTCTTCGACGCCGCCGGCCTGCACGAACGCATCGCGGAGCCAGCCGCCCCACGAGCGCAGCACAGGTCCGTCGGGCGCGTCGTTCAGATCCCCCCCTAGAATCAGGCACTTCTCGGACTGCAGCGCGCGCAGAGCCTCGGCCTGCGCCCGCCGCTCGTCGGCGTCCAGCCCCAGATGCGTGCAGGCGAGGGTCAGCGACCCCATCCGTGCGATCAGCGCGATGCGCGGTTCGTTGCGCCCGTCCGGCGTTCGCGGACCCGATCCGTGCGGCAGGACCAGCGATCGCTCCTCGTGCAGTGCGTCGCGCGAGAGGAGCGCGACCCCGTAGGCTCCGCCGTCGAACGGAAAGGCTTCGCCGAACGCGGCATGCAGGCCCAGCGTCCGTGCCAGGATGGCGGCCTGGTCGGCGCCCCCGGAGCGCGCGCAGCCGCGGTCGACCTCCTGGAGGAACACGACATCCGGCCGGAATCCGGCCAGCAGCGCGGCGACGCGGTCCAGCCCCGCCTCCGCGTGCCGGATGTTGAACGTGACGCACCGCAAGGTCGCCTCCCGGTCGGAGCCCCGATGCCGGAAATCGAGATCATCCTGCACCGCCCGCAGTCCAGCGAGAATATCGGAGCCGCGGCCCGGGCCATGAAGAACTTCGGCCTGACGCGGCTGGTGCTCGTGGACCCGCGCCGGTTCGACGCCGTGCAGGCGCACAAGATGGCCGTGCATGCGGGGGAAATCATCGACGGCGCGCGCCGGGCGCTCACGCTGGAGGAGGCCGTCGCGCCGTGCGGCTTGGTGGTGCCGACGACCGAGCGCGTGCTGGAGGGACGCCCTCCCCCGCTCGCCCCGCGCGAGGCGGCCCGGCGGCTGGTCTCGCATCCGGGCGACGCACCGGTCGCGCTGCTGTTCGGCGCCGAGGCGAACGGCCTGACGCTGGATGTCCTGGCGCGATTTGTCCACTACTCGACGATTCCATCGGACCCGCGTCGGCGCTCGCTGAATCTCGCTCAGGCGGTGCTTCTGTACGCATGGGAGATCCACCAGGCGCGCGGCGACGACGGGCTTCCGGGCGCCGAGGCCGGCCCGGGGAGCGATCCGGCGCCGATGGAGCTGGTCACAAGGCTGCGTGCGAGGGCACGGGCGCTGCTACTCGCGGCAGGGTTCCTGAACCCGCAGGCGCCCGACCCGGTTCTGGACGAACTGGTGCGGCTGCTGCAACGGGCGTCGCCGACGCGGCGGGAGGCGGAGCTGCTGCTGGCGGCGCTGGCGCAGCTCGAACGCACCAGCGCGGTGGTGCCGAAAAGGTAGGCAAGAACGAACCGCCAAGGCGCCAAGAGCGCCAAGGACGCCAAGGAAGAACGACGGTCTGAAACCAGCAACCGCGCGAACGAAGACACGGGGCGTCTCGCTCACCGGCGGCCCGACGACCCCGCCCGACACTTCGAGGGCGTCGGAAAACCAGCCTGTGTTCCTTTGCGTCCTTGGCGCTCTTGGCGTCTTGGCGGTTGATCGGAGGCCCGCCCTACCACGCCTTCGGGAAGCGCCCGGTCTGCGCCAGCGCCAGCGCATCCATCGTGAGCGCCACCGCGGCGTGCAGCAGCGCGCCGTACCAGAACGAGCGCGCCCGCACCGCCAGCGCCCCCAGCACGATGCCCGCGATGATCGAACCGTACGCCTCGGCCTCGGGCTTGCCGCCGTGCATGACCGCGAAGGGAATCGTGTGCAGCACGATCACCGCGACACCGATGCGCGGATACAGCCCCACGCACAGCAGCCCGCGGTAGAGAAACTCCCATCCGATGAAGTACGCCGCGTAGCAGAGCTCGAAGACGAGCAGCGACGCGCCCGTGGACGCAGCCGAGGCGCAGAGCGGATAGTGGTTCGCGAAGGCGGGAGTGAAACTCGCCCCCACGACGAACGGCAGGAAAACCGCGTACAGGAGTCCCGCCGCACCGAGTCCGAAGCGCCAGTCGCCCGCCCCGATGCCGAAGTCGCGTGGCCGGACGCCCGGCACCGCGGCCGCCACCGCGAGCGGCACGGCGAAAAACAGCAGCAGGGATCCGAGAAACCACCAGACGTACTCGGCCACCGGACCCGTGGCATGCGCGAATGCACTAGAAATCGTGCCGTTTCCGAACACCGCCGCCGCCGCGCGCGCGTACAGCCCGCCGCTCCGCGAGGCGTCGGGCCCGGCGACGCGGAAGTACTCGCCGGTCGAGGCGTGGTAGCGCGACACCGTCAGGACGACGGCCGCGGTCCCGCCCGCGACCCAGGTCGCACGGTCGCCTGTCAGCGTTCGCAGGGTGTCCACGATGCCGTCGCGCACGGCACGCGCCGCGCGCCGCATCGGCGGCCGCGGTTCGAAGTCCTCCGCGTCGACGTCGATGTCGAACTCGGCCGGCGCCTCGTCCGGAGCGGCTCCCCGCGCCTGCGGCGACGTGCCCAAGGGCTCTCCGTCCTAGGCGCCGGGAGGCGTCTTCTCGGAAATCCACCGCAGCGCCGCGTCCATGCGCCGCAGCGCCTCGTCGCGCCCCAGCAGCGCGATGGTCTCGAAAAGCGGCGGGCTCACGGTGGTGCCCGTCACCGCCACTCGCACGGGCTGCGCCACCTTGCCCAGCTTCGTGCCCTTCTGCGCGGCGTAGTCCTTGAACCAACCTTCCAGCGCGGGCGCATCGAACGTGGCGGACGCGAAACGCTCGCGCACGGACTCCAGCAGCGGACGCTCGCCGAGCAGGTGCTGCGTGCCCGCCTTCTCGTCGATGGTCACGCCCTGCCGGTAGAAGACGGCGGCCGCGTCGGCCATCTCCACCAAGGTCTTCGAGCGCTCGCGAAGCTGCCCGATGACCGCCTCCATGCGCGCGTCCGCGGGGGCAGCGAGACCGCGCGCCGCCAGATGATCCGCGAGCAGCAGCGCCAGCTCGGCAGGCGGCGTGTTCTTGATCCAGTGCTGGTTGAGCCAGACCAGCTTCTCCGGGTTGAAAACGCCGGCGTTGCGTCCGACGTGTTCGAAGTCGAACAGCGAGATCAGCTCCGCGCGGCTGAAGACCTCCTGATCGCCGTGCGACCACCCCAGCCGCACGAGGTAGTTCGCAAGTGCGTGCGGCAGGTACCCGGAATCGCGGTAAGCGGTGACGCTCACGGCCCCGTGGCGCTTGCTCAGGCGCTGACGATCCGAGCCAAGGATCATCGGCAGGTGCGCGAACTGCGGGGGCTCGACGCCCAGCGCCTCGTAGAGAGCGAGCTGGATCGGAGTGTTGTTCACGTGGTCGTCGCCGCGCGCGACGAGCGAAATCCTCATGGTCAGATCGTCGATGACGACGCCGTAGTTGTACGTGGGAACGCCGTCCGGACGGAGCATGATCCAGTCTTCCAGGTCGCGGTGGCGCTTCTCGATGCGGCCGTAGACGAGGTCGTCGAAACCGACGGGCTGCTCGTCGCGGGGCATCTTGAAGCGCACGACATGCGGCCGGCCGGCCGGTTCCTCGGGCTTGTCGCGCCAGGGACTTTCGAAACGGAAGCCGACGGTCACGCCGCGGGCCTTGGCCTCCTCGCGGGCGCGGTCGAGATCCTCGCGCGTTTCGTACGAGCGGTAGGCGTGGCCGCCGGCGATGAGTTTCTCGGCGTGTTCGCGGTAGGTGTCCAGGCGCTGCGTCTGGAAGTACGGTCCGAACGGCCCGCCGACGCCGGGGCCCTCGTCCCAGTCCATGCCGAGCCAGCGCATGGCCTCCAGAATGGCCTGCACCGAGGCCTCGGTCGAGCGCTCGCGGTCGGTGTCCTCGACGCGCAGCACGAACGTGCCGCCCGTGCGCCGGGCGTGAAGCCAGTTGAACAGCGCGGTGCGCGCCCCGCCGATGTGCAGGTAGCCGGTGGGCGAAGGCGCGAAGCGGACCCGCGGAGGGCTCATGCGGTCTCCGGCCCGGCGCCGTGCGGGCCGGGCGAAAAAGGCCGGAAAACATAGTCAGCGCGGGCCGTGCAGGTCAAGAACACCGGCTTTCGGCTTTCGACTTTCGGCCCCTCGACAAGCTCGGGACATGCTTTCGGGAAGACCCCGCACGGGCGAGCCGGGGCACAATCGAAGGCCAAGCCCGGAACCTTTGCCGGACGCACGCGGCCCTCACCCCCGACCCCTGTCCACACGGGCCAGGAAGTCCGTGCTTCACTCTGTCGCACAGCGGCCCGGTGGAGAGGGGAGGGCTGCCGCTCCTGGATCCGATGCGCGGATATTCCCATCTGCGCGCCGTGCGGTCCCACCACTGGCGCACGATTCGACGCGCTCTTCTCCCCCTCTCCACCGGGCCGCAACCACGCAGGAACGAGCGTTGCGCATCGCGGCCCGTGTGGAGAGGGGGCGGGGGGTGAGGGCCGCGGGCGCCGTCATGGAGTCGGATCTGGCGCGAGCTGCTCCCGAATGAAGGCCGGCCGCTCGACGCCGCCGCGGCAATCGTTGTACTTTCCCGACCCCCGGGCGGCCGCTCCATTCCACCCCGTCGTCCCGGCCACCACATGAGCCGATACCTCTCCGACGCCCAGCTTGCCTCCGAAATCGCGCGCTGCGAATACTGCGAGGACAAGCCCTGCCGCACCGGCTGCCCTGCCTCGTGCAGCCCGGCCGACTTCCTCATGGCCGCCAGGCTCGCGACGCAGGCCGACATGCGCCGCTCGGCCGAGTCCATCCAAGAGATGAACCCGTTCGGAGGCACCTGCGGCCTCGTGTGCCCCGACAAGTTCTGCCAGGCGCGCTGCTCGCACAAGCTGTTCGACCGGCCCATCGAGATTCCCGCCGCGCAGGCGACCATCGTGCGCAACGCACGCCGCAGCGGCGCACTGCCGGCGCCGGCTCCTGCGAAGCCGAACGGCCGGCGCGTCGCGGTCGTGGGCGCGGGCCCCGCGGGCGTTTCCGCGGCGGCGTACCTGGCGCGCAAGGGGTTCTCGGTCGTCGTCTTCGAGCGCGAGAAGACCCCCGGCGGCGCCTGCAACCTGATTCCCGAACACCGCCTGGATCGCGAACTGCTCCGCGGCGACCTCGACGAGTCGCTCGCCGGCGTCGAGTTGCGCACCGGCTCGGACGTGTCGGATCCTTCGTCGCTGCTCTCGCAGGGTTTCGAGGCGGCCGTCGTGGCCGTGGGCCTCTGGAACCCCATCCGCCTCGACATACCCGGCGCGGACAAGGCCATTTCCGGGCTCGACTTTCTTCGTGACGCATCGCGTTACAAGTTCGCCGGCGCGGTTGCCGTCGTGGGCGGCGGTGCCACGGCGGTCGACTGCGCGACGACGGCGGCGCGCCACGGGGCCGCGCACGTGGAAATGATTGCACTGGAGAAGCTCTCGGAAATGCCGCTCACGCAGGTGGAAATGCGCGAGTTGGCCGAGGCGGGCGTCGCGGTGACCGGACGCACGCGGCTGACGCGCATCCTGGGCGAAGGCGGAGTGGGCACGCGCAAGGTGACGCTGCCGGCCGGCGTCGCGTTCGACCCGCGCAAGGTCGAGGACGTGCCGGACACCGATCAGGCGCGTCCCGACCTGAAACACGTCATCTTCGCCATCGGCGCGCGCTGCGCGACGGCGCGCAAGGACGACCCGCGGCTCTTCTACGCGGGCGACTGCACGCACGGCCCCGGCACGGTGGTCGAGGCGGCCGCATCGGGCAAGACGGCCGCGGCCGCGGTCGAGGCCTTCCTCGCGGGGCAGCCGATTCCAAAGGCCGAGCCGCGCCGCAGCGACGTCGTCGTACCCGGCCGCAGGAAGCTCCCGGTGCCGCTCGACACCGACTTCTTCGGAATCCGCCTGATTTCGCCGTTTCTGCTGAGCGCCGCGCCGCCGTCCGACGGCTGCGAGCCGATGCGCCTGGGCCTGCGCGAGGGCTGGGCGGGCGGCGTCATGAAGACCGCGTTCGACAACGTACCGATCCACATTCCCTCGGACTACATGCACCAGTTCGACGCGGAGACGTGGGGCAACTGCGACAACGTCTCAGGTCACGCGCTCGACCGCGTGTGCCGCGAGATCGGCATGCTGCGCAAGGAGTTCCCCGATCGCCTGATTGCCGCCTCGACCGGCGGACCGGTCACCGGGCGCGACGACTCGGATCGCGCCGGCTGGCAGGCCAACACGAAGAAGCTCGAAGGCGGCGGCGCGATGGCCATCGAGTACAGCCTGAGCTGCCCGCAGGGCGGCGACGGCACCGAGGGCGCCATCGTTTCGCAGAACGCCCGGCTCACCGCGAAGATCATCGGCTGGGTGCTGGAGGCGGGCGACCCGTCGGTGCCCAAGCTGTTCAAGCTCACCGCCGCGGTGACGTCCATCGAGGTCATCCTGCGTGCCATCCGCGAGGTGTTCGACCGGCACCCGGACGCGAAGGCGGGCGTGACGCTTGCGAACACGTTCCCGACGCTGGCGTTCCGTCCGCGGCGCGCGGCGGGCGACGGGCGCACCGGGCGCTGGGACGAAGGCATCGTCATGGGCATGAGCGGCGGCGGCGTGGCGCCCATCAGCAACCTCACGCTCGCGAGCGCCGGCACGACCGGAATCGCGATCTCCGGCAACGGCGGCGCCATGGACTACCGCAGCGCGGCGCATTTCCTCGCGCTGGGATGCGGCACGGTGCAGTTCTGCACGGCCCCGATGAAGTACGGCTACGGCTTCGTCGACGAGCTGCACGAGGGACTGAGCCACCTCATGCACGCGCGGGGCATCGGCAGCGTGCGCGAGCTGGTGGGCATCGCGAATCCGGGCGCGATCGCCGGGTTCATGGAGCTGACGCCGGTCAAGCGGATTTCGTCGCTCGCGGCGCCCGAGCTCTGCATGGGGTGCGGCAACTGCTCCAGGTGCGCCTACGGGGCGATCGCGATGGGACCGGATCACAGGCCGATCGTGAATCCGGAGCACTGCATCGGGTGCAGCATCTGCACGCAGAAGTGCTTCGCCGGCGCGCTCGCCATGCGCGCGCGCACGCCGGAGGAGCTGGCGGCGCTGCGGGAGGCGTAGCGAAATCTCGCTGAACAGGCCGGTGGCCCGAGGAAGTCCGTCGCTGCGCTCGGGGTTCTGACGCAGGCGCCGCCACGCGGGATTTCGGAACCCCTACCGACGGGAGGGGACTGAACCCCGAGCGCAGCGACGGGCGCGAGTCCGGTTTCAGGGCGGGCACACCCTTTCGGCGCCGGTCGGGCGAAGGCAGGCCTCCGCCGGCAGCACCTCCGGCCGGAACGGTGGCCTGCGATTGCCACCCCCAATCCCGAGTCGGAACGGGCACTTGCGGGCGGCGGGCTCCCCGGGGAGGACGACGGGTCGCCCGTCAGTTCACCGGCGACAGCTCGCGCTCCAGCGCTTCGGCGGTCGTGCGGAACTGGGTGTCGTCGCGCATGAGCTGCTCGACGCGCTGGATGGCGCTGATGACCGTCGAGTGGTCCTTGCCGCCGAAGCGATCCCCGAGGTCCGGGTAGCTCTGCTTCGTGATGCGCCGGCACAGCCACATGGCGACCTGCCGCGCGCGTGCGATGTTGCGCTTGCGCACCGGGCCCTTGATTTCGGCCGGCGTCACCTTGAAGCGCTCGCCCACCGCCTTGATGATCTGGTCGCAGTCGATGGCGTCGCCGCGGTTGTGAAGCACGCTGCGCAGCACGTCGCGGCACGTTTCCACGGTGAGCGGCCCGCGCGTGAGCTGCGCGAACGCCGCCAGCCGCAGCAGCGCCCCCTCCAACTCGCGCACGTTCGTGCGGATGTGCGCCGCCAGGTACTTCGCCACCTCGTCGGGAAGCTCCAGCGCCAGCGCCTGCGCCTTGGTCTTCAGAATCGCCACGCGCGTCTCCAGCTCCGGCGGCTGGATGTCCGCGATGAGGCCCCACTGGAAGCGGCTGCGCAGCCGCTCTTCCATCTCGTCGATCTCCTGCGGGGTGGTGTCGCAGGTGACGATGATCTGGCGCCCGTGCTGGTGCAGCGCGTTGAACGTGTGGAAGAACTCCTCCTCGGTCGACTTCTTCCCCGCCAGGAACTTCACGTCGTCGATGAGCAGCACGTCGCACTGCTCGCGGTAGCGCCGCCGGAACTCCGGCATGCGCCGGAACTGCAGCGCGGTGATGAGCTCGTTCGTGAACTGCTCGCCGGTCGTGTACACGATGCGCAGCAGCGGGCTCTCCGCCAGCGCGCTCAGACCGGTCGCCTGCATGAGGTGGGTCTTGCCCAGCCCCGAGCCGCCGTAGAGGAACAGCGGGTTGTACGTGCGGCCCGGTGCCCCGGCGACCGCCCGGCAGGCGGCGTGGGCGAACTGGTTGCTCGTCCCGACGACGAAGGTTTCGAAGGTATGGCGCGGGCTCAGCCCCGCCGCGACCTGCGTTTCTCCGGGCACCGCCGTGAGCGTCGGCGATCCCGACTCGGGCCTCGGCGTGCTCGCGGCCGGGTCGTCCGCGCCGGCCTCGGGAGGCGCCACGGCCTGCAGCGTGGGACCGGCCTCGGGCTCGGGCTCCGGCTCGGGATCCGGCGGGCGCTCCTCGAACGCCACCAGGATGCGCCGGTTGCTCGCCTCCAGCAGCTCGGCCTCGAACGTCTCGCGGTAGTGGTCGCCCACCCAGTTCGCGAGGAAAAGCGACGGATAGGCCAGCCGCAGCACGTCGCGGTCGCCTTCGCGCGGCGGCAGCACGCGCGCCGACGCCACGTAGGTGCGGTGCGTGTGGTCCGACAGGCGTCCGGCCAGCTTCGTCACGGTGCGCTGCCAGGCCTCCAGCAGCGTCACGCGGCACGTCGCCTCCGCCGCTGCGCCCGCTTCCGATGCCTGTGGAGGATCTGTGGAAATCATGTCGGACATCTGCCCAACACCCCGTATTTGCTCGCGAATTTCGTCCACCGGCTGCTGCCCACGCCCGCCGGTTCCCGGTGCTGCTGACGGGTGGCGGTCGGGGCCGCTGTCGAGGGTGTGCGAACCCTACCGGGCGGCGGAGTGCGCGATCAAGTGCCAAATCGAGACACGGTCTGCGTGCGCGAAACCATTGAGGATTTCGGCGGCCGATCCTCGACGGCCGCCGGTCGGCGAACACCGTTCTCGCTCGTCGCGCGGCGGCCTGGGGGTCAAGGGCGCCCGCGTCCGGTGGTCGACATCGGGCTGGAAACCGGGCCGATCGGGGAGGGGCTTCACGGGGGCGCCGGGGCGCCCCTGATTCGGCTTTCGACTTTCGGCTTTCGGAAGAGCTCACGGCGGGGCTTCGCCGGGGCGCCGCGGCGCCCCGGGCGCGGTGGCGCTCTTGCGCGGGTACTCGGGGAAATACGGGTCGGTGCGGCTGGCGGCGCGCCCGTCGGCCGCGGAGAGGACCACCGCGCGCCCCGCCTCGTCCAAGGCCGGGATCACGCGCCCTCTCGAATCCAGCGCGAACGCGGTGATCCAGCAGCGCCGGCGGGCCGCGTCCACCGCGTAGACGAGATCGCCCGGGGCGGTGCCTTCCGGCGGACGCAGCTCCGGCTCCACGGCGCCCGCGTGCACGTGTACGCGCGTCGCCACGGCGAAGCCGCCGCGCGAGCGGAACCCCATGCGCCGCAGGTCTTCCGCCAGCGCCGCCTGCAGAGGCTCGGCATCGACCGGGTAGCGGTGCCCGGCGTCCCACGCGCGCGCCGCGGCGCCCTCGGCCTGCACCGCCAGATGTTCCAGTGCGTCCAGCACGCCGGGAACGGGCGGCGCCGACACGAGGCGCCGCGCAGCCACGCACACGGCGCACAGCAGCAGCAGCGACGCGTACCGGCGCAGCCCGAGGCGCTCGCCCGCGACGATCCGCCGCGCCGCATCGCCCACCGCCGCCGCCAGCGCGAGCGCGAGCGCGGGCCACAGCCACGGCAGAGCGAGCCCCGGCGCGTACGACCAGCGCCGCACGATGGCCCCGACGGCGGCGGCCAGCGGCGTCGCCAGCGCCGAGGCTGCACCCACGGCCAGCGCCGCGTACACCAGGGAGTTCACGACGCGCAGCATGGGACCTACGCCACCGGGTTGGACAGCACGCCCACGCCCTCGACCTCGATTTCCACGACGTCGCCGGCGTGCAGCGGCCCGACGCCCGGCGGCGTTCCGGTCGAAACCACGTCGCCCGGCTGGAGCGTCATCACCGACGAGATGGCGCACAACAGCCGCGCGCAGTCGAAGATGAGGTCCGAGGTCCGTCCGTCCTGGCGCACCTGCCCGTTCACCCGCGCAACCACCCGAAGATCCTCGGGATTCCGGCCGACGGCGACCGAGGGGCCCATAGGACAGAACGTGTCGAAGGTCTTCGAGACGGAGTAGTGGCCCGTGCGCCGCTGGATGTCGCGCGCCGTCACGTCGTTGACGCACACGAGGCCCAGAATCGCCCCGCGCGCCTCGTCGGGCGAGGCGCGGCACAGCGGACGCCCGACGACCAGCCCCATTTCGGCCTCGTGGTGGACCTCGCGGCTCTGCGGCGGCAAACGGATGGGACGACCCGGGGCGAGCAGGCTCGAGGGCGGCTTCAGGAAGAACAGCGGCTCCTCGGGCAGCGGCTTCTTCATTTCGGCGGCGTGCGCCTTGTAGTTGAGCGCGACCGCGACGACCTTCGACGGCTCCACGGGCGGGAGCAGCTCCAGCCCGGCGGCCTCCAGCACCTCGCCCGTGGCACGGCC
>Ga0172368_10004839_pt1 | contig 15368 bp, 8 predicted proteins | sample Lak11m_FD_114540 | JGI IMG/M metagenome (GOLD analysis project Ga0172368, IMG submission 114540) | Freshwater microbial communities from Kabuno Bay, South-Kivu, Congo - kab_022012_11m | ecosystem: Environmental > Aquatic > Freshwater > Lake | place: Democratic Republic of the Congo: South-Kivu...
ATGGATATGAGTCTCCCTGCTCGTGAGTGATGACCAGGGAGGCGTCAGGCTTGTTGATCAGTTCGTAACTCTTGTTGTAAAGCTCCGCATGTATTTCAACGATCTCATTTTCCAGGTATTCCGACTTTAAACTGATCCTGAAGAAACTTTTATCCTGTTTCACAGACAGATATTGAACGATCTTCTGGATCAATTCATCAAAGGTTTGATGATCACCTGCCTGAACAAAGTCGGTGATCCGCCACCTCCAGAAGTTCTCCCCTGTGATGAATCCCCTCTTCCGGTCAGCCGTCTGGACAAACGAGATCAGTGGGAATTGTGTCGTGATCCCGTTGATCCGCTGGTATGTGAGTACCTCTGTCATGGAGGATAACTGGAAAGAGGCAAAAGGGCATTGCAATGGAGACCATTGTGGCATTAATTTAGTAAGAGACTGGCTGATAGTAAAATATGGAAAGGCATCATTTATAGACGGATAGGATTCGGTGTACGATTCACTTGAAACGGCAAGGTTCATCCCGGTGTTCAACTTATTGAAAGCTGTAATATCCGATTGAGATCCAAGAACAAACAGGGCGGAAGGAAGTTGAGCAACTTTTGATGCTGCGATCCGGATACCGAGACGGGAAGGAACCTGATAGAATATGGTAAGGTCTGCCGTATCATCCGAAAGCAGAAATTCTTCAGGTGTTTTGATAACCACCTCATATTTATCGTTGTGGCCCAAGGCTCCGCGGAGCGCCCCGATATCCGGGTGCGGAGATTCCTGGACAATCATCACGTTTGTTCTCCTGTTCATCACCTCGATAAAAATATCCTGCCGGTTATTTTCCCACGTCACCTCCTGACCAACCGGCGTCAGGCGGATTGAATACCGGTGCCATCCTGATTCTTTCGCATCAAGCATAAGTTGTATCAGTCGGGAAAAACGGCTCCCTCTGATCTGGATTTGAGAGGAAGCGACAATCTTTCCGTTTTCCATTACGGTCAGCGTGGCGTCCTCTCTGTCACAATGGGTCGCATCCACCTGGATCTCAACCGGGAAATCATCTCCGAGAAAAACGTTCTGATTGAACCCAACCTGGGCAATTTTCAGATCCCGTCTGACAGAAGTATCTCCCAGTACCACGGTGTAAACGGGATAAGCAAGGTCTTTGGCGGCATAATAGGGATCGGTCCCGAAATTCCATATTCCATCGGATGCCAGGATGATGGCCCCCAAGTTCCGGTTTTCGTAAATCGAAGATATCTCCTTGAAAAACCGGCCAATATCCGTTCGTTTTTCATTGAAACCCGAGTCCATCGGTGAGGTGACCCGCTCACCAAACGAGTAGGTCCTTACCTCATATGTGCTGCTAAGCTGGTTTATCAATTCATGGAGCTGGCCCAGGTATTCTCCCCGGGTAAAAGCTGAATCAGGACTGAGAACAAGCGACTGTGAATTATCCTGTCCGATGACAATAATAGGTTTCTCTATGGTGGTCAGTCGGCTGCGGATCAAAGGAGAAAGCAACAGGAACGAAATCAGAAAAACAGCCGTAAACCGGAGGAAGGCCAACAGCATGCGCAACCATGGAGCGGTACTTTCCTTGTCTGACCTGAAATAGAGGAAAAAGGCATAAACGACTCCCAGGAACAGGCAGAAGAGAATGAACCAGGCAGGATAATCAGTCAGAAGTCCCAAGCGATTCCGGTTTAAATGTGCATGCCACCGCAGACGCTGATCACCTGTCCGGTCACATAGGCACTGAGATCCGACGCAAGAAATACGGAAACATCAGCTACATCAACTGGCGAACCGGGACGTTTCAGCGGAATCTTTTCGATCCAGGCTTTCCGGTAGTCTTCAGGAATTTTAGCCGTCATCTCCGTTTCAATGAATCCCGGAGCAATGGCATTGATGCGGATGTTCCTGCCTCCCAGTTCCGCGGCGATAGATTTGGTAAATCCGATGATCCCCGCTTTGGAAGCGGCATAGTTTGCCTGACCGGCGTTACCCGACAAACCGACCACGGAGCTCATATTGATGATGCTACCCTGACGCTGGCCCAGAAAATGTTTCTGGATGGCTTTGGTCAGATTGAAGACCGATTTCAGGTTGATCCTGATCACGGCATCCCAATCCTGTTCTGTCATCCGGAGGAGCAGCGCATCCCTGGTAATTCCCGCATTGTTCACCAACACCTGGATGGACCCGAAATCACCGAGCACCTTTTTGATAAGTTCCTCACTGTCATTCAACGAACTGGCATCGGATGCATATCCTTTTGCTTTGACTCCCAAGGCGGTCAGTTCCTGTTCGAGCGCTTTTGAATCGTCATTGTAAGAAATATCAGTAAAAGCGACATTGGCGCCCTGTTCGGCGAACCGGATGGCAATGGCTTTCCCGATACCTCTGTTCGCACCGGTAATCAGTGCCGTTTTCCCTTTCAATAGTGTCATGGTTGTTTTTCTTTATTTCAACAATAGATTGATAAACGTCTAGATCCATTTGACCAGGTTGAAGTCCTGGCGGTGAGGCAGCAACGGGTTTTTAGGGTATAGCCTGAAGACATAATCATAAACGCCTGCATGGGTGATGGCTACTTCGCAGGAAAAAGAAACGATGTTGCGCTCCACCTTTTCCAGTTGCATCTCCCTGATAAAGATTGGTTCTTTCACTACATCGTTCACTTTTTTACCAAAGAGCACCTCAATACCGATATCTGTTCCGGAGAGTTCATTCAGGTCAAGGATAATTTCGGCGTGGAATTGCTGCCCAAGTTCCAGCGGTTTCTGGGTGGAATCGGGTATCTTGACGGAGAGCACTTCAATACTGTCCCATCCCCGGAGGATCTTTCTTTTCCAGGAGGCAATATGACGGGCCATTTCATAGTTTTTCCCGATAATGACCTTGGAACGCTTCAGCATGCGGTTGTAATAACGGTGATAGTAATCATCCAACTGCCTCTTCATGGTGAAGTGAGGGGCAATCTCGGCAATTGTGTTCTTGATATAGGAGACCCAATCAACCGGCACATCCTTCTGGTCCCTGTTGAAATAAAGGGGAATGATCTCCTCCTCAAGAATGGAATAGATCGTCTCTGCGTCAAGCTCATCCTGAAACAGAACATTGTCATAGGTCTCCTTTTCGGGAAGCGCCCAGCCGGCATTCTTCCTGTAGCCTTCCGCCCACCAGCCGTCCAGCACGCTGAAATTGACCACACCGTTCATTATCGCTTTTTCACCCGAAGTACCTGAAGCCTCAAGGGGTCGGGTAGGTGTATTGAGCCATACGTCCACGCCCCTGATCAGGTATTTGGCCAGTTCCATGTCATAGTTCTCAACAAAGAGGATCTTGCCCAGGAACTCTGGTTTGTGCATCACTTCAAAGATCCGTTTAATCAGATCTTGTCCGGCTTTGTCATGCGGGTGCGCTTTCCCGGCAAAGACAAACTGTACCGGCCTGGCCTCGTTATTGACAATGCGTGCCAGCCTGTCGAGGTTACTGAAGAGAAGATACGCCCTTTTATAGGTAGCGAACCGGCGGGCAAAGCCGAATGTCATGGCATTCTTCGGCATCGCCTCCCGGATCTTGAACATCACCTTTGGATTTTCATTCCGGCGGGTCATATCATCATTGATCCGCTTCTTAAGGTATTCTGAAAGCTGTTCCTTTTGCCGGAGCTTTGTCTTCCAGATCGTTTCGTTATCCACCGAATGGATCTTCTTCCAGTATTCGGGGTTCGACTGGTCCCTGAGAAACTCCTCCCCGAAAACTTTCATGTAGAGCTGTTGCCACGACTTTGCCGTCCAGGTTGGAAAATGCACCCCGTTGGTCACATATCCGATATGAAGTTCGTTTGGGTAATAGCCCGAGTAAAGCTTGCTGAACATCTCTTGTGACACCCGGCCATGGATTTTACTGACTCCATTGATCTCCTGGGAGAAATTAGCCGCCAGTACGCTCATGGAGAACTTCTCATCCGGGTCATTCTCCACCATTCTGCCAAGGTTCATGAAATGCTCCCATTTGATGTTCAGAAAATCTGAGAAATGGGCCAGGTATTTGCGGAGGAGCTCTTCCTGAAAGGTGTCATGACCAGCGGGGACTGGCGTGTGCGTTGTGAACAGGGTGGTTGAACGTACCACCTCCATGGCCTGAGTAAAGGTGAGCCGTTCATTCTGGATCAGCTTTTTCATTCGTTCCAGGGAGATAAAGGCTGAATGTCCTTCATTGCTGTGAAAGAGATCGGGTTTGATCCCAACGGCATCCAACGCCCTGATACCTCCTATCCCCAACAGGATTTCCTGACGCAGTCTGACCTCCTGATCTCCGCCATAGAGCTGGTAGGTGATCGACCGGTCAACCGCCTGGTTCTCTTCAATATCGGTATCCAGAAGGTAGAGCGGGATCCTTCCGACGTCGCAACGCCACATCTTGGCATACAACGTCCGGCCGGGAAAAGCAAATGTTATTTTGATCCAGTTTCCATGTTCATCCCGGATGGGACTCAGTGGAAGATGGGTAAACTTCTGGGGAGAGAACGAGGCGATCTGGTCGCCGAAGAGGGAAAGGCTCTGGTTGAAATATCCGTAGCGGTAGAGCAGCCCGATGCCAACGATGTTTACATTCGAATCGCTGGCCTCTTTCAGGTAATCGCCTGCCAGCATACCCAAGCCTCCTGAAAAGATCTTGATGGTGTCGTGAAGGCCATATTCCATGCTGAAGTATGCGATTGTCTCTTTGGGCTTCTCCTCACCCTTTGCCATGTAAGCATCAAATTTTGCCAGGACTTTCTTCAACCTGCCGACAAATTTCTCGTTGTTGCTCAACTTGTGAAGCTCCTCGAGCGACAAGGACTCGAGCAAGGCAACAGGGTTGAATTTCAACTCATACCATCGCTCCTGGTTGATCTGCTCAAAGAGCTCACTTGCCTCATAATTCCACGACCACCAAAGATTCCTTGCAAGATGCTCCAGTCCCTCAAGATTCTCAGGGATCCGCTGCTGGATCAACACTTTTCTCCACTCCGGCCTGATATCTTCAACTGCCTTGAGGCTGGGAAGTTTGGCCTGGGGCTGCTTGCCCTTGAACTTATCCTCCCGCTGGGTTGTCTTTTCAATGGCTCTGGAAAAGGCGTTTTTATAGTGTACGATCAGGTTCTTCCACAGTGCAGACCTGGAGATTTCATATGCTTTTATCCTGACTTTGACAATCTCCTTCTCCTGTTTATTTGAACAGTTGATCACGTTTCTGACCATCTCATCCACCACCTGTCCGGCATTGTCATCCGTTCGTTCAACAACTGAAATACATTCCTTAATGGTAGGGAAGAGTTCCATCACCCATTGACCGAATCCGGCAAGCGAAGTGGTGATGGTAGGAATGTGGAAAGCCATGCTTTCAAGGGGCGTATATCCCCAGGGCTCATAATAGGACGGAAAGACTGAGCCGTCAAACCCGATGAGGAAATCATAATAACTCAGGTTGATGATCCCATCCTCACCATTAAGGTAAGCGGGAACAAATACCACTTTCACCTTATCCTCGACGCGATTAAACAGGTTATTCCGTCGTATTGCACTCAGGATCAAATCATTCTCCGCCTCATGAAATCCATGTGTCAAATACTCACCCTTCAATGGGTGGGAAAAGTCACGCTTTCCCATCCGTTCAATCACTTCCTGCCGTGCACCCGATTGGTAAGCGGGTACGGCTATATAGGCCAGGATCGGCGTCTTCAGCTTGTCATTTGATTTTAATTTGCCCAGCATATCGATGAAGAGATCAATCCCTTTGTTCCGGAATTCATAACGGCCGCTGGTTAGGATCAGGATGCTCTCTCTCGGCAACTCCTGGTTAAAAAGAGCTTCTGCCACTTCAAAGAGCCTCTTTCTGGCCAAGTCCCTTTTCTCGATATAGGCTTCACGTGTGGGTACAAAGGAATCCTCAAAACCGTTCGGCGTGATCTCGTCAGCCGCTTTTCCAAGAAACTGAATACATTCGTTATCGGTGATGCTGCTGACGGTGGTGAGGCAGTCGGCCTCATGGGCCGACAATTTTTCGAGTGAATATTTTGAGACCAGTCCAAACCGGTGAGCGATCTCATCTCCGTCATATGCCGAAAGATCCTTGTACAATGGCAGGCCGTTTCCCGCGATGCTTCTTCCGATCACGGTGGCATGGGTGGTGAACACTGTTCCAATCTGGGGGGCATGCTCCTTAAGATAGAGAATCCCTGTTCCGGTCATCCATTCATGAAACTGTGCGGCAATCTTATCCTGGTGAGACAGGTTGAAGTTATAGAAGCTCTCGATGATCTTGCCCGCTGCGTAACCAAAGAGTGCCGGCTCCAAATAATCCCACCCCCCCATGAGGGAATCCAGTTTATACGTTTCCCAAAATTTGGCCAGAATGATGTCCTTATCAATAAAGAAGTTCGTGAAGTCAACCAAAACCGCAATCGGACGGCCGCTGATATTCCATCGTCCGACTTTGATGTTGAGTCCCTCTTTTTCAGCTTGCTGCCGCCACGACCTGTACAAAAACTTATCCTCCTGGAAAAGCGGATTCTCATGCGTCTCTTTCCAGACATCGGGCCCTATCAGGATATAATTGTCTTTCAGCTCATTAACGAGTGTCAACGCCTTGGTGGATATCACCGTGTAGATCCCGCCAATTTTATTACAAACTTCCCAACTTGTCTCAAAAAGGTAGTCGGGGTTGATGATCCGTTCGTCTTTGATTACCATAACGTAAGTGAGTAGATAGTTACTTTTTTGCCAATCCCTTTTTAGCTTCAGGCTTCTTTTTTACGGGTGTGCGTTTAGCTGTTTTTTTTACGGCAGGGAGTGGTTCTTTTACAGGAGCAACATCGGGAACCTCAGTGGGCCCAGGTTGACCGGCCTCTTCCATCCTGATGATGAAATCGGACAGAACATTCATGTAGTTGATGAATGCTTCGTAGGGAGATGGATAGGGATTGAAGTATTTATGCACCTCGCCATTGGAGAACCATTTGGTGCACATATAGTAGAAATGATCACTTGTTTGCAGACGTTCCCAGTCCTTTATAATATCCGGCTGCCCGAGATTCATCACCGCCTGTTCATTTTCGTAAAGTTTCCTGAATGCCTCATCCTGGAGCTCATTCCCCAACCATGCCGTAAGATCTTTCTCCTCATCGGCCCAGGAGATCGGATAAAGCACCGAGACGGGAGCAACGGGCTGCAGTTGTTTGCTTACCTCCCCAGGTGTGGAGAAGCGGTAGGGAGAATTCGAAAGCACGTTGCCCGGCAGGGCAAAGAAGAAATCAAAAATCCCTGTCTCCTTCCATTGCTGCTCACCCAATGTTTCATAGTTTAAAAACAGGTTAACAACCTCCTCATTCTGTGGGATCTTGTTCAACCATCCAACAAATTTTTCCGCTGTGACAGGCCATTCCGACCACCCCCTCTCCGAGAACCGGAAGATGATATCATCGCTCAGCCTGAAATTTCTCAGCAGCAATTTCAATTTTGGGTTTACAGCACTGTAATACAGGAAGTTGGGACTTTTCCATCCGAGGATGTGTTTGGCCCCTTCCGTTAGAAGGGTGTTGAATCCAAGTTCTGAAACCGTCAAACCGATATCGTCATTGAAGATCAGCTCCGTATTCCGGAAGGTTGACGGGCTCTGACCGAATAATTCAAGGATACACTCCCGGTGTTTGGTAACCTGCCGGATAAACTCTTCCTTATTTCCAAGCGAGGCAAGGGAATGGGAATAGGTCTCTCCGGTAAACTCAACGCAACCGGTGGCAGACAGCTCCTGGAATCCCTGGATCACCTCCGGGGCGTATTGCAGCAACTGCTCCAGGGCCGGTCCTGAGATACTGTAGGTGACTTTGAAAGCATTGCCATATTCCCTGAACAGGTCAAGCATCATGTTATTGGCAGGCACGTAAGATCGCTCTGCTACTCTTCGGATAATATGGCGGTTCTGGTAGTCATCATAGTATTGATGGTCGTGGCCAATATTGAAGAAACGGTAGGTACGCAACCTGTATGGCTGATGGACCTGAAAACAAAGATTGATGTACCTCATAAGATTGTTTTATAAACTTCCATGATATTGTACGCTGCATTTTCCCACTTCAGGTTATCCACCTCCTCTTTCCCGTAACGGGCAAACATTTTTTGCAACCCTTCATAATGAAGGATCCCGTAAATGGAATCAGCCATGGCATCGATATCCCAGAAATCAACTTTGATAGCGTGCTTCAGCACCTCTGAAACTCCCGATTGCTTCGAGATAACCACAGGGACATTGGATCGCATGGCTTCCAGGGGGGATATCCCAAAAGGTTCTGAAACTGAAGGCATTACATACACATCACTCATCGCGAACATCGTATCCACCTCCTGCCCTGCCAGGAATCCGGTAAAATGAAACCGTGTACCCATCCCCAGCTTGGCGATCCGTCTAACCATCCTGTTCAGGAGATCGCCCGAACCGGCCATGACAAACCGGATGTTCGGGTCTTTCTTCAACACTTTATGCGCCGCTTCCACAAAATAATCCGGCCCTTTCTGATAGGTCACACGTCCAAGGAAGGTGACCACCTTTTCCTTTACATGTTTTGTTACGTTGCCCGCCACCTGGTGCCCCGATGGTTCAACGGCATTGTGAACCGTGAAGACCTTTGAAGGATCGATCCCGTATTTTTCAATGACCGTCTGGCGTGTCAGATTGCTCACGGTGATGATCCTGTCGGCCTCCGTCATTCCCTTTTTCTCGATATCGTAAACAACGGAATTGACGTTCTCTCCCGAACGGTCAAATTCCGTTGCATGCACATGGAAGATCAGGGGTTTGCCACTGATATGCTTGGCCGCGATGCCGGCTGGGTAGGTCAGCCAGTCATGTGCATGGATCAGGTCAAACTCCTCCTGCCTGGCAATGGCCGAAGCCACCAGCGCATAGCGGGAGACCTCCTGCATCAGGTTCTTTCCATATTTTCCGGAGAAGGTGTATCGACGCGAAAAGACCGATTTGTTCTTCTCTTCCAGCAAGCGCTCATCCATCCCGGTCAGTGTCTCGAACTCCTCTTCTCCTACATAGGGGATCAGGTTGGAACCGATTTCCATATACTTGATCCTGTTCCAGTGTTCCTGCTGTTCACTCTCCATGAAGTCCATCGTCACTTCGCTGGCACTGACCAGCCTGAATCCTTTGGATGCTTCATCCCCAAAGGCTTTCGGAACCACAAAGATGATGTCAACGTCAAGTTTTATCAGCCCTTTGGTCAATCCAAAACAGGCTGTTCCCAATCCTCCGGTGATGTGCGGCGGAAACTCCCAACCAAACATTAAAACTCGCATGCTCACTTCTTATAATCTTCAATCAACTGATGTACCCTGAGGATCTCCGCAACAGACCATGCCTGTGAGATCGCACCACGGGCAATATGTGGAGGATCACCATCATAGATCTCAGAGATCGTTCCAACTCCACCCTCCGTCAGAGTTTGTTGAAATTCATTGTAATAGTCTTCGATGAAAGAGAGACCGCTTTTCCCATGAATTTTAAGATACCCTTCTACGAAATGGCCAAAGAGGCCGGGCCACACAGTCCCCTGATGGTAAGCTTGGTCACGCTGGGCCTGATCGCCCGAGCAACTACCCTTGTAGGCGGCACTCACCGGGGTAAGGGTCCTCAATCCCCTGGTGGTCAGCAACTCCTGCTTGATCTTGCTGAGCACCTGTTTCCGGATCTCTTCACTCACCGGATGATAAGGTAACGAAGCAGCAAAAACCATGTTCGGCCGAACTGACCAGTCGGTGTATTCCTCCTGAACATAATCAGCCAGGTATCCCTTCTCTTCATTCCAGAACGTTTTCAGGAATGCCTCCGGGATCATTTCCGCCACCGGCTGCCATTGGGCAATAAAATTTTTATCGCCGGCGTCGGTCGCCAGCTCCAGGGCAAACATCAAGGCATTGTACCACAAGGCATTGACCTCCACGGCCAGTCCGGTCCTGGGGGTTACGGGTTTCCCATGAATATAGGCATTCATCCAGGTAAGCGCCATACCGGGAATTCCTGCATAAAGGAGTCCGTTGGGTTGCATGTGAATTTGAAAGAGCGTTCCTTCCCTGAATCCATCCAGAATCTGCTTCATATACTTTTTATACTCTTTCCAGACTGCTTTCCTGGCGCCTGTTTTTTGTGTGTATTGCTGAAGTGTCCAGAAAAACCAAAGGGAGGTGTCGACGCTGGTGTTTTGGATGTTCCGCTCGAATCCGTTTTCAGGGAACAAGGCCCCGTCAAGGGTTTTCAACAAGGTATCTATTACGGCTTTACAGGCTTTGGTATCATCGGTGAAGAGGGTAAGACCGGGCAACGAGGCAAAGGTGTCGCGGCTTATCGGCCCAAACCAAGGATAACCTGCCATGATGTAGAATCCATGATCCCGTTTGACAACGAACTGTTGTGCAGCGTTGCAGAGGCTGGTCTCGAAATTCTCCCGGGGGATCCGTTGCTTAAGCTCAGCCGAATAAACCTTTCTGATGTTCGCTGGAGGTATTTCGGATATTCCTGCAGAGAAAAAGACCGATTCCCCGGGTTTGATATCAAATTCAAAAAAACCGGGGACTAAAAGATCCTCAAGATATTCATATCCCCGCTCCATTTCCTCCTGGTATTCAAAGTTATAGTACCAATCCGGTGCATGGATGTACTCACTGCCCTTTGAGAGCTGCATGTAAAGATCCGTGTATCCATGATACAATTTCATCCGGATACCTCCCTCTACTTTTTCATATTTTTTATCCGCAAAGATATTCTCCTTGCTCAGGCGATGAATGTTACGGAAAGCAAGGAAAGGACGCAACCGGATTCTCGTATGCGAATGGGCCTGTTCAAGCTTATACCGGATGATCATCCTGTCCTCCTTCGAGGTAAAGATCATCTCTTTTGAGAACAGGACTCCTCCGACGCGATAAAGCAGCTTTGGGACCTCCATGACGGTGAAATCACGGATATACTTGTGACCCTTTGGATTGAAAGCCCCTCCTTTGTACTTATGAATCCCAAGGTTGAATTCGGCATCCTGCTGGATAATCGTCTCATCGAGTGACGAGAGTAGCACATGATTTTCATGATCGATGGCCGGTTGGGGTGTCACCAGCATGCCATGGTATTTTCTAGTATTGCAGTTTATGATGGTCGAACTGGCATATGATCCTCCGCGATTTGACCGGATCAGTTCACGTTGAAGGGAGTATTCAAGATTAACCAGTTGATTTTTATCAAATTTGATATAACTCATACCTAAGTAAATGATAAGGAGTTGCAAAGTTACAATAATAGCTCCATTTTACGTTTTAATTATTGTTAACGAATATACGTACTTTTGCGGCATGAAGAGAGTGGTGAAAAAGTCCCTTTTTATTATCCTGACAGGAATGATCCCGTTTGCTTTTTCATGCAAAAAAGACAAGATCAATACGGATCCTTCACTAACGCTCTCTTTTTCAACAGACACACTTTTTTTTGACACCGTCTTTACCACCATCGGTTCGGTAACCCAGCGACTGATCGTTTACAATAACAATGACGGCATCCTTCAGATTGAACAGATCAGCCTGGCAGGAGGGGAGGCATCCAATTACAGGATCAATGTCGACGGGGATCCATCTCTTGTAGTCAATCAGGTGGAGATCCCGGGTCACGACAGCATGTTTATTTTCGTTAGGGTGACCATCGATCCCACCAGCCAGAATACACCCTTTGTCGTCGCCGACTCGATTCTTTTCACAGTCAACGGCAATCTTCAGGATGTCAACCTTGTTTCATGGGGCCAGAATGCTCGGTTTTACAATCAAAGAACACTGCAGGGAACCATCGTCTGGGACAGCCTCCTCCCCTATGTTATCTATGGCTCGGTGCGTATCGACACCTCCTCCTCCCTGATGGTCATGCCTGGATGCAAACTATACTTCCATAAAAGCGCCTACCTGGCTGTCTCATACGATGCGTCCCTGAAGGTTTACGGGAACCTGGAACATCCTGTCAGGTTTCAGGGTGATCGGCTTGATCCCTTTTACCGCGATCTTCCGGGTCAATGGACAGGGATCCTTCTTGAGAGCGGTTCAAAAGAGCATGAGATCAACTATGGTATCATCCGTAACGGGGTGTTCGGCATCCTGATCGATGAAAGCCGCAACCAACCCTTCCCTATGCTGACGCTGGACAATACCATCATCCAGAACATGACCGCTGATGCCATCTTCGCCTATGCCTCTTCGATTGCCTCCACGAACTGTGTGGTGGCCAATTGCGGAGGATCAGCCCTGTGGGTTGAGAACGGAGGAAGCTATGATTTCCGTCAACTTACGATTGGTAATTACTGGGGGAGTTCAGTGCGTATCTCCCCCTCCCTGGTGCTCCGCAACTATTCCTATGATACCACAGGCGGACAGTCGGCCGGCCCCCTGACCAATACATTCTTCGGCAACACCATCATCTACGGTACTGACCCCGATGAGATCCAGCTTGATCAGATGGAGGGGGTTCCCTTCGAAATCGTATTTGACCACTGCCTGATGAAAACCCAGGTTCCCCTGACAGATCCGGTTCGGTACATCAGCTGCTTCGCGAATGAAGATCCTCTCTTCAGGGATCCGCAACTTTACGATCTTCATATTGATTCACTCTCCCCGGCGATCGGGAAAGGGATACAAATGGGCGTTCCATTTGATATTGAAGGTATGGAGAGAGGTGCGACGCCCGATCTGGGCGCCTATCAATGGGTTCCAACCCGGTAGGCAACAGGATTATTTTTTCAGGGCCTGAAGCAATAACGAGCCAATGTCGGCCGGGGAATCCGCCACAAATACGCCACATTCACGAAGGATCTCTTTCTTTGCCTGAGCTGTGTCGGCTTTTCCGCCTACAATCGCACCGGCATGACCCATCGTGCGTCCCTTCGGAGCGGTGGCTCCAGCGATGAAACTGACCACCGGTTTCGTTCCGTGCTCCCTGATCCAATAAGCGGCGTCCGTCTCCATATTGCCCCCGATCTCACCGATCATCACGATGGCCTCTGTTCCCGGATCCTTCATGAAAAGTTTCACTGCGTCGCAAATCGTTGTTCCGGGGATGGGATCCCCACCGATCCCGATCACGGTTGATTGCCCTAAACCGGCTTTGGTTACCTGGTCCACCGCTTCATAGGCGAGCGTTCCACTGCGGGAAACAACCCCGATGGTTCCCTCTTTGTGAATAAAACCCGGCATGATACCTATTTTCGTATCCGGGGGGGTAATGATACCCGGACAATTGGGCCCGATCAGATGGATCCCTTTCGTTGTGATATAGTCCTTCACGGGGATCATGTCATTGACCGGGATTCCTTCGGTGATGCAGACGATGACATGAATTCCTGCTTCGGCAGCTTCAGAAATGGCATCGGCAGCAAAGGGTGGCGGGACGAAAATCACCGAAACGTTGGCGTTTGTCTCTTTGACAGCCTGCGCTACCGTGTCAAATACTGGTTTCCCTAGATGGGTCGTCCCCCCTTTTCCCGGTGTAACCCCACCAACGATCTGGGTTCCGTACTCTATCATTTGACTGGCATGAAAGGAGCCTTCACTTCCGGTGAAACCCTGAACGATGACCTTGGAATTTTTATTGACTAAAACACTCATATTCAATTACGAATTACTAATTAGAAATGAAGGATTTTGAAAACAATCAATATTTTAAAGGTCTGATAAATATATGTATTAATATATATATTTTTATTAGTCCCTTCATTTTGAAGGCTCAAAGATAGGGATTTTAGGGAAATTGGAGAAATTAATCCTCATTCGTCATTCGTAATTCGTACTTTTGTCATATGTCCCTCTATGACATCAACGATACCATTTGCGCACTGTCCACCGCTCCTGGATCAGGAGCGATTGCCGTAATCCGTTTATCGGGACCTGAAGCCTTTCTCCGTTGCAGCAGGATTTTCCGAGCCACCGATCCTGATTTTATGTGGGATACTGTTGTCCCGTATACCATTCATCATGGGTTTGTGTATGCTGAAGAGCAGCTGATCGATGAAGTGCTCATCAGTTTGTTCAAAGCACCAAGATCGTATACCGGGGAAGATGTGGTTGAGATCTCGTGTCACGGCTCTGAATACATTCAGCAACAGATCCTTGAGGTGCTGGTTCAAAACGGATGCCGTCTGGCCAAACCCGGAGAGTTCACGCTGCGTGCTTTCCTCCATGGGAAATTCGACCTCTCCCAGGCGGAGGCGGTAGCCGACCTGATCGCCTCATTGTCCCAGTCGTCCCGTGATCTCGCCCTTGCCCAGATGAGGGGAGGTTTTTCGAAAAGGATCAAAGAGTTGCGCCAGAAACTGGTACATATCTCCTCCCTGATCGAATTGGAACTTGACTTCAGTGAGGAGGATGTGGAGTTTGCATCCCGTACCGATTTTCACCTCCTCCTGGATGAGTTTGAGACGGAACTGACCCGACTGATCCGTTCTTTTTCTTTCGGGAACGTGATAAAAAAAGGGATCCCTGTAGCCATTATCGGCAAACCCAATGTGGGTAAGTCCACCCTGCTTAACACCTTGCTGAATGAAGAAAAGGCGATCGTTTCCGAGGTTCCAGGAACTACCCGCGATGCAATTGAAGATACGATCGTGTTGGAAGGATTTCGTTTCCGGTTTATCGATACGGCAGGTCTCAGAGCGTCGGAAGATCAGATTGAAGCTATGGGCATTGATCGTACCTGGATGAAAATGGAGGAAGCTTCCATTATTCTTTATCTCTTTGATGTCACACGCGATTCATACAGGGAAGTGGCGGATGCGATCGCTGAATTCGGGGATCTGCTGGAAGAACCCTCGAAACGTCTGATCCTGATTGGAAATAAAACAGACCTTCTTACTGAACTTCCTCATGGCTTTCAACAATTTGTGGAACATGAAACCTTGTTTGTGTCAGCCAAAAGGAAAGAGAACATCCACCTGGTTGCGGAGAGTCTGCTAAAAACGGTGACTGACCATTCGATCGGCGAGGGATCTATTGTCTCAAACACTCGCCACCTAGAAGCTCTCCAGAAAGCTCAAAATGCGATTCAGAACATCCATGAAGGGCTGCAGAGCGGACTGACGCCCGATCTCCTCGCTATCGATATCCGGCAAGCCTTACACCACCTTGGTGAGATCACCGGCGAGATCACCAACGACGAGATCCTTGGGAATATTTTCAGCAAGTTCTGTATTGGAAAGTAATTGCTACTTAGCAACCGAATAATATCTTACCAATAAATCCACTAAAAGCCCCGTAATTCGGGGTTTTTCTTTTGTTGATAACGATTCCTTATTATTTGGTTTTTC
>Ga0172368_10004841_pt1 | contig 15367 bp, 13 predicted proteins | sample Lak11m_FD_114540 | JGI IMG/M metagenome (GOLD analysis project Ga0172368, IMG submission 114540) | Freshwater microbial communities from Kabuno Bay, South-Kivu, Congo - kab_022012_11m | ecosystem: Environmental > Aquatic > Freshwater > Lake | place: Democratic Republic of the Congo: South-Kivu...
AGAGCATCAAGTGTTTTATTCATTATGAAACAAATCTTGATGCTTTTTCTTTTAGTCTTTCATCCCTATGAGTAAAGTTTTTGACTTACATTTGTTAGTATTAAAAAATACCGAAGTATTGTTTATAATAAACGTACAAATTTATTTTATTAATTCACACCCACCTTATGGCTTAACATTTTTTTACATTTGTAAACGACTTGTAAATTATGCTGATTTTAAATTTCTTCTTTAAAAACAAAAATTATGTTACAGTGTTGAGGGTAACTGATAAATTCTTTTTTTTACTTTTACAAAAAAAATCAACATCGTTATGCAAAAGCAATATTGGATTATCGTATCGGTTTTATTTCTGATGATTGTGTTTGTTTCGTGTTCCAATTCATCCAAAGTGAACGATTCAAAAAAAGCAGAAAATAAAATGTCCGGAAAGAATGATGCAGCCGGGCCACCGACAATTATTTATAAAACTTCGTCTGATTACTATGATAAAGTAGCAGTGACCCTTTCTGAGGATAAAAAAGATATTGTTAATTATCCGGGTATCAAAGATGTTTATTACAAGGGAGAACTAGCTTACCCAACCAAACTGAACGATGACTTTTTACTCGACAACAGGGGCATTGATCCCACTTCAGCATTTCTGAATATTACTTATGAGGCTTACAGCAAGCTTGAACAAACACCATCGAAAGAAGAGTTGTTCAATATGATACTCGACAAAGATCCCTTTACTGAAATGTACACTTGCGGTAGCAAATACAAATTCAAAGATATCGTTGCTGAACTAAATGCCGCAATTGACGGGAAAGACCTTGGAAACTTTACCAGGCTGAAATAGACCTTGTCTATCCAGTATATTGACGGATACTGAATCACCATCGAACAGGTGAGTCCAGGAGGATTGAGTTATTTATATATATCTTTGCGAAAAATTTTGTGAGTCGAAAATAAAAAGCAACAACAGTGGATATCAACTTCAATGAACTGGACGGTAAACGGTTTTATTACAGTTTTATAGCAGGGTCCCAAAAAATTTTCGATCAGTACAAAGGCATTAACAAGATTAATGTTTTCCCGGTAGCCGATGGTGACACGGGTACCAACCTTGCATCCACATTGCGTTCAATTATTGATACATCAATCCCAACAGACAATATAAAAGTAACTGCTGTTGCTCTTGCAGATGCAGCGCTTGTAGGTGCCAGAGGAAATTCCGGGATTATTTTCGCACAATTTCTTTATGGGTTCAGCAATGAAATTCAGGATGAGAAGAACCTTACCGTTGATGATTTTGCCGAGTTGATCAAAAAAGCTGTAAAATATGCTTACGAAGCCATTGCCAACCCGGTTGAGGGCACAATGATTTCGGTGATGCGCGACTGGGCAGAATATATTTATATTCTTAAGGATAAGATCAAAAACTTTAACCAGCTGATCATTCAGTCATACTCAAAAGCGGAACAGGCATTAAAAGAAACCCCAACCAAACTTGAAATCCTGGCTAAAAATCATGTAGTTGATGCCGGTGCAAAAGGATTTGTAGTTTTCCTCGAAGGGATGATTGACTTTTTTCAGCATGGTGAACTTAAACGCCTGGCAACCACCAGAAATGTGATCAAGGTGAAGGAATTTGAAGAGGTGGTTCATGAAGAGGGCGAAATAAAATTCAGGTATTGCACCGAAGCATTAATTTCTCTTGAATCAAAAAATGAGGATAGCAAAAATATTTTAAAGAGTCGCATTACTCCTTTTGGTGATTCACTTGTGGTTGCCGGTTCGCCAAAAAAACTGAGGATACATATTCACACCGATAAACCGGCTGAACTTTTTTCAGTAATCAAAGACCTTGGAAACATCACGTATAAAAAAGTGGATGATATGGTGATGCAGAGCAATATAGTCCATCACCGCAAATGGAATACAGGCATTGTGACCGATTCAACCTGCGACCTCCCGAAAGAGATCATCGAACGTTACCAAATCCATGTGGTTCCTCTAACTGTTCATTTTGAGAAAGATTTCTATCTGGATACCGTAACCATTACACCTGAACAGTTTTATAAACTTCTGGGTGACTCCGAAACCAACCCTACAACCGCTCAGCCCACCTATAAAGATTTTACAAATAAGTATAACTACCTTTCGAGCTACTATGAATCCATCATAGGAATTCATATCAGTGAAAAGATGAGCGGCACTTTTTCGAACAGCCGTAAAGCGGCGTATGCCATACAGGAGAGGCAGGAAAAGGATATTGCTGTTTTCAGTTCAAATAAAGTGTCGGTTGCACTCGGACTCCAGATTTTGCGCGCAGCCGAAGCCATCGAAAAGGGCAAAAGTTTCGGGGAGATAAGTTATACCATTAAAGAATGGATTAGTAAAACCCATCTGTTTGTTAATGCCCCGACTCTGAAATACCTTATCAGGGGAGGAAGGGTAAGTGTTCTTAAAGGTTTTATCGGTAAACTTTTAAAAGTTCAGCCGATTATAAAAGTGAACGAGGAAGGAAAAGCAGAAGTTTATGGCAAACCGACCTCCACTCCTCAGGGTATGAAGATGGTACTTGATGAAACCATCCGCCTCATTGATGGGAAAAAACTTTGGGGTTATGCCATAGCACATGCTCAAAACCAGGAAGGCGCCGACTGGTATGCCTCAGAGATGGAAAGCATTACCGGGATGAAACCCAAGTTTATAAGCGCTGCCTCGCCGGTACTCGGAACACATGTTGGACCGGGTGTGGTTGGACTGGCGGTGCTGTTGGAGTAGGTTAAATGATTCATGTTTCATATAGGGTCCGGTTGAAGCTGATTACCATACTATAATTGTTATTCAATTACTAAGTTTATATTGTTGCCTCAATCAAGATAAACTGAATCCTGATGTTTTTTTTCATTTTACATTTATTAATAAATATTTTGAATTAATTTTGTTGTGTAATCTTGTATAAGGTTTATTTATAAAATGGAAAAATACCTAACGATAAAGCAAGTTGCAGAAAAATTAAAAGTAAGTTCTGAAACACTGAGGAGATGGGATAAAAGCGGGAAATTTAAAAGCCGTCGACATCCTATAAATAATTACAGAGTTTATTCAGAGTTCCAGGTTGAAAACCTGGTAGAGGAACTTCAATTAGAAATTCAATATTCGCCTGTTTATGAGCAAAAAACAGAATTACTTCCATTTTATACTACAGCTTATGGTAAGCTATACAATTATGATGTATTAGAATTTTTGAAACATATTGAATCTGATTCTATTGACCTTGTATTTGCTGATCCTCCGTATAATATTAAAAAAGCTGAATGGGACACATTTTCTTCACAGAAAGCTTATGTTGAGTGGAGCATGGAATGGATTACCGAAGCTCATAGAGTTCTTAAAAGCACAGGTTCATTATACATTTGCGGCTTTTCTGAAATTCTTGCAGATATAAAATGGTCTGCAGCACATTTATTTAAGGGCTGTAAATGGTTGATCTGGTTTTACCGGAATAAAGCTAATCTTGGAAATGATTGGGGCAGATCGCATGAAAGTATTTTACATTTTAGAAAATCCAAGACATATATTTTTAATAGTGATGAGGTGCGAATACCTTATAACCAACATACATTAAAATATCCAAAACGTAGTCAAGCTGAAAGTTCGCAATATTCGAACGGAAAAAAAACGGATTATTTGTGGGAACCGAATCCTATCGGAGCTAAACCAAAGGATGTACTTGAAATACCTACCATTTCAAATGGCGCTTGGGAAAAATATCCACATGAAACTCAAAAACCTATTGAATTACTGAGAAGAATAATCCTTTCATCTTCAAATCCTGATAGCATTATTCTGGATCCTTTTGGCGGCTCTGGTTCAACTTATGCAGTCGCTGAAGCTTATAAACGCAAATGGATAGGCACAGAGCTGGAAATAGAATACTGTAAAATTATAAAGGAGCGGTTGTCGGATAAAATTCATATTGCTCGGATCCTATCCGGTAAGGATGAAAAAGCATCTCAGAAAAGAAGGAAATCACTTCGAGGTTAATAAGGCTCCGATGTCGTGCGTAATCAATTCGGAAAAAGGTTTCAAATAATTTGAATAAGGAGCTTTCCTCGCGGTTGGAGGCAAATCAAAATAATATATTCCTTCCAACTTTGTCAGAAACTTAGAGTAAACCATAAATAATCCAGTTACCAAAGTAAAACTAATATTATTGTCCCTTTTTCTTTGAACATCGTTTAGGAATATACCGATTACCTTTTGCTGATGTTTTACAAATCGTTCCAATAAAATTTTATCTATAAACATTTTACCCATTCTATCTTTCGAGGTAGTTTTAGCCGAAACCACTATTTCATTTAAGTCAAGTGAAGATGAGGAAGATTTAACTTCATTATAAGGTGATAATATCAAGTCATTTTCACATTTATAAATCTTGGTTCCTTCCTCAGTTTCATAAGGTATTTGAAGTACCATTTTCTTATTAGCTATACCAATCTCAGTAAAAATGACTTTAATCAATTCTTCAAATCTGTTCCCAACATGTTTCCGTGCACTATTTTGTTCCACCAATAAATCTAAACCAACGCCAATGGCTTGTTGAATTGTATAAAATGTTTTATCAATTATTTTTTTCTCATCAACTGAAAATATTAATTCTTTTTGTTTGATTCTGGAAATAATAGTGGTTAAGTTATTAAACGATAATAAAAAACTGTCGGGCTCACCAATGTAAAGAGTTTTGTTTATGGGCCTTGTAATTTTTTTTGTTCCTGCAATTTCAGAAACATAAATTCTATATTCACCTTTGTCTTCAAAACTGCTTAAAACATTTGGAAAGTGACTTAACAGACGAATAGTAATATCAAAGAAATCATCAAGAGTACGCTTTGGTTTTTGCAAATCTTTGTCTAATGTTATCATTTCCTGAAATATACGATTTAATGCAAAGATGCATAAAATCGCTTTAAATAACCTAAAATAAATTTGGCGTTGTACCAGTTCAACTTTAATTTTCTTTGTATTGATGCAAAATATAAGTACGAATTGCATTTTTTTGCTCATATTACATGGTTGATTCTTTCCCCTTTTTCTTATTTTAGCCGCCTGTAAATTCCATAATGGGAACAAAAGGAAAATGAAATGATTAACCGGCAATTAATTGACCCCAAGAGTATTGTTGTAGTCGGAGGTTCGAACGATGTTACCAAACCCGGCGGTAAAGTTCTGAAAAACCTTATAGATGGAAATTACCATGGAGAGTTGTATGTTACCAACCTAAAAGAAAATGTAGTCCAGGGGATCAAAAGTTACCGGCTTACCGAAGAACTGCCGGATGTGGAAATGGCAATCATAGCAATTGCAGCCAGGTTTACTTTGGAAGTGGTGAAAATCCTCACAGAGCAGAAAAATACCAAAGCATTCATTATCCTGTCAGCCGGATTCAGTGAAGTGAGTGAAGAAGGAAGGATTATCGAAGAAAAAGTGCTGGACCAGGTGAACAAATACAATGCAGCGCTCATCGGCCCAAATTGCATAGGCATCCTTACGCCTGCTTTTCATGGAGTCTTTACTCAGCCTATTCCGAAACTTGATCCTAACGGTTGCGACCTTCTTTCGGCCTCCGGGGCAACCGCCTGCTATTTTATGGAATCGGGCATTCATAAAGGATTATCATTTTCCAAAATTATATCCACAGGTAATTCTGCCCAAATGGGGATAGAGGAAATGATCAAATACATGGACGAAACCTCGCCTCCCGAACATACCTCCCTCGTAAAACTACTCTATTTCGAAAATATTGACAATCCCGGGATATTATTAAAACATGCAAGTTCGCTGATCAGGAAAGGTTGTAAAATTGCAGCCATAAAAGCAGGCAGTTCTGAAGCGGGTTTAAGGGCGGCATCTTCGCATACCGGCGCTCTGGCTACACCCGAAATTGCTGTGGATGCTCTGTTCCGTAAAGCAGGAATTATCAGGTGCTATATCAGGGAAGAACTGGTCGCCGTCGCTTCGGTTTTCCTTCATCCTGAATTAAAAGGTAAAAACATTGCCATTATAACCCATGCAGGCGGGCCAGCAGTGATGCTAACCGATGCTTTATCCAACGGGGGTCTGAATGTACCACCGATTAACGGTAAATATGCTGATGAGTTAAAAGCAAAGCTTTTTCCGGGTTCATCTGTAAATAATCCGATAGATTTCCTTGCGACGGGGACAGCCGAACAACTCGGGACTATTATTGACTACGTAAATGAAAAATTCGATCACATTGATGCAATGGTCGTCATTTTCGGAACGCCGGGACTGGTTCCTATCAATGATGTTTATAACCTACTCGACGAGAAAATGAAAACCTCGCCCAAACCGATCTTCCCCGTTTTACCTTCGATAATAACTGCCAGGATAGAAGTTGATGAATTTTTAAGTAAAGGCAGGATCAATTTTCCGGATGAAGTTCACCTGGGATCAGCACTGGCAAAGGTTTATTTTACACCAGGGCCACAGCCGGAAGTGATCGAAGCACCCGAAATTGATAATTCGGCTATTCGTATGGTTGTGGATGAGGCGAAGGAAGGGTATTTATCACCTTTCGAATTAGGTAAATTATTTGATGCGGCTGGCATTCCGAGAGCAACAGAAGAGGTTGTTACCAATACGGATGAAATTAAAAAAGCAGCACAGAAAACAGGCTATCCGCTCGTAATGAAAGTGGTCGGCCCGCTTCATAAATCCGATGTCGGTGGTGTGGTTCTGAATGTGAAGGATGAGATTTCGTTAACCAGTGAATTTACCAGAATGATGAGGATTCCGGATACCAAAGGAATCCTCCTCCAACCGATGTTATCAGGTATTGAGCTCTTTGTTGGTGTGAAAAGGGAACCTAAATTCGGGCATCTTGTTTTTTGCGGACTGGGCGGTATTTTCATTGAGGTTCTTAAAGATGTTCAGTCTGCCCTTGCTCCTGTAAGTAAACAAGAGGCGCTGGATATGATCAGCAGGTTAAAAGGAAAGAAAATTCTGGAAGGTATAAGGGGTCAGAAGGGAATAAACATTGAGTTTTTTGCTGAAATTATTACAAGGGTTTCGGCGATGGTTATTGCAGCGCCAGAGATTATTGAAATGGATATCAATCCGTTATTGGGTTTGGAAAACAAAATTATTGCGGTAGATGCGAGAATTAATATCTCGAAAAAATTGTAAACTGAAACTTTTACTTTTGTATCATTGTCTCGTGAAATAAATAAATCAGGATAAGAAAATGGCAAATATCGCATTTGGAAGTAAATACTTTATTTTTTCGAAATTCAGTTCAATCCCAAAAACTTCTAAGATTGAAACAGACAGGGAAAACCTTCAAAAGGAATTTAATGAACTCAATACTTATATTGGTTCACAGGAGCTAAAAGATTTCAATGAGCTTGGGAAATATCTTGAATCAAAGGAATGTAAGGACACCATAACTTCGATTCAAAACAGTAAAACCAAAGAAAACGAAAAAATAAAATCGTACGAAACAACAAAAAAGTCTAAACCGTTCAAAGACAATTTTAAATTCAGGGATTCGGAGAAACTCAGGGAATATCTTGCTTTTGCAAATTCAAAGGAATTGAAGGATTTTGAAGAACTTGAGAAAGTGGTGACTTCCAAAAAGTTTGAAGACGAAAAAAAGAACTTCGAAAATCAGAAAGCCGGTGAAGAAAAGAAAATTGCTGAATTCAATCAAATAAAAAAATCAAAGCCGGTCAGGAATTATTTCAGGTTTAAAGATTCGGAAAAATTAAAAACTTTTAACCATACAACCACATCTGCTGAATTAAAAAAGTTTGAAGATCTCGAAAAGATCGTTGGTTCAAAGGAATTCCAGAAATCCAAAAGTACTGCTGACCCTAAAACATTTAAAGAATCGGCAGAAGGCAAAAAACTGGCAGAATATGAACACCTGAAAAGTTCGGGCATAATAAAAAAATATTACAAATTCAGGGATTCCAGCGCCTATAAGGAATATATGGCTTTTGAAAAATCGTCTGAACTCAAAAAATACTACGAACTTGAAGGCTACATCAATTCGAAGGAACATATAGACAAACTTGATTCTTCAACAAAAGGACTCGCAAAACTGAATGAGCAGCTCAATTCCTTCGCGAATAAAAAGAAATCAAAATCGATCAGGGACTTTTATAAATTCGGAAATTCTTCAGGCTATAAAACTTATGTCGCATTTGAGAAATCAAAAGAACTTGCCGATTATTTCGCTGATGAGAAATACCTGAATTCTGATGAGCACAAAAACCTGATGAAGTCGCTCGAAGCCAGGGAGGCTGTTGAAAAGGAAAAGCGTTCAAAATACGACACTTACAAAAACTCCGGGAAGTACAAATGGTACTTGTCAATTAAAGATTCCAATAAGTTCGATGAGATAAAAAAAGTAAAGCTTGTTTTTGAGGATGACTTCAAAGAAAACAAACTTGACAGAAAAAAATGGATGACACGTTATTACTGGGGCGACAAACTCATCAACGATGCTTATGCATTCGAGACCGATAAGGCTTTTCCGACAGACGGGAAAAATATTGAAGTAAGGGATGGTATATTAAAGATTGTTACCCGTTCCGAAAAAACAGAAGGGAAGATGTGGAAACAACCTTACGGTTTTATTCCCCAGGAATTCAGCTACACCACAGGGCTTATCAGCACTGCAGGATCGCACAGACAAAAATTTGGGAAAATCGAAGCTAAGATAAAGGTGAATTATTCAAAGCCCGTTCAATATCACTTCTGGATGGCGTCGGAGATGAACCTGCCTCATGTTGATATTATGAAATTGAGCGACAGGAAATCTAAAGTAGATATGGCGAATCTCTATGGAAATATTTCCGATAAAAAAGCACCTGAAAAGAAAACCGGAGAATTTTCGGGACTGGATGTCAGCCAGGACTATTTTATTTACACTCTCGAATGGACGAAAAATAAGCTCACCTGGAAAATCAATGACATGGTTGTAAATGAACAGACACAGGGAGTTCCACAGGAAGAAATGTACATGGTATTCAGTTCAGGAATAAGTGGTAATGCGGCTCATGCCCAGTTGCCGGTTTCGATGGATATCTCCTGGGTAAGATGCTATAGCTATCTATAAGATCAATCTTTATTGATGGTGTTCCATATATTTCAAATCAGGTTATCAGATTAAAATGATTATCAAAATTATCCTAATTTCCCTTTATGCGCTGATGACCCTGATGATCGGGTATATCGGAATGCGAAGGACAAAATCATTCAACGATTTTTTTCATGGTGGTGGAAATGTCGGGCCCTGGATGAGTGCTTTTTCTTATGGAACAGCCTATTTTTCGGCTGTTGTTTTCATCGGCTTTGCCGGAAAAGTCGGATGGGGATTCGGGTATTCCGGTATATGGATTGGTGTATTCAACGGATTGCTTGGTGTTCTGGGAGTTTGGGCACTGCTTGGGTGGAGAATCAAGAAAATCTCAGTTGAATACAAAGTGGATACCATGAGTGAATTTCTTGAAAAAAGGTACAACTCACCCTTCATTAAACTATTTGCTTCAATTGCCATCTTTGTATTTCTTGTCCCTTACTCGGCGGCTGTTTTTATCGGACTTTCCTATCTTTTCACCTATTCGTTTCCGGGAATCCAGTACTGGCACACGGTCGTATTTATGGGGATTTTCACAGCGCTTTACCTTGTTATGGGCGGATACAAGTCTATGGCAATTGTAGATGTGGTTTTCGGAATGATAATGACCGCCGGAGTGATCATTTTAGGAACTGTGACAATAAATAAAGGCGGCGGATTACAAAATATATCGGAGGGACTCAACAACATCAATCCCGGCCTTACGGCTGTCATCGGTCCTCCGGGATGGTGGCCATTATTTTCACTTATCATACTTACGAGTGTTGCCCCTTTTGCCATGCCTCAACTGGTTCAAAAGTTTTATGCAATCCGCGACAGGAGGTCGGTTTATATAGGGATGATCGCCTCAACATTGTTTTCATTGCTTATCGGTATCGTAGCATATTATATGGGTTCTACTTCCCGTTTCTTTCTGAATCCTGAAAATTCTCCGGATGCATTTTTAGCTGACGGAAATCCTAATGTTGATGCCCTGATGCCAGTCATGCTCACGACTGTCATTCCAAATTCATTATCCATTATAGTTCTGTTATTGATCCTTGCCGCTTCAATGTCCACCCTCGCCTCACTTATCCTGATTTCAAGTTCATCACTTTCCAAAGATTTTTATGCAGGTTTTATAAACAGGAACATTAGTGATAAAAAGCTCACTATGCTGATGCGGGTATCCAATGGATTTTTCGTTCTGTTGTCGGTAATCATTGCCTTAATAAAGCCGGAAACCATAGTCACAATTCTTGGAATATCCTGGGGCGCCATCGGATCGGCATTTCTTGGCCCGTTCATCTGGGGATTATTTTCGAAAAAAGTGAATAAGGCAGGGGCGATAGCTTCGATGGTTCTTGGCCTGGCTGTCTGTATTATTCTTTATGTGGCTGGAATCCCCTCTCCTGAATCAGGCACAATTGGAATGGGAGTTTCACTTGTTTTAAATCCCCTGGTTTCTTTTTTAGTTCCGGTTAAAACTTCAATCCAAAATTAACATACACAAAAGGCAGGGCACCAACTGAGTAATACCTGAAATTGACAGAAGTGGTGAAAGGTTTGACCGGTTCGTACTGAAGGCCGAGGATATAATAGTCTATATCAGAAAGTGATCCGGGTTTGCCGTAAGTCAGGTGATCATAACGTGCCAGTGCCTGAAAATATTTATTTATAACTAAACTTCCATACACTGATAATCCGTAAAAATTGAAGTTGCTTACCCAGCCATAATTGAAAACATAAGCATATTCACTTCCAATCCTGAATTTATTAGTTTTATAACCGGCAAAACCTGCAATACTTGTTTTCGCTGCATCCGAACCGGTGTCCGGAGATGGGCCATAATCAACGTACAATTTAAATGTCAGGTTTTTTGTGGGATAAAACTCTATATTGTCTGAAAATATGAAATTACCGTAGGAATCCTGATAACGGAAAGGACCTTCTCCATTAACCACCGAGATCTGGTTCAGCAACTTATCCTTCAGGGAATAATCCAGTTGAATTCCAAAATCAGCCGGATTCCCAAGTCTGTACTTTTCAAGGTAAGTCACGTCAATATAGCGGTAGCCCCAGAATTTATCCTGAAAAGTGAGATATTCGGTATTCAGCAATTGGCCAACTCGTAAGGTGAAGACCTTATTAATGTTCCATGAAATTTCAGCCATCTTTAGGTAAGCAGTATACTTGCTTCCCTCGAAGTAATCGTATTTCATTTGTTTACCGGCTGAATCTGTAATTGAATAGAAGTTAGTTGTGCGTGTTACATCAAACATGATCTTTCCGCTAACTTTCCCGGAAAAATCATGGCTATATCCGAGAATTCCCTGGTTAAATACAAAAGCTGTCTGCGGTTTGTAAGAATCCTTAAAACAATAGTAAAATCCTGAATAAATCTGGCCAAAAGCATAACTTGACTGACCTTTTGTAATATCCTGCGCAGTATTCTGAGGGATCGAAATGAAAGGAACAATAATAAAAAGCGCTGCTATGAATCCGTTTTTCATTGTTGCAAGTTTAAGATGAACAAATTTAATCCAACAATCCCAGTCCATGCAAACATTCAACAGATTCTTTCAACAGAGGAATGAACAATTTTAATTAAAAAAAATTCGGCCGCCCGCTTTGTATATTCAAAATTTATATATTTGGACGGTCGGAAAGAGGGATATCGGAGATTAGATTTTAGATTTTCGATTTGTGATGTTTGACATGAACATGGAGATGCGAGACTTGAGATGCGAGACTTGAGATGCGAGACTTGAGAAACGAGACTTGAGAAATGAGACTTGAGACTTGAGAAGACGAGACATGAGACTTGAGAAAACGAGACATGAGACCTGAGATGCAGGACTTGAGAATGAGAAACGAGAATATTTTGACAAAACATGATAATACAGATCAATGAAAAAAATTATCAACTTTTAATTCGAGAATACATGAAAGAAACCCCTATCAACTCTGAAATTGTCAGCAGAAAGTTAAAGGAAAGCGGAATCGCTAATGTAGGGAAAGCATCCATCAGGGAAATCAAAAAGCTGATTGATATGATTGAGTCCGAATCAGAAGAAAAATTTATCAGGATGGAAATGGGTATTCCCGGTCTGCCACCCTCCAAAATTGCCATTGAAGCTGAGATAGATGCGCTTCATAGTGGCAAAGCATCTGTCTATCCGGATATTTATGGAACTCCTCAACTGAAAAAAGAGATTTCGAGGTTTTGCAAGCTCTTTCTGAATATCGACGTCAATGAAGAATGCTGCATTCCGACAGTCGGTTCGATGATGGGTGCCTTTGCTTCTTTTCTAACGATCAACAGGATGTATGCCGACAGGGACGGTACCTTATTCCTTGATCCCGGTTTCCCGGTTCACAAGCAGCAATGCCGTATCCTGGGTCAGAAGCATTATGCTTTCGATGTTTACAATTACCGCGGTGAGAAGTTGCGTGAGAAAATGGAATCCATCATGTCTTCGGGGAAAGTTTCGTCGATTTTGTATTCCAATCCAAACAATCCCTCATGGATTTGCTTTACGGAAAAGGAATTGAAAATCATTGCCGAACTTGCTGAAAAATACAATGTCATTGTCCTGGAGGATCTTGCTTATTTCGGAATGGATTTCAGAAAGGATTACTCACGTCCCGGACAACCGCCTTATCAGCCTTCTGTTTCGCACTATACCAGTAACTATATCCTGCTTATATCCAGTTCAAAGGCTTTCAGCTATGCCGGGCAAAGGATTGGTATGATGGCTATGTCCAATAAGGTGTTCAATACAATTGCACCCGACCTGAGAAGATTTTATGCTTTCGACCAGGTTGGGAAAGCCATGATATTCGGTTCGGTTTATGCTATCAGCTCGGGTACGGCTCATACCCCGCAATATGCCCTCGCAGCCATCTTGAAGGCTGTGAACGACGGCACCTACAACTTTGTGGAAGTGGTAAAGGAGTATGGCGAAAAGGCGAAGATCATGAAGAAAATGTTTACCGACAACGGTTTTAAGATTGTTTACGACATGGATGAAGACAATCCCATAGCCGATGGCTTTTATTTCACTTTTTCGTATCCCGGTTTTACGGGTGATGACTTGCTGAAGGAGCTTTTATCTTATGGTATCAGCGCTATTTCTCTCGAAATTACCGGCAGCGAGCGACTGGAAGGTATCAGGGCGTGCGTATCCCTGATCCAGAGAGAGCAGTTTCCGGTGCTGGAAAGCAGGCTGAAGACCTTTCACGAAAATAATCCAGTGAAATAACTGATTAATAGCAAAATCCAAAACGAGAGGGATTTGATTTATTTTTCTTTTTTCAACATCTTTAAATAATTATCATGACTTCCAATCCAAACCCAGATATAATCTGATTTGTCTTTAATTGCAAGTGCGCGGTAATTTAAACCAATACGAAGCGACCACAATCTTCCTATTTTCTTAAAATGCAGTGAAGGATGGCGTGGGTTTTTATTTAAAAGTTCAAAATTATTGAAGGCTGTTTTCTGGACCTTATCGGGCAGGGACTATAAGGTTTCCCTGAATCGAATTGTGGTTTTGTGCATTTATAAATTGCTGAGCTTATTTTTATACTTGGCATCTTGTGCTTCTTCAATTAGAAAATCAAGCTTGCCGTTTTCGGAATCTTTTTTGATTTCCTGATCCCAATAATCCCATTCCTTTTCTATAATCCAATCCCTAAGTTTTTTAAAATCATCCATAGAAAGTGCATTGATCTCTTTTTGTATATCTTCAATTTTGATCATCAGTTTTTTTTATTTACAAAAGTACCAAATTATTTTCCTAAAATGTTGACTCATTTGAATAAAGAGAATTGCGGTCATCTCCCAAAACAACTTTTCATCACATTCAAACTAAAAAATAATCGGTAGCAACCGGTTGGAAGGGATTAGGGCTTGCGTATCGTTGGTGCAAAGGGAACAGTTACCGGCTCTGGAAAGCCGGCTGAAGAAGTTTTATGAAAATAATCCGGCGAGGTAATTTGAAAAGTAAAACCAACCAGGATAAACGATATAGAAATTTTCATTTTTTAAAAAGGCTTTTTACCGGAACCGTGCTATGATCTGACTTTTTGCACGGATGAATTTTAATAGTATTTTTGCATAAATTTTATTGATCCATGCAAACCGTATTGAAAATTAAGGTTTCCGATTTGGATGTTGACTTTGTTAAAGCCATCAAAACCTTATTTAAGCACAATCAGGAAATAGAGATCACTGTATCACCAGCTAACGATTTTGGTTTAAATAAAACTGAAACCAAACAGGAATATATTGACCGCCTCAAGAAATCCATAAAAAATGCAGAAGCGGGAAACATTATTGCTTTTACCGATAAAGAATTTGAAACAGTGAACAAAAACCTTCTTGGCAAAAGATGAAACGATATGTTTTTGAAGCGGAAGCCTTTGAGGATTATTGCAACTGGGCTATTTACGATATAAAAACTTTCAGGAAAATTAAAGAATTGCTCAGGGATATAAAAAGAGACCCTTTTAAAGGAATCGGAAAGCCGGAAATGCTAAAGCACTAACTTTCAGGTTACTGGTCACGACGGATTACTGATGAACATCGTTTGGTTTACAAAATTTCCGGAAACGACATTATCATTATTAGTTGCAAAGGTCATTATGTATAATTTCCTTACTAGTGTTTTTCCTTCCTGTGCTTCTTCAATTATAAAGTCAAGTTTTCCGTTTTCAGAATCATTTTGTATTTCCTTTTCCCAATAATGCCAATCCTTTTCGATTATCCAATCTTTCAACTTATTAAAATCTTTCATCGAAAGTGAATTAATCTTCTTTTTTATTTCTTCTATTTTGATCATCAGCTTTTTTATTTACAAAAGTGCAAATTAATTCTCTTAAAATGTTGACTTTTCGAATGAAACGAACCGTGCTCCGCTGAAGACCTTTCACGAAAACAATCCGCTGGGGTAATCAATAAATGAATATTGAACAAGGATTAATGATCTAAGATTTTAGCAGTAAAGCAAGAAGTAAAAATCATCATTCGACAATCGTTAATGTTTATTCTTAAATAAAAAACTAAAACTATATTTTGGCTAAATTTTTATTTGATGTGCCAGCCAGAAAGTAATCCTGAAAACTCATATCCCCAAAATTCGATGAAATACATTCTTATTTTCGTACGAGAATGGAAATTGTATATTGTTTAGCCCGTAGGGCTTCAAGATCAATAGGAATAGTTAG
>Ga0172368_10004843_pt1 | contig 15361 bp, 19 predicted proteins | sample Lak11m_FD_114540 | JGI IMG/M metagenome (GOLD analysis project Ga0172368, IMG submission 114540) | Freshwater microbial communities from Kabuno Bay, South-Kivu, Congo - kab_022012_11m | ecosystem: Environmental > Aquatic > Freshwater > Lake | place: Democratic Republic of the Congo: South-Kivu...
CTACTGCCCTCTGCCCCGCGGGGGTATTAACTACCAACTGGTTGGTAGTGGGATTGATCGAAAGTGGAAAGTTCGTTTTGGTACGCACACCCCCATGTTCAAACTCTAGCTCTCCATCTGCTGTCGCCACCTTTATATCTTCTTTCTCGAGTTTCCTCTCGACTTCTCTCTCTTGTTCCTCAGTTGCATCCTTGTGTTCACCGTCCTTTGTTTCCGTTTTTAATTTAAGCTGACCATCTTCAACCCTAAACTGCTGTTTGATCCTCTTCGTCTCCAGTTCTCCCTTAGTTTCTGATCCATCTTTCTGGATCTTCAACTTTTTATCTCCTTTTTGCACTTCGATTTGTGTCTTCGATCCTTCTCTCTGGCGTTCTTGCTCTTGTTTTTGTTGCTCATTCTGCTGCTCCTGTTCGTGACTGACTTCCTGACTGTCTTCTTTTCCCAATACTTTGCTTCGCAAATCAGTCGTTACCGTTGCCCGTGCCACCGTCACTGTCCCCAGCAATATCGCCGCCGTAGCCACCATCACTCCATACTTAAAGTTATTCAAAGACCTCTTCACTTTTTTACTCATAACACCATCTTAGCAAAAACAACTAGAAAAATTAAACACCCTCTTGAAAAACAAGAGTTCGAGCCCTAAAGTGCTCGAGAAATGGGTGGACTTTCGGAAAACTGATTGGATAAATTACCTTGAGTTTCCAGAATACACACTCAAGGAGGTCAACCATTTCTTGCATGCTTATTCAGGAATGTTTTCACTGCCATTGAAAACATTTAATCATTAGTTTTCAACAGTGGTTTTTCCCAACCAAAACATGTTTCCTTATCTTTCAATTTGTCGAAAGCAACAACACAGCTTGGGTCCAACTTAACAAATTCTTGCAGTATACACACTACTTCCTCAATAAACCCACCCACTTCACCATCCGAATCATCAACTCCACCAGTACAAAGTTTTTTGTCCAGTCTTAATAGCAAATCAACCAATAATCCCGCTGTTTGGGTGTTTACTGGCAAATCGTAGATAACGGCAGACAGCCGGTTACAACCTTCGGAAAGCGAATTTTGATAAGCAAACCACGCTCGTGATGGACCAGTATAGGCCTTGATATAACGCAGAGCGGCAGTAATGGCTTGTTTCTTAGTTGTCAATTCATCTTCTGATAAGATTCCCAATTTACCACTACAAGCTGGGTTTTGCACCAACTTTTTATCATTGCTGGTCAATGGCTTACCATCTAGAACCACATAAATCGCCAAGGCAAGCATATGTTTACAATATGTGTCGTTTTTACCTAAGTAACAAGAACAATAAGCATATCGAAAATTTCGCGCTTCCACCGAGACTCGATATGGTTTTGTGCCCATTACAACGGCTGTGTATGATCGAATGCCTTCTTCAACTTGGGTTACCTTGCCACCCTCATACAAAGCTACTGCCTTTTCAAATGTCGATCCATCTGTGGCAAATTTTATTTTATCGAAGGTAAAGTCAGGCCTATTCATGTTGGTTTTGTTTTGGTGATTTTATGCCCCGAATAAGCTGATAGTGAAGAAGTATTCTGGATTTAAATGATTCCTCTTTAACCATATCCGCGATGAGACCGAGAAAATATTTTGAATACTGAGACTGTATGCATATTGGTTCTAAATAAGTACCAACCATTTGTTTTGCTAATTCTCTATCACCGCCAACCCAAGTAGTGTAAAAAGGAATCGATTCCCAACCAAAACCAACTGTTGCCAAAATATCTCCTGGTCGATCTATTGCGATCACATTAAACATCACTTTTCGGCAGTCACATTTTTTGTCATCACAAAAGCTTTCATATAATGATATCGCTTACTTCTTTTTTCCTTGTATTAGTTTTTTAACTACTTTGTCAAAATCGGATATGTAATGTTTATCCTGATCTTTTTTGAACACCTCATATTCTTTTAAAGCTAGAGTCTCGGCTACTTCGTGACTAATTTTTCCAGCATTGGTCAGAATCTCATATTCACTAAACTTCAAGAAGGCATTAAGTTTTTCTAACCAATCTTGCATAGTCATGGCTCTGCCGCGGGCCGCTTGTAATTCAGCGTAATCCAAATACATATTGCCTATGCTGCTGAGATGAGCCAATTCTTTCTTATCCAAATAGTTTTTAGCAATCACGACGTCGCTGGGCATTATTTTACCTTCTGGTGATCGTCGCCAAGAAGTCAATCCCATTTTTTCTTTTTTATTGCTGACACGTTCTACTATGATTTCTGCAGCGGTTTTACCAGTTATAGCAAAGTGAAGTTTATTTTGAACAGTTGCAAAAAACCGTTTGCTCTCATACGCCTGTGGTGAGTAATCAATTGCCGTGGCATAAATATCGGTGATTTTTTGATAAATCATCCGTTCACTGGTACGAATGTCTTTAATTTCTTCATAGAGCTCGTCAAAGTACCTGGCACTAAAGCGGGAACCATACTTCATTCGATTAACATCTAGGACATAGCCCTTCTGGATATAGTTTTTCAAAATCCCTGTTGCCCACTGACGAAATTGCGCACCACGCTCAGAACTGACACGATAACCAACAGCAATGATTGCTTCAAGACTGTAGAAAGTTACCCTTCGGGAAACTTCTCTTGCTCCCTCCTTTTGAACTACCGAGAATTCCTCGATAGTTGATTTCTGATCGACCTCATTTTCCTTGAGCGCTTAGTTTATTTCGTATAACGAAAGTACCCAAAAACGGTGACTATCGATATACGACTTAAACAACTCAATTTTTCATTAAGATAAAGACTTTTTCCACGAGTCCCCATGTATCGACTTGTGTGCCATCTTCTGCCTCGTCTGTGGAGTAGTTGACCCTTTCTGAAGCTTTAAGCCACTTATCGAGGCTTTCGTGAATCGGTGTGGGCCAATGTCTTAAACAAGACAACCTAATCAGCCGGTATACAATAGCAAACAACACATCCATGCACGTTATCAACTATGTCAAAACAACTATTCGAAGAACAAGCAACCATCTTTCGGGCTCTGGCTCATCCGGTACGACTACAGATCCTCAAGTTATTTTATAAGAAACCTCTAAACGTCAGTGAATTAAGTCAACTCCTTCATAAACGCCAACCCAATATCAGCCAACATTTACTTGTCTTGAAGAATGCGAATTTGATATTAGTTCAAAAAGCAGGCAAACAAAGAGTCTACCGGTTCAATAAAATCTTAACAAAATCTTAACCTCATACGTTGTACGATTTGCTTATGCAAACCAAGGCTGAGGAAGTTAATAAAGCAGAAATTATAAAAACATATAGATATTTAAATTAATATGTCACCAAAAGCAATTATTATCAGCCTGGTTCTTTTCTTTGCCGCCGTAATCGGCCTGGCTTTTTTGTTTAGTGCCGGACAAAAGCCTGAACCGACAGCGGCCACTTTTTCTGCTCAGGATACTGATCGTCCAAAGGCGAAAATCGCTCAGACCTCTTTTGACTGGGGAGAAATGAAAGTTTCTGACGTTAAACAACAGGACTACACCCTAAAGAACACCGGCGTCAAACCGTTGCAGATCCTGAATGTTAATTCAAGCTGCGGCTGTACGGCCGGACAAATTATCTATAAAGGAGAAACGAGTAAAGAATATAGCATGCACTCGCAAAGCGGCTTTGTGACTGAAATTGCCCCGGGAGACTCGGCGACGGTTAGGTTGACTTACAGACCAGCGACCATGCCGGTGTATGGTGCCGTTGAGCGGGAAGTTTATGTGACGACGAATGATCCAGTTAATCAAAAGCTGATATTCAGTATCAGGGTAAACGTAAAATAGCTATGAACGCAAATTTTTTATTCGGCATATCGTTAACCGCCTCCTTTTTAGCAGGCGTTCTGGCTTTGTTTGCCCCTTGCTGTATCACTTTTCTTTTTCCTTCATATCTAGGAACGATCTTTAAAGAGCAAAAACGGGTCATGTACTACACACTCATATTTGCCCTGGGATTAGCATTTGTCTTAGTTCCGATTGCTCTAGGGATTCGTTTCGCGATCTTTTTCCTTGATGCGTATCATGCCCCAATCTACTACCTGGGGGCATTTATCATGATTCTCATGGGGGTAATGACTCTTAAACCCATCTTTCATCTGCCGCAGTTTTTTCATGTCTCGGGTCCGCAAAATAAACAATTATCTACGGCCAGCGTTTTCGGACTGGGCTTAATGTCCGGTTTAACTTCAGCCTGTTGTGCACCGGTATTATTTGCGGCAGTGACCTTGACGTCACTATCACCAACACTTTTCCAGGCACTCATTGTTTCATTTGCTTATGTTATCGGTATAGTCATGCCGCTTTTTGTGATGTCTATGTTCTACGATAAAGCCGCATCAAAAATTGCAGGTCCCAACAGACAGAAAATCTATAATGTGCTCAAATATGTCGGAGCCGGTATTTTCTTTATTACGGGAATCCTGATCGCAGTTTTTAATTATCAGGGCAAAATCCAGATGAACCAGATGGAGGGTTATAGTCAAAAAATCCGAATGCTGGTATTTGAGATTGCCAAATATTTCCAGAACCCAGTTGTTGATTTACTTGTTTTTGGAACGATTGTCTTTATTTTTTATAAGTTGTTAAGGTATAAAGGACATGAAGAATAACAAATTCCTACCAATTTTATTTGCGAGTGTCGCAGTCAACGCTGTACTGGCGGGATTACTCTTAGCACCGCAGGTTGTTAAACTGCGGGCAAACCGGGTTACCAGCAATAATCAGTCATCTCCTGCTCAAACTACGGCGGTCGGCAAGGACAACCTCTTTGATGAAATTAATCCTGTCTCCGGATTTGAGATAAACGCATCCTATGGAAATTTGGGTCCCAAGATGGTTGCTATGGGGGTCATCGATGCTGATAAGTTTAAAGAGATTTACGCTAAAGGGAGCCAACCTTTAACCCCTGATCAGGAAGAAATCCTGACGAAGGGTTCTGACCAAAAGATAAATGTTACCCGAGAGAATTCATACTTCCTCTTAAATTTCTTCTGGGCACTGGGGCTTGCAAATAAATCCCCAATTTTGGAAGAAGGAGAGATGATTAAGTACGGCGGTAAACAAGGCGCAGGCAACTTTGCTTCAACCGGCGGCTGGACTCTTGGAAAAACCGATGCAATGAGTTATTACTCAAAGTCCTCTCTTGTTCCGCTGACGAAAGAACAGGAAGACAGGGTCAATTCTGTAGCACAAAATATCTATCGACCCTGCTGCAACAATTCAACGGCTTTTCCGGATTGCAATCATGGGATGGCGCTTCTTGGGGTATTGCAATTGATGGCCAGTAACGGTGCCAGTGAGAGCCAGATGTTTGAAGCGGCAAAGTACTTTAATGCCTTCTGGTTTCCCGGCAACTACTATGACCTGGCTCTCTACTTCAAGAACAAAGAAGGAAAATCATTTAAAGACATTGACGCCAAGACGTTACTTTCAAAGGATTATTCGTCTGCCTCCGGATGGCAGGCCGCGAAACAATGGTTAGTCGATAAAGGCCTTGTCCAGCAACCACCCAAACAAGGTGGCGGATGCGGAGTCTAAAAAACTGCTAAGATTAATTAAAGGGAGGTATTTAAATTATGAAGCATAATCCAACTGCCACCGCTAATGCCTTAGCAGCAACAACAGGTATTTTGTTTATAGCCTGTCGCATTCTTGTAGGTTTATTACCTGATCTTATGTTCTCAATAGCCCAGTCGTGGCTGCACGGTATTGAGTTGACCAAGCTTGGAACCTGGAACCCAACCCTCTCAACCTTTTTCATGGGTCTGATATCGTCGACACTAACCGCCTGGATTATTGGGTATGTTTTTGCGAACGCATACAACTACTTCAATAGGCGATAACGGGGTGTGAGACTGTCTTAATGATATCTTCATGATTCTTTAATATAATAGGGTTATGAGAATCTTGATCGTTGAGGACGAGAGACGTCTTTCGAATATTATCAAAAAGGGGTTTGTGGAAGACGGTTTTGCGGTAGATCAGGCATACGATGGCGAAGAAGGCCAGTATCTGGCCGAAGGCGAACAATATGACCTGATAGTTCTTGACATCATGCTTCCTAAAAAAGATGGATTGCAATTATGTAAAGAATTGCGAAAGAAAAGCATTAAAGCCCCAATCTTAATGCTAACTGCCAAATCAACAACCGAAGACAAAGTAGCCGGACTTGATAGCGGAGCTGACGACTACATTACTAAACCCTTCTCCTTCATTGAGTTCCGCTCCCGAGTACATGCGCTGATTAGACGTAGCCATCAGGAAACTTCCCCGACACTACGCATGGACGATTTAGAAGTTGACCCCCTGAAGCACATAGTAAAGAGAGGTGACAAAACCATCAGCCTCACACCTAAAGAATTTGCCGTTTTGGAGTTACTCCTACGTCACAGGGGTGAAGTCGTGAGTAGAACAATGATCATTGAACATGTTTGGGACTATAATTTTGACGGCATGAGTAATGTTGTAGATGTCTTTGTGGTCGCCTTGCGAAAGAAGATTGATTTCGGCGCCAAAAAGAAGTTAATTCAAACAATCCATGGTGTGGGTTATAAGATTGGTGACTAATATATGAATACTAAAAGCATTCGCTTCAGGTTAACGGTGTGGTATGCCCTAATTTTTTCTGTCGCCATGGCTGTGGTTTTTTTGGCCTTTTACCTTCTCACTCAACAGTCTCTTCTTTCTCATACCGATGCTGCTATCACTGCCCACAATGAAAAAATAGTTGAAATTGTTTCTCAAGAAGACACCGCAATGAATCAGTCATTTATTAATGATAGCCAAATCTTTGCTCAACAATTCAATGAGATGCCAGGAATGCTTCTGGTCATCGGCGATCCGTACGGCAAAATACTCTACCAATCACAAAATCTTGGTGTAAATGAGAATGTTGTTACCGACTTACTTGAAAAATCCGCAAATATTATTCGACCCACATTTGTAAATCGAAACATTGGTGCAACTCCCTTGCGATTTGGGGTCTTCCCGGCTCATCGTAATGGACAACTTCAAGCCATTGTTTTAATGGGCCAACCTATGGATGTTATTCAAAAATCTCTAAATACACTTACGCTAACTCTGATTTCCGTCTACTTTGGATTACTTGTACTCACTGGAGCCGGTGGTTTCTTGCTGGCACGAAAGGCATTAAGTCCTATTGCTCAGGTATCAAAACAACTTAAAAAAATTAGCGCCGAAAATTTAAAGGAACGGGTTCCTGAACCTAGTACGGGAGATGAGATCGAGGAACTGTCACAAACATTTAACAGCCTCTTAGACCACCTCGACGAGGCATTTATTCGTGAGCGACAGTTTATTGGTGACGTTGCGCATGAATTAAAGACTCCTGTGGCAACCCTCAAGGGAGGGATAGAGGTCACCATGACCAAAGACAGAACCAAAGAAGAGTACAAGAAAGCGTTTAGTGAAACGCTCATAGATGTCAATCGACTATCAACAACAATTAAAAACATCCTCGATTTAGCCTGGATTGGAGCTGAGAATACTAACCTTGGTGAAAACAACTTTGACTTGTCAGGCGCGCTTGTCGAACTTCAGGAAATCGCCTCCAAATTAGCATCTCAAAAACACATTACCCTCAGGGGGGTGATTGAGCCAGGAATTGTTGTGGGCGGAGCTGAGGACAAGGTGTCGCGTGCAGTACTTAATATTATTGACAACGCAATTAAATACACACCTACTGGCGGATCGGTTTCCGTATCACTTAGGAAAAGTAAAAAAAACGCAGTGATAGAGGTAAAAGATACCGGAATCGGTATTCCCGAGAAAGAACTCACACACATCTTTGAACGTTTTTACAGAGGCTCCAAAGCTGCAAAAGTTCTTGGATCGGGGTTGGGTCTAGCTATAACCGAAGGTATTGTTAAAGCACACCGTGGGGAGATCCAAGTAACAAGTAAAGCAGGTAAAGGAACTCAGGTACTCATCACTCTCCCTTTATTTAGAAATTCCTTAATGTCCTTTTAACGATTTCCTAATCCTTCTTTGCTTATACTTAAAAACATATAAGTTAAAAGGAGGTGAAACATGGAAAATCATAACAACCATTCCGCCACTCTTTCCACTCAGAAAGCTCAACATTCATCTTTGAAATGGCTCGGCGTTTGTTTGGGACTCATAGCTTTGGCGGTTATAGCAGTAACTGTTTTTCAAATTCCAGTAAGCACAGTTTTCTTTGGAGCATTGTTTTTAGCTTGCCCGTTAATGCATATTTGGATGATGAAGGATGGAGGCCACAAACATTAAGAAATGTTAACCCTAAGCTCACAATGGCTTAATGGTCAAAGGAATATGCTGAAGATGTTAAATAGTTAAGAAGAAAAGGAGGTGAAAGAACATGGGATGCTGTCATTATCCAATAAGAAGTCCTACAACAACATAATCGAAAACGATTAGTGATGCTTGCAGAAATCACCCTTTAAAGCTAAAGAAGGGTGATTTCTTTTCTTTTAAGGGACATTGACAGTGAAATCCTTATTCACCACACTTCCGTCCGGCATAGTAACCTTCGTTGATACTTTCCACGGACCACGCATACTCATCCTTCCGGAGGCTGCATACCTGCCATCACCCTGAGGAGTTGCGTTTCCCTGTTGGGTTCCCATGTTCATGGCGGTCATATTGAGATCGAAAGAAACAGTCGCATTGTCCACTGGTTTACCCGTTTTGTCTTTAACATCAATGATAAAAGTTGCTGGTCCCATTTGTAGCGGGTTGGGGTTCGTAGTCAACGATATTGCTTCACTGCCTGAACCCGTGTTGGCGCCAGAACCTGAAAGGGTTTTCCAGCCTAAACCGACAATAACAGCGGCTCCGATCATAAGTGCAATAAGTAAATATTTATTCTGCATATACTTCACCTCCTTTTTAAATTACGTTAATAACCATCATAAGTCCACCCGGCTCAACGTGTTCATTGGTTGTATGGTGGGGTATATGACAATGTAACGTCCATTTCCCTGGTCTGTCCGGAGTAAACTCCACATCGTAGCGCTCGCCCGGACCAACCTCGACAGTATCCTTCATTATCTGTGCTGACTCAGGAACATCATTGCCGTCCGTCGCCACAATCTTAAAGGGGAAACCGTGCAGGTGCATGGGGTGATTCATCTGACCACTTCCGATAAATCGTAATCGTACCTTCTGACCGACTTTAACATTTAGGGTTTCAGTATCAGGATATGATTTGCCATTAATCGTAAAGAAGTTGCCGTCCATACCAGTTGCCGGCATAGCAGCATATGTTTGTCCGTCAATGACCCGCCATTCATTAAGCATCAGAACTTTATCGATATCAGGTTTTGAGGCAAGCCCGCCTTTCGGCTCAATGATAAAAGCTCCCGAGAGACCAACTGAAATCTGTTTGTCACTGTCGTAATGAGAATGGTACCAATAGGTCCCAGCAGGTTTGGCAACAAACTCATAGGTAAATGTTTCACCGGGCTGAATCAGCTTTTGCGTCATGTCAGGAATTCCATCCATGTCGTTGGGCACCTGAATCCCATGCCAGTGAATAGTAGTCGGTTCGGAAAGGTCGTTCTTAACCAGGATTTTAACTTTATCACCTTCGGTGGCTCGGATTAGCGGACCCGGCACCATGCCGTTGTACGCCCAGGCAGTGACGCTTACATTTTTCAGGATATTCCATTTTACTGGTTGTGCATCAAGATTAAATACTTTTTCGCCGTTTTCTACCTTAAATGGTAGTTCCTGAAGCCCTTGATCAACTTTCGCGGTTGGCACTCCCTAATCGGGAATTGCTTCCATGGCTTTTGCGGCTTCCTCATTCACTCCAGAGATGGAAAGCTGAGCAGGGGCATTTTTGAGCGCCAACCCATTTTTGGTTTTATTAACCTGGAAGAGAATAAAAGCCAAAACAACACCAGCCAAAATAAATAATGCATATTTGTTTTTGAGCAAAAATTCTTTATTCATATGAGTGTTTGTTTGTATTAATACTACAAGATTGCGTGGCATTTGTTTTGGTTAAAGTATAAAAAGAGACTAATAACAGCAAAACAGAAAAGTAAGACAATTCCATTCCCTTCAAGGGCAGGTACGCAACACTTCCCCCAAGGCCCAGCAGGGCGAGAATTGGTAGCCCACAGGCAGCACAGCCACTTCCAACAATACCGAGTAAGGAACTCCCACCAACAACGAATCGTAATTTACCTTGTTCCTTGAGAGATTGTATTCTTTGTGTCAGTAGTGACAAATTAACCCCTGTTAAAACGGCCGTAACTATGAGGAGAAAAAAACCAATTCCTGACATTGATGTCCACATACCTTGCAACAAGGAGATGAGGATTTTGATTTTATAATCAATTTCATAGTTACCAACAAAAGTGTCTTTGGCTAAACTACTGTTCATAAGTAGAGTCGTAACAATAAGATATAAACTAGAAATTATTGTTGTGGTTATAAGGAGTCTTGCGGAAAATAGTCGTTTGTTCATACATACAATTATTTCAACTGCTCATCGATAATTACTTTAAAAGCGCTATATGGCTGAGCTCCCACAACCTTGATACCTTCTATTTCTCCATTGCTAGTGGACTTTCCAATGAAAAATGTCGGAGTACCACTCGCCCCAACTTTGCTGGCATCAGCGAGATCCTTATCAACTTCGGATTTAAATTCTCCCGAGTCTAAACATGTTTGAAATTGATTGACATTTAAGCCCAATTCTTTTGCAATAATCGGGAGTTGGTCAAGTGCCAATCCAGTGCCGTTAGAAGTCGTTTTAGTAAAAATCTGATCATGATATTTATAATATACCGCGTCCCCGCCTTGCTTTCTGGCACATTCAGCAGCCTCTGCTTCTTTGGGGGCATTTTGATGAAAGCTTAGGGGTAGGTCGCGAAACACCATCTTCACTTTTCCAGTGTCGATATAGTCTTTTTTAAGTTGTGGATAGGTATCTGTAAAGTGTCTTTTACAAAATGGACACTCATAGTCAGAAAAATCAATCAATGTCACCTTAGCATTTTTGTCTCCTAAGACCGGATCATCGTCTATGGACACTTTTACCGGAGTGCCGTCATCTCCAGGCGCAAGTGGCGCGGGGGCAGTATTTCCTGTAGGGTTGCCATTGTTAGCAGCTAACGCTGGTTGTCCGGTCCCTTTTTCAAGATACTGGACTTTAGTCCAGAGAGAACCAATAAAAAAAGATGCCACTATAAGGAGAATGACTAAAACAGGTGTGGTGTTATTACCCAGGAATGGAATACTAAATGAGTTTTTGGATTTTTCTTCTTTCATATTAAATTGATCACAACAAATAATAATTTTGTAAACCTACTACAAAGTGTAGTAGAACAATTGCTCACTTGTCAATAGCAAAAAGAGGTTAATGATTTACGGAGAAATTGTGTGAAGAAAAATTCACTGGAGAAGTGCTTTGAAAATTTCCTGTGTTCTTAACTTTGCAAACCGATTCGCAACTGACATTTTCATTGCATACTACCATCGCATCCGTTCCATTCTCGTGCAGTTCAAAAGCGTTGATCGGCGTCCACATCAAACTTATAAGGAGAGATGCTGAGGCAATACTTAAAATTAAATTCCTCCGTCTGAACTTATGGTGATCTAACTTAATGGAGAGTAAGGATTTGATTCGCGTTTCAAGCGTGTCGATATCCGCAATAGCCGGTGCCAATGCCGGCATAATTGACGGTTCGTACTGCAAAAGTTTTTTCAGGATTGATTTTAGTGATTGTTTCTCCAGGTCGTTCTGTGTAGCGAAACGGTCGGCCAAGAGTTCACGGTCTGTCTTATATAAACGAATGAAATCGGTGAAGATTGGAAAAAAGGGAAACAGCGATTCTATAAACAAAGCCACGAGCAGGACCAGATTATCCCGATGTTCCAGATGATACTTTTCGTGACGCAGAATTACCCGTATCTCTCTTTCATCCATTGTCGTAAGCAGTCCGGTAGTAAGAAAAATCTTAGGGTGCCTAATTCCAAAACAGTATGCAAACGGTTTATCTTCATTCAGGACAACAACTTTATCATTGAGTTCAAGACTCTTAAGAATTTTACCTAGATTGTGATGCTTCACACTTGATTTCAGTAGCATTTGACGGAATTTGAAGACCCGAGCGACTGTGGTCAATAACCTGAATATGGCAATGACTAATGAAACGGAAACAAGTCCGAAAATAATAATACCGATATTACCAGGAAGATTTAAAGCGATCATTCTTGCCATCTCACGGCAATAATAAAATGTGTGATGCACAAGTATGGGAAAGAACTTAACCAGTACAACAAAATAGCTCCCCGTAAGGAGCGCAAAAAGACCAGAGAAAAGAAATAGATGTTTATTTATCTTCATTGGTATTTTTCTTTTCCAATAACTGTAATAAATACTCCTTTTTATCTTTGGGCAGTTTCTCAATTGACTCGGCAAAAGAGACAATCGCCGTATCACCAAATGACGTCAAGAAATTGCGGATGAATGATCTAGCCATATGCTTGCCGTATGCGGTTTTGGAAATTTTAGGAGTGTAGTAAAGCACTGTTCCCTGGTTTGATCTAGTAATCAACTCCTTTTCAAACAATCTTTGAAGCAGCGTTGCTACCGTTGTATAGGCTAACTTTCTGGCGGGATGTAGCTTTTCAACCACTTCACGGACTGAAGCAGTTTTACACTCCCAGACGATATTCATGATCTCCTGTTCAAGAGGACTTAAGGTTTTTTGTGACATATTTGTACTACAAATTGTAGTATGTACGCCAATCGTTTTCAATCTTAACAAAATCCTAATTCCTTTTTAATAGAATAGAAGTATGAACAATTTACCGGCATACGGCCTCTGGCCACTTGTCATTATTAATTCAGCGATATTTATCATTTTTGCATTTAGTTTCACTAAGCCCAAAACCACGCGCGACTGGAGGTCGCTGGGAATGTTCTCGGCTTTTATTATTGCACTTTTCACCGAAATGTACGGTTTCCCTTTAACAATATATTTATTGTCGGGCTGGCTTACCAGCCGTTTCCCAGGATTAAATCTTTACTCACATGATGCCGGACATCTACCGGAAACACTACTGGGATGGAAGGGTGATCCGCATTTTAGTCCTCTTCATATCCTTAGTTACCTGTTTATCGGTGGTGGGTTTGTTATCCTTTCCTCAGCCTGGGAAAAACTTTACAGGGCACAACGGCAACACAAATTGGCAACGACCGGTTGGTATGCCCGCATGCGTCACCCGCAATACATGGGGTTTGTTATTATCATGTTTGGATTTCTCCTCCAATGGCCTACACTTATCACTTTGGTAATGTTTCCTATTCTGACATTAACGTATGCCAGACTCTCTAAACTTGAAGAAAAAGAGATGGAACGCACCTTCGGACAAACGTACCGCAATTGGGCAAGTAAAACTCCATCTTTTATTCCCAAAATGGATGTCAATGTAAAGGAATTAAAAGAAAGTTAAATACTATGGAACACGGACATGATGCTGAGACCGAAATAAAGGATCTCGAACCAATACGTGGAAGCGTTGTCGTACTTGTTATTAAATTAGCTGTTCTACTCGTTATTTTTGAGTTAGCCTATGCCTTGGCCGATTATATTGTGACCTTGGGTATACCTTTACCATTCGACCTCCATCATCATGTCGAACTTGCCTTATTCATTGTGCAGGCAGTAAAAATTATCTTTGAACTCTACCTCATAGCCAATGTAACTCTCTCCTGGGCAAATAATACATATCTCATTGCAGGTAAACACATCATCCGGCGCAGAGGCATTCTCCATGCCGAAGAAGACGTCTTTCATTTCGACAATATCCGCTCAATCTCAATTAACCAATCGTTTCTGGGAAAGATTTTCAACTATGGTGATATCACCTTAAAAACTAGTGCTTCCGGAGGATATCAAGGCGATGTTGTCATGGTGGGGATTGCCAATCCTAAAAAGTACGAGGAGGTACTGAGCAATAATTTTTAGGTCGCATATAATACACAAAAGTTTTACAATTAAAAGTGAATAACTATGAAAATGACAATGTATACCTGTCCGATGCATCCAGAAATTCAGGAAGAGAATCCTGGGAAGTGTCCCAAGTGCGGTATGACCTTGGTGCCGGTCGAAAAAGAAATGAATCATGGAGACAGCGTCCCCATCTCGCACAGTGGCCACGATCATAGTCAGCACGCCATGAAACCCGTATCAGAAATGTCTTTCTGGGAAAAACTCAAAATGAGTATGACCATGAGTATGGGCATGGAACATGGCGGATTAGCTGGCCGTGAGATGGCCAAACTGATGGAAGAAGATATCAGAAACAAATTCTTTTTTGCTCTCCTTTTTACCATCCCGATCATTCTTTATTCACCCCTTGGCGAAAAAATCATCAGAGTCGCCTTACCTAGTCTAATTCCGGTTTCTTGGCTTTTGTTTCTTCTGACAACGCCAGTATTTTTTTATGCCGGTTGGATCTTTCTATATTCAACATATAAGGCTCTCCAGGCTAAAACATTAAACATGGCAGTCCTTATAGCCGTCGGTATTACTGCTGCTTATGGCTTCAGCGTCGTTCTAACTCTTTTAGGCAGTAATGATTCTTACTACGAAGCTGCTGCCATGCTAATTACTTTTGTCCTCTTTGGCCACTGGATGGAGATGAAATCAAGACGCGGAACAACGGATGCCCTGCAGGCTCTCTTTAACCTTGTACCACCCCAAGCGAGGTTATGGAAAGATGGCAAAGAGACAATGGTCCCCACTTCCGAAGTTAAGCTGGGAGATATTCTTCTGTTAAAACCAGGTGATAAGGTGCCGGTGGATGGAGAAATTATCGAAGGAGAAACAGCGATTGACGAGTCGCTGGTCACCGGAGAGTCTATCCCTGTGACAAAAAGTGTAGGCGATTCTGTTATAGGTGGATCTATTAACACTTCAGGTTCAGTAAAATTTAAAGCCACCAAGATTGGCGAAGATACTGCTCTTGCCCAAATCGTCAAAATGGTCGAGACCGCTCAAAACTCTAAAGCTCCCGGACAGAAACTTGCCGATCGGTTTGCCAGATATCTAGTGATTGTCGCTGTTGGTGGCGGACTATTAACTTTTGTTGTCTGGTTTTTCATTCTCGGCCAACCACTAATGGTTGCTTTAACCTTTGCTATCTCTACTGTGGTAATTGCCTGTCCTGATGCCTTGGGACTGGCCACACCAACTGCTGTAGCTGTGGGAACCGGACTTGGCGCTAAACACAATATTCTTATTAAAGATGCCCCCACTCTGGAGCAAGTCTCCAAAATCCAGGCTGTCGTGCTGGATAAGACCGGTACA
>Ga0172368_10004846_pt1 | contig 15357 bp, 12 predicted proteins | sample Lak11m_FD_114540 | JGI IMG/M metagenome (GOLD analysis project Ga0172368, IMG submission 114540) | Freshwater microbial communities from Kabuno Bay, South-Kivu, Congo - kab_022012_11m | ecosystem: Environmental > Aquatic > Freshwater > Lake | place: Democratic Republic of the Congo: South-Kivu...
TGGCAATCAGAGGATCTTCGGCGGCAACGGAAGCAATAAGAGCGACTTTAGAAAGCCTCCCCTTGATTTAATGATGATCTCAGGGTATCTGGGAAAGAATGATTTTGACAATGACCTCCTCGATGCAAATGCATCACGGAGAACAATAAATGATGTAAAGAAAATTATGGCAGAAATGCTCCCGGACATTGTCTTCTTTTCCACATCAACCTGCACTATTTATAAAGATTTGCTTATAGCAAAAGCCGTTAAAGAGATAAATCCATCTGTAGTGACTGTTGCTATAGGAACTCACGTGATGGCATTGCCGGAAGAGACTTTTGCAGAATCGCAATATCTTGATGTGATTATTTATTCTAATGAATGGGAGCAGGCGTCTTTAAATATACTTAAAAATTTGGATAACCTTGAAAATGCAAAAGGTATATTTTTAAGAAAAGCTGACGGAACAATTATAAAGACGGATATCCAATCTCCAATGCGGAATCTCGACGATCTGGGGTTCCCTGCGCATGATAAGCTGGAAAAAGAGCTATACAGGGATCCTACTGCAAGGAGAGTCCCCAAGACCATGGTAATGGGGCAGAAGGCCTGCATTAATAACTGCAGTTTTTGTTGCCAGCCTGCTTTTTTTGGGGCCCCTGTCATAAGAAAACGTTCTGTAGGGCATTTTCTGGAAGAATTGGAATGGGTTCAGAAGCTCGGGTTTAGAGAGGTGATGTTTAATGACGCTACTCTGACTGCCGATATGGAATGGGCGGCATCCTTATTTGAAGGAATGATAAAAAATAATATTGATTTAACATGGAACTGTTCTACGAGGGCAGAACGCGTTAACCCTGAGATATTGAAACTGATGAAGAGGGCAGGATGCCACACTATTGCTTTAGGGATGGAAAGCGTTGATAAGACAGTCCTTAAGAATATAAGAAAGAACATAGAGCCGGAACAGATCAGAGAATCTGTTTCTATTATCAGAAAACACGGGATAGATACAATCCTTTTCTGTGTTGTGGGATTCCCGGGAGAAACAAGGGAAAGCATAAAAAAGACTATTTCATTTCTGAAAACTCTTGATACGACCTTTATAACGCTCGGCATAGCGGTGCCTGTTCCCGGCACTGATTTTTACCGGCATGTTGAAGAAAATGATTATCTGCTGACCAAAGACTGGAGCCTCTATGACCCTATGAAGAAACCTGTGTTCAGTTATCCTTCACTTTCAGCGGATGATATCGCGCATTATTCAACCTATGGGCTTCGCAGTTTCTATTTGAGGCCAAAATATATTTTCAGCCGGCTGTTATCAATAAGGAGCGCCTCTGAAGCAGCGTCTTATTTTCGCAATTTTATAGGCTTTATGAAGAGGTATGTTTTGCGCTGGAAAGAACAGAAGTGAAACGAGTTTTTAGATATGGATAAACTGCAGTTTGGTTTTAATCGGATGGGAGGAGCTTTGACGAAGAAAGAGATTGCGCCTTATTTATTGGAGACAGCCGATATTTTTGGAGGTAAATCCCGGGAATATATTGTAGAAAAGGCCTTTGGGAAACATCTGCTTGAATTGGAGTGGATTTTACATAACTGCGGCGATAATTGCAGGGTACTGGATATCGGAGGAGGCCTGGGGATTAATCTAATAACACTTAAAAAAATAAATAAAAATCTGGATGTTTATCTGATAGATAAACTTGAAGAATACGAAGGGACGAATGGCCTGGAGAATCCGATAGGCTCGATTGACGTCGGCTTGAAAATCCTGAAGGATCACGAAGTCAATTTGATTAAAGAGGATTTTTGGGAAGCTAAAGAATTACCTTTTGATTCAGGCTTTTTTGATGTGGTGACATGCTTTGATGTTATAGAGCACTTTCCGCAAAATCCCTTGCCGCTTCTTAGAGCGATGAAAAGAATTTTGAAGGATAGCGGAACTTTGATTATGTGCGCTCCTAATTTATTGTCTACTGCCAGAAGGGGGAGATTGATGCTGGGGATACATCCCTACATTCCTTTTGATCTATGGATGGCTGAACAATATGACAAATACTACGGGCATTACAGGGAATATACAAGGAAAGAATACAGGATGTTGCTTGAGCGTTCCGGCTACTCTGATATAAAAACTTTCATGATAAGCGAACCTACAAGAACCAAGGCCTTCAACCGCTATCATCACAAAAAATATAAAAAGTTCTCTCTGCCGTCAATGGGCCTGTGGCTGATGTATCTTATTGAGATAATTTTCCCGGGTTTGAGGACAGAGGTTTACTGTACTGCCAGGCGTTTTGACAACTGACTAAAGCGCATTATTTAAGCAAGCCAAACTCAAATTGAAAGAATCTTTGGTTAATATAGCGTTCGTAATGAATGGAGCGAAGCCGCCGAGGGGCGGGGAGTTTTTGACGCTTTATTTAATTACGCATTTAAGAAGTGATTTGTTTCATCCAATCCTGGTTTATGCCCAGGACGGTATTATTGTGCAAGAACTGAAAAAGTCAGGGATAGAAGCTGTGCGACTCCCCCTGGGCAGCAAGATTACGGATGTGTATCCGCGCGAGATAAAATTATATAATCCTTTTTTTATTCTGACATTTTTTTTAAATCTACTCATGAGCAGGGGAGTTACCAAACTAAAAAGGCTCCTTAAGGAAAATGATATTCGTTTAATATATTGCGCGGACAATCTGTCCAAGCTCATTGGAGGAATTGCGGGGAAAATGTCGGGAATAAAAGTTGTAGCCCACTGCCATGACGATTTCAAGGAAGATGCGCTTGGGAAAACGATGAGAATCTTTTACCTGGCGCTTCTTGACAGGGTATTGACAGTCTCGGAGAAAGTAAGAAAATTTTTTACGGTAAGAGGGGAAATATCTCCAAAGGCCATAACCGTTTACAACGGAATTAACGCAGGGGTCTTTAATCCTGAGAATGTGGCTGATAACCTAAGAATGGAACTGGGGCTGAAAGATGACGCCATTATGGTGGGAAGCATCGGAGTTCTCGAAGAGGATAAAGGACACGTATATTTATTTGAAGCTATGGCAAGGCTGAAATCAGAGGGTATTAATAATGTAATTTGTCTTGTTTGCGGAACCGGGCCCGAAGAAGCCGCTCTTAAAGAATTTGTCCATGAAAAAGGGTTGGATAATGAAATATTATTTCTTGGTTTTCATGCTGATATTCCGGGGCTATTAAAGGCGGTAGATATAGTGGCAATAACATCTCTGACAATAGAGTCTTTTTCAATGGTAGCTGCGGAAAGCATGGCAATGAAAGTGCCTGTAGTAGCTACTAATGTTGGAGGGCTTCCCGAGGTAGTGGAGGATGGGAAAACCGGCCTCATTATTCCTGCGGGCGATGTTGATGCCTTATGCAGCTCTATTAAATACCTTATTGATAATTCGGATATAAGGTTGAAGATGGGAGAAAACGGGAGGAAACGGGTTCTTGAACGATTTACCATTGAAGAAAATGTAAGGAAAACAGAAAATATTTTTTTGCAGTTAATTGGAAGCTGATTATGTTTTTTTTCTTATCTAAAGTTTTGTGGCTTATAACAAACCCTTTTAATGTAATATTGCTATTGCTCACAGCAGGATGGCTGCTGCTTTTCGGGAAACAAAAGACGGGCAGGCGATTAATCGGACTGGGGCTGATAATAATTTTTCTGGCCGGGATGAACCCTTTGTCGGGTTTTATGATGCGCTCACTGGAAAATAGAATTCCTGCAAGCATGCCTCCAGACAAGATAGACGGCATTATTGTTCTGGCAGGCATGGTGGATATGGAGGCTTCAAGGGGAGAATTAATTGAACTCACCGACCAGGCGGATAGAATAATAGAAGGCATTATACTGGCAAAAAAATATCCTGAGGCAAAGCTTATTATCACTGGAGGAAGCGGATATTTAAAACAAGATGAAAATCTAAAGGAGGCAGGCTATCTGGAGAAGTTGGCAGTGTCATTAGGCATAAGCAGGAACAGGCTGATAGTGGAACGGAACTCGAGAAACACACATGAACATGCAGTTGCGATGGCTAAGATGCTGCCTGACAAGAAAGGACGATGGGTGCTTATTACTTCTGCTTTCCACATGCCGCGTTCAGCCGGATGTTTCAAAAAACAGGGGATAAATATTATCCCGTATCCTGTGGATTATAAAACTAAGCTGAAAAGAAAGTTGTCTTTAATTTCGTTTTTGCCTTCGTTAGGAAATATAGGCAATTTTAATGTTGCTTTTCATGAATGGATAGGTTTAATTGCATATAAAACGATGGGATATACCGATTCCATATTCCCAATATAGGTTGCTTGAAGATGAAAATCCTCTGCCTTAACCCTCCGCTTAAAACAGAATACGGACGCTTTTCAAGGACGTCAAGGAGTCCGGCTATAACCAAGAGCGGGACGATTTATTATCCGATCTGGCTGTGTTATGTAGCGGGTGTCCTTGAAAATGCGGGGCATGCCGTAAAAGTTATTGACAGTTGCGCCTATGGATATAGCCTTAAGAAGACTCTGCAGCTCATTGCTGAATTTGGTCCCGAAGTAGTCGTCATTGATACAAGCACGCCAAGTATATACAGCGATGTAAAAACAGGTTCGGAGATAAAGAAGATATTGCCGGAATGCTTTGTGGTTTTGATGGGGACTCATCCGACCGCATTGCCTGAAGAGACTCTAAGGCTGAATGATGCAATAGGCGCTGTCGCGGTTGGAGAGGCTGATTACACATTAAGAGAACTTGCGGAAAAACTGTCAGCGGCGGATATAGGAAGGGTTCAGTCGGATACCGCTTACAGAGACGGCATTTTAAATGCCATAGACGGGATTGCTTACAGGTCTGACAATAGGATTTGCATTAACAAAAGAAGAGACTTTATCGAAGGCCTCGACGATCTTCCTTTTGTCAGCAAAGTGTATAAAAAGCATCTCGATACTAAGAAATATTTCTTTGCAGCCAGCGATTATCCAGAGATCCAGATAATGACTGCGCGAGGATGCGTTGCACGCTGTACTTTCTGCGTTTATCCTCAGACCGTTCATGGACTTAAATACCGGATGCGTTCTCCGAAGAGCATTGCCGATGAGTTTCAGTGGATAAAAGAAAATATGCCCGAGATAAGAGAGGTAGGAATAGAAGATGATACATTTACAGGCAGCCAGAGCCGTGTTATTGAATTTTGTAAGGAGCTGATAAAAAGAAATATTAAGATTAAATGGTACTGCAATGTAAGGGCGGATTTGAAATACGAAACAATGACATGGATGAAAAAGGCAGGCTGCGTGCTTGTTACAGTTGGTTATGAGAGCGCAAACAGAGAGGTATTGAAAAATATTGATAAGAGGATTACCCCTGAGCTGATTCTTGAATTTTCTCGTAATACCAGAAAAGCTGGTTTGCTTGTGCACGGATGTTTTATGGCGGGCAACAGGGGAGAGACGAGAGATACGCTTAAAGAGAGCCTTAATCTGGCGCTTCAGATGATGGATGACACAATGCAGTTTTTTCCCTTGATGGTTTATCCCGGCACAAAAGATTATGAATGGGCGAAAAAGGAAGGGCTGCTTACCATCGAGGATTTTTCGGATTATGTGACTCATGATGGATGCCATAACAGCGTGCTGAAGATGATTGATATGAATTCGGACGAGATAAGAGCGTGGTGTGATTATGCAAGGAGAAAGTATTATCTGAGGCCCAGGTATATAGTATATAAACTCTTACAGCAGTTCAGGCGCCCTTCCGAGATAAGGCGGACCTTCAAGGCATCTAAACGATTTATAAGATTTCTTGCCCCGCGGTGAAGATTCATTTTAGAAAAAAGATCAGGGCCATAGAGATAAACTCATGAATGAATTATCTGTAATAATGGCTACATATAATGAAGCCCCTAATTTTTTAAAAATATGCATGGACAGTATTCTGCAGCAGACGTTTAAAGACTTCGAGTTCATCATAGTTGCAGAACCGGATGAGAAAAACATAGATTATTTGACGGGTGTAGCGAATATAGACCATAGGGTCAAGGTATTGAAGAATAAGGCAAGGCTTGGCGTTTCAGGCTCGCGCAATAGAGCCATTGAGGAAAGTTCAGGCGACTATGTTGCCATAATAGATAGCGATGATTATTGCGATCCGGATAGGTTCGGTAAACAACTCTTATTTCTGAAAGGCAATCCTGAAATCAGCGTGGTTGGTTCCAATATGTATCTGGTAGATGCCGCCGATAGAGTGGTAGGAGAAAGAAGATATCCTGAACTGCATGGGGGCATCAAAAAATACTTTTTAGTAACTATGGCTATTGCTAATCCGACTGTTATGGTAAGAAAAAAAGATTTGGAAAAGATCGGCCTTTTCAACGGCAATTTCAGCAAGGCCGAAGATTTTGAATTATGGCTCAGATTTTTAGTCAACGGCAAAAAGATGCATAATCTGCAGGAAAGCCTCTTATATTACAGGGTGCAGCCAGGCCATAATATGAAAAGAGGCAGGGTGCACTGGAGGAATCTTTATATGGCAAGGAAAAAATACAGCAGGTTTATATGGCCGTTTTATCAGAGGTTCCCAAGTATATTTTTCTGTTTCATTCTCAGCTTGCTGCCGGATAGTTTTATGGATATTCTTCTTAATCCGAAGGCTATAAATAGAATGAAGAACATAAAGCTGCGATAGATGGATTTAGTTATAGTAGCAGGCGGAAAAGGCACGAGATTGGGATTGGAAGATATCCCAAAGCCGATGGTTCGTATTGCAGGCAAGCCGCTGTTGGAATACCAGATTAGTCTTGCAAGGGGATATGGGATAAATAATATTTATATATTGTCAGGTTATCGGTCAGAGGCTATCGTTGATTATTTTGGGGACGGCGGCGCCTTTGGCGTCAAGATTAGACATGTTGTAGAAAAATCCCCATTGGGAACCGCAGGCGCTGTTAAGCAGCTTGAAGATAAAATTTATGACAGATTCATGGTATTTTATGGTGATGTTGTGCTTGAGGTTGATTTGGAATCTTTTATGGAATTTGACAACGCTGCCCCTTCTATAGCATCCATAATTGTTCACCCTAATGATCATCCCTATGACAGTGACCTTCTGGATATAAATGACAATAGTATAGTGACAGGTTTTTATCCCAAGCCGCATAATGCAAATGAATTCCATCGGAATCTTGTCAATGCCGCTGTCTACATCCTTAGCCCTAAGATTTTCAAATATATTTCTCATGGTGGAGAAACGGATTTTGGCAGGGATATTTTCCCTTTAGTTTTAAAATCGGGGGAAAAATTACGGGCATATAAAACTGCGGAATATATTAAGGATATGGGAACCGTTGAAAGACTTGAAAAAACCAGCGATGATTTTATTGGCGGGAAGGTCGAGAGGAGTTCAAAACGGCATAAACATCCGGCTGTTTTTTTTGATAGGGACGGCACTATTGTAGAAAATGTTGACTTATTACACAAGGCTGATGACCTGAAACTGTTCCCGTTTTCTTCGGAAGCGATAAAAAAGATAAATAATTCAGGCTATCTGAGTTTTCTTATTACAAATCAGCCTGTTGCAGCGCGCAATCTCTGTGATATTTCCACTATAAAAGAGATTCATAATAAGCTTGAAACTATGCTTGGCAAAGAAGGAGCGTATTTAAACGATATTTATTTTTGCCCGCACCATCCGGACAGGGGTTATCCCGGGGAGAATCCTGATTTAAAAATTGACTGTGATTGCAGAAAGCCAAAAACAGGCATGATAAGCAGGGCTGTAAAAGAGTATAATGTTGATATTGAATTATCATGGTTTATAGGGGATATGACCTCCGACATTCAAACAGGTAAGAATGCAGGCATGAAGACAATACTTGTAAGGACGGGCAAGGGCGGGCAAGACGGGAAATTCGAGGCCAGTCCTGATTACATATTTGATAACATTAAAGATGCGGCAGATTTTATTTTAGATAAAAAAAAATAGCGGAATGATTATCACAAGAACTCCATTTAGAGTAAGCTTTGCCGGGGGCGGAAGCGACCTCAGAGGGTTTTACTCAAAAAACGGCTACGGCGCCGTTGTGAGCGCGGCAATCAACAGGTATATGTATATAGTTATACATCCATATTTCCATGATAAAATACGCATAAAATATTCTAAGACAGAGGATGTGAAAAGCGTAGGAGAAATACAGCATCCGATTGTTAGAGAATGTCTCAAAAAAGTCAGAATCGAGAAGGGCATTGAAATTGCAAGTTTTGCGGATGTTCCTGCAGGCACGGGGCTTGGTTCATCGAGCGCTTTCACGGTAGGATTATTGAATGCCTTATATGCGTATAGAGGGAAGACTGTCGGCAAAGAGAAACTCGCGAGCGAGGCATGCGAAATAGAAATAGATATACTTAGGGACCCTATAGGCAAACAGGACCAGTATGCGGCGGCATTTGGAGGCGTGAATTATATCAGATTCAATAAGGATGAGACTGTGGATGTTTCCCCAATACTTTTGGCCGAATCGGCAAGGAAGAAGCTTGAGGCCAATTTATGTTTGTATTATGTGGGCGGCAATAGAAAATCACGCGATATACTTAACGAACAAAGAAAGAATCTTTCGGACGGTAAAAAAATCAAAAACTTACAGAACATGGTTATGCTTGCAGATGAGCTGAAAGAATTATTGAATAAGGGGAAAATAAGCGGGGTGGGCGGCATATTGCATAAAGGATGGATATATAAGAAGGAGCTGGCAAGCAGGATTTCTAATGATTGCATAGACGGTTTATATGAGCGGGCTGTAAAACATGGGGCAGCAGGAGGAAAACTCCTTGGCGCCGGAGTCACGGGTTTCTTGCTGCTATATTCCGAAAGGCATGATGCATTAGTAAAGCATCTGGGCTGCAGGGTATTGCCATTTAATATAGAAAAAGAAGGCACAAAAATATTATTTTATGAATAAAGAGGGTTCTATGTTATCGCTATTTTTAAAGGAATACCTGATGGAATTAAATACTATTCTAACGGGAATTGATCCAAAGGAGTTTAATGATCTTATCGGTGAGCTGAACGAAGCGTACACAAGGCAGGCAAATATATTCATATGCGGCAATGGCGGAAGCGCCGCTACTGCATCGCATTTTGCATGCGATATTAATAAAGGAGTGAGTTTTGGCAAAGGGAAAAGATTTAGAGTCATTTGTTTAAATGATAATATCCCGACAATGCTGGCTTATGCAAATGATGTCTCTTATGATGATATTTTTGTTGAGCAATTGAAAAATTTTATGAATTCAGGCGATCTGGCGATTGGGGTATCAGGCAGCGGTAATTCAGAAAATGTACTCAAGGCTATCGAATACGGCAATAAAAATGGCGGCAAAACATTTGGTATTTGCGGTTATGGAGGGGGCAAGCTGAAAGATACAGCCCAAAAGTCCCTTATAGTCCATAGCAATGATATGCAGAAAGTAGAAGATGCGCATCTGATAATTTTTCATTCCGTGATGCAGTGGTTTCGGCGACTCGAATAAATGATAGAGCTTCTTTTCGATCCTCTCTATGAATAAAATCTTAGTTACAGGAGCTAACAGTTTTATCGGGAGACATCTGGTAAACGAGCTTATAAAAAAAAATGAAAATGTGGCTGTCTTTGTTAGAACGCCGGAGAGGATTCCTCCAGAGTGGAATGGAACAGTTGAAATATACAATGGAGACATTACTAAAAAAGAGTCTCTTGCCGGAATCTGTAAAGGTGCTAAGGTAGTCTTCCATCTTGCCGCAAAGGTGCATGATTTTTCTGAAACCGCAGACGGCGCGCATGAGCATTTTGCCGTTAATGTTGAAGGCACAAGAAATCTTTTGGACGAATGCAGGGATTCTGGAATAAAACATTTTATTTATTTCAGCAGCGTTAAAGCAATGACCGAAGAAAGCGGTAGCCCCTTAGATGAAACTTTTGAACCTGTACCTGCAACTCCTTACGGAAAGAGCAAGCTTGCTGCCGAGAAACTGGTTACGGAATACGGCAGGAAATACAGTTTCAAAACCACATCATTAAGGCTCCCTCTCGTATATGGCCCCGGGAATAAGGGAAACATTTACAGGATGATTATGGCTGTTGATAAATACCGGTTTCTTATGATCGGGGATGGAAAGAATAGAAGAAGCATGGCCTATGTCGGCAATGTTGTGGATGCAGCATTGTCAGTAGGCGATAAACAGAAAGCTGACGCCCAGGTCTTTATAATAACGGATGGAATTGATTATTCGGTAAAAGACTTATATGCGGCTATCTCAAGGAGCCTGGGGAAAAAGATGTTCCCGTTTTTTATCCCGATAAAGATTGCAAAATTGTTTGCTATGTTCGGAGATGCTATTGGCAGGCTCATTGGAAAACCATTGCCGTTTAATTCGGAAATGCTAGGGAAATTAACCGGACCCCTTATCTTTTCTTCGTATAAAATTCAATCGGAAACCGGGTTTAAGCCAAGATATAGTTTATATAATACGCTTGATAGAACTATCTGCTGGTATAAAGATAGCAGATCATAGAGGATTCCTCTGTCTGTTAATTGCCGGTGAAATGAAAAAATGGGGCTAATAAACGATAAAATAGCTTTAACAGTCATAGTGCCATTCCTTATCAGTGCGGCATGTTCTGTATTTGTCTCGAAATTCGGGCACAAAATTGCTCTGGTGGATAAACCTAATGAGCGGAGTTCTCACTCTCAGCCGATACCGAGGGGCGGAGGCATTGGGATATGGATATCGTTTATGATATTCGGATTTTTTATTATTAAAGATATGGCATTTGTTTTAATCGTAAGCGCTGCGGGATTACTCGGGTTTTTTGAAGATAGTTTTTCTCTGCCGTCTAAGGTTCGGCTGATGATTCAGTTTGTTATTGCAACCGCAGCAGTCTGGCTTTTGTTAGGTTTGCCGGCCTCAGTTCTGTCAGCGATCCTTTTTCTGTTCTGGATTGTGTTTGTCACGGGGACTGCCAATTTTTATAATTTTATGGACGGGATAAACGGTATAGCGGGTTTGACAGGAGCGATAGGGTTTGGGCTGCTGATGTTTTTTTCTTTTTTCATAGCGAAGGAACCCGATATTGCCATAATGAGCATCTCTTTATTATCTGCCTGCGCAGGCTTTTTGCCATTCAATGTCCCCAAGGCTAAGGTTTTTATGGGAGATGCCGGAAGCGTTTTCTTAGGATTTGTATTTGCCGCTTTTGTGGTAAAACTGTCTGCGGATATCCGTAGCTTCCTTTGCCTTATTATGTTTCTAAACACATTTTATGCGGATGCCCTTATAACTATTTTTTACAGATGGAAGAGGGGAGAAAACTTAATGAAGGCGCATAGGAGTCATCTGTACCAATACTTAAGCAATGAGTTAAAACTGCCGCACTGGCTGGTTTCAAGTATATATGCAGTCCTTCAGTTGGGTTTTGGATTATTTGCAGTATTCGCTTATAATAAAGGGATTATATGGCAGTTATCGGTATTAGGCATATTCGGCATATTGTTTTTAGCCCTGTATAAAATTATTAAAAATATTAGCCCTAAGCTCGAAAAACAAAGATTATATGCTTAGGGCTCGATCCGGGTTTGTGAGCAAATAGGAATGCGGAATTTTTTGACAAGACTATTATACCCCACACATCTAAAGAGATTTCTCTTCTTTTTCTTTGGTGATGTCTTAATAGTTATTTTTTCTTTATATCTTTCGTTTTACCTCCGTTTTGATTTTAAGACAAGCGCCGGATATTATAATCTGATTCTTAGGACACTACCATTTTTTCTTGTTATTAAATTAGTCACATTTATGAGTTTTAGGATTTATAGGCTTACGTGGAGATATGTAGGAATCGGGGACCTTTTTAATATAGTTAATGCAACTGTCGTTGCCAATTCCCTATTAATGGTTCTAATCTTATTGCCTATCCCTTTATCTCTACATTTTATTCCTTTTCAGTCATTTGCAGGCTTTCCGAGAAGTGTTTTTATTATAGACGGTATTACTACTATCGCGCTGATGGCGGGGTTTAGGGTTTCCAAGAGGCTTTTGTTAGAGATTATCTTTAAGGGACGGCGCAGGCGGCAGGGCAAAAGAACTGTTATTGTCGGCGCCGGGAATACAGGAGATATGATATTGAGGGATATGATAAGACAGGAGTTTTCTGGATTCTATCCGGTTGCATTACTCGATGATGACCCAACAAAGGTTGGAACGTATATGCATGGGATAAGAGTATTGGGAACGGTTAACGAATTAAGGGGCGCTGTCACAAAATGTAGGGCGGAGGCAGTAATTATTGCTATTCCGTCGTTGAATCATAAAAGTCTCATGAATATCTATAAACTTGCCAAAGACTATAAAGTTGATACTGTCAAGATTGTCCCGAGGATTTATGACTTCCATAAACCCGACATAAACCTAAAGAATCTTGATGATATACATATAGAGGATCTTATTGGGAGGCAGGCCGTAACAGTCAACTATGGTGAGATAGAAGTCTTTTTGAAAGACAGTGTTGTGCTTATTACCGGAGCAGGGGGCTCAATAGGCTCTGAGATAACGATGCAGGTATGCGCTTTTTTTCCTAAGAAGATAATCCTTTTCGATATAGACGAGACAGAACTTCATTCCATGCATATAAAATTAACGAGAAATTTCCCATATCTAAAAGAAAGAATTTTTTTTGTTACCGGAGATATAAGGGATGAGGACAGGCTTAGAGAAGTTTTTGAGACATTTCATCCCGGGATCGTATTTCATGCCGCTGCTTACAAGCATGTGCCTATGATGGAGTATAATCCCGGCGAAGCAGTTAAGGTGAATATGTTGGGCACATATTTGCTCGCAAAAGCCTCTGTGGACCACGGAGTTAAAAAATTCATAATGATTTCTACCGACAAGGCTGTAAGGCCTACGAGCATCATGGGAGCTACAAAAAGGATGTCTGAATATGTCTGCAAGGCATTTAATAATTGCGGCGGAAATAGCGATTTTGTATCTGTCAGGTTTGGCAATGTTCTCGGCAGCCGCGGGAGTGTCCTGCCTTTGTTCCTTGAACAATTAAAATATGGAGGGCCTCTTACAGTGACGCATAAAGATATGCAGAGATATTTTATGACCATACCCGAGGCTGTTGCCCTTGTATTGCAGGCATCTGTAGTAGGAAATGCCGGTGAGGTTCTCGTGCTTGATATGGGAGAACCTGTGAAGATTGTTGAACTTGCAGAGGAATTGATAAGAATTCACGGCATGGAACCCTATAAGGATGTTGATATAGAGTTCACGGGTTTGAGGCCGGGCGAAAAACTTTTTGAAGAGATACTTACGGCAGAAGAAGGCACGGTTGCAAGCAGGCACGAAAAGATATTTATAGCAAAGGGCAGCGAGAAATATTCTAAAGATGAGATAGAAAATATTCTAAAAGAATTTGAAACGTCAATGAACGGCTTGTCCCCTGATATGGCTGGACAGATTAAAGTGTTGCTTAAAAAATATGTAAGGCATTATGATGGAAATTAAAGCTGCAGTTTAGAGCCTCCAATAGTTTACCCCTGCATTTAACGCCTCATCCTTTTTATACATGCCTTTTACGTCTATAAGAAAGGCATTACTGTTGCAAAGGCTTTTAAGATATTTCATGGAATAATCCTCATAGGCCTTATGTTTTACAGCAGCAATCACCCCGTCAAAATCTTGTTTGTCTTCAGGGACTTCTAAGAGCTTGATGCCGTACTCTTTTAATACATCATTGTGGTCGGCATACTGGTCATGGACATAAGGCTCAATACCGTATTCCTTCAGTTCGTTGTATATATCTATGACGCGTGTATTTCTTATATCGTTTATGTTTTCTTTGAATGTGAATCCAAGTATGAGGATTTTGCAGCCTTTTACGGCCTTGCCTGATATTATGAGTTGTTTTATAGCCTGTTCTGCAATGTATTTCCCCATGCTGTCATTGATGCGCCTTCCTGAGAGGATCACCTCAGGCTGATAGCCTATGGACTGGGCTTTAAAGGTTAAATAGTAGGGGTCAACGCCTATGCAATGGCCTCCTACAAGTCCCGGCTTAAATCTCAAGAAGTTCCATTTTGTGGATGCAGCCTCTAATACCTCCTGCGTGTCTAATCCAAGTTTATGAAATATTACGGCAAGCTCATTTATCAGGGCGATATTGAGGTCCCTCTGTATGTTTTCTATGACCTTCGCAGCCTCTGCCGTCTTGATATTCTGGGCTTTGTGAATTCCTGCCTTTACAACCAAACCATAAATCTTTGCCAGTAATTCTGTTGTCTCCTCGTCTCCTCCGGCTACGACCTTAATAATAGTCGGCAGATTATGGACATTATCCCCGGGATTTATTCTCTCGGGAGAGTAGCCTATCTTAAAATCCTTTCCGCAATGCAGTTTAGAATAGCGTTCAATAATAGGCACGCACAGGTCTTCTGTTACTCCCGGATATACAGTTGATTCATATACTACTATCGAATCACGCCGGAGATTTTCTCCGATAATTTTTGATGCTGATTCAAGCGGTTTTAGATCAGGTATCTTGTGTTCGTCAATGGGAGTCGGCACTGCCACTATGAGTATTGATGCCTCTTTAAGCCTTGCCGGATCCGTTGTGAAATCTATATGGGCTTTTTTTAAATCTTCAGCGGTTGCCTCGCCTGTGACATCTGCGCCCCTTGAGAGTTGTTCGATCCGCTGGTTTTTGATATCGAACCCTAAAACTTTTCCCGCAGCTTTTCCGAACTCGACTGCCAGAGGAAGCCCGACATAGCCGAGGCCGACAACTGCGATTGTTTTTTCGCCTTTCAGTATGCCGTCAATCATCTTTTTCATAGAGTTGAATTTTAATATATAGCTGTGGGAAAAGCAAGGAATCAGGATTTGGGGTAGTGGGGAGGATAAAAAAGCCCCGCACATTAGCTGCACGGGGCTTTTTTTGTAGGGTTTAAATGTCGTAATACAGGAAGAACTCATATGGATGCGGCCTTAATCTTAGGGCATCCACTTCCTTTGATCTCTTGTAGCTTATCCATGTCTCGATTGCGTCTTCTGTAAATACATTGCCTTTCTTTAGGAATTCGTTGTCGGCCTCAAGATTATCAAGCGCTTCTTCAAGGCTTGCAGGCATTGTCGGAACAGATGCCAGTTCTTCAGGGCCCAGATCGTAAATATCTTTGTCCAAAGGTTCGCCCGGGTGAATCTTGTTCTCGATCCCGTCAATCCCTGCCATGAGCATTGCAGCAAACGCGAGGTATCCGTTGCATGAAGGGTCAGGGAATCTGACCTCTACCCTTTTTGCCTTCGGGCTTGGCGAATATGTCGGGATTCTCATTGAA
>Ga0172368_10004847_pt1 | contig 15357 bp, 11 predicted proteins | sample Lak11m_FD_114540 | JGI IMG/M metagenome (GOLD analysis project Ga0172368, IMG submission 114540) | Freshwater microbial communities from Kabuno Bay, South-Kivu, Congo - kab_022012_11m | ecosystem: Environmental > Aquatic > Freshwater > Lake | place: Democratic Republic of the Congo: South-Kivu...
TAGTTTTCGGATATATTGTATCGCATGATGTACGGCTTTGCGATTTATTAGTGGTTCGCCGCCGTATAAATGAATAACCTTTTTTTGTTCAGGGTTTCCATGTTTGGCGGCCATATCCGAAAACAGCTCAAGCGACCTTTCGACCGTTTCTACAGACATATGAGTTGGTTGAAATTTTGTCGCAAATTCCGGAGCATCTTCAAAGCAGTATGTGCACCGTAAATTACATCCATCTGAAACGAGCAGGTAGATCATTTCCAATGTGAGTCGGCTTTTCAATTTCTCATAGATTTTTCTGAAGAGCACCTCATCTTCTTTTTCATCTTCAATCAACATTTTTTGAGAGATGAGAACTTGCTCCAACTCGGATTGTTTGGCATTGCCCGTGCACGCAAGATCTTTGACAAGGGAATCCAAATCTGCGGTTGTGACATATACCACTTCCAGTGTTAGAGAGTTTATTAGTGCTGTGATCCCATCTTTATTAAATTGATGGCACCAACGCGAGAAATACATTAATAACCCCTTTCTTTTGAATGAGTTGTAGAAACAAGGGAGGATGGAAATTTCTTTCCATCCTCCGTCGGAGACGCTACTTGCAACGCGTGCACGAGGTCTGGCAGCACTTCAGGTCGCTGATGCTTGTCTTGATCTTGCCCGCGATCTTTGCGCGATTGCTCTTCTTTAGCACAAAAGTGCGTTTCTGATGAGTAGCCATGTGTCTTTCTTCTTTCTGCGCCTTATTCTTCTAGATTATCTTTGAGCTGAAAATCCTCGCCGGATTTATCATTTAAGAGATATTTCACTCAAAAATAATCTAGTAAATAAGGGCTTTTAAAGGTGATAGTTTATGTATAATCTTTTTTTGTCTTTGCGTCAATATGTTTATGGACTCTACCCGTTGTGTTTTGCATTATATAGTGTTTTTGATATAATAAAAATTAATATTGACAAAAATAAGGTAAAATTTTTTTAATAAAATAAAGGGAGAATTATCAGCAAAAGGATGGTTCTATAGCGATTCCGGATGTTTTAAAGCCTTTGATGTTCGGTCAGGAAAAAATAGACAAAAAATAATAATATGCATATTCCGAAATTATCAAACTCAATATTCATGGTGTTGGGATTGATTTTAAGTTGTCTTGGGGTTTATTTTTACGACGGATATTCTATTTCTAAAAAAAGAGGAGAGAATACGACTTATTTCGGATACGTGAAAAACCGTTCTTCTCAAATATATGAAGGAATAAAAATTATTCCTCAAATCGCGCAGGACGCTCAAAAAAGCGGTGATGACATTACAATGGGATCGCTTGAAAAAGTAAGGCAGGCTCTGTTTATGTATAGCATGGATAATGCAAGATATCCGGACAATATTGAAGAGCTTTTGGGCACATATCTTAAAGAGGATGATAAAATCATAAGACAAAATGATTTTTTTTACATTAAAACCGCTTCCGGCTACAAGATGGGAGCGAGGCTTCCTTTAAGCAATAAAATATATTCCATTGAGGAGTAATAAAATATGAAAAACGAAACAATATACCAATCTTTCTCGCGGACTTGCAAGGATTTTCCTCAAAACAAAGCTCTGTCATATTTGGAAAACTGTGAATACAAAATAATGACTTACTCGGAAGTTCAAAGCAGAGCGGAGTCTTTGGCTGCGGGGTTTTCCAAAAACGGAATTTCAGTGGGAGAAAAAATCGCTTTTATGCTTCCGAATTGTCCTGATTGGGCGATTTTGGATCTCGCGTGCGCGAGAATTGGAGTTATAAACGCGCCAATACACACAACATACGGGCCTGAATATATAAAGCATATAGTAAATGATTCGGAAGCAAGGTGGCTTGTTATCCACAAAGAATTTTGGGACAGATTCAAATTCGAGCTTTCTGATTTGAAAGTGGAAAGAGTCGTGGTTGTCGGAGAAGACGGAGACTTTGCTGAATTGTTTTTAAAAGAAGACGCTCCGAAAGTTGATATCCTGCCTCAGGATCCGCATACGATAATTTACACATCAGGAACAACAGGCAAGCCGAAAGGTGTTTTGCTTACCAATAAAAATCTTGTGACAGACGCTTTTTGCGCCAAAGAATACGTGCCTGTTGATGAAAATGATTCTTTTTTGTCTTTTCTCCCTCTTTCTCACGCTTTGGAGCGAACAGCAGGGCACTATGTTCCTCTTTTTTCCGGGTCATGCATATATTACGCGCAAAGCAAATTGACTCTGAAAGACGACATAAAAATCGCGCAGCCAACGATTTTGGTTTCGGTTCCGCGCATATTTGAAAAAGTTTATGATGGAATATGGGACAAGGTAAGAGCCGGAAGTTCTCTTAAACAAAAATTATTTTATTCTGCATTGGACTTGGGGACAAAAAAAAGGAAAAACGAGCTTTCTTTTTTTGACAATATATTTTATAAAGCGCTTGACGCGATTGTGTTGAAAAAAATCCGCGCCGCTTTGGGCGGTAATCTAAAATTCGCTGTTTCCGGAGGATCTTCTCTTTCGCCTGATATAATGCAATTTTTTCAAGACATAGGGATTTTGATAATAGAAGGATACGGATTAACAGAAACATCCCCGATAATAGCCGTAAATAAGCCTGATAATTGTAAAATCGGAACAGTTGGGGAGGTGGTCACAAGCGCTGAAGTTGAAATATCAGAAGACGGAGAAGTGATGGTTCGTGGAGATATTGTGACAAGCGGTTATTATAAAAACGACCAAGCAACAAAAGAATCGTTCACACAAGACGGGTGGTTTAAAACAGGGGATTTGGGCAAGCTTGATCAAGACGGATTCCTTTCCATTGTTGGAAGGAAAAAAGAAATAATAGTGCTTTCAACAGGCAGGAACGTGGCCCCGGTTCCGATAGAGCAAGAGCTGGAAACCAATAAATATATTTATCAGGCTTTTGTGTATGGCGACAACCAAAACCACATAAGCGCTGTTTTGATTCCGGATTTTGAAGAATTGAAAATTTGGGCCGAGCAGAATGGTGTTGTTTATGAATTTCCGGAAATAATAAAAAGAAAAGATGTTTTGGAGCTTTTTGAAAAACAAATTGACGCGCAAATGAATCATTTTCCGGAAAACGAAAAAGTGCGCGAGTTTGTTTTGAGCGAAAAAGAATTCACTCAAGAGAATGATATGCTCACTCCGACACTTAAACTAAAAAGAAAAAACATTATGGAAAAATACGTTAAAAAATATGATTGATTTTTTGGCTTACAACGCATTTTTGTGCTCTGTTTGTTCGTTGATTTTGATCGCTTATGTTGTTGTAAAATATTATCATTTTGAGCTTGGTAAGGTGTCCATTCTTCTCTCCGCGTCGTTTGGACTATGGTCCGTCGGATTTTGGCTTTGGTTTTATTCTACGGATTATCATTCCGCTATTTTGTGCGTTAGAATACTCTCCATAGGAGCCTCAATAATTCCGGTTGCTTTTTTGCATTGGGTATTGGTTTTTTTGGGAATAAAAATTCGCTATATAAAAATTTTATTTTTTTCTTATTTAATTACCGCGTTCTTCGTTTTGTTCAGTTTTAGCGATTTTTTTGTAAGAACTGTTGAGAGAGTCGGTGGTTTTGATTTTTGGCCAAGACCCGGGTTCATTTATCATTTTTATGTTGTTTTTTCTTATTTTGGAATGATAGGTTTTGGCATTTATCTTTTACTTGTTTATTATTTTAAAGAAGCGGGCATGATGCGCGTAAGATTTTTTTATATAATTTTGGCAATGACGCTTTGCGCGCTTGGCGGTGCGACTAATTTTTTTGGATGGTATGGAATTGCTATCCCGCCTTATGGAAATTTTATTGTCACAATTTTCACTTTTGTTTGCATTTATTCAATTTCAAATCACAAAGCTCACATATCCAACATGAGACTTTTAAAACAGATATGATATGTTTGTAATAGTATTGATATTTTTGTTATAATATAAAATTATGGGACTAAGTTTTGAAGCTATAAAAAATATATTGGATATAAAAGATAATATAGTCATGTCTGAAGAAGAGATGGCTCACAATCTTAAGATTGCTTTTTATCCTAAAATTTCAAAAGAAACACCAAGTGAAATAATTGATTTTTCGGAAAAACTTAAAAAAACATTTATTGAAATCGGCGTTGACGTTGTGCCGTATGAAAGCGTTTTGGAAAGCATTTCTTTTAAAAGAATGGTAAAAATGATTTTTATGTCTTTTGGCATGACATTGAAAAATCTTTTTTCCGGTAAATTTGAATTTTTTAAATTTGATTTTGGCAAAAAAGTTAAAAAAGGCGTTTCTTTGATAATGATTGGAGAGGGAGAAACCGGAGATCTTCCTGTTGACCATGTTTTGAGCCTTAGAGAGAACCCTATGATTTTAATTTGTAAAGCTCCATTGGGAATAACAAAAAAAAGCTCCTTGCAGGATCACATATCAGCTTCTTTGCCGATTTTTTCTTGGAATTTGGTAAATCTTATAATATCGGTTGGAGATGAAAATTGGACTGTTTACAGCTATAACATGTCTTATCCCACTTATGACAAAAAAGGCGATTTTAAAAAAGATGTTTTGCATGGGTTGGTGCCAAAAATATATGCTCCCGTAATACCTCCAAGAATGAGTGATTTTGAGGTTAGAAACGGCGCTTTTGATACTGCTAATCCTGTTTATGAACCTTTTATAAAAGATTTGGTATTAAGCGGAAAAATGTTCGCTAAAACAAAACTTTATCCTGAGCCAAGAAAAATAAGCGATTTAAAATTCAGGAATTCTTTTTACAGGTGGCTTGGCTCTCTTTTGCTTGATAAAAGAAACGGAATGAGCTATGGATTTTTGGCAAGGCAGTTGCCGGCTGAGCTTTCGCGAGCAAAAGAAATAACCGGTTTTCCGGACAAAGATTTCTTTTTTAAAGATGACAAGCTTAATGTTGTATTGAATTTTAAAAATAAAAAATATTCAATTGAGGTTCCTGAAGTTTGGATTTTAACATCAAGATCAGGCTCTGACAAAACAAATTTGGATCTAAAAAGAGATATTGTTAAAATGGGTCTTGTAAACGGAAAAATGATAATTGAAACCCCAAAAGGCGTACCTGTTGGACCTGATTATAAACCATCATTTGATACTAAGGTTATTTTTTCTCATTCTGTCGCTAATGCGATTTTCGCGAGCTTAATGAAAAGTCTTGGCGTAAAATCCGATTTTCCGAAAAATTTGGAAACAAACGGACGGGCTTTGGCTCATTGGCATGGATATTTTAATAAATCTTTAATATCTTCCGGGTGGTATTTTTATGGAACAGAGAACCCCACTGTCTCTTGTTCGGCTCCGCAGGGCGCTGTTTACGCATTTTTGGGAAAAGAAAAAATGTTTACTGATGTGGCGCTTGGTTCAAAAAAATACGAAGCGGATGTCCATGTGGAGCCGCAACATGGCAGCAATGTTTCTTATTCTTCTTTGCAAGAATTATCAGAATTTATTTTAAAAAATAAAAATATTACAAGTCTGGGCAATGAGTATCTTGATACATGTATATGAATTTACCTTTTGAATTGAATTATTTTAATTTGACTCTTCTTATAGGAGCTTTTGTAAGCTTTTTTTCCGCTTCTTTGATTTTGTATCAAAAATCAAAAAGATTGGCTAATAGAATGTGGTTTTGGTTAAATGTTTTTGTGACTGTGTGGAGCTCGGGATATGCTGTAATGATAACTACGACTTCTTTTGAGGTGGCGACAAAAGCAAATCATATACTTCATTGCGTCGCGATATTCATACCTGTGTTGTTTTTGCATTTTGTTTCCGCCATAACAAAGAAATTTGAAGAATTCAAAACAAGGATAAGGCTTTTATACGCTGTTGCTTTTATTTTTGTCGCTATAAATCCAACCGATCTTTTGCTTACTTCCGTAAAATCAAAGTTTATTTTTAAATTTGTAAGCGATGCCGGGCCTCTTTTTATTTATTATACATTGTTTTTTGTAGTGGTTGTTTTAACATCTGAATATGTTCTTTTCCGCGCAATGATTCAAGCCAAGGGTTTGTACAGATCACAGCTTAGATATATATTTTTTGCGACTGTCATAGGATTTGCCGGAGGTTCGAGTGTTTTTTTCTTAACTTTGAATATAAATTTTCCTCCTTATCCGATGATTTTGTATTCTTTGTATCCGATTGTAGTCACTTATAGCATAATAAAATACAGATCTTTTGATATAAGGTCCATGGTATTTAGATCCGTGGGATTCAGTTTTTTGGTTTTTGTGACGACAAGTATTTTGGCTTTTTTGACATCTTTGATAGTAATGCTTATTGGAATTCAATCGGTCTTTTGGATAAGCGTTATAATGTCTGTTTTTGTGTCCATAGGTTATAAACCGCTTAGGACATTTATAGAAACTAAAACGAAAAATTTTCTTTATAAAAAAACATATAATCCTGATATTGTTTTGGAAGAAATAACCGAAGAAACTTCATCTTTGCAAAATTTAAAACAGCTGTTAGACAGTATTGGTAGTATAATCACAGACGCAATAGGTACTGATAAAATAAGTTTTGTGTTAATTGGAGAAGATAAAAAAATAACAATTCCATACGAAGCTGGTTTTCCTTTTGGGGTTTCAAAAAAGATATTAAACAACAAAGAAGTGTTAAAAATTTTATATCATAAATTTGTTGAAAAACAAAGCATGCTTGTAATAGAAGAAATGAAAATACTTTATGATAATGGTGATTACTCTCCAAGCAGCCCGGAGCTTTTGAATGACTTGTATAATAATGATGTCGGAATAGTTGTGCCTTTAAAAGAGAAAGACATGCTAAGAGGTGTAATAGCTATAGGTAATAAAAAATCAGGTGATCCTTTTACAGAAGTTGATTTGAGAATGATTGGAATCGCCTCCGGCCAAATAGCAATATCCATCAAAAACGCGCTTCTTTATGAAGAGCAGAAACAATTTAACACTACTTTAAAGAAAAAAGTTGAAGAAGCCACTTTTGACTTGAGAAAAGCGAATAAAAGGCTTAAAGAGCTTGATGAATCAAAATCCGAGTTTCTTTCCATAGCCGCGCATCAGTTGAGGACACCTATAACCGGAATAAAAGGATATATATCAATGATTTTGGAAGGAGACTATGGAAAACTGACAAGTGCGCAGAGATTTGAGCTTGAAAGGATATACAGATCATCAGACAGGCTTACAAGACTTATAAACGTGTTTTTGAATGTTTCACGCATAGAAACGGGCAGGCTTGATTTAACAAAAACAAAAGAAAACATTGTTGATATTGTTGAGGGAGTTGTTTCTGATCTTAAGCCTCAGTCAGACAAGAAAAATCTTAAAGTTTCCATAGAGTATCCGGAAGAAAAAATTCCAAACATGTTGATTGACAAAGACAAAATTCACGACGTTGTTATGAATCTTGTTGATAATGCGATTAAATACACAGAGAAAGGTTGGGTGAGCATAAGGCTTTCGTCGTCAAAATCATTGATGACTTTTGAGTCAAGAGATTCCGGAATAGGAATATCAGAAGAAGAAATAGACAAGTTGTTTCAAAAGTTTTCAAGGGCCGAGGCTGTTGACAGGGTTCATACCGGAGGATCCGGGCTTGGTCTTTTTATAGCCAAAAAGATAATTGAGGCGCATGGAGGAAAGATTTGGGCCGAATCCGACGGCAAAAACAAAGGCTCTGTTTTTACGTTTACGCTTCCAATTGAGTAGAACAATAATATTGTTCACTATGTCGTAAAGCATCCACAAGATCGCGCTTGAAAAATAAGCGCGTTTTTTGTTCTTGGCTTGTTTTGTTTTCTTTTGCTATAATATAGATTATGGAATTAAGAGAATACAACAAAGAAGATATTTACGGACTCAGGGTCATTTTGCGTTGCGATTTGGATGTTAAAACCGGAGAAGACGGGTTTGTGGAAAAATTTCAAAGTTTGAGGCTTGAACGAATAATCCCTCAAATAAAAGAGCTTGTTGAATTTGGCGCTAAACAAATAATAATAATCGGGCATAAAGGAAGACCTGAGGGATTTGATCCTAAATTTTCTTTAGCTCCGGTGTGCGACCATCTTTCGGATTTGTGCAAACAAGAAGATGTTTGCGAGCCAATAGTTTTTGTTGATAATATTTTCGCGGAAAAATCTGTTTTTTCAAATGAGCGAGTTATAATGCTTGAGAATTTGAGATTTGATAAAGGAGAACGGCAAAATAGCGAAGATTTCGCCCAAAAATTGGCTTTGTGGGGTGACGTTTATATAAATAACGCATTCGGGTCAAGCCACAGGGACGAAGCCTCAATCTCTTTGTTGCCCAAATTTATAAAAGAAAGTTTTGCAGGTATTGGACTGAGAAAAGAAATAGAAGAGCTTGAGAATTTTTTAAGTAAAGAGGCTTTTCCCAAAATCGCGGTTTTGGGAGGATCAAAAATATCAACCAAACTTCCTTTGATAAAAATTTTATCTTCCAAGTGCGATAAAGTTTTATTGGGAGGCGCTTTGGCGAATTCCGTGCTTGAGGCGAGAGGATTTAATATAGGAAAATCTTTAAATGAGAAAGTGTCAACGCAAGATGCTGAAATTTTATCAAATGAAAATATAATTATTCCCGAAGACGTTGTATTGGAAGACGGAAGAACCTGTCTTGTCAGCGAAGTTGGTAATGAAGATTTGATATTTGATATAGGTCCAATTACGAACAAAAAATTTGTTCAAGAGATTTATGACGCGAAATCTATTTTATGGAACGGGCCTATGGGTAAAATTGAAGATGAAAAGTTTTTTCTCGGCACAAAAAGCGTCGCGCTCGCTATCGCGACAAACGAAAAAGCGTCTACTGTCGCCGGAGGAGGTGAAACCTTGGAGGCAATAGACAGAATTGGCATTTTGAATGATTTTGATTTTGTGTCAACCGGCGGCGGAGCAATGCTTTATTTTTTATCATCAGAAGATATGCCGGGGTTGGAAGTTTTAAAAATTTAATAAGATATGATTTCAACAAAAATAAAACATATTGAGTCCGGAGAAATTTTGGATTCAAGGGGGAACCCTACCGTGAATACGACTTTGGTTTTGGAATGTGGAATTTTTGCTACAGCGTCTGTTCCTTCCGGCGCTTCCAAAGGAGCAAATGAAGCTTTGGAGCTTAGGGACGGGAATAAAGAAAGGTACGGAGGTATGGGCGTATTAAAAGCTTGCAGTAATGTTAATGTAAAGATAAAATCAGCGCTTTTGGGGGTGGATGCCTCGGACCAAAGAGCAGTTGACAGAGCAATGATTGAACTTGACGGGACAGAGGATAAATCAAAGCTCGGCGCTAATGCTATTTTATCGGTTTCAATGGCCGCCTCAAGAGCGGTTTCAAAAGCCATGTCTTTGTCTTTGCATGAATATCTTAAAAAATATTTTGGGTTTAAGGATGCTTTTCAAATGCCAACTCCGATAATGAATCTTATAAACGGAGGAGCTCACGCTAGCACGAATGTCGGCATTCAAGAATTTCAAATAATACCGCACGGCATAAGCATGGTTTCCGAAAAAATACAGGCAGGCTCGGAGATATTTCATTCAATAGGATATACTTTGAAAGATCAAGGTCTTGATTATGATGTCGGCGCCGAAGGAGGATACGCCCCTCATGTTGAAAGCATTGATTTTTTGTTTGAAACAATGCTTAGGGCAATAGAATCTTGCGGATTTGATATTAAAAAAGACATAAGCCTTGGAATAGACGCTGCAGCGAATTCATTTTACGAAAAAGACAAATACACAATATCTCCTCCGGATAGAACAATGTCTTCGGAGGAGCTTAAAAATTTATATCTTGATTGGATTGAAAAATACAACCTGATTTCAATAGAAGATCCTTTTTCCGAAGAATCTTGGAATGACTGGTCTTTTCTTCTCAAAGATGTTAAAGAAAAAAATACCATGATAATAGGAGACGATCTGACTGTCACCAATATAAAAAGAATTGAAAAGGCGATTTCTGAAAACGCCATAAACTCCGTTCTTATCAAACCTAATCAAATAGGCACAATAACAGAAACAATGGACGCTATTTCTTTGGCAAAATCAAAAGGAATGAAAGTAATCGTTTCGCACAGAAGTGGCGAAACAAATGACGATTTTATAACTGATCTCGCGGTTGCGTCCTGCGCGGAGTTCTTAAAAGCGGGCGCGCCTTCAAGAGGAGAGAGAGTGGCTAAATATAATAGATTAATGGAAATAGAAAAAGAATATGCAAAAAAATAATTTTTCAGAACCTGTAATTTTACTTATTTTGGATGGGTGGGGACTTGCTCCGGATTCGGATTCAAACGCGATTTCTAAGGCTCGTCATCCGAATTACGATTATGTGTTGCAAAATTCTTCGCACACAAGACTTTGGGCGCACGGAGGATATGTTGGCCTTTTGGGGGATCAAGATGGCAATTCGGAGGCCGGGCATCTTAATCTTGGAGCCGGAAGAATAGTAAAGCAGGATCCGGTTGTTGTATCTGACGCGATAAAAGACGGCACTTTTTTTAAAAATTCAGCTTTTTTGCAGGCTGTTCAGTATGTGAAAAAAGAGAATTCCGCCATGCATCTTATGGGAATGCTTTCGGATGGACAAAGCGCTCACTCAACCCCGGAGCATCTTTACGCGCTTTTGGATTTAATGGAAAAAGAAGGCGTGAAAAAAGTGTTTTTACATCTTTTTTCCGATGGAAGAGATTCCTCTCCTTTTGGAGGCAAAAAACAATTAAGAGAGCTTTACGACAGAATGAAGCCAAATCAAAAAGTCGCTTCTTTGACTGGTAGATTTTACGCCATGGACAGAAAAAAAGAATGGAAAAGAACAGAGGCATCTTATAACGCAATAGTTTTTGGAGAAGGCGAGAAATCGGAAGATTTGTTTGCTACTTTTGAAAAATATTATTTAAAAGGCAAAAGTGACGAGTTTTTTCCTCCTCATGTTGTTTGCGAAAACGGAGCTCCTGTCGGAGTTGTAAACGATAACGACTCAATAATATTTTTTAATCACAGAAGCGACAGGGCGCGACAGCTTACAAAAGTGTTTACGCAAGAAAATTTTCATGAAGCCAACGAAGGGTCGTTTGTCCCAAAAAAGAATTTAAAAAATATAAAATTTGTCGCCATGACGGATTTTGGGCCCGAGCTTGGAAACGCGATGACTGCTTATCCTACGGCTGACGTAAAAGACACCTTGCCAATGATTCTTTCCGAAAAAAGGCAAGTTTATATTTCTGAAAAAGAAAAATACGCTCACGTCACTTATTTTTTCAACGGTGGGTACGCGGAGCCGGTGAACGGAGAAGACAGGATAATGGTGCCTTCTCCTGATGTTGATAGTTATGATCAAGATCCAGGAATGTCTACTCCGGAAATAAACGCTAAAGTTTTGGAATTTTTAAAGCAAGAGAAATATGATTTTTACACAATTAATTTCGCTTGTCCTGATATGGTTGGTCATACTGGTAATTTTGAAGCCGGCAAGCTTGCTGTTGAAGCTTGCGACGTGGAAATCGGTAAACTTGTTTCTCAGATTAAAACTTTAGGCGGGACGCTTGTTTTGACAGCGGATCATGGGAATATAGAAGAAATGAAAGATTTGGCAACAGGAGAAATAGACACTAAACATTCCAAAAACCAAGTTCCTTTTATGATATGGAGTCCGAACGGATTTGATTTGAAATTGAGAGAAGAGGGAGTTTTGGGAGATGTCGCTCCAACCATTCTTGATTTGTTTGGAATTGAAAAACCAAAATCAATGACAGGAAAATCTTTGATAATTTGATAAGATAATATTGTCAAATGGAAAACAAAATAAAAAATCTTCCAATATGCCTTGTTGTGATGGATGGATGGGGAATAGCGGAGCCAAGTAGAGGTAATGCGGTCACTCAGGCCAAGACCCCTTTTTTTGATGAAATAACAAGAAAATATTTGACTTTTTCTCTTATGGCATCAGGAGAGGCGGTTGGACTTCCTTGGGGTGAAAGCGGAAACTCGGAAGTTGGTCATCAGAATTTGGGCGCTGGTAAAATAGTATATCAAGAAGTTTTAAAGATAAACAAAAGCATAGAAGACAACAGTTTTTTTGAAATTGAAGCGCTCAGAGGCGCTGTCGCGCATTGCAAAAAGCACAATTCAAGTTTTCATATAATGGGAATTTTAAGCGATGGCGGAGTGCACGGACATCAGGATCATATATATGCGGCGCTCGAACTCGCGGCTAAAAGCAATTTGAGCAGAGTTTATGTGCACGTGTTTTTAGACGGAAGAGATGTTCCTTACTCAAGCGGTGTTGAATATATAGAACAGCTTGAGAAAATAATAAAAAGACTTAAGACCGGCAAGATAGCGAGCGTGAGCGGAAGATTTTACGCGATGGACAGGGATAATCGTTGGGACAGGACAGAGAGAGCTTACATGGCCATTGCAAAAGGAGAGTCTGACGAGGTTTTTGAAACAGCTTTGGAAGCCGTAAAAAAAAGTTATTCAAACGGAGTGTATGATGAAGAGTTTGTTCCTGTCGTCATTAAAACTCAAGACGGGTCTTCTAGGGTTCAGCCGGGCGATTCTTTGTTTTTTACAAATTACAGGCCAGATAGGGCAAGGCAAATTTCAAAGGCTTTTATTGATAAAAATTTTGATAAATTCAAGAGATCATCAATAGGAAATCTTTTTTTTGCAGGAATGTGTGAATACGAAAAAGGTTTCCCAGAAGTTCACGCTTTTGAAAAAGACGAGGTTGATTACCCTGTTTCGCGTGTTTTCAGCGAATCTTCTTTAACGCAACTCCATATAGCCGAGACTGAAAAATACGCTCATGTCACTTATTTTTTCAACGGAGGCAAGGATATTGTTTTTAAAGGTCAAGAAAACATAATAATACCATCTGCCGGCGTTCCGTCTTACGCTGACAAGCCGGAAATGTCCGCGTCTGAAATAGCTTCAAAGGTGTGCGAATCTTTATCAGCTTCAAAATACGCTTTTTACGTTGTCAATTTCGCCAATCCTGATATGGTTGGGCATACAGGTAATTTAATGGCTACAACAAAAGCCGTTGAGGTTGTTGATTCTTGCGTCAAAAAAGTCGTGACCGAGACTTTGAAGCAAGGTGGCGTTGCGATAGTGACAGCGGATCACGGCAATGCCGAGGAAAAAGTTAACTGGGAGAACGGGCATATAATAAAAAAACACAGCGCCAATCCGGTGCCATGCGTTATAGTTGGAGAGGATTTTAAATTGCGAGAAGAAAAAGATAAGAACTTCAGTCTTACCAGTTTGAAAATCGCAGGAGTGTTATCTGACATATCTCCGACTATTTTAAAAATTTGCGCACTTCCTCAACCGCAAGAAATGACTTCAAGATCACTTATTTGAAATATGCAAAATATTGATTTATATTTTAGCCGATTTTTTTTCAACGCGGGAGTGATTGCGCCTTCCTGGATTATAATTTTTTTTGGCACATATTTTATTTGGTTTTTGGGAGCGGCTTTGTTTTTTATTTTATCAAAAAATAGAAAGACTTTTTTAAAAGATTTGTTTTGGCTTTTTATTTATGTAGCCGTGTCTTATTCTATTAACATAGTCATAGGAATTTTATTTTACAGACATAGGCCTTATGAGACTCTTGGAGTTGATGCTTTGATATCTACCAAACTTTTGGATAAGTCATTTCCTTCGTCGCACGCGGTTGTTGCTTTTACAATCGCGGCCTTTTTTTATTTTAAAAATAAAAAAACAGCCATGTTGTTTTTTTTGGCTGCTTTCTTGATTTCAATTTCCAGGGTGATGGCGTCTATACATTATTTGGGTGACATAATAGGTGGAGCTATCTTGGGAATCGGGGTTGTTTTTGTCTTTAAAAAATTTAAATTTTAATTTTTATTAAAAAGATTTTCTTGGACTCTTTTTTGAAAGAGTTTTTTTAATTTCTTCTTCATAAGACAGAAGTATCAAAATAGACGCGACAGCGGAAACGAATAAATTATTTCTTGTGCTTTGAGGAAGACTTTGAGGTTTGAAGTTGTATTTTTTTATTTTGTCCGACAAAAGTTTTGAGATAGGGTAGTAGGTTTCGGCGGCGTGATGTCGTTCGGCGTTGTAAGGCTTTAAAACAGTTCCTCCTATTTTTATATTTTCAACAATAGATGTGTTTTGTTTTGAATTTTTTTCTTGAACAAATTTTTTGTCCACTTTGTTTTCGTCTTTATTTTTTTTGATTATATCAAAATATTCATTCCCGGCTATGCTTGGTACTATCGCGATTTTTTCCGATTCAATACGGCTTTCTTCTTCGTGCCCCGTTTTTTGTTCCGTGGCTGAGATTTTTTCGCTCTCTTTTTTATTATAATTATCTATTTCTTCTTGAGTCTCTTTAAGCTTTTCTCCCAACACGGTGGGCGATTCAACAAGAAGAGATCCAAACATTTGCACGACGATTATTGTTTTTTTGTCTTGCCAAGTTCCTTCCATCGTCGCGACTCCTATGTCTTTGTAGTTTTTGTTCATTATGTTAGCTCTGTGCGTTGAGCTGTTAAGCCAAGCTTTTACAACTCCTTTGCTTGTTGAAAAATCCATTGCCAAGTTTTCTCCGGCATAGAGATAATAATATCCGGATTCCTCCACCCATTCGTAGAATTGTTTTCCATAAGGAGTCTTGTGAGCGAAATATCCTTTTTCAATAATATCTTTGGCTTTGTTTTCTGCCGCTTTTGCGAGCTCTTTGTTTTCCAAAAGAGCCGGCAAATTGTTTTTTTCTCTTTCCAAATTCGTAAGGTTTATTATTTCCGAAGAGGTGATATCAGACGCCAATGCTTGAAAAGGATACGCAAAAATACCCACTATTGCTATAATGGCGATTTGTTTAAAAAGAAAACTTTTTATTTTCTTTGATTTTTTTGATGAATTTTTATTTTTGGAAGATAAAAACATAAAACCCGCATTTATTGATACGGGTCTGCAAAGGATATAGTAAGTATAGCATACCTTGATATAAAAGTCAAGAAATGATAACATTATTTTATGAAAGTAGTAATATTGGCAGGAGGAAGCGGAACAAGACTGTGGCCCGTTTCAAGACAAAAAAATCCAAAACAGATTCTTCCTATAATAGGATCTAAAACTCTTCTTGAGAGGACTTACTCGCTTCTTTGTCGCGTTTTCCCCAAAGAAGATATTTATGTTGCGACAGGAAAAGATTATGTTAAAAAAGTTTACAGTCAACTTCCTTCATTGCCAAGAAAAAATGTTTTTATAGAGCCGGAAAAAAGAGACAGCGCCGGAGCGGTGGGACTTTGCTGTTTTTGTTTTTTAAAAAAATTCGGCAATGA
>Ga0172368_10004848_pt1 | contig 15352 bp, 15 predicted proteins | sample Lak11m_FD_114540 | JGI IMG/M metagenome (GOLD analysis project Ga0172368, IMG submission 114540) | Freshwater microbial communities from Kabuno Bay, South-Kivu, Congo - kab_022012_11m | ecosystem: Environmental > Aquatic > Freshwater > Lake | place: Democratic Republic of the Congo: South-Kivu...
CACTGCCGTGACTGGTTATAATATATGGGATATTATAATTTTGTTTAAGCCATAGGGCTACAATGCCTGTGGGAATAATAAAATGGCAATGACAGATATCATAAGAATTAGTTTTAAGATGTTTTTTCAAGAAAGATTTAGCAGAGAGGATATAAGTTAATTGCTCCCAAGGATGACAGATTTCTTTTTTTGATCTTAAACAGGGAACTCTGTAGATGTTTATTCCATCCTTTTTCTCAAATTTAGGAAGTCCCTTGAAACCCATTGTAACAACATCTACTTTATGCCCCAATTTTGCATATCCCTTAGATATTTCATAAGACACAGGAGAAGCTCCACCGCCCAATGGCGGAAACTCATAATTAAGAACGAGAATTCTGAGTTTCTTATTTTTGGTTTTCATCTTTTATTACCTGTGTTTTCAATCAGAGATTTAATTGTGGAGACAAAAGTGATTGCGTTGCTGATTGAGGTTTGTGCGAAGGGAAGATTGGCATTTGCATTTATATTGTATGTGAATCTTCCTCTGTTTCTTTTTTCATCAAAAAATATTTTGAGAAGTGTTTCTGCTTTCTCAGACTCCTCATCATAAATTTTTGCTAATTGAGTGTTTAGTTTTTTCGAATTGACTATTTGCTTGAATTTTTCATATGTTTTTTTATGCTCTTCTGGAGGGATGGTTTCTATGCTTTGTGTAAGAAGATAAGCTTTGGCTGCGTAAAATATAGAGTAGTAACATTCTGAAATAACATCATTGAAGAAAGTCTTATTTAATTGGATATTAAGAATCTCTTTGATATTTTTCTTTGTAGATAATTCAAAGTTTGCTTTTGCAAGAATAAGCTCATTTTCTGCCCTGTCTAAATAGCTATTAACTTTTATATCCACTTTCAACTGCCTCCTTTACTAATTCGTAGAATATCTGCGCATTTTTTAGGATTTTTCTGTTTTCAACAATCTCTTTTCCGTATGTCTGACCTTTGTCTTTGAGCATTTCTATAAAGTCCTTTTTTGTAAACACATAGAGATGGACTTTTGGAAGGTATAATAGCGTAATATTTTCTACAAGTTTTTGAACAAATACTGGATTTTCTTTATCAGGAACAATAATCACCAAATCTAAATCTGACTTTTTTGTGAAATTTCCCCTTGCATAACTTCCAGTAACTAAAATAAGATAATCTGAGATTTCTTTTATTTCCATAATTTTGGAATAATTTGGTAAGTCAGATGCTTCATGCTCATCTAAATATGCAAAATTTCTCATAGCTTCTCTTGAAAAGTTGAGACTTATCACACTATTCGCCCCCATTTTTTCAGACTTCAGGATATTTTTTGTTACTAGATTTTGAATTGCTTCATGAATCCTTTGATATGATTTACTCTTCAGTTTTTTCATAATATCTCTAATACTTGCCCTAAGAAATAAATTACTCCTAAATAGATTTAAAATTTTTAATTCATTCTTTGATTGTATTTCCATATTGAGATAATATTATCTCATTTTTGAGATATATAAACTTTTTCATTTTAGTTCCTTACAACTTCCCTAATATAATACCGTCTTTCAAAAGGCGAATTATTGAGATGTATTTTAATTAGGATATCTATGATAATGCCGAAGGCAAAAGTCATGCCTGCAATTATGAGGAAGAAAAAGCCCAGGAAGAAAAATCCATTTCTATTCAATGAAAGGTTCAAGAACAATCTTGCGAATATTGATTCTCCGAGTGAAAGTATACCTAATGCTAAAGAAAATAGACTAGCATAACCGAAGAAATGTAAGGGTCTTTGATAATATTTGTTTATGAACCAAATGTAAATGAGGTCTATGAATCCACGAATGGCTTTATCATATCCGTATTTAGTTTTACCATGAAGTCTTGGACGATGGTTGACTTCGACTTCTCCAATTCTGAAACCTTTCCAGTTGAGAAGGGCGACAATGTATCTATGCATCTCTCCGCCGATATCGAGGCTCTTTATCGCTTCCTTTTTGTAAACTCTAAGCGCACATCCAGAATCATGGATTGGATCTTTTAGGAACAATCCTCTCAGAGATCTTCCGATTTTAGTCAGAATCTTTATTCCATTCTTATCCTTTCTGTTTTTTCTCCATCCTGCTACAACATCAAAGTTTCCCTCTTTAAGTTTCTTCAAAAGTTTAGGAATCTCATGAGGATCATCTTGTCCGTCTCCATCCATTGAAATAATAATATTGCCTTGTGCAGCTTTAAACCCTGCATCAAAAGCAGTGGTTTGTCCGTAATTTCTATTAAGTTCAATTATAGTTACTTTCTTCAAGGATTTCAGTTCATTTAATGAATTATCTTTACTACCGTCGTTTACATAAATAATTTCATAGTTGTTCGAGAGTTTCGAAAGAACTGCCTTAATCTCTTTATCTAATGGAAGGATATTCCCAGACTCTTCAAAGATGGGGACTACTACTGAGTAATCAGGGGTTTTTGACAAAGCCATATAAAAATGGCTGATGGAGTATATATAAATCTTGCTCTTTCTTGCCTTTTGTTGTCAATGGGAATAGTAAATATAAATGGTTAAGCGGAGAAAACTATTTGTTCTCTTTCCATAGTTTTATGACCTAAATCCACAGTTAAGGGAATAGAAATTCCTTTCTCTTTTCCTTCTATTCTAAAAGAGATAACAATTGTAACATAATTTGGTTTATAAATTACAGACATTGAAGCGGTTTCTATCTTATTTAAATCTTCAGAATTTATATTTAGATTCTCACTCGCATTTAATATCTCTAAACCAGAAACATATCCTTCTCCGTCTACATCTATGATAAAATCTCCAATTTCTATAGATGCTCTTGAAGACTTCCCTCTCCAAAGTGAGAGAATATCTTCATCTTTTTCATAAGTTATTTCTGTATTGATTTTTGCCATTTTCTATCTGTTTTCCATGCAGTTATGATATTTAGATTTTCGTCTACTTCCAATACTAACACTAATGAGTATTTCCTACTTAAACTTATCCCCAACCTGTACCTTACCTTTCCTCTTATTTCATTAGTCTGAAATCCGAGATAGTCATCGAAATTTTTTAAGGAAGAAATAACAAAACCTTCGTTCAAATAAGGTCTTCTTCTTAAATTGTAATAAAAATGAGGATGAAACTTTATTTTATTGACACGTTGTTTTATTGAATTTTTCAATTCCTCAAGATTATTAATCATGATAAAATGAGTATGTTAAGAATTACTTAAACCTATCTCTTGTTATCACTATTAATGGGTGGATAAAATGATTGGGGAAAGGTTTTTAAGCATAGAAATTGTTTAAAATACGTGAAAATGGCACAGAGATTAGGTTTTGGAAAGAAGGCAGTTTCTAAGAAAATTATAGCGTCGGTGATCACTCTTGCAGTTATTGCTTTGTTAGTTTTTGCAGGACCTGCTTCTGCAATTAATCTTGGACTTAGTGAGTTTTCAAGTTCTAATCCTGAAAAGGGAGAAGTTATCTCTACTACTGCTACAATTACAATAAACAGTAATGAAAGAATGTCCATGCCTAATCCTGCTGGGGTTTTTATTGATGGTGATTTGATGTGTGCTTTTGCTTTGAATTCTGATCAAACCTGTGCAGATTCAGGTATTACCGTTACTTTGATTTCTACATCTGATGCAAATGGATATGGATATAACGCAGATTATGGTTATGGCTACGGGTATAATTATGGTTACAATTATGGGTACTCGAACGAATACGGTTATGGGTACACAGGTTATGGATATGGATATCAGCAGGGATATTCAAACAGTAAGTTTACATATAATATTACAATAGATACTTCTAAGTATTCAATTGGTGAAAGAACTGTTCAATTGAAAGTTGATGTCGGAGATTCAAAGGTTTATTCTTCTGGAGAACAGGTAATTACTATTGGAGTATCTGAAGGACAGCAATATGCAGACAGCCCTACTGAGACTATTGGAGAAAATGTTACGGAGATAGTATTCGACTCTGGAAGCTCAGCCGTTAGCGAAATTATAATTCCAAGTTCAATTTCTTCAAATCAATCAGTTGTTCTTAATTTAGAGGCTTTGCTTTCAGGAGACAACGTAACTTTAACTAATGAAATAACATTTGTAAGGGAAACATCAACTGTTAACTATACCGTTGTTATTCCAGCAGGAACAGTTATAACTGGACCTTCAGGATGGGACGGAAAGATAACTCTTCCTACTGTTGCCGAATTAAGTTCATATGGCGCTCCTTCTGGAAGCCTTGATGTAGTCATTAATCTTGGAAGTGTTGGAACTTTAACTTTCTCTGACGCAGTAAAAGTTGTTCTTGGTGGAATGGCTGGAAAGAGAGCTGGATGGACTAGTTCAACTGGAACTTTGACTTCAATCGATACTGTGTGTGATGCTACACATTCAAACATAAATGCTGTAAGTCCAAAAGAGTGTTATGCCAATGCAGGTTCAGATTTGGAAATTTGGACATACCACTTCACAACGTTCGGAGCTTACACTCCTGCTCCTTCTAGTGGTGGGGGACATGGAAGTTCTTCGGAAAGCAGTACAACTGTGGTGCCAGATGCTTCTACAAGCGTTATTCCTACAGGTGCTGTAAATAATGATAATAATGGCAGTAATGGTGAACAGACGGGTACTAATGTTGGAAATCAAGGAAGAGCAGGAATAATGGGAGCAGTTATTGGTGCGTTGGGTCCAGTTGCTTGGACTGGAATAATTGTATTCTTGGGTGTAATTGCTGTTGCGTATGCTGTTGTAGTTAGAAGAAAGAATAAGATAAAAGCTAAGAAGTAAAGCTCGAGAAGAATTATTTTTTAAATTAATAATATTTATAACCCTTTATCTTGTTAAAATATAAAGATGATAGACATAATAATAACTTCATTTAATGAACCTAAAAGCACATTAAATGCCGTGCGGGCATTTTTGAAGCAGGAGATTGAAGGAGAATTTAGAATAACCGTAGTTGACCCTTTTCCTGAAGTTAAGACTTTCTTGAAGAAAAATGTTAAAGATAAAAGGGTGCAGTTCTTTCTTGACCCTGGAGAGGGAAAGAGTTATGCTCTTAATTTGTTGTTTCAGGAGCTTTCTGGAAAGCCAGAAGATATATTCATATTGACTGATGGAGATGTTTGTGTAAATGATAAGACGGTTTCTAGTATTGTTTCTGCTTTTTCTGATAGTGAGATTGGATGTGTGACTGGAAAACCTGTAAGTATTGATGATAGGAAAACAAAATATGGATATTGGGCTAATTTGTTCTTCGCTGGAATAGATAAAACAAGAAAAAGACTTTCTGAAGAAAAAAAATTCTTTGAATGCTCAGGATATTTATTTGCTATTAGAAAAGGAGTGATTTATGATTTCCCTCTTGAGACATCTGAAGACAGCATAATTCCTTATTTATTTTGGAAGAAAAACTACAAGGTAAAATATGTTCCTGAAGCTGAAGTTTATGTCAAAAATCCTGAAAATTGGAAAGATTGGCTTGCACAGAAAGTTAGAAATGTAAAGGCACATGAGAATTTGAATAAAATTGCTCCAGATATGCCTAGAACAAAGTCTCTATTTAATGAAATAAAAGAAGGGGCTTTGTTTGCGATGTTTTATCCAAGAACAATAAAGGAATTTTGGTGGACTATTGAGGCATTTGGTGCAAGGTTATACTTATATTATAAGGCATTTAAGGAATTGAGAAAAAAGAAAGGTTATGGAGATGGATGGAGAGGAGAAGCTACAACAGAAAGTACGAGTTTAGAAAATTCAAAATAAGTGCAATAAATATTAATATATTAATGGGGATAAACCGTTATCTCAAATACACTAAAAATATTAGATAGGGTTATTTATTTTTATATAAGGTATATCAATAATACTAGTTAATTGAACCTATTATTTTCTTTAAAGAACAAAAGTTTTTGTCTTAATTCTTGCAGACTTGTTACGATGGGCATACTGCCTAACAAAATGGCAGAAAGATATTCAAAAGAATCTTCTAAAGATTCGTCTGTCTTCAAACCAATTGCGGGAATGCCTTTTGCGTATGCATAACCTAATTCCCAGGCGGTGCCTGCACCGACGTGAAAACCGTCGAGGAGGGCAATAACTAATTTTACGTCTTTGAAACCATCTCTGATGTCCCCTTTGAATATTTTATCAACATCTTTTATTGACTCTGCTAAACCTACATCTCTATGCGGAAGAAATGTATCTAATCCTATTGATTTGCACATTTCATCAACTTGATTTAATTGTTCTAATTCTTCTTTGTCTCTTAGTTTTCCTGCAATGTATACTTTCATTGTTATATTGAGTTAGATTATATTAAATAGATTATGGAAGTTGAGTATTATTACTAAATTGATAGAATATTACTATTTATATTTGATATGACTTAAATTAAGTATTAGTTAAAATAAAATGTATATTTGGAATGTTGTTTAATATTCTATAATGTTATTCGAATACAAAAGTGTGTAGGTTCATGAGATTTGATACCAGTAGTTTACACATAATTAATAGTAAAATCCCTCAATTGAATTATCTAAGAGATATTTGACATTAACGATAAATACATAATAATAGATATTGTCAATGGGATATCATCTTAAATTTACAAGACATTTAGGTAGTATCATTTGTCTTGACCCCGTGCAATAACTGTTTATTAGATAAACTTAAAAGCTAAGTGTTATAACAATGTTTATGGGAACTAAGATATGTATAATTAAGTTGGGGGCGTTAGGGGATGTGTTGAGAACCATGCCTATTGCGGTCGCGTTGGAGAGAAATAATCCGGGGGCTGAAATAACCTGGATTACTAAGCCTGAATGCAGAGATTTATTAGAAGGATTTGAGTTTGTTGACAAGGTAGAGACAATTCCCTATAAAGGAAAGGGAGTTTTCGATGTAGTTTATAACTTTGACATAGATGATGAAGCAACAGAATTGGCAAATAATATTGTTGCTAAGAGAAGATATGGATTTGCGAAAAAAGGAGGATATCCTGTTGCACTTAATCCTGGGGCAGAATATTACCTAAATACTGTTTTTGACGACGAATTAAAGAAGAAAAATAGGAAAACATACCAAACTATGATGTTTGAAGCTGCTGAGATGAGATTTAATATGGAACATGCAGAAATTGCATTGAGTGATGAGGATAAAGAGTATGCAAGTGATTTTATTAAACTTAATGGGATAAACACCAAGAAACTTATAGGAATACATATGGGGGCAAGCCCCAGATGGCCTAGTAAGGTATGGCATGAGTCAAGAATGGAAGAGTTTATTGTTAAAGCTGAAAAGAAAGGGTATCAGATTTTATTGTTCGGAGGACCAAATGAATCTGAAAAACAAGCAAGTTTTGCTGAGAAACTAGCTAAAAAGGGAGTAAAAATATTTAGAAATAATCCTGGGAATACCCATAAAGAATTTGCTGCGTTGGTTGAAAGGTGTAAGATTATTGTTTGCTCTGACAGTTTTGCTTTGCACATTGCCATCTCAATGAAAATACCGACTGTTGCGTTGTTTTTCTGTACTTCTCCTTGGGAAATTGAAAATTATGGGTTCTTGAAAGAAGTTGTATCTCCAATGCTTGAAGAGTTCTTTCCTGAAAGAAGTGACGAATATAACGAAGAGCTAGTTAGGAGTATAACTGCAGATAAAGTATTGGAAGAGGTTGATGAATTGGTTAAGAAATATAAGTGAAAAGAAGGATATCTCTATTAAATTATAAATTGATAATTTGGTAGTATCTTAAACCTATTTATTCTTCAATTTAAATATTAAAAATAGTTACCACATTTATTTTTTAGGTGATTGGGATAATTATTGTCTTATATTTACTGGATAGTTTTGTTTATTTTTATATTGGATAGATTAATTTATTGGTTTAATAATATATAAAAAGGGAGTTCTATTTAGTACTTGATGGATGAAAGAGCTAAAAAGATTAAGTCTTGGTTGTCAGTTAGGGAAAATCAAGTACTCATTGGAATAATTGTTCTTGCATTTGCTATAAGATTGTATTATTTCTTTTTGACTAAGGGACAAGCATTATGGTGGGATGAGGCAGAGTATATGCTTAAAGCTAAGAGTATCGCGTTGGGTACGCCAGATACCGGGTGGTGGGTAGGAAGACCAATATTATTTTCAGCCATACTGTCCGGATTTTACTTTTTAGGATTGGGAGAGATTAGCATAAGGTTTGCATTAATTCTTGTATCTGTTTTATCGGTTTATCTTGTTTATTATATCGGCAAGAAACTATTCAACGAAAATACCGGACTTATATCCTCTTTTCTTTATTCTATGTTTTATCTTAATCTATTTTATTCTGTAAGAATAATGGTAGACGTACTAAGTTTAACACTTGGACTTTTAGCTTTTTCATTTTATATTTCTGGGAAGAAAAGATTAATATGGGCAATTATTCCGGTGCTTGTTATCGCTACTCTTATTAGATTCCCCTCATTTTTCTTCTTTGTTATTCTTCTTATTTACATGTTCATGAACGAAGGTATTAGTTTGCTTAAGAAAAAAGACTACTGGTTTTCGGCTATATTCGGAATAATTATTGCCTTACCATATTTAATATGGTCTCAAATTAAGTTTGGAAGCCCATTATACGCGGTTCTTTATGCCGGTGAGGGCGCGGTTTCGGGAATAACTTTTTCTTCCGGTTTTGCCGTCTTTATGGAATATATTAAAAATATGCCATCTTACTTACACTCCCTACTCTTAATTATGTTAATTTGGGGAATATTAGGGTTTTATGACGTTATTTTAGGATTTGATATGATAAATACTAATAAAGAATTGAGGAATAAGGCGTTTCTATTGATATGGATAGCAATAATAACCTTATACTTTGGATTTTTTGTAAGCCACTTTGAAGATAGGTATATTTTCGGCGCTTTCCCAGCTATATTTTTCATTATCGCGATTGGAATAATTTCTCTCGGGGAATATACTAAAAAATATGTAAAGAACGGTTTTGCCGTTGTTGTAATAATTCTAGTATTAGTTGGAGGATACCAATTAGTCAATCACTCTAATGAAATAATAAAGGATAGAATAAGTTCGTTTGAGGAAGTGAAAGAAGCAGGATTGTGGGTTAAGGATTATACTAACAGTGGGGATAAGATTATGATACGAAGCCATCCTCAAAATACTTATTACTCAGAGAGAGCAAGTTATAGTATTTCTAATGATGAAAACGATTTTGTAAGTAATTTCACCGAAATAAAGCCTAAGTATGTTATAATTTCCAGTTATGATAGTCCGCAAGATATGAATTGGTGGGGATATTCGATTAATACCAGTAAATATGGTTTAATTGCTGTGAAAGGTATACCTGAAAAGCAGCCAGTATTAATTATATTTAAGACTAGTTTTTAATTTTTAATCGTTTTAAATCTGCATCTACCATCATCTTAACTAATTCTTCAAATTTGACTTTTGGCGTCCATCCCAAAACGTTTTTTGCTTTGTCTGACTTTCCATGAAGAGCAAATAATTCCGCTGGACGCTTAAATCTTGGGTCAATTTCTATATATTTCTGCCAATCTGGAATGCCCACGTAATTAAAAGCCGCATCTAAAAATTCCTCTATGGAATGTGTTTCTCCAGTTGAGATGATATAATTATCTGGTTTATCTTGCTGCATCATCAGCCACATTGCTTCAACAAAATCTCCTGCAAATCCCCAATCCCTTCTACTTGTGATATTTCCTAGCTGAATTTTATCTGCTAATCCCAACTTAATCTTTGCGACGCCTTCTGAAATCTTTCTTGTGACAAAATCTCTCCCTCTTATTGGAGATTCATGGTTGAACAATATGCCATTACAACAAAAAAGACCGTAACTTTCCTTGAAGTTATTAGTTATCCAATAAGAATAAAGTTTTGATATTGCATAAGGGCTTCGTGGATGAAATGGTGTCTCTTCTGTTTGTAAACCATTAATGCTGCTGTTTCCAAACATCTCAGAGGTTGATGCTTGGTAAAATTTTGTATTCGGACTATGGACTTTTATTGCATTTAACATATACAAAACTCCTAATGAATTAACTTCTGTTGTTAATCTTGCCTGATCCCAGGAATCTCCGACAAAGGACTGTGCTGCGAGATTATAGACTTCGTCAGGCTTAACTGATTTAATTACATTGATGAGCGAGCACTCATCAATCATATCTGCCGATATTAATTCAACTTTGCCTAGAATATCCAGATATTTAAGATTCTCAAAGTTCGGAACAGAATATCTCCTCATTATACCAACTACCCTGTATCCTTTTTCTAATAAGAATTTAGCTAGATAGGCTCCGTCTTGTCCTAAAATACCAGTAATTAATGCGGTTTTCATATTTTTGAGTGTAATTTATAGTTTTTAAGTTTTTATATAATCTTTAATGATTTTGAGATACTCCTTGGATTTAATACCCCAGTCAAATTTGAGCGCCCACATCTTCGCATCATGTTCCATTCTATTTCTTAGTTTTTTATTATTTACTAACTTTTTTATCTTCTCTGCTAAATCTCTACTATTTCCATACTTAAATAAAAGTCCGGTTTTGCCGTCGACAACTGAATCTTTTATACCTGAGACATTACTGCCTACTACAGGAGTACCGAAATAATTTGCTTCGATGTTAACAATTCCCCATCCTTCTTTAAAGCTGGGGTTTACAAATATCCATGACTTTTGCATTAATTCTCTTTTCTTTAGTTCTGATACCCTTCCGAGAAAATTAACCTTGGATAATTCTCTTTTTAACGAATACTTCTTAGCTTCTTCCAAATAATCTCCTGAACCGCCAACTAAAAATTTTATATTTTCGTGTTTTAACTTTGATGCTGCTTCTAAAAGAGTATCAATGCCCTTATATTTTTTTATTCTATTTAAGAATAAAACTGTTGGAGTTTTTTCCTTGTTTAAGAGATTATATTTTGGAAAATCTATGCCGGGATTAACTACTCCGAGAATATTATTTAATCTTTCATCTTTTATTTCTTCTTTTGAACTATTTGAAATAGTGACAACACCTATTTTCTTGTAAATAAGGGGCATTATCTTTGTTTCAAGAAACCAACCTATATGGGCTAGAGGGAACTTACCCTCTTTGAACCAAACCTCTCGGTGAATATGGTGTATATGTAATATCTTCTTGCTCCTTGAAAATAAAGGCGAAAAGAAGGGAATTCCGTTTTCTACATCTATTATGATGTCTGGTTTGTTTTTTAGTTTAAAGTATTCTATTGGGGCAAGAAGATAGAGTGAAATTTCATTTCCTGCCCTTATCACACTAATGCCGTCCACAATCTCGTGTTTTTTACATTTTTCCCAACCGCCAGATATCCATGTTACTTTATTCCCAAGAGTTATCCATCTTCTTGCAAGCTCATGAAAATACAACTCCGCTCCGCCCGCTCGAGGATTTTTTATGTCTCTCCAATTTAAAATCAATATATTCATTAGTCCCTAAACCTATATTTAATTAATGTCCATATCGCAGATATCCCGTCTTTTATACCTAACTTTTTTCCTTCTTTTGTAGTTCTCGGGAAATATCTGACTGGTACTTCGACTATACTTATCTTTCTCTTGGCTATCTTGGCAGTTACTTCCGGACAAAACTCGAATCTCTCACACTTTAAGTTTAGAGACTTAATTACGTCCGATTTAAACACTTTATACCCTATCGGCTCATCGGTGATATGGATGTTAAAAAGCAAGTTTGCTACAGAAGTAACAAACCTTCCGCCGAAATAGAATAAAGGATTATATTTTAAATCTGGGTTTCCGAGTATTCTTGACCCAAATACCACCTTTGCATTACCTTTTAAAATTGGCTGAACTAAAAGTGGATAGTCCTCTGGCGTCAATTCCAAGTCCGCGTCCTGAATCAATATTATTCCGCCTGTGGCTTTTTTTAGTCCTGTTCTAATTGCTGCCCCCTTACCTTTATTCTTATCGTGTTTAATGGCTATTATTCCTTTTATCTTTTTTAATATATTAGACGTATCATCTGTACTGCCGTCGTCAATTACAACTATTTCTTTATCCATACCAAAAACGTCCTGGATTTTTACTTTCTTGATAATCTCTGAGATTGTTTTTTCTTCGTTATATGCTGGAATTATAATTGAAAGTTTCATAACTAATCCTGAATAAAAGTATACCCTATATAAATAATTGCAACGAAGGATAGAACAATCTCTATGTAAAGAATAAGCCAGGCAAGTTTATTTAGCAATGTATCGAATGCGTTATAGGTGTAGTAATCGTCAAATATTTCCGAGATACTGCGGTCATAATTCTCTGGATATGACCACCATATATGTGTTTGCTTAGCTATCTGAAATATTCTTGGATCTAATGCAATTTGTGCTTTATATAATCTATAATCTACTCTTTGAGTTTTGTAAAATGGCAGGGAGATTTTATATGGGTCTGGAGACTGAAAATCGATATTTGTTCTTGATATCTTTGCAATTTGAGAGGTAAGCTCTTCCATCGATTTGTTAAATTCTGGCTGGCTACTTACTGTGCCCCACCCACAATCGTCAATAACACATTCCACATAATAGATATCTATGTTCTGGAGATTTTCGCTAGATGAAAGTTGAGACATCGCCTGAAGAAATTGTGTTGCTTCAATAAAGTTTGTGCCAGCGAGAGCAAAATGAATGTTTCCTCTGTATATTCTTGAGTCTACAATTACTAATGCGTCTTTTGGAATACCTGATTTATAGTCGACTAATTGCCCAAATGAAGATTGCCCATAGAAGTGTGCATTTGTTGGAGAGATGTCCTTTGGCATCCCTAGATAAAAGAGATTAAAAATAAGGATTAGTAATAATAAATGTCTTAACCTTACTTTTGGCATATTAGAAAGAATCTTTTCTGAAAAAACCCCTGCAAAAGGAGAGATTAAAACTAATGCCCAGATAAAATGTTTTGCCATCGGAATTTGAGCGCCCAAATAGATGAATGTAGGAATAAATGTTAAAATAAAGAACCAGAAATATTTTTTATGATACTTGTAAGAAAGAATTAAACCGAGAATGCCAAGAATGAACAAAATAGGGTCACCTTTAAAGAGCATCCCGAGAACAATTAGAAATCCGGGGATGGGTGTTGGGTCGAAGTTTTTTTGATTGCCTGTGAAAAAGCCCATATAATCTGAATGAGGCATCCATCCTGCACCCCAACCATAAAACTCCTTTGCTTTGTCTTCCCCTAAATGAAAAGTATTAGTAAATATTAAATCCGTAAACCCTTTATCTTTATACAAAAGGTAGTTATGTGTAAATGTAGGGAGACATAAAATAAAAATAATTATTCCTATGAAAAATATTAGATTGAATGTTTTTTTGTAACTCTTATGGTTCCTAAATTCCATAACTGCTAAGAATATTATAAAAGATATGGCAAAGAAGGCAACATAAAGCTTAATCATTATTCCTACTCCTAACAGGACGGACATAAAGAATAAATCTTTCTTCTTTTTATCCTCGAGATAACTAAACAAAAAGTAGGCTGCAAATAGTGTAAAGAAGCTTGCAGCGATATCCATTTCTGGAAGGGTTTCTTTTATTAATATCGGAGATAGAGCAACTAAAAAGCTTGAGATTAAGGCTGCCTTTTCTGATTTGAATGATTTTTTAACAAATAGGTAGACAACCAATATTAGAAAACTTCCAAAAACAACTGTTGCAAATCTTGTTGTAGTCATTGAGGAACCGAATAAGTTGTAAAAAACACCTTCAATATAATACCATAAGGCAGTAGATTGATCCCAGATTGCCAACTTTTCAGAGTTAAAGATTCCTATTTGCCTTATTGCGTGATTTGCGTCATCTGCGGAGACACCAAGATTTTTTGCAGCAATAAGTCTTAGAATAAAACCAAATAAAAAAATGAGTGCGATGTTTCTCTTTCTTTTTTCGTATATCATATCTAATAGTTTGTCTGTAAATTTCATTTTTTTAGTGCCTTGTAAATCAAAGATATTGATGGTTTAATTATTTTAAGTATTTTACTGAACCTAGATCTTAGTATCCTTAGTTGAATAACTGCAAGAAACATCTGTATTGAAACTCTGCCTACCCTTAGTTTGCTTCCTTCTTTTTCATACCAAACTGTTGGGACTGATTTTATTTGAAGATTATGTTTTTTACAGGCATACAACAAGTCTATGTCAAATGCCCATTCTGTTATTGTCATATCTGGAACTATCTTTCTTAAAGTATTAGCAGTAAAAACTTTTGCACCGCATTGTGTATCTGTTTGGGGTAACATGAATAAAGAACGCACTAAAAGGTTAAATGTTATACTAACAAGAGTTCTTCTAAAGCTAAATGGAGGAGTTATCTTTGATTCTGGAAGATATCTATTTGCAATTGCTCCATCAAAGTCACTTATATTTTTTATTAATCTCCAATATTGTTCTGGTGGGGTGGCTAAATCGGCATCGACAAAACCAATAAAATCGTTCTTATCTTTTAATGCTAACTTGAAGCCCTCAATCACAGCATAACCCTTTCCCCCTTTTGGAAGATTTATGAAATGGATATTCTTATTTTTCTTGATATGGTTTTTGACTACTTTTTCCGTGTTGTCTGTTGTTCCGTTTATTACTACCAAAAGACTATAATCTAATTTTTTGTTTTTTCTTAATTTTTCAAAGAAAGAGGAGAATTCTTCCAATGTATCTCCAATTCTCTTCTCTTCGTTATATGCTGGCATTATTATTGATATTTTCATTTTTTAAGGATTATAAGAGAACCTAAAAGAAATATTAATGATGAGATTACGTATGCTATTGAAAATTCAATGAGGGAAGATGAAAACATAAATAGAAGTGCAACCTCAATCAAGATAAATATTATTGAGTAAAGATAATTCTTTGTTTTTCCTTTTGATAGTTTGTATAATAAAATAAGGTTTGAGATTGATTGGATGCTGAATGCAATGCCTACTAGAAGAAGAATTGATGCTGCTTGAGAAATGTCAGATTTTCCGGAGAATAAATGAAGAATAAACTCTGGGAACAAGTAGAATAAAGTTAAAGCCATTATTATCAAAAGAGCAGAAAGGACAAACGCATTTAGGAACAGATTTCTGCCTTTATTCTTTTTACTTTCGGCAGAAAGAGGGAACATTGCCCTGCTTATTGGTTGTGTGCCCCAGAATATTGTTTTTCCTAATATCGATGCGAGTGCATAATATCCTGCTAGTTCTGGAGAAAAGACTATTTTTGCAATTATTACATCAAGGCTGTAGAATAAAATTATTATTGCCGTTATAAAAAACACGGGGATAGAATATGAGTA
>Ga0172368_10004850_pt1 | contig 15351 bp, 15 predicted proteins | sample Lak11m_FD_114540 | JGI IMG/M metagenome (GOLD analysis project Ga0172368, IMG submission 114540) | Freshwater microbial communities from Kabuno Bay, South-Kivu, Congo - kab_022012_11m | ecosystem: Environmental > Aquatic > Freshwater > Lake | place: Democratic Republic of the Congo: South-Kivu...
AGAGGTGGACTGGATTGCTCCGCCAACAGATGCAATCCTTTCCGCCGATAACACCTATGCCGCCCAGGTGCCGCAAACCCGAATCATTAATCCTCTCTGGACGTGGACCTTTACGCTCAGCAACAGCACGGTTCCAACGGTTACGGTCTCCTATACGGTCACAGGTTCGAATGGGCAGTCGGGAGTTTTTTCCAATCCGGATGACCCATCCTCAACCATTGCCGTGACCGTGATTCCCAATGGTGTAACGGCCACAACAGTAGGCAAACGGTCAAATAACAGATGGAGACTGACCGATTCGGTTAATCTCTCCTTCGGTTACGGAAATATCAAAAAATCCGGAACCTATTCGGGAAGCGTTCGGGCCAACATAACTTCAGTGAGTTTTCAATAGAGGGGAGATTTGATTCCAGGGAAAAACCTGTGCGTCAGCCATAAGCAGAGCCGCTCTGTTGTGAGAACGCATAAATCGTTGCATTTATAAAAAAACCGGATATGCATAAGCAAAGTGAAAAGCTGTCGCGCTACAAGGCGCTGGTTGAGCAGATTGTAGAAGGGTGGGCTGCGGGCAAGCCGGTAAACCCCTCTCCGGGCTCCCTTTCAACAAAACCGATCGGTTATTATCGGCTTTTCAACTATCTGCTGGAGTATATGCTGCTGCATAATGCATTCCCTGAAGGATCTCATGCAATGCCTGAAGGAAGGGATCGTTTCAACCAGCTTGAGCCATCTTTCCTGGTTGATTTTGACGCACTTCTCGAAGATATGAGTTTGCCGGAGTGACTGCTTTCAGGGATTGCAGTACTCCAGTCAGTCGAAAATTTTTTCAACCTTCATGCCATCAATTGTGCCGGTTACCATAACAGTGTATCCGGCCGGAACCTCAGCAACAGGCAGCACAGTCTTTATGGTACGGCAGGTTCCGGCAAGCACCGGTGTTCTGTTCAGGCTGCCTGAAGCGATGAATCCTGCCGGTTTGATTTTGTTATGAGGCAACTCAATGAAACCGGACGGAGATTTCACTCCAGGAAACGACCCTTTTTTCCAGATCATATAGTCGCCGTCAAACCGGGTGTGTACATTGCCCCGGTTTTCGATTTCGATATTCAGGGTTCCTGAACTCCGGTCAAGTTCCAGGCTTTTTAATCCGGCGTTGCGTCGAATACTGCCCGAATAGCCGTAGATGCCGATCCCTTGCCTGAAGGTGACTTCGATGCCCTCCATGCTTTTTGACGGTGAGGTCTCGGTCAAAAAAATAATGGCCCGGTGTTCCCCGGCTTCGTATGCCGGGTCCGGTTTCAATGTGAAATGGATCACCTGCTCTTTTCCTGGCTCAACCGTGATATTTTCGGGAGTAACTGTGATCACCTGATCGAGTGACTGGGGATCAGAGGGGAGTAGGGCGAGGTTGTTCTCCTCATCTATTGTCCAGTTCCGGACAGTTACTTTCAGGGTGAAAGGGGTTTCACTGTTGTTTTTAAGCTTTATGGATTCATTGATCGGCAGAGAGTCCAGAAGCAGCTCGAACACTCCTGGTGAGATAAACAAACTGTAGCTATGATAAGCATGGAGCGATCTGCCGAAAAAAACGCCCGTGACAAGAAGCAGGAAGATCCATGCCATGTACTTCATGAAAGCGATCCTTTTTTTTTATTATCCGATCGCTCCTGCCTGCCGTTGAGTTCAGGGCGGAGTTATGAAAAGGAAATCAGCTTTCCTGTTAAAAGGTTGCAATCAACTTGAGCGAGTGACGGGTGTGAGGATTGCATGTTAAATCTGCGCAAATGAGATGATTGTTTTAATGATCCCTTTGTATGCTCCCTTGCTGGTTGCGGCAAGTGGATAGATGATAATATCGACACTTTCCGACATCAGCCAGTGGTTGTTGACATACTCCTTCGAGCGTATTCCCTTGGGTTTGATCTCTATTTTTACTGAAGATGAAGGATTGTTGATACTTGAGAATACATCCGCCTTTCCGTTCGTGCCGGTAACGATGTATTGGGTCGTGATTGCCGGGAGATGCTCGTCCGGCAACTCCAGTTGCCATAGCCGGTTTACCGTTCGAACAACTTTTATTTCAGGTGATTTTTCCTTCAACACACTCTTTTCAATGTTTCTGACATCGTCGAGCTGCAGGGTGGCAAGTTGTATATCCTTCGGATTAACAACTTTTTCTGTGGCAGAGAGCCGTAAAGCCATCGATCCCTGAACGAAGATCAACATGAGGAGAAGAGCGAACGGACAACTCTTTGGCCGGTTTTCCGCAGTGAGTTTTATGCGCGATGTTTTCATGACAGGCAATGGACTGGTCTCATTATTGTGCTTTCCCCCTTGGCAGAGATAACTGCTTGCTTATTGAGCAGATACGGACGAAGTATCGGCAGGAGAGGGCTTCGAACCCGTGGCTGAAGCCGGGCTGTTGTTCTTCAGAGATCTCTCTTTTCTGAGTTTGTTGAGGTACTGTATCAACGATTCCGAGATGTTGACGGTAACTTTTGTCTGGACGGTGAGCGAGTTTTCAGCCAAAGCGGCGCCCTGCAAGGCAACAAGCTGGAGGAGTAGCAGGAGTGTAACGCTTCCGGTTATGGTTGTGAGTCTGGCCAGATTCATTGGCAGCGATTAATCCTGAAATTAACAAGCAGGAACTCTGTCAGTCGGCAAAGAGAGTATCATGGTTGTCTGAAATTCCGGATCAGGAATCCTGAATCCATCGAATACTACTGCAAAATACAAAATTCAGCATCATTATAAAGGGGAAAGCGGATGGATTATTCATTTGCAAAACGGGGAACGAAATTGCAATCAAGGCAGTGGTATGCATCTTTTCTATATTGTACCTTTGTGTATAGTTATCTGTTTGCAAAAGAAAATCTGGAGATCATGCTGTGGAGAGAACGGCTCTGCTTCAACCCTTGAGGAAACTTATAAAACCGATTCTTGTCGATGGCGGATACTCGAGGTTCGGCCATACGCTTTTCATTCTGACTGCCGAAGGGCTGATTACCGTTGAATGCCGGGTATATGACCCGATTCTTGGCCCCATTACGTACAGTGAAAAGCACTGCCGTCTGATTACGGAGATTGCCGGAGAGTGTGATTCACTTGAAGAGAACAGCGACCTTGATCCTGATGAAAAACTCTTTCTCTTCAACCATGGCAAGCCTGATGTACGGTACTGGGCGTTTCAGCCAAAAGAGGATGCCTCTCTGGGTGAATACAGTTTCTCGGAGGACAGATCACATATTGAAACGGTATTTATCAATCACTATCTCGGCTCTGAATCTGCCTCATGGGAAGCCATGGATGGGAAGTCACTGATCAACTGGGTTAAAAAAATCGGTTCATATGATTCCTGACGGTAGAGTGAAGCGATATGGCAATGCGGACTCTTCTTCAGCTCTGAAGGCAGGCAGTGCAGTTCGAATCATCTTGTTTGGCTTATATTCCGGTCAGGATTGCATGGGATTTTCACTGCTTATCCCATGCACAACACTCTATTGTAAATGTTATGCAACGCAACAACCCTTCAAATAACAGCTTTGCATCACAGAAAGTGAAACGCAACAGCACGCTTCATGTTGTCTTTGACGCTATGGAGGAGCCTGCATTTATTATGGATCGGCAAGGAACCATCATTGATGCCAACAAGGCTATTGCTTTGCTGGTTGGTAAAACGGTAGATGAGTGCATTACTGCAAACGCTTATGATTTTCTTCCTCCTGAACTGGCGGCGATCCGGCGGAAAAAAGTTGAGCAGGTTTTTCGTACAGGTCGGCGCATGATCTTTGAAGATGAGCAGGATGGCCGTGTTTTTCGAAATACCATCTATCCGATTCTTGACCAGGACGGAGGGGTTTGCCGGGTCTATATTGTTGCGCAGGATATAACCGGGCTGAAGATCACCGAAAGGGAGGCTTCAGATCAGCAGACTCTTTTCGGCGCTATGGTTGACTCGGTGCCGGGAGCCTTCTATATGCTTGATGCTGAAGGCCGATACGCGGGGTGGAATGCCTATCAGCGGGATGTTCTTCTTGGCAAGTCAGATGCTGAAATGGCCTCTTTTATCGCTCTTGATACCATTCACCCCGATGACCGTGCCAGGGTTACAGCGCGAATTGCCCATATTATGGACAGCGGTGTTGAGGATAGCGCTGAAGTGAGAGTTCTCATACAGGGTGGGCCCGGGTTCAGATGGTTTCAGCTCTCGGGAAAGAGGATTTTCATCAAGGATCAGCCATTCCTTATCGGTATCGGCACTGACATCACCGAGCATAAAAAGGCTGAAGAAACTGCACTCCACAACAGCGAGGAGCGTTTCAGGAAGCTGTTCGAGGAGCATTCTGCCATTCAATTGGTACTTGATCCCTTAACAGGCAATATTGTCAATGCCAATCATGCCGCCGCAGCTTATTACGGGTGGTCTATTGACGAGCTTTGCCACAAACATATCCGGGAGCTTGATACTCTGCCTGAAGAGGAGCTGGGGCTTCTTATCGAGCAGAACAGACTGAATGAAAAAAATCAGCTCTCTCTTCAACACCGAAGGGCGGACGGATCCATTCGTGATGTCGAGGTGTTCAGTTCCAATATTATCATTGCAGGCAGGGAGCTTCTTTATGCTATTGTTCATGATGTCACCGAGCGCAGAGATGCTGAGCGGGAGCTGAAAAAACTGAGCGTAGCCATCAGGCAGAGCCATGCGGTTGTGGTCATTACCGATCTGAAGGGAAATATCGAATACGTCAATCCTGCATTTACCATCTCTTCCGGCTACAGCACTGAAGATGTAATGGGAAAAAATCCCCGTATCCTTCAATCCGGAACCATGCAGCACTCTCTCTATGAAGAACTCTGGCATACGATTCTTGCCGGTGAAGTGTGGAAGGGTGAACTCTACAACCGGCGCAAAAACGGCGAGTTTTACTGGGAGACAGCAGTGATATCACCCGTTCAGAATGAAGAGGGTGTTATAACCGGTTTTGTGGCGATCAAGGAGGATATTACCGAGAACAAGAAATTGTGGAGTGATTTGATTACGGCCAAAGAGAATGCCGAGGAGAGTGATCGGCTTAAATCCGCATTTCTTGCCAATATCAGTCATGAAATTCGAACCCCGATGAATGGTATCGTCGGCATTTCAGAGGTTCTGAAAGATCCTGATCTCTCAAAAGATGAGCAGTCGCTCTATATCGATCTCATAGACCAGAGCTGTCATCGTCTGCTCTTTCTTATCAATGATCTCATCGATATCTCCCGTATTGAAGCCGGCAAGACAACAGTGAAGATAGACAAGACACCGGTCAACAATCTTCTCCGTGAACTTTACGCCTTTTTCAAACCCCAGGCAGAGCAGAAAGGATTGCGTTTGAACTGCACTGCCGGTTTGTCAGACCGTGAAAGTGTCATTGAGACTGACAGTATCAAACTCACGCAAATCCTGACAAATCTTTTGCAGAATGCACTGAAGTTCACCAGTGAGGGACATATAGACTTTGGTTACAACCGGAAAAACAGCATGCTTGAGTTTTATGTTGCTGATTCCGGTATCGGGATTTCGCCCGATATGCAAAGCAAGATCTTTGAACGGTTTCGCCAGGCAGATAACTCCCTGACCCGCAACTATGAGGGGGCAGGTCTCGGGCTGAGCATTGCCCAGGCATATGTTGAAATGCTTGGGGGCGTTATCTCGGTCACCTCAACAGAGGGCAAGGGGAGTGAGTTTTTGTTTACCCTTCCCGACAAAGCGCAGGAATCCCCGAAAACAAACATTCGGCTCTCTTCTGTTGATCAAACTCCCGGCACTATGTCAGCAGTGACCATTCTTGTTGCTGAAGATGATGCAATAAGCAGCCTGCTCTTGAAAAAGAGGCTTCAGGAGGCAAATTTTACTATCATTTCAGCCGGAAATGGCCGGGATGCCGTGGAACAGGTAAAGCAGCATCCTGAAATAGCGCTTGTGCTTATGGATATTAAAATGCCCGTCTTGAACGGACTTGATGCCACAAGGCTGATCAAGCAACTTCGTCCCGATCTTCCTGTTATCGTTCAGACTGCATTTACTGAAGAATCAGACCGGCAAAAGGCAGAAGAAGCCGGTTGTGACTCATTCATCACAAAGCCTTTCAAAAAAGAGCGGCTTTTTGAACTTGTTAACACCCTCCTGAAGCCTCAGAAGGGTGGCCAGGAGATCTCTTGAGGAACAAATGAAACGAACGGTTATTTTCTTTCCTGTGTTACCATTCAGCAAACTGTTATGAGCCTTGTAAATGGGTTGCCCCTGACAAAAGTCAATGAAACATGCAAAACCATGCCCAGGAAGCCAGATACTGACAATCCCTACTACTCCCGCAGTGATACCTCGAAACTGGCTGTATCGGATGCAGAGTGGAAAAAGGTGCTTTCAGTGGAACTTTACGAGGTGGCACGAAAAGGCTGTACCGAGCAGCCATTTACAGGGAAGTACTGGGACAATGAAGAGGCAGGGACCTATTTCTGTGCCGTATGCGGCAACAGGCTTTTTCGTTCCGAAGCAAAGTTTGCCAGTTCATCCGGCTGGCCCAGCTTTCTGAAAACCGTGCGTTCAAACAGTCTCTGCTATCACAAGGAGAATACAACGGAGATGGAGGTGCTCTGCGGGCGTTGCGGCGCACACCTTGGTTACCTCTTTAACGATGGGCCGCCCCCAATGGGCCGACGGTTCGGCATAAACTCCATCGTGCTTGAATTCGAAGCGGACAGTGACAAAGTCTAAACTTTTCGCTCTTCTGGCGGCAGCACACTTTTTATTGCCGTGATAAGGGCGTCAAGATCGCCGATCTTGTCAATCTCCTGTTTTGTCAGCAGCAGCTCCAGTTTGTCACTCTTTCTCAGTATAACCGGGTATTCAAAGCTCCGGTTATATTTTTTCTCAAATTCATCACGGTGCAGGAACTCTGCGGGAGCGCCGATGGAGATGCGGAACGCTTTCCAGTCCTCTTTTTCGGTAAACGGGCCATGGGTCAACTTGCAGAGGCTGCAATCATAGGTTTCGGGGCTGAGAATTTTGTGGCCCAGATCAATGAGTGAGCTGAGAGGATTGCTGTCGGTATTGTAGACAAAGATCAAGGTCATGGCGGTATGGATTGAGCATCAGTTTTGCTCCGGTTCGGCGACCCTGCCGGAGCATAAGGTTACACGCTTTCACTCTGATAGTAACGCTCAGCGCGCCCCTAAGTTCCCTCCCGGCCGCTTGCGGCTATTAAAGGGTATTACAGGTATCGTTTTTTTGAGGCTCTATTGACTGAAGCACGGCGAAGAGAGCCTCGCACATCGTCGATTGCCGGTACTCCGGCGAGCAGTATGAGGAGGAGTGCAAGCGGAATGGTGAGGGCGTAACCGATCTCTTTGAAACCGAGAGCGCCAAAAACTCCTCCGCCAAAGAACGACAGGGTCAGGGTAACAAGCACCTGCAACCGGTCGCGGTCTGCAATGACCTCATTGTTTGCCTCCAGGGAGTGGCGGTTCCAGTAAAAGAGTTTTCCCAGTTCGATCCCCATGTCGGTAATGATGCCGGTCAGGTGGGTTGTTCTGATTACCGAGTTTGAGAGCTTGGTAATAACGGCATTCTGCAGCCCCATCATAAAGCAGAGCAGCATGACGGTGAGCGGCACAATTACCCCTTTGACCGTGGCGAGTTGAGCGCCGAGCAGGCCGAAAGCGAGCAGCAGCAAGGCCTCAAGCAGGAGCGGAAAAGCGAACTCACTGTGCAGGTGACGCCGCCGGGCAAAGTTGACCATGATGGCAGTGGTTGCTGCACCGGCCAGAAAGGAGAGAACACCGCCGAATGCACCGAGAGCAAGATCACTGTTTCCGAGCACCAGGTTGTCGGCCATTGATGAGACCATTCCGGTCATGTGCGAGGTGTAGAGCTTTACGGCCAGATAGGCGCCGGCATTTGTTGCTCCGGCCACAAATGCAAGTGCGAATCCGAGATGACGGTTTGTTTTCTCGGATCGTTTGCGGCCCGAGAGGCGCCTTGCATACTTGATTGGCATAATTACGGATGAGTCCGGTGGCTTTCAGAGGGAGTGATGATTGCTGGTCGAGCCTATAAGTATAATAATAATGGCGTTTTTCTCATAACGGACGCCAGGTTCATGCTGATCATTCAGACCGGGTATCGGGATTACTTTCCTGTAACCTGCCGGTGAACGACTGTTTCGTTCATCACGAACTTTTATAACAACAGGAATCAATGATCCCGTTTTTATGTTGTTCTTTCTTGTAAAATAAAGCGAGTAAGGTATAAGCGGTTAACAATGTAAATCACAGGGTCATGTCTCAATACACCATTTCGGTTATTGTCGGCACTCTCAGAAAGGACTCCTTCAACCGCAGGTTTGCCGATGCTCTCGCAAAGCTTGCGCCTCCGGATTTCTCCTTCATTCAGATCGGGATCGGCGATCTGCCACTCTACAATCAGGATGATGATTCCGATCCGGCGGAATCCGTCCTGCGACTGAATCGTGAAATCAAGAGTGCCGATGGCCTTCTCTATGTGACTCCGGAGTACAACCGCTCAATACCCGGAGTGCTCAAAAATGCCCTGGACCACGCTTCCCGTCCCTATGACCGGAGCGCCTGGCAGGGCAAGCCTGCTGGCATGATTGGAATCTCTCCAGGCGCTGCCGGTACCGCACTGGCGCAGCAGCATCTGCGAAACATCCTTGCCTTTCTTGATGTACCGACTCTCGGTCAGCCTGAAGTGTTTGCTCAGGCAAAGGATGGGTTTTTTGATGAGCATGGCAATATCGGTGAGGGGAGCAGGGCGTTGCTTCAGCAGTGGATGGATCGCTATGCAGCATGGATAAAGCTGCACCTGTCAACGCAGGTATAATGGTGTTTCCGGTGATTTCCGCATAAAACTACGGGCTGTTTCTTGCCGAATGCTTCGGAATATGCGTAAATTGTTTTAAACCTTTCGGGTATATCTCTTTTATCTATTGTAAACTTTTTGGTTATGCTCAGAAAATCAGTCCTGCTGATATTGCTCTGGATGCTTGCTCTCTATCCTGTTTCCCTGCAGGCTCGCTCAAAAGAATCAACTCCTTATGCGGAGACAAAGTCATATTATGATAAACTGATAGCATCGGCAAAACCCGATATTGCCGGATTGCGGCTCTTCTTTACCCTTATGCCGAAAGGGGGAGATATTCATCAGCACTTCACCGGATCACTTTACGCAGAGAACTATCTTGAGTGGATCCAAAAAGAGGGGTACTGGATTAGCAAAAGTGATTATTCGGTTATTACTCCTAAGGATACCGACAAACTGAAAGACACGGTTTCGGTTAAAAACCTGAGAAGCAACAAACCGATGTACAGTGATTTTTTCACACACTGGTCAGACAAGGATTATGCCAATCACTACCATGACCAGCTCCCTCCGGATGCGCAGTTTTTCAATACGTTTATCTACTTCTCGAAGATCTTTAACGGTAACAGGAAATACTACCGTGAGGGAATACTGCGGCTGAAAGAGCGGGCTAAAAACGAAAACGTTCAGTACCTCGAAACCATGTTTGTCTCTCCCGGATATCAGAAACCCGATCCGGATTTTGACACCCGCGTCAGAAGAGGCGAAATCACTCTTGACAACAAGGAGTTCAGGACGTTGCTTGACAGCTTCTACTCCGGTGTAACCAAAGATACGCTCTTCTACAGCAAGGTCAAGCAATACAGGGATCTGGTGGAGTTCAGCCGAAACGGGGTAGATGATGAGAATTTTTCACTCCGGTTCCAGAGCTATGTTTCAAGAAACTCTGCTCCCTCCCTCTTCTTTTCCGGACTGGTGACCGCATTTTATGAGGCTGATAAAACTCACGGAGTTGTCGGCGTCAACATCGTCAGCGCAGAAAATGATCCTGTTGCTCTTGGTGATTACCGGCTGCACATGCAGATGTTCAGGTATCTGAAGGAGAAGTATCCCCATATCAGAACCTCAATGCATGCAGGGGAGTTGACGACCGGTATGGTGCCGCCGGAAGAGCTGAAATACCATATCTCTGAAGCCGTATCAGTTGCCGGAGCCGACCGGATAGGTCACGGAGTTGATATTGTCTGGGAAGCAAACGCCCTCTCTACCCTGAATCGGATGAAGGAAAAGCGGATTCCGGTAGAGATCAACCTCACCAGCAATGATTTTATTCTTGGTGTAAGGGATGAATCGCATCCGATAAGACTCTACAAAGGGAGCGGTGTGCCGATAGTGATCTCCTCTGACGATCCGGGCGTCTCACGCAACTCGCTGACCGAGGAGTATGTGCTTCTTGCCAGCCGTTACAGATACTCTTACGATGAGATCAAACAGTTTGCCCTGAACAGCATCAGCTACTCTTTTCTGAAAAAGGATGAGAAGGAGAGAGGGTTGCAGCTTCTGCTGAAGAAGTTCAGTGAGTTTGAGGGCAGGATGGCTGCCTTTGCCAGCCGGAATTAACGGCACAAAATGATTCAGGACTTATTTCGCATTTAAATGCCTTTAATTGCTCTTCTGTGATCGGCATCAAGTCATAAGGAGAGATTGAACAACAACTGAAAATATATCGGATATGGGCTTTACCGTTATTATAGTTTTGTTGTTTTTCGCTCTGTTTGCCGGCATGCTGCTCAGCATTGAAATCGGGCGTCGCACGGACACTGAACAATCAGACGAACACCTGACGGTCTGGCAAAAGGGATAGGCCCGGTTGAGGGTGCGGTGTTCGGACTCCCTGGACTGATCATCGCCTTTACCTTTGCCGGTGCCGAGTCGCGGTTTGAACATCGCCGCCATCTCATCACCGAGGAGGCCAACGCTATTGGCACGGCATACCTCCGCATGGATCTGCTTCCTGTTGTTACCCGGTCGGAAATGAAGGCTCTCTTCCTTCGCTACATTGAGACGCGACTGGCAGCATTCAGGAGTGTGGAGGATGCTGCCGCGACAAAAGCCATCCTTGAAATAAGTGCCGCGCTGCAAGGGGAGATTTGGCAGAAGTCGGTAATTGCCTGCGACAGGCCTGAGGCTTCAAGGCATGCGGGCATTCTTGCGTTTGCGGCACTCAATACCCTGATCGACATCACAACCACCAGAGCCACCGCAAACATTGATCACCCTCCTATAGTTATTTTACTGCTCTTTTTTGCATTGAGTCTTATCGGCTCCCTGCTCGTCGGATACATTATGTCGCTCAACAACCGACGTCACTGGCTGCATCCTTTAGCTTTTGCCGTGATGGTTTCACTCACGGTATTTGTGATTCTCGATATCGAGTTTCCGCGCAGAGGTCTGGTTCGTGTTGATTTGGCCGACAAACCTCTTATTGAACTCCGCCAGAGCATGCTGAATCCATAACAGGCAAATCAAATGCCCTTCCACCATCTGTTTTTCCTGCTCTGGGAGAACAGATGGTGGCGATAGTGCTATGGACGAAGAGCCTGGAGGTCAAACTCCTGTTCGCCGATAACCTCCTCTGTAGTTGTATACAGCTTTCCGGAATAACCATCAGTAGCAGCGCCAGTCATCGGCGATGCTACCGGCCATAACTCCATTCCCCAGGGCGCTTCATTACGAATCAGTTCAGTTACGGAATGAAATGCATCAAACGACATTGCCAGAACAAGATAGGTCTGATTTTCAATGTTGGCATTGTTCGGATGCCAGAGGTAGGATTTTGGAAGATCCACTCCGGCATAAAAATCAATCCTCCCGACAAACATGCCATTGTTCTTGAAAAGAATCTGTGCAACAAGCCCGGTTTTAGCTGATGATAGCAGATGGACGGTGTAGGATGTAATGGTTTTTCTCATGTTTATAACGGTTTGGTTGTTTTTCTGACGGATCGGGACCTATAGGGAGTGAAGGGTGGAGATTGTTCATGATAAAAAACGATTTGTGATGTGGCAATCGAAAAATAGAGGTTTTTGAGTGATCACAGCAGGTTGGTATACTTTTCAGCAAGAGGTGTTCCTGTTGTTTCACGTAGACTTTATCCGGAGGGTAATTATTTAACTATATAACGGCAGTATAGCCATCGATTCAGGAGGCAATAATTCTTTTAACGCGATTGTCTGAAGGAGATCTCCCATGCTGCTGAAGGCTTTTTTTCCGGGCAGGTATATCCAGGGCCCAGGGGCTCTTGGAGAGTTGCCCGCTCTTGTCGGGCCTCCTGGGTAGCAGGGGGCTGATTCTCGCCTCACCGTCCGTTTATAATGCCACTCTTCCTGAGAGCAGGCTCGAACTGAAGGTCAGCTCTCTCTATGCCGTCCGATTCGGCTTAATCGATAATTGTTTGCTGTTGTTTTGCGGGAAGCGTAAAATATGATTGATATAATTGAGATAATTGACATATACTGCTGTGTTATGGTGAATACCGGATCTGGGGGAGGCAGCATACTGATTCGTTATTCTGACTGCTGTTTTTCTTCCGTCTGTACGTTATCTGACGTTTTACATCAGTTGAGCTGCTCAAAGGCAGAACGCAATGCTGGGTACAGCACTACACAAGGGATTGAACAACTCCTGATCAAGACGACAGATTCAAGGTATATGGATCGTTATCAACTCTTTTCCGACACATTCAAGCTTCCCGTTCAGCATTCGGTGCGCAGTGCACGATGTCAGATGGGATAAAACGGAGGATCGTATCATGAGAAAACTTGCGAAAAACGGTTCGGATACCTTCAGGGTGAAGGCTTATGCAGGAACAAACAGTGTTCTGCTTGCTGTTGATCTTGATAACTCTCTCAGGAGCGGATGCCTTGGTTTTGCGATTGAACAGAAAGAGAAAGGCAAGAGGTGGCAATGGCTGCTCAACAGCCTCACTTTTCCCGGCACACCGCACACACTTCCTCAATATGCTGCAACTCCAAGCAATCTTGCCCCGTTGCAGAAATTCCGGTGGGCGGACTACAGTATCAAGCCAGGAGTTACCTGTGCCTATCGCGTCTATCCGGTTTACGGTACCGCAAACAAGCTTGAGCTTTATGATTCGTTAAACATTGAGGTGACTACTGATGATGGCAAACCGAAAGGTCACCGGGTATATTTCAATAGGGCGGTTGCTGCCAGTCAGGCTTTTGGACGGAAATTTTCAGAAATTGACAAACTGCTTGCTGAAAACAGCAGGCTGCCGATTGCCGATTGGCCTCAACCCTCACGCCAATGGCTTGAGAACGGACTGCTTGGAAGCATTCTTGATTTTATCGACAGAGCAAGGGACAGCTCGTGGGCTCTTGATTTAGCGATATATGAGTACGAACTGGAAGAGATCGTCAATGCAGTTGATGCGGCAAACAGCCGCGGAGTGCAGGTGCGTGTGCTCTATCATGCCAAAAAAGGTGATGAACAGACCGCAATCAATGAAGAGAAGCTTAAAAACATTCCGGCATTGAGAAAGCGAGGAAGGGTAACTTCAAAAATTTTTCATGACAAATTTATTGTATTGAGCAAACTTTCTGCTGATGGCGGGTACCAGCCGCAGGCGCTGCTTACGGGAAGTACGAATTTCACTGAAAACGGTGTTTACCGGCAGGCCAATGTTGTGCATGTGACGGAGGAGAAGAGTCTTGCCTTGCGTTATCTTGAGCTGTTTAATGTCATATGGGAGAGCCCGGCAGATGTTGCAGCAACTCGTCGCTGGATCAATGAAAACAACCCGATTACAAGAGATATAAAATTATTTACCGGCTTCTCTCCCCGTTCGAAAACAACCGATATCGAGGAGTTTCTATCCATCATCAACGGAGCAAAGAGAGACCTGCTGTTTGCAACAGCGTTCAGACTGCCCGAATCGATCCTCGAAGGACTGCTCGGCAAGCCCAACGATTCGGTGCTTCGTTACGGTATTCAGAATTCAAAGAGCCGTATCACCGGTTATCATGCAGACAGGACAGCCGAATTCTCGACTCCAGCTCTCCTCTCAAGCGGACTGGAGGGCTGGGTGAAAGAGGGACTTCGCGGCCAGAAAGGGAATCTGCTTGTACACACCAAGGCTATCGTAACAAATTTCACATCGGACTCTCCTGTTGTGATAAGCGGAAGTCATAATCTGAGTATTCCGGCAAGTCATGGAAACGACGAAAACTACCTTATAATGCGCGCTGACACTGATCTGGCTGACCGTTACGGCCTTGAAATCCTGCGTTTTTACGAACATTACCGCTTCCGCTATTATGCACGTCTGTTGCAACTGAAAAAGGCCTCTCCGCTGTCTGTTGATGATTCATGGTCAAGAGCATACTATACGCCGGGTAATCTGAAGGAGAGCTCGCGTCTCTGTTTTTCAGGCAGAAGCAATGCTTGATGAAGAGCGGGGGCAGAGCCTGATTAAAAACCATTTTCGATCTTTTTTTCAGAGAGAGGAGTTGTTATTGGTCGGATTGTGAACCTGCAAGGAGGTTCTGGTTTTAGAGATATAACATGGTTGCAGTCCGGAAGAGTTGCATGAGTGTGGCTTCAGGGAGGTGTCTGATTGCTGAATTGTACTGACTCCTGTAGAAGCGTCATTATCTGGTTATATTGCTCTATAAACTCTTGTAATCCAATTATCTGAAGGAGATCTCCCATGCTGCTGAAGGCTTTCTTTCCGGGCAGGTATATCCAGGGCCCAGGGGCTCTTGGAGAGTTGCCCGCTCTTGTCAGGCTCCTGGGTAGCAGGGGGCTGATGCTTGCTTCACCTTCCGTTTATCAATCAATTCTTCCTGAGAGCGGGCTCGATCTGAAGGGCAACTCTCTCTATGCCGTCCGATTCGGCGGGGAGTGCAGTGAAACGGAGCTGTCGAGGGTGGCCGGACTTATTGCGGAGCAGAAGGCGGATGTACTTGTCGGCATGGGCGGAGGCAAAACAATCGATACGGCAAAAATTGCTGCCGACCGGGCGGGTATTCCGGTTATCATAGTGCCTACCATCGCATCAACAGATGCCCCGTGCAGCGGCTGTGCTGTAATTTACTCCGAAGAGGGGGTTTATGAATCGGCCTGCTGTCAGAAATCCAGTCCGGCAGCCGTGCTGGTGGATACCGAAATTATTGCCAAAGCCCCGGTTCGTTTTCTTGTGGCAGGGATGGGCGATGCACTTGCGACCTGGTTCGAGGCAAACTCATGCAGCCGGACACAATCGCCAAACGAGTGCGGCGGCCTCAGCACCCTGATCGGGCTCACTATTGCACGGCTCTGTTACGATACCCTGCTCAAATATGGCTCCAATGCCAAAATGGCTGCCCGGCGGCAGATCATTACACCGGCACTGGAGCATATCATAGAAGCCAACATTCTGCTCAGTGGCATCGGCTTTGAAAGCGGAGGGCTGGCCAGCGCTCACTCCATTCACA
>Ga0172368_10004852_pt1 | contig 15342 bp, 7 predicted proteins | sample Lak11m_FD_114540 | JGI IMG/M metagenome (GOLD analysis project Ga0172368, IMG submission 114540) | Freshwater microbial communities from Kabuno Bay, South-Kivu, Congo - kab_022012_11m | ecosystem: Environmental > Aquatic > Freshwater > Lake | place: Democratic Republic of the Congo: South-Kivu...
AGACATCCAGCCGGCCCGTCAGGTCGTCTGTGCGCTCGTAGTGCGCGCCGACCGTCTTGACGTTGCCCTTGCTCTCCCCATGGCTGGCGGTGAACCAGAAGCCCTTGGTCGGCAGCTTGAAGTGGACGCAATGTATCTTGTCGGAGTGGAACTCGCTGTGGAAGAAGCCGCCCACGGCTTCCTTATACTTATTGAATAGATCTTTGCTGGGCGTGCAGATGTTGGGCAGGTCGTCCGGCCAATCATTGAAGCGGCCCACGTGCAGCGAAGCACCCGATTGGCCCAGGTCGCCCGTGGTCCCGCCATTGACCGTCTGCATGGTGATCTTGCCGGGCAGCGTGATGCGGAAATCGGCGCCGCTGATGATCCCGCCGCCCGCCTCCAGCGGCGTCAGCTTGAGCTCGCCGAAGACCGGGTCGCCCTTGGTGTCGGTGCGGCTCACCGCTTCGACATCGAAAAGCCAACTGAGGAGCAGCGAGATCGGGTCGAACTGGAAGCCGATCAGGCTCTCGATCAGCTTGATGAGGCCGATGGCGATGGCGACGATGGTGCCGTAGGGGAAGATGACCGCGACGACGAAGAGCACGATCGCCAGCACCGTCTCGACGATGGCGCGCACCACCACCGACAACGCCACGTTCGGCCCCAGGTCGCCGATCTGCACCAGCACCGCGATCCAGATGATCGCCACGGCGAAGATCAAGCCGACCAGGCTCAGCCCTTGGGTCATCCCCTTCAGCTCTTTGGCGGCCGCGAATGCGGTGGCGGCCGCCTGGAGGCCCCCTGATGTCTCGCCGATCTTGACGATCGTCTTGATGATATCCACCAGCGCGCGGAACTGCTGGTAGATCTGGACGATCTTGGTCAGGATTTGGACCACCGTGCTGAAGGTCTCGTCGCCGATGAGCGAGGCGATCATTCCCAGGACCTTGAGCGCGGTGGCGGTGTAGCCCATGATCTTGAGGTCAATCGGTTCGGCCGGCGGCGCCGGCTCCCCCCCGCCCTGCTGCGGGTTGCCCATCGGGATGACCTTGATGTAGGAGTCGGGCGTCTTTTTGTCCAGATCGAGATAACTGCCCCAGAAGACGCGCTCGACCGAATTCCAGACATCCACCACGGTCTTCCACTGGGCCTCCAGCCAGGCGACCGGCCCGCCCGCAGCCCAAATCTTGAGCAATTGGTCCACCACCGTCTTGAACTCGGTGGGCACCAGCCCATCCTGCCCCAAGAAGACCAGCACCAGCTCCGGGTTGGTGAGGATGTTGTTGATGTCTATGAAGGAGAGCTGACCGATCTTGAGGATGGAGGTCACGCCGAGCTGCCAGGTGGTCGTGACCATCTTCAGGATCAGCAGTTCCTCCTGGTAGTAGTCGTAGTTAGGGTCGGTGGAGGCCGCGTACTCGTTCTCGACCTTCTTCAGCACGTCGTCCAGCGACATCGGCTCCCAGTGGCCGAAGAGGTCGCCCTTGCCGAAGACCCAGTCGTAGGTTTGCATCTTCAGGCTGCGGCTGGTGACGAGCGGCTTGAGACAGGTGTTGATCGTGATGTCCAGGTAGCTGTTCGGCGGGTCGTCGTCCAGGTTGACCGACGAGGTGCGCTGCTCGGAGGCGTACAAGAAGGTCGGATCGAGGCCGCTCTCGTTCGCGAACTCGTTATCGAGGAGCTGCTTCGTGGTGGTCATGGTCGTGGTCGCCAGCGCCTGATCCACGTGACCGTAGTTCATGCTGTTGTCGTAGGCCACCCGGTACTGCACGCTCTGCGGGATGCCCCAGCGCTCCTCGGTCGTGGCGCTGTTGGGCGTGTTGAAGCGGCTCTTGACCTCGTTCAGACCAATCCCGCCGGTGAGGAACTGCGCTTCCAGCCCGCCGCGCAGCAGCGCGATGGGGCCATCGTCGTAAGGCTGGTTGCTGGGCAGCGCGGCCGCCACCAGCATCGAGGCGCCGCCCTGCCGCGTCACCTGCATCCCGGTGATGTCGTAGGCTTCGTCGTAAACCCAGAGGCCGTAGCCGTTGTTGGGGCTGGGAACCCATTGGTTGCTGTTGTTCGGGTCGGGCAGCAGCACATCGGCGACCGCCGCCCACTTCAGGCGCACATCGCGCCAGTGGCGGGTCAGGCTGTCGTTGCCAGGCCGGCGATCGTGCAGCATCTTGGCCTGGAACGCGAAGACCTGGCCGCCTCGCGTCACGGTCATCAGCGGGACGAACATATCATAGAGGGCTTCGCCGTTCTCGGTGGCCGGATTGCCGTTGGCGTCCTTGTGTGGCGAGGCGCTGATGCCGTAGGGCTGCATCGTCTTGGCTGTGGGCAGGTCGCGCTCGCGCAGCGTGGCGCTCAAGAAAGGCACCAGCTTGACCTCGCCGCTCGTCCCGATGTCTTGACCGTAGATCAGCTTCTTGAGATAGTAGATCGCCGGATTGGTGGTCTGCTGGATCGAAGCTTCTTCGTCGTGCGGCCAGGTAACGTATTTGTAGGCCCAGCGCAGCGAATCGAGTTGCCGCGGCCGGATCTGCAGCTCGACGTAGAAGGGATAGGGCGTGGTGATCTCGTCGTCCGGGTTCTGATCCAACGTCTCGAACGTCATGTTGGGCGCTTTCCACGTCCCGCCCAGGTAGAGCACGTCGGTCGAAGACCAGGAGTAGGGCGAAAGGTCCAGCCCGTCGGGCACGCCGTCATCGTCGTTGTCGTCGTCCCACATCCAACCAAGCGTATACGACCGGGTGCACTTGCCGCGGTGAAATTCCTCGCCATCCATCAGCCCGTCCTGGTTGGTGTCCGGGTTCATGGGGTTGGATTTCACCGTGGTCTGCATGTTGTTGTCGCCCTTGCAGGCGATGCCCATCAGCTCGTCGTAGTCGCTCAGGGTGTCGAAGTCGGTGTCGGCGACGAAGGGGTTGGTGCCGTACTCGACCTCGTAGCCGTTCGGCAGCCCGTCGCCGTCCTCGTCCGCCATCTGCTCCAGCCCGTTGGCCGGGTTCGGGTCATCCGCTGTCATGCCGCTCTGGTGCGCCCGCACGTCGCGCAGCATCTCGGCGACCTTCCCGCCGGGCAGCGGGCTTTTTTCCGCCTCCGCCGGCACATCAGGCCGCGCGCCGCGTTCCAATTGGCTGGCCTGGGCCACGTTGGCAAAGGTCGGAACCAGGATCAGCGCCACCATCAGGACGGTGATGACCCGGAGGGCGCGGCGGTCGCCCCGGATCGAGCGCGCGATCAGCCAAAACAGCGCCAACAGCACCGCGCCGATGGGCAGCCACAGGCCCACTTGCAGGCGCTCAAGGCTGGTCAGGTCAAGCTCGCCGGCCGGCCGCAAACCGGAGTTGGGCGCAGCGACCGGGTCGAAACGCTCGGCCGCGAACTTCTCGCCGAAGCGGGTAAAATCGGTTTCGCTGTGCGCCCGCACCCGGTAGTAGATGTCCTGCTTCTGCAGCCACCCCAGGTTCAGGATCAGCCGGGCCGGATAGTCGTCGGCGGCGATCCACAGCTCGCCGTCGCCGCTGATCTCGATGCCGCGTTGCTGGGCAGCCAGCAGCGCCTCGGCGGTCAGCGCGCCGCGCTGCGCCAGCATCTGCCGGACGATATCTATGCTTTTCAGCTTGAAGCCGACGCGCTGGTAGGTCTGCTTCCGGCCGCCGGGCAGCGGCAGCCCTTCGGCCGGATCGAGCAGCACGGCATCCCGCGCGGCAGCCAGCAGCGACAGACCATCGCCGTCCAGCCCCAGCGTGCCGGGCGCGCTCTCAATCTTACGCCACTGGTCGGTCGCCGGGCCTGAAGCCGCACCCGCTCCTGTCATGCTGAGGCCCGTCGTTTGGGCCGAAGCATCTTCCCCACCATGGCGAGACGCTTCGCTGGCGGTCAGGGATGCCGGGGATTGAGCATCCAACCCGCTCAGCGCGACAGCTCCTTGTACTCGCTCGTAAGCGACGCCGTCGCGAATCAAGATCTCCTTCGTCTCTGGCGAGGCCAAGCCGAAGCTCGTCCGTCCCGGAGAAATGGCGAAGCGAGCGGCCTGCGGCCCGGCCACCTCGCCGCGGATATCGAAGTGCGCCCACTCTTCTTTGGTTCGCATCCCGAGCGGGTCTTCGGGCGTGACCGCCTGATCCAGGCTGATGTTGAGCGCGTAGCTGCCGGCGCCGCGGGCACGCGCCAGCGCCCCGTCGAGCAGTTCTTGAGCAGACAGGCTTCCGGCCGCGCCCAATGCCGGCCGCATGAGGGCGGCCGCGGCCACGATAGCCGCCAACAAGAGGATGGCGACCGCCGGGAAAGCGCGGCGGTGCGTGAGTCGTAGGATGAAGGGGTGGGTGGGTTTCATAAGAGACTCCTGATAACAACAAACGTTGCTCTGAGAACTGCCTGGCCTGTCACCCTGAGCGGGTCTACGGCTCAACATAAATGATGACTCGAAGCCAGCGAAGGGTCTCGGTGATTGGGCTGAGATGCTTCGCTGGGGGCTCGCCGTGACTGGCGTTGACTCGTTAACTCGCTCACGCTGCGCGGTGACATTTTCATGGGCACTGGGGCCGCACCTGGGATGAGTAACGGTTCTGAAAAAGCAAAGACTTTCCTGCCACGAATTGCACGAATTCCACGAAAGGGGCTGGAGCGATTCGTCTAATTCGTGAAACTCGTGGCTGCGCCCGTCTTGTTTGGCGTCTGCTTGTCCGGGTCAGGAGGATTCCCTACCGCAACAACACCGGCAGATAGGTTCGATTCGCCAACTCGTTCGTCACAGTCATCGCGATCGCCTGGGTTCCCGTGACCGCCGCCCCCGGCGCCTTCAAGATCTCCAGGTAATAGACGCCCCGGTCAGGGGCGGCCGTCCCGCTGACGCCGGCCGCGGTCGCACGCGGCGTGACGGCAAACGGCGCGGGGGTGAAGTTGAGGGATAGGCCGCCGCCCACCGCCATTTTGCCCTTGGCGACCGACCGCCCTGCGCCATCTACCACGCGGGCCTGAAAGCCGACCGGCACGGCGACGTTGACGTTGGTCTTGATCCCGCCAGGGATGTACTCGCCGCCGCACTGAATGCAGCCGGGGAGAGGGATGCGCGTGAGGATGTCAATCAGCACCGTCGAGTTGATCTTATCCATCATCGCCTGCTCGTCCGCATCGCAGGCGAAGCCGATGCCATTTTTGTTCAGGTCGAGCTGGTTCGCGTTCGCCACGGTCGGGCAGTTGTCGGCGTCGTCCAGGATGCCGTCGTTGTCGTCGTCGGGATCACACGGGTTGCCCTTGCCATCGCCGTCGGGATCCTCGTTGTCAGAGCTTTTGTCCGCCGGGCAAAGGTCACAGGCCGTGCCGATCTTGTCGCCGTCGCCGTCATGCTGCCAGGGATTGGACGCGTTCGGGCAGTTGTCTACCGCGTTCGCCACGCCGTCGCCGTCCAGATCATTGTCACAGGCGTCGCCGATCTTGTCGCCGTCGCTGTCCAATTGGTCGAAGTTGGACGTGGTGCGGCAGTTATCCACGCTGTCCATGATCGAGTCGCTGTCGCTGTCGTCACACGCATCGCCCTTGCCGTCGGCGTCCACGTCTTCCTGACCGGGGTTGACCGTGTATTGACAGTTGTCGGCCGCGTTCAGGTCGCCATCGTCGTCAATGTCGGGGTCGCACGCGTTGCCGAGACCATCGCCATCCACGTCCCCCTGGCCCGCGTTGAAGAGGTTCGGGCAGTTGTCGTTGCCGTCCGAGACGCCGTCGTTGTCGTTGTCGGTTTCGGTCGAGTCATCTTTGCCATCGCAATCGGCGTCGCCCGTGCCCAGCCCAACCGCGGCATACGCGTTCTTGACGCTGCATACATCGGCTGCGGTGAACGTCCCTTTGTTCTTGAGCGCCACGGCCTCGGCCACGGCCTCGTTGCGCGCATCAATGAACTGCGCGTTGTCCCACATGCGATTCACCAGGACGTTGTAAAAGAGCCGCTCAGCCTTGGATATGCCGATCCCTGTGACACTACGGCCAGCGTGGATGCCGCCGTTAATCACCAGGAAAGCCACTTTGTTATGGATGCCGCTGTTGGTGTGAACAAAGCCGCAGTCGTTGAAATTCGGGTCGGTGTTGTCGCACTCCGGGTCCGTGCCCGCGGGTAGCGTGCGCAGCCCCTGGCCGTCGCCGCTCTGCGCCGCGTTCATGTGATCGGGATCGCCGCGGGCTGGCGGGTTGCTCAGGTCGCGCAGCGGGCCGCCGGGCACGTCTTCGCCCATCGTCCAATCGGTGGGGTCACGAAAGAACCCAAAGATATCGGCGAAGCTCTCATCCAGCGCGCCCGACTGAGTCTCGTATTCCAGGCCGCCTTCGCTGTTGTCTACTGCGTGCGTGAACTCGTGTCCCATCACGTCGTTAGCGGTCATGTTGTTGCCAAACTGGAAGATGTCGCAGATGCCGCCCATGTAGTTGGCGTTGCGCCAGTTCTGGCCGACATCAATGTACATCTCGATCTCTTCGCCGTCGTTGTCATACGAATCGCGGCCGAAGCGGTTCTTCCAGTAGTTGTAGGTCGCCTTGATGTTGTTGAACGCCTGGTAGCCCTCAGCATCCGGGTTGGCGCCTGAGATCTTGCCATTTTCATCGAACCATTCCTCGGTGTCGGTGAAGATCCAACACGCGCTGGAAGTGTCGCCCCGCACAGTGTAGAGGTATTCCAGGTCGAACTCGTTCATCTCGTGCGTCTGCTTCAGCACGATCTTGCCGGTGAAAGCATCCACGAAAAGCGTCACCGGGCTGTTCTTGCCGATCAGGTTGACCTGCCAGGCCAGATAGGTGTTCGGGTCGCTCCGGCCAAGCGCGCCGGGGACGACATAGCGCAATTGCGTGTCGCCCTTGAGCGCGATCCGCACCGAGCCATCGCCCAGGCGCACCGAGCCATCCCCCAGCCGTTGCGTGCCGTCACCCAAAACCGCCAGCAGCGCCAGGTCTTCGGCTTCTGCCGCGGTCAACCGCGGGGTTGCGGGCAGGTTGATGTCAGGCAGATAGGCGCCGCCCAGGCCGCGCACCGTTGCGCCATCAAGATGCACGGCCAGCGTCGCCGGGAAAACCGGGATGCCGTTATGACGCTGGCGGAAGAAGAGGTGCTGCCCATCGCGCGAACGCCGCACAAGCTGCAACTGCGCGTCCGGGTTGGTCAGGCGCAGCGCCGCGCGGTGCTCCCGCAGGAACCACTGGGCGACCGCCAACGGGTCCGTGCCCACGGCCTGAGGCGCCGGCACTTCGACCAGGGCGTTGCGGATCGCGCCGCGCTGCAAGGTGAGGTTCATCGGCGTGCGCGAAGCCGCTTTTAGTTGGGCGAGGCCGGTCTGCTGCGCCGAGTCAGCCTGCGATTGATCGGCCGCGGGCGCGCGGGCGGCGGCCGCGCAGCGGATGACGAGCCGCGGCGCGAGCGAGGGGCCGGTCGCTGGCGCTTCGCTGCTGTAGAAAACCAGCGAAGCATCGGCCGCGGCCGGGGTCAGGAAGATGCCGGTATTCGAGACGGCGCCCGTGATCCAGCGGGCCGCCAACGCTGTCACATCAACGCGCAATAGCCCGGCATCGGCGATGTAGCTGGCCGGCCCATAGGTGGGGCCAAGCGCCGGCTGGTTGTTCCAGGTGGTCGTCGCCTCGGCCCACGCCGCGGCCGGCTCGCGCACTTCGAGCGGGAACGGCTGCACCGTCGGCGTGATAACGAGCGTCAGCTCCAACTCGGCGCGCTGGATTGTGACGCCGGCCGGCACGGCGCGCCCCAGGCTGAACGCCAGCAGCGTGCGCTCGTCGCCGCGCGCGCCCCGGCCCACCCGCAGTTGCGTGGCCGCGCCGTTAGCGCCGGTCGGTGCGCCCTGGTTCACATAGGTGTCCGCAACCGCGGTCACCGTACCGCCGCAGGCCGGCACGACCACTGCGTTCGGCGAGGCGTCCACCAAAGCTGTCCCGCTCGCCGCGCTGTTCGTCGGGCCGCCCTCCTCCGACACCGCCGCCGAGACCGGTATATGGCTCAGCAACAAAACCACCGCCGCCCACAAAACCATGATTCGATACCCCATTTTGGCTACCATCTTTTCTCCTCGTGTGATTCGTTTATTCGCGCGCTCGCGCCAACTGGCTGCGCACAAACTCGTTCATATCCGAAAGCTGAATAAAATAGGCCCGCTCGCCCGATGGCACATGTTGCACCGAGCCGCGCCACCCCTCGCACCACGGCGCGACCCGGCTGGCGCGATCAGCCGGCTCCATGTCGCCGCGTTCCTGCCACATCCGCACTACAAAGAGATGCTCTCGACGTTGGGTCACGGTGCTGGCGCTCCTTCTGATTTCTTTGTCCGCGTTGATCCGCGGTCGCTAACCCTCCGGTCTGGCTGTTCTGTGATCGAGGGACAACAAAATGCCCCTCACCATCGAGGGGCATCATAACAGGATCGCGTCCGAAATCCGTCCGAAGAACGTACGGAACATGTTCGATATTTAATTCACATTTAGTTCTATTGACTCGCCAATGCCACCGCCTGCTCAAACGTCAGCCCGCAGCCGGCCGCCCACGCCTGCTCAAACGCCTGGGAGCTGAGCGCGGGGCGCACGGTCGCAAGATGCTGGTCGTATTCCGCCTGGTCGGCTGGCCCCATCAAGTGCGCGCCCATCGGGGTCAAATGGACGCTGACCGCGCCCAACAAGCGCGCAGCCCGCTCTGGCTGACCAGTCGTCGCCGCCACGCCAGCCAGCCCCGCCAGGCACAGACAGACGCCCCGGCCGTTGTCCATCGCCTGGTGCAAGCGCAAGCTCTCGGTGAAGAGCGCCGCTGCGCGCGCCGGATCGCCCAGGCGCAAAGCCGCATGGCCCTGGTTGTGCAGCGCAGTCGCCAGTTGGATACGATTGCCGAGGGTGCGCTGCAGGCCGATCTCCGCATCATACGCCTCGGCCGCACGCGCATAGCGCCCCAGCCGCCGCATCAACTCGCCGACGGAGTTGAGGGTCATGCCCAGGCTCCACCCCCCGCCGATGGCCCGGCTCAGGCGCATCGCCTGCTGGTAAAGCTCCTCGGCCGCATCGTAGCGCCCCACCAGCCGCATCACATCGCCGATGTTGCGCAGCGCCGTGGCTTCGCCGAAGCGATCGCCGGCCTGCCGGAAAGTCGCCAGCGCTTCCCGGCTGAATGCCTCCGCCGTCTCATAGCGTTTTTGTCTGAACTCGGCGCGGCCCAGCCAATTGAGCGCATCCCCCTGGCCGACAGGATCGGGGCAGCGGGTGTACAGGTCAAGGCTGTGTCGAAACAACGGGATCGCCTCATCATAGCGCCCCAACGCCGACAACAGCAGCGCTTGCGATTTGGCGGCGGCCGCCTGTTCGCCAGCGGCCGCGCGGGGCGCGGCCGCGCTGACCCGCGCCAGCCAGTCGTTGCCCTCACTCCAGTGGCCGCGGATATACCAGAACCACCCCAACGCCGCGGCCAGGCGCAGCCCCAGATGCGCATCGGACGCGGGCGGCTCGCTGGCCCACGCCAGCGCAGCGCGCAAGTTGTCGTGCTCCGCCTCCAGCCGCCGCAGCCAGGTAAGCTGGCCGGGGCCGCGCAACGCCCGGTCGCCTTCGCGCGCGAATGCCAGGTAATGGCTGGCATGGCGGCCGCGCATCACCTCCCGCTCGCCTTGGGCAGCCAGACGCTCGCTGGCATATTCGCGCAGGAGCGTCAACATGCGGAAGCGCGGCGCGCCCGCTGGCTCGCTGACGGGTAATGTCCGCAACATGGATTGCTCCACCAACGCCGCCAGTTGATCCAGCATCGCATCGGCTGGCTCGCCGGCGCCCACGACATCCACAGCCGCGTCCAGTGTGAAACCGCCGCTAAAGACTGCCAGGCGGGCGAATAACTCGCGCTCGGCCGCCGACAGCAAGTTGAAGCTCCAGTCAATCGTCGCGCGCAGCGTGCTCTGCCGCGCGGGCAGATCACGCGCCCGCGCGGCGCGCAGCGGCAAACCGCTCTCCAGCCGATCTCGCATCGCGTGCGGCGTAAAGAGCCTGGCCCGCGCCGCTGCCAACTCAAGCGCCAACGGCAAACCATCCAGCCGAACACAAATCTCGGCGATGGCCGGGGCATTCTCCGACGTCAGGCGGAAGGCAGGGTCGGCCGCCCGTGCGCGATCCACGAAGAGCGCAACTGCGGGCGAACATGCGAGGTCGGCCAGGGGCGGCAACCGGCCAGGATCGGGCAGCGGCAGCGGCGCCAACGGATACTCATGCTCGCCGTAGAGCCGCAGGATGGCCCGACTGGTGACAAGGACGCGCACGCCCGGCGCGGCCGCCAGCAACTCACGAACGGCCGGAGTCGCCGCGGTCACGTGCTCGAAATTGTCGAGCACGAGCAGCAAGCGTTTGTGGCGCAGGTGATGCTTCACATCCTCCAGAAGGCTGGCGCGGGCGGTCTCCTGAACACCCAACGCATCGGCAATCGCCGGGACGACCAGGCTGGGATCGCTGAGGGGCGAGAGGGAGACGAACCACGCGCCGTCAGGGAAGCAATCCGGCGCCTCCTTCAGGGCACGGCCCGCCAGTTCGATGCTCAACCGGGTCTTGCCGCTGCCGCCCGCGCCGGTGATGGTCAGCAGACGGCACGAGCCGCGGCCGGGAGAGATCGCGTCGTCCGCTGCGGCGCTGCGGCGGCTTTCGGGGCAGATCAAGTCCAACAGTTCGGCCAGCTCCGCCTCACGGCCGATGAAGGGCGTGACCTGCGCCGGGAGATTGCCCGATGGCCGCGGGGCGACCGTCGCCGCGGCCGGTGGGTGGATCGGCGGTAACGGCGCACCTTGCCGGATGGCCTGGTAGGTCGCCTGCGTCTCCGGCAGCGGGGCCGCGCCAAGCTCATCGCGGAGCACCCGTTCGAGGCGCCGATACTCCTGGAGCGCGGCGTTGCGGTCGCCGGCTTGATGATGTAACGCCATGAGCAGCCGAACCGTCTCCTCGCGCAGGGAGTCGTGCCGGAGGATCTGGCCCGCGCAGCCGATGGCGCGCTTGAAGTCGCCGCGCGCCTGATATTGCGCGATCAACCGTTCAAGGCTGGCAAACAACAGATTGCGCAGCCGCTCCCGCTCGAAGAAGATCCAATCGTCGTAGACTTCCGGCAGCAGGTCTTCGGTATAAAGGGCGACCGCGGCCGCGAGATCTTCCGGGGCTGCGCTCAGGCGCTCGAACTCGGCGACATCGAGCCAATACGGGGCGTCGGGATTCCATTGCACCGCCTCAGCTTCGGCCAGCAGCCAGGGCGCATCCGGCGGCGGCGCAGGCAAAGCCCGGCGCAGGTCGTGCAGATGGCGGCGCAGGTTCGTCCTGGCCCCCTCCTCGCTGGCGTCCGGCCAAAAGGTGAAGGCCAGGCGGTCGCGCTTGAGCGCCTGCTTGCGGTGCAGCAGCAGATACGCCCAGAGCGGCAAAGTTTTCGGCAGGCCGCGAAAGGGATGCGGCGCGCCATCCAGGAGGACGCGCAACGGCCCGAACAGGTAGATGCTCAGCATGGCCGCTATTTTACCTGTTCGGGTGAGAATGTACAATGTGGAAACTTGCAGTGATGAACGTGCTGGATCAGAGCAGCGGCGGCTTTACGGCTTTGCCGCGTCAAGCAATTCCTGTCGCCGGCGCCGATAGGCGATGATGGGGCTATCACCGGGGATCAGCTTCTCGCCCATGCGCAGATCGGTGCGCGACGGCCGCTGCGTCACCACCACCCGGCGATCCTGGTGCGCCACTTTCGCGTTGAAGACCATCGCCGACCAGTTGGTGAATTCGCGCAGCACCGGCGTCCGCATGAAGTTCTGATAGAAGCGCAGATACATCATCGTATTGCCCTCATCCACCGGCGCAAACGCAACGACCACCCGCACCTGAGGGCTGATCCAGTTCTGCCACAGGTTGGGGAAGATGAACTCCAGATGGAAGAGCTTGTCCGGCCGCGCCATCTCATCGGCGCGGCGAGCGGGCGTGCCATCCTCCAGGCGCATACTCGTGTGGACAAAGAAGCGATCGGGATCCTGCCACTCGACCCACGGCCCATCTATCACGGTGCGGCCGCCCCGGCCGATGGTGTTGTGATGGACAAAGGGCACGTGCGGCACATCGAGCTGATTCTCGATGACGCGCGAGTAGTGCGCCGCCCACGGATCCCGCACCGAACCGTAACTAAAGCTATCATCGAGGTCGGTGAACCAGCGCGGGGGGACGATTTCACCGGCCGGCTCGCCCCAATAGATGAAGATCAAACCGTGCGCTTCATGGGTCGGATAGGCCCGCGCCTTGATAGCCTTGGGCACGGGCGCAGTACGGCCATTGGCCGAAATGACCGTGCAGCGGCCGCTGGCATCATACTCGAACCCATGAAACGGACACCAGATGCAATCGCCGTGCACCTCGCCGATGCTCAGCGCCACCCCGCGGTGGGGGCACTGATCGTGCATGACGGCGACTTTGCCCTGGCTATCGCGCCAGGCGACCAGCTTCTCGCCCATGCGCGTCACGCCGACCGGCTTGCCGCGCCGAACTTCGGCGGATTCAAGAATCGCATACCATTGGTTGTGGATCATACTGTCCTCATGATGCAAACTGGATGTCTGATGGTGGATTCCTCTGTCGCGTGATACAATGCCGGGCAACAGACCGATTCATCGGGAGCGCACAATGTTTGAGGATCCTATTTCCGTGTTAATCCTGGCTGGCGGCCGCAGCCGGCGCATGGGCCAGGACAAAATCTGGATGGCGCTAGATGGCGCGCCCATGATCGAGCACGTCATCGGCCGCATGTTGCCCGTGGCCGGAGAGTTTCTCTTCAGCGCCAACGCGCCGGAACGCTTCGCGGCGCTCGCGCGGGCGCTGCCCGTGCCGGGCCGGGTCATCGCCGATCGTTTTCCCGACGCCGGACCATTGGCCGGCATCCACGCCGGGCTGCTGGCCGCGCGCCACGACTTGCTCCTGGCGCTGGCTGCGGATATGCCGTTTGTCAACCTGGCGCTGATCCAGCGGATGATCGCCCTGGCCGATGGGTTCGATGCCGTGGTCCCGCAAACGGTGCACCCCGAAACCGGCGAAATAACCTGGGAGCCGCTCCACGCGATCTATCGCCGGAGTTGCGCGCCGGCGGTCGCGGCCCGGCTCGCGGCCGGCGCGCGCCAGGTGCTCAGCTTTTTCGCCGATGTGCGGATCCGCCCATTCTCGCCGGTCGAGGTCGCCGCGCTCGACCCCGACGGGCGCTCGTTCTTCAACGTGAACACGCCAGAAGATTGGGCGCAGGCGTCAGGACGCCGGTAGCAGCGAGGGCGGCGATCCCGGTTCAGCCGCGCCGCAAGCGCCAGAGCCAGCCGCGTCCCGGCGCGACCAGCAACGCCAGCAGAAAGAAGCCGGTGCACACCAGCACCACGGCCGCGCCAGATGCGATGTTGGCGTAATAGCTCAGATACAGGCCGCTCACGGCCGACAGTGCGCCGATGAGCGCGGCGAGCGCCATCATAGCCGGCAGGCGGCGGGTCAACAGGTTGGCCGTCGCCGCGGGCGTCACCAGCATCGCCGCCACCAGTCCCACCCCCACCGTTTGCAGCGACACCACGATGGTCAACGCCAACAGCACGAGCAACAGGTTGCGGAACAATTCGGCCGGCCAACGCAGTGTGGCGGCCAACACCGGGTCGAAGCTGACCACCAGCAGCGGCTTGTAGAAGGCGATCACGGCCAGCAGAACCACCCCGCCCAGGCCCGCGGCCAGCCACAGGTCGGCGGCCGAAACGCCCAACACGTTCCCGAACAGGATATGGCTCAAATCCACGGCGAAGGTGCGGACGCTGCTGATCAGCGCAACGCCCAGCGACAGCGCCGCGGCAAAGAGGATCCCGATGGCCGTATCCTCGCGCATTGCGCCCTGGCGCGAGAAGAGACCGATCAGCAACGCGACGACGACCGCCGCGATCAACGCGCCAGCGGTCAGATTGCCGCCCAACAGATAGGCGATCGCGATGCCGGGCAAGATGGCATGGGCCAGCGCATCGCCGAGGAACGCCATGCCGCGCAACACCACATAGCAGCCGATGACGGCGCATACCACGCCCACGATCACGGAAGCCAGCAAGCCCCGCTGCATGAAGGCGTAGGTCAGCGGTTCGAGCAACCAGGTTACCATGCCGCCCCCATCTCAATTACAGCAATCATCTACCACCGCCACGCCCTCGACGAACAGCACCCGGCCGCCGAAAGCTCGCTGGATTGTCTCGGCGGAGAGGGTCTCATGGGCTGGCCCAAATGCGATCAACTCGCGGTTGAGCAGCAACACGTATTCGAAGCGCCGCGCGGCCAGGCTCAAATCGTGGGTGGAAACCATCGTCGTGACTCCCTGCGCACGCAGATCATCGAGCAAGCCGAGGGTGGCTTCCTGGGTGGTTGCATCCACGCCGGTGAACGGCTCGTCGAGCAAGAGGATATGCGGCTCCTGCGCCAATGCGCGCGCCAAAAAGACCCGCTGCTGCTGGCCGCCCGACAAGTCGCCGATGGAGCGCCCGGCCAGCGGCGCGATCCCCAGTTGTTCCAGGCAACGATTCACTGCCTGGCGGTCGGCGGCTGATGGCCGCTGGAACCAACCCTGACGGTTGTAGCGCCCCATCATCACGACATCGGCCACCGTGACCGGGAAGCGCCAATCCACCGCCTCACGCTGCGGCACATAGGCGACGCAATCCTTGTGCTGGCCCAACGACTGGCCGTGGATCAGGATGCGGCCGCTGCGCAAGGGCAACAGCCCCACCAGCGCCTTGAAAAGCGTAGACTTTCCGGCCCCATTCGGCCCGACGATGGCGACCTGGCCGCCGTGCGGCACCTGGAAGCTCACATCGCTCAGCGCCAGCCGGCCGTTGTAACCCGCCGACACGCCTTGCAGTTCCAGGCGCGCGGGCGACTCCGGGATCATGCGCTCCGCCATCACGCCTCCCCTCGAAGCGCACATCCCGTGTTGGCCACCGGCCGGGCTTCCTGTGGGCACGGCTCACCAAAATATTGAGAGTCGCTATCATTTTTCATGTAGATAGCTTACCACCAGGAACACCGGCTGTCAAATCTATTGCCTGTTCATGCCAACGATCGAAACGATATGGTCTGCCGGGTCTTCGGCTGGCGACTTCACGATCTTCGCATATCCCCTTCACGATCTCTTCAAACTGGCTTGCTATACTCAGGGCGTAAGTTGATGATGCGGCGGCAGTAAGCGCCGGATCACATCCAGAATGATAACAAGGAGAAAATACCATGAACCTCAAGCATAGCAAACTGGCACGCCTGGCCGCGACAGCGCTCGTGGCGGGTGGATTGTTGATCGGGACATTGACGGGCACGGCCTCGGCCGCCACAGTGGATCGGTACGGCGGGCCGACC
>Ga0172368_10004853_pt1 | contig 15336 bp, 14 predicted proteins | sample Lak11m_FD_114540 | JGI IMG/M metagenome (GOLD analysis project Ga0172368, IMG submission 114540) | Freshwater microbial communities from Kabuno Bay, South-Kivu, Congo - kab_022012_11m | ecosystem: Environmental > Aquatic > Freshwater > Lake | place: Democratic Republic of the Congo: South-Kivu...
CTTTTCCTTGACCACCTTACTGTAATGCAACATACCTTTCTTTCCAGACATAAAAGCACCTCCTGTGCTTTATTATCACATTAGGTGCTTTCTTTTTGTGTCCGGTTTTAGGGGGTCAGTTCAGAGGTCATCCATTTTATTATCGGATGACCTCTATATGATTTAATGAAAATTGATATTTTGGTCAGGCTGCCAGTGAGTCCATTTTCCGGATGACCATGACGACTTTTCCCTGGATAATAAGATCAGCTGTACTATCCACGTAAATAGGCTTCATGGTAGGGTTGGCAGGTTGTAAGCGAATTCGTTTTTCTTCCTTGAAATAGTATTTTAGAGTGGTCTCATCCTTGTCCTTTAACCAGACGGCCACCATTTCTCCATTTTGGGCTGTTTGAGCCTTCTTCATAATAACAATGTCACCATCGTTAACCATGGCATCAATCATCGATACGCCTTCAACTTCGAGAGCAAACAGCTCGCTGGTTTTTTCTTTGGCAGATAACAGACTGCGTGCGATTTGAATATTACTCTCTGCATCAAAGTAGTTAAAGTCTGAAGCAGCTATAGGAATAGGTTCACCAGCGATAATTCGTCCCATGATGGGTATGTTTAATAGTTCGTTAATACTGCTGGTAATATTCTGTGCAACTTGAGCAACTCGCTCGCTGGTTTTTCTGGAAGGTAAATTAAGTCGGACGCCCCGTGATACATTGTGATCCCTCTCGATCAAATTCAATTCTTCGAGCTGCTTAAGATAATATGTAACCACGGATGTGGAAGATATCCCTGTTGCTTCTCCGATCTCGCGGATGGAAGGTGGGTATCCGTTATTCTCCTGGCGGTGGGACAAATAATCCAATATTTTTTGGTGTCGTTCGTTTTTGACTTTGCGTGGTCTAACCATATCAACCTTCCTTTCCAACTATTCGCTCATATGTGCTAATAATAACACGAACATACGTTCTGTGTCAAGCATGGATAATATTAATCTTACTCACCTTGATACTCAAAAAAACCAATTCTATAACGATCTTTCTTTTCAAGGATCCAAATCCCAAATTATTTACTCCAGGCAAAAGATGCTGGATTCGGACAGATGGATAAAATATCTTACTGATTCTTAATGAAATAATCCTAATAATCAATAAAATTGAAATAATTATTGTAAATATTAATAAAAGAGCTTGACTAATTTAATTTTGAGTGTATAATATTTATAGAAACGTATCCATTTACTTGGAGAAAAAATCTTCCCTGCTGGTCTGGATATTGTTTCCAGGTAACAGCAAATAGCAATTGACATTGTAATAATGAATCTAAAATTGAGAGAGGTGAGTTTATGAAGCAATCGTTGAGTACCTGCCCGGTGTGCGATTCTGAATTGGTGGTTTCCCGTTTATACTGCCCGGCTTGTGATACAACCATAGAAGGACGGTTTACGAATGGGGCTTTCCCTGGATTGACAAGCGAGCAATTGGATTTTGTGGAAACCTTTATTCGTTGTGAAGGCAAGATAACCCGCATGGAGGATGAACTCAGTCTCTCTTACCCCACCATTCGCAACCGATTGCATGAAGTTATACGTGCCATGGGATATGAGCCTGGCAAGGATGAGGAGATCCCTGAGATCATGGGCGAAAAACGTTTAAAGATCTTGGAAGAATTAGATAAAGGTATCATCACTGCTGATGTGGCGCGTCGTTTGTTACAGGGAGAGGAGTGAAGTATGGAACAGAAAACTTTGCAAGCTGAAACCAATTCACAAATCCTGGTGGAATCTGTGGCTGGTGACCTACGGGTAGCTGGTTGGGAACGGGCTGAGATCATGGCAAAAACGAACGGAGATAATCTGAAAGTAGAGGCAGATGGATCAAATTATGCCATCTCTTGCGATGATGATCTGATCCTTTACATACCACGCCAGGCGAGTCTGGTTGTTGAAAATGTGTCCGGGGATGCCAGCCTGCAGGCTTTAAAAGGACAAGTCAAACTTGGAACTTTGAGCGGAGAGCTATCTTTGAACGATGTCGAAATTTCCGAAATGGAAACTTCATCTGGCGATGTGACTTTACGCAATATTGGAAGTATTACTTTGGAAAATGTGAATGGTGATCTGAACTTGCATAAAGGTCGCGGGGATTGTTCGGTTGTTACCATAAATGGGGATGCTTCCTTGCGGGATGTGGAAGGAAATATCAGGCTGGAAAAAGTGAACGGTGATCTCTACCTGCGGAATGTTCGCGGTTCTGTTTTTGCAGAAGTAAGCGCAGATGCTGCAGTAAACCTTAAACCATTACCGGGAGTGGAGTATCACATTAGAGCCAACGGAGATCTGCTTATACACCTGCCAGAGGATGCCAACGCTGAGCTGCACCTGGCAGCAATGGATTGGGATTCTTTAAGTGTGGATTTCCCGGGTGTAACTTTGGATGAAGAAGGCCCTACTCAAAAGATCACTTTAGGGGAAGGGTCTGCTAAAATTTATTTGACAGCAGGTGGGGATCTGATGGTTACAAGCAAGTCTGAAAGATGGAATTCAACCGCAGAATTTGGCGTGGGTATGTCAGATGATTTTGGGATACCCCCTATTCCCCCCATTCCTCCTATCCCGCCAATTCCACCTTTCCTGCATGATCTGACAGGTTTGAGTGACCGCATTAATATAAAAGTTCAAAGAGCACTTGAAAAAGCCCAATTAAGAACCGATGGCTTATCCCGCCGGGCGGAAGAACGGGTTGAAGCTGCCATGCGCCGGGCAGAAGCAAAAGGACGTGCTGCTGAAGTGCGTGCCAGGCGTGGACATGACAGGCATGTGTCCGGACGCATAAAAGTTGGCGGTACTGAAATATTCAATTTTTCTTCCGGCAAAAAACCAGTCGCATCTGTCAGTGATGAAGAACGCCTGACTATCCTAAGAATGCTGCAGGAAAAGAAGATCAGCGCGGCTGATGCAGAAAAGCTATTGTCTGCACTTGAGGGGCAGGGAGAATAATATGACATCATCAGAACGAAGCCAGATTCTTAAGATGATTGAAGATGGCAAGATCACACCTGAAGAAGGGCTGCGACTCATGCAGGTCCTGGGTGATGACCCGCAGGATGACAGCCTGGAAGAAAATGTTAGTACTAATTTTGATACATCTACCCCGGATGCTGAGGAACGTCCTGTTTCTGAACCTGACCCGGAAATCAGTAAAACTGTAGAGAAGGCTCGCAGATTGTGGATGGTTCCCCTTTGGATCGGCGTGATCATCACAACTTTTGGGAGTTGGGTCATGTATAAGAACATACATCCCACGGATATCAGTGCCTGGTTCTATTGCCTGGGTATGCCCATTTTCATCATGGGAGTTTTTATCATCGTCCTGGGGTGGAGTTCTAAAAACGCTCGCTGGATATTTGTATCCGTTAAACAAAAACCTGGAGATTTTCCAAAACGGATTCTGATCGGATTCCCCCTGCCTCTGACACTGACATCATGGTTCTTGAGAAATTTTGGTCATAAGATCCAGGGTCTGGGTAAAATCCCTGTGGATCAGATTCTTGAAGCCATCCAACACTCCAATGACCCCATGGTAGTGAATGTGGATGAAGGCGATGATGGTGAAAAGGTGTTGGTGTATATTGGTTGACAGGAAAACAACATCATGGCAAAACTTATACAAGAGACATTAATTACTTTTTGTAAGGAGACTGGATATGGCAAACGCTGAAGAACGGATGAAGATCTTGAAGATGATAGATGAAGGCAAATTGAGCGCAGAAGAGGGAGCCAAATTGCTGTCCGCATTAAGTGTCAGTCAGAAAGCCTCTTCGGGAGGCAGCCTGACAGCTAGCGGGGCACGCTGGCTGCGTGTACGTGTCACGGATACGGCAACTGGACGCTCAAAAGCAACAGTTCAAATACCGATCAGCCTGATCGATGCAGGTATGAAAATAGGGGCACATTTTGCACCTGAGGTTGCTGGAGTGGATATGTCTGAGGTAATGGACGCCCTTCGCAATGGAATGACAGGTAAGATCATTGATGTTATGGATGACGAAGATGGAGAACACGTCGAGATCTTTGTTGAATAAGCAATTGCATCTGGGTTAGTTAAAGGAGTTTTCATGTCAATTGAATCAAGAGAATTTACTTTTAATGTTTCTTCACCAGCACAACTAAAACTCAACAATATCAGCGGTTCAGTGGTTATTGAACCTGGTGAAGACGGTAACATTCATGTGCTGGCAATAAAACAACCCGGACGCGGGGATACAGATAGCACCAAGATCGAATGTGTGCAAGCTGAAGATGGTTCGGTATCTATTTCTACCAAATTTTCTGACCCGGGCTGGACCTGGTTGTTTGGTACTCAGGTTTGTGATGTCGATTATGTGGTTAGAGCACCAAGAAAATGTTCACTTGTCATAAATGGGGTTAGCAACTCACTGAAAGTATCCGGTTTTGAAGGTAATTTTGTCTTTAAGACGGTCAGCGGTGATATTTCCGGAGAATCACTCACCGGCTCTTGTCAGCTTAATTCTGTATCTGGAGATATTAATTTGAAGGATTCCAGTATTATTCAAGCCAATGTCAAGACAGTCAGTGGAGATATCACTCTGCAAACAGGGTTTTCTGATGAAGGACCTTATCAATTCCACACGGTATCAGGGGATATTCGCCTTGTTGTACCTTCCACATCCAATTGTAATGTTGAAATGCATAGTGTCAGTGGCGATTTTTCCACCAATCTTCCAGTAAACCAGTTATCACACAACCATGGAAATCATACTTCTCGGGTGGGAATGGGCGGTGTACAAGTTTCTCTGAACAGTGTATCCGGTGATCTGATTCTGGAATGTGATGGCGAATTTATTAAGCCTGCTGTAAAAAATTCAATTGATATTCTATCAAAAGTTGAGACCGGTGAATTATCCGTTGAAGAAGCCCTGGCACAATTGAACGGGTAATCCAGCTATGGAAACGACAGATACCAGCAATAAACGCCGGCCAACGGGGATGGTCGGTTTTATTATCGTATGGTTGGGGCAGATCATCTCTGTCCTGGCATCATCCATGACTGGTTTTGGGATGACTCTCTGGATGTACAAGCAGACAGGCAGCGCGACAGCCATGGCAGGTATGCAGGTGGCTTTCATAACACCATTTCTATTGCTATCACCGATTGCAGGCGTGATGGTGGACCGCTATAACCGCAAGTTGATGATGATGATCAGCGACTTGATGGCTGTGTTTTCCACTTTGGGGATTTTTATCCTGTATGCTTCCGGTCATTTGGAATATTGGCACCTGTATGTTGCCGCTGCTGTCAATGGATTGGGAAATACTTTCCAGTGGCCAGCATACTCGGCAGCTATTAGCACCATGATTCCAAAGGAACAATATGGACGTGCCAACGGGTTGATGTCCTTGCTCGAAGCCGGACCGGGTGTTTTAGCCCCAATGCTGGCCGGAATACTCCTGGCGCTCCCGATCACGAAACCCTTTGATAGTTTTGCGTTGATCATGTTGATCGATGTGATCACATTCTTCATTGCTATTGGTGCATTACTGTTTGTATACATCCCCCAACCTGAGAAGACGGTTGAAGGTCAGCAGGAGTCAGGCTCCATCTGGCGCGAATCTGCTTATGGCTTTAAATATATTTTCAAGCGACCCAGTTTGCTTGGATTGCAAATGATTTTCTTTGCAGGGAATTTATTCTCAGGGATGGGATTTACATTGCTGGCACCCATGTTGCTGGCGCGCACAGCCCAAAACAGCCTGGTCTTTGGATCTGTTCAGACTGCCGGAGCCATCGGAGGTGTGATTGGGGGCATTATTATGAGTGTCTGGGGAGGATTTAAACGCAAGGTACATGGTGTTCTGATGGGGTGGTTTATGTCTGGAGTTTTCTTTGCCATGCTGGGGTTTGGCCGGGGTTTATCGGTCTGGATCCCTTTCATGGTCCTGATGATGCTGGTTAATCCGTTGATCAACACTTCAAATCAGTCCATCTGGCAGGCTAAAGTGGCACCTGACTTGCAGGGTCGGGTTTTCTCTGCCCGTCGTTTGATCGCCTGGTTCACCCAGCCTATCGCACCCCTTATCGCTGGAGTTCTGGCAGACTATGTGATGGAGCCAGCCATGCTGACCTCCACCGGATTGTCCCGTCTTTTTGGCGGGTTGTTTGGCACAGGTCCGGGTGCCGGGATGGGTGTACTCCTATTCATATCCGGGATGCTGGCTGCCATGGTCGGGTTATCCGGATATTTAATTAAACCAGTGTGCGATGCTGAAACGATTCTCCCGGACCATGACCAGCTTGCCCGGGTTGAAGCTGCCTAGTAGAAATCTTGTTGAGATGTGGACATTCAAAGTGAAAAAATAGCGACGCTTTGTTGGAGTGTCGCTATTTGTTTTGGAAATTCTAAAAACTTCATTTATTTTTTGATGATCTGTTCTTTAAGAACTCTGCCCAGGCGGGAAATGCCTTCCTGGATGATCTCCGGTTTGGAAAAAGAGAAATTGATTCGCATGGTATTGTTGCCGCCACCGTTGCCATGAAAAGCAAATCCAGGCACAAAAGCCACCTTGCGTTCAATGGCAACTTTGAGGACTTCGGCTGCGTCCATATCCTGTGGAAGAATGCCCCACAGGAACATGCCACCTTCTGGATGTGTCCAGCTCACTTCCGACGGGAAATATTCTGCCATCGTTTCAAGCATGACATCGCGCCGTTCCTTGTAAGTTCTGCGGATGACCTTGACATGCTGATCTATGAAACCATCCTTGCCGATCTCATGTGCCACTACCTGATTGAAGGTGGCCGTATGCAGGTCTGCAGCTTGCTTGGCCATGACCAGCTTGCGGATCACTTCCTGGGGAGCGATAACCCAACCCAACCTCAGGCCGGGAGCCAGCAGTTTTGAAAAAGTGCTCAGGTAGATGACATTTCCACTGTAGGTGTCGCCATTTCTATGGTGGAATTCACTATCCAGTGCGATGATCGGGCGAATGTGGTCACCTTCATACCGTAGCTGACCATAAGGATCATCTTCTACAATGGGTACACCATAGCGATCCGCCATTTCGATCAGCTTATGACGCCGTTCCAGGCTGAGGGTGGAACCAGTAGGGTTCTGAAAATTGGGGAGCACGTAAATGAACTTGACTCCTGAACGTAGAGCTTTTTCCAATTCATCTGTGATCATGCCGTGTTCGTCAATAGGTACGGAGACATATTCTGCACCGTAGGCATTCCAGGCTTGAAGCGCGCCCAGGTAAGTGGGAGATTCGACCAGGATACGATCTCCACGGTTGATGAACAACCTCCCGATGAAATCCAGGGCTTGTTGTGAACCGGAGGTGATCAGGATGTTATCCGGGCATATTTCAATGGCATAACGGGCTGTATTACGGGCGATCATCTCACGCAATGGTGGATGACCTTCAGTGGTGCTGTATTGCAAGGCTTGCGCGCCCTGGTCCTGAAGGACTGCATTGCAAGCCCGTTGGAACTCCTTAACTGGAAAGACATCCGGTGCAGGTAATCCTCCCGCAAAAGAGATGATATCGGGTTGTTGTGTAAATTTAAGCAGTTCACGAATAACGGAACTTCCCATGCGTTTGGTCCTAAAGGCATAGCGATCTTCCCAAGGTGTCTGCATTCATTCTCCTACATGATGAAATTTTCTGATTGCAGCTGCAACCAGTTGAGTGGGACTAAAAAGGCCTGGCAGGTGTGATTCACCTGACAGGCCTGGATTGACTGTGTTATGGCAAGAGCAAGGCTATTAAGACCAAGTAGATCTGGAAAAATAACATAACTACACTATATTACCGTTATTTTGATTTTCCCGCAATGTTTTAAACCTTTCAAATTGGAAAGAACTGGAAGAATTTTTTCCGGATTATCAAAATCAATCAGCTCAGTCCTACAGTGATTGGTTAATTATACGGGTAAAAGAATGTTTGCTCCGATCAAAAAAAAGAAATAGGTAAGGAACTACCCAATTTTCGGTTTGCAACTGAGCAGTCTCCTTGCCTATCTGGTAACTGCCGCAAGCCGTTGAAACACGGATCTATTCCTTTCAATGGTTTGCTTTCCCAGCGACAGGCAATCTTAAGATAATCCTATTCATATTACAAACAACACTTTGACAAGAATTCAAGTCTGGTAAAATTAGCAGGTTGTTAGTAATCCTAAATCTTTTCGGGTTATCAACCCCTTGATTTGTTGAAAAGGAGAGTTTTGTATGCTAAAAGAGATCGAGAAACAGATCGAACGCATTAAAGCCAAAGGCGCCACCTATGTGGATTCGCGCTGGTATCCATTTGAAGATGCCAATTTCCTGATGATGTTGAATGGTAACCTTAAAACGACCGCCATGTCGGGTGAAAGTGGTATTGGCATCCGCGTGCTGTACAAGGGTGCCTGGGGTTTTTCTGCATCATCAGACGTCAGCTCCCTGTCGACTTTGTATGACAAGGCATTTGACAATGCGCGCATCGCAGCCGAGCGAGTCACATTTCCGATACGTCTGGCAGAGAAGGACAGCATCCAGGCCAAATTTGAAAGCCCCTGTGAGATTAATCCCTTCGAAGTTCCGTTGGCTGAAAAAGTGGCTTTCCTCAAAGAGATGGATGAGAAACTGAACCAGCCAGGCGTCTTTCAGCGCTTCAGTACGCTGGCCTTCGTTCGTAAGCAGATCGTTTTTGTGGATTCGGAAGGCAGTCATATCGAAAAACTCATTACCGAAGTCTTTGCCGGTATGGAAGTGGACGGGCAGGATAAACAGGGCGCCCAGCAGGAACGCAAATTCCGACTGGACCGGATTGGTGACAGCCGAGGTTGGGAATCGATCGACAAACAGATGTTCCATGAGAATGCCGAGCGTATTGTAAAGGAACTCAACCAGGTATTGGTGGCAGAGGATTGCCCGAAGGAAGATCGTTCGGTTATTCTGCTGCCGGGTATCATGTACTTGCAAACCCATGAAACCATCGGTCACGCCCTCGAGCTGGATCGGATCCTGGGGTATGAGCTGGCTTATGCCGGTGGTTCATTTGTGACCCTGAATGACTTCGGCAAACTGCGCTATGGCTCTCCCAAATTGACCGCCCGGGCAGATGCCACCCTGGTAAATAGCCCCGGCAGCTTCGGGTTTGATGACGATGGCGTACCCGCCCAGAACAACGTGCTCATCGATAAAGGCATCCTGGTGGGTGCCATCACCGGTCGGCAGATGGTCGAGGAGGCCAATGCCAGAGCTCGTAAGAGCATCTTCTCTGGCAGCGGCGGAACCAACCGTGCCACCACATTTTACCGGGTTCCCATCGAACGTATGACCAACATCAATATTGATCCGGGAGTGGATGGAACCCTGGATGATATCGTCAAGAATACGGAGAAGGGCATCATCCTGGATGGTGACCGCAGTTGGTCGATCGGCTCGAACCGTGAGCAGTTCCATTTTGGGGAGGAGATCGGCTGGTTGGTGGAGGATGGCAAGGTAACCGACGTAGTGAAAAACCCCACCCATAAAGGTGATACCGTCAAATTCTGGAACTCTCTTTCGGCAGTTGGGGATAAATCCACCTGGCGCGTGAAGTTCGTGGATAATTGCGGCAAGGGTCAGCCCAACCAGATCATGCAATTGGGTCATGGTATCCCGGTCTGCCGCTTCGACAATGTTCGCATAGGAGAATAACCGTGAAAGATAAAATCATTAAAACATTACAGGAACTGCGGGCTTATGCGCTACAGAAAGGTTACGAGATCACGCTGTCCTACCATGAAGAGGATAGCTACCTGATGCGGTTCGCCAATTCTGCCATCTCATTGAATACCAACGAACACCTGATCCGCCTGGAAGTGACTGCCTATGATGATCGTAAACGCGCCTCCTATGAAATGATCACTGATCTTGGAAAAATGGATGCGATGAAGAAAGCCATCGATGCCGCTGCCGAACTGGTGGTGCATGCCCAGGCGCTTAATTACCAACCAACCATTCCTACCTTCAGCGAGACATTCATTGACGAAACAGGTTATGATGCCGCCCTGGCTCAGATCAGCAATGAAGAGCGCCTGGAGTATTTTAATAATGCCTGTGCTGGATTGGAGACGGAGGATCTGAAGCTATCCGGGATATTTTCCAATGGTGCCACCACATTTGCACAGATCAATACCCGCTCGGAGCATGTCCAGTATTTCAAGGTTTCCGATGCACAGGTGACCCTGGTGCTGGCGCACGCCAGCCTGAAGTGGGAAGTGACCGCCGAGCAGTCCGCCTGGCGCAGATCCGACCTGGACCCGCTTCCTTTGAAAAAGGACCTGGCTTTCCTGGTGGAACGCTACCAGAAAGATGCACCTCAGCAGATTCCGCTGGGAAATTACGAGATCGTCTTTGGTGCAGCAGCCATTGCTGATATGGTCAACTTCATGAACTATATCGGTTTCAGCGGTGGCTTGATGAAGCGTGGCTATTCCTTCCTGAGTGAGGAGCAGATCGGTAAACGCGTCTTCTCCGATAAAGTAACCCTCAATGATGATGCTGGCTGCATGGAAACCTTCCCATTAAAGCAGGATTATATGGGGAAACCCCGTGGCAAGTTCCCCCTCTTCAAAGAAGGTGTCTTCCAGGGCTATACCTGGTCGCAGGATGATGCCGACGAATTCGCCACCCAATCGACCAGCCATACCGTCCCGCATAAAAGCCTTGTCATGGCGGGTGGTGATGTCGACGTAAGCACCCTGGAAGAGCTGGTGAAGCTTCCGCGTGAGAATGACGTCCTGTATATCCCCTTCCTGCATTATATGAACATTGTCAACCCATCCAAGGGGATGATAACTGCCAGTTCCCGCTTTGGCGCTCTACTTTTTAAGAAGGATGGTGGCGTGGTGGTGCCTTACAACGTGCGCATCACTCAAAGCCTGTTGGATGTGTTTGGAGAGAAGGTTGCCTGGCTGTCAAAAGAGACCGTAGCCTATAACACCTCCTCCAGTTACGGTGCCCGCAACCCGTCTTCCATCGTGGTCCCTGTGTTCATGTCCGTCAAGGACCTGGAGATCTCGCACTCGAACTCGTCCTACTAAGCGCACACAAAAACCTCCCGAAGGTTCTTTAATGAACAGTCCGAATTTAACCCAAACCTTCGGGAGGAACGAATCCCGCCTACTGACGCGGGATCTTCCTCTGCCAACTGCATGCAGAGCCGAGTGCTGAGAAAAGAGGTCGGGACCTGCGTCCCAAGAACCCCACTCGAGCCCCAGCGCCCATGCGCTGGGATTGACGATAGTCGCAGATGAAGCTCCCTCTCGCGAGGAACGAATAGGAACGAATAATTTTCATTGAATGAAATCTTTGGGGTCATTTGGAAACCCCTGGGAACTACGGCCGGGGCTATCCCGGGAACTACGGCCGGGACCTTCGCCCGAAAGGGAATCACCCAGGAGATCCTCCATCCAATCATCTGAATCGGGGAGGTCAGCGGGGAGGTTCCTGGACAGACGCATGAGGCTGGCGACGCGGGCGACTGCAAAACTGATGACGCGCAGGTCGGTGAGGCTTTCTTCTGCGGAAGAAGAGGGATTTGCGGCGCGCATTTCGAGGTGGCGGGCTATCATGGTGCGGACAAGATGAATTTCTTCTTCAACATTGCCATTATTGAGATCAGCAAGGGTTTTTTCTGTGAAGGAATTTAATCTTTTCGAGTAATAACCATGTTTGTAGGCGTTGGTGTTGCGGAACTGGGCACCACGTTTGCGGGGGATATTTTTGTTAACTTTTTCAGTCATTTTAAACTCCTTTTAATTACGGTTGGCATTCGCTCCTCATGGAGCGAATATTGACGATCCCATCCGCTACGCTTCTGGGACAAGTGTGCTCGCATCGGACTGCTCCTTCGTCCAACCCGGGATATAAGCGGGTTGGGGGAGGAGGTCGGGTTCGATCTCGAGAACGCCGTCGGGGACGGCGAAGCCCATTCTTGCCATGAGGCGATAGTTGCCGGTGCGAATGAAAGCAATATGGTGGGCTTCTTCGAGAAAGGCATCCCATTTGTGATGGGTTTTCCTGTAGTCCGATTGAAATTTAACCAATGTGCCGATGGTGCGAGCCGCGACAGAGATAGCATAGAGAATGGCGAGGGACTCCTGAGGGGTTTTGCATGGGTCTTTCTGCTGGGCTTTGAGAACTTGAGCGATCTCGGAACGCATGAGGCTGATCTCGAGGGCAACTTCTTGGCGTGGATGGTTGATGAGCATCTGGCGCTCTTCGGGGGTGTAGTATTGCCAATAGACGCTGGTGGAGGGGTCGTAGGGTTTCTTTTCTGGATGAAGCGGTGGGTAGTCTGATGTGGTTGGCATAGGATAAGCTCCTTTGGGAAAGTCAAGGGGGCGCAGCATCGCTGCGCCCCTACAAACGATTTATTAAAAATTTCGATCTATAAATTTTAAGAGGTCGGTGTTCTCCAGGCGAGGGTCGTAGGGGTCGCGATCGATGATGAGGGTGGGGGAGGAGAGGCTCCAATCGAGGTCGTCGAGCTGGGTGACGAGGGCGTCGGCGAGGACGAAGTCGTCATGGATGAGGGCGCCTTCGGGGTTGCGGGTGCCTTCGGGAACACCCCAACGCAGGGTTTTGCCGGGACCGGGCAGGACCTCGGACTGGCAGGCCAAGTATTGGGCTTCGACCTGTGGGGTATGTATCCGCTCCTCGTGGAGCGGATATTGGCGATGCTCGCTTTCCCGCCAACTGCACGCGGGACCTGGGGGGATTGCTCGCTCGCCTAAGGATTGCTCACTCACGCTTAACCCTGATGCCCATGCATCAGGGTAGGTGATGCTCACCTGACGCTCGCTCACCTTAAATCTGCCAGTGTTTATCATAGCGAGGAAGCGATAGCCGATGTCGCTCTTGACGATGGAGGTGAATTTGACGGGGATGACCTTACCGGGGAAGGCTTTGTCGAGCAGTGCCCAGAGTCCTTCACCGACGCCGGTGGCGTCTACGACGAAGTAACGGGGGAGCCAGCTTTCGGCGAGGGCTTTGAGCTGTCCAAAGATGGTGAGGTGGTTCTGACCGGTCCATTCGACCCTGTGGATGATGGTGTAGGAGGGGTAGTTGAGGGTTTCGACAGTGGAGGTGTCGATCTCGACGATGGAGAGGGCAGCGGAGTCACGGGATGGGTTGGCGAGTCTGGCAGCGGGGTCGGACATGACGGCTTCGTCCTGACCGGCGAGGTCGAGGAGGAAGGCAACCCCCCTCCTACTCCCCCCAAAATCTGTCCCGGAAGAACACCGGGACGATGTGATTTTAGGGGGAGAGTCATCAGTTGTGGCGGGTTTGGAAACCCGCCCTACGGAAAATATTAAATTCATACGGGCGGCGTTGAACATGCCGGTGGTGGCGTCGATCTCTTCGTTGAAGTACTGGGTCTTGACGAGGGGATGCTCGCGACCCCAACGCGCTACAACTGAATCGACATGGGCGCCGTAGGCGGGGAGAACCTGGCGGACATGGTCGGCGTCGACCATGAAAACACGCTGGCGACCGTCGAGTCCTTCGGAATAGCGGGCATGGCGAATCTCCTGCGAAAGGAAGGTGTGACTGGTCCAGAGGGTGCCAGCCAGCAGAACTGTGGCATGGGTGGAAGCGGCCATGGGAAGAAGCTTGTGCTGATATAAAGAAGGGCTGATGTCCTGGGCTTCGTTGATGATGAGCAATAAGGAAGCGGTGGCACCGACGATGTTGGATTTGGCATCACCGGAGAGGAAGGAAATGCGGAACTGATCCATAAGGCGGATAAATTCACCTTTCTTGTGCCAGCGCCCGGTGGTGAGGGGGTTACGAGAAAGGACCTGATCGAAGCGGAGGAGGGCGTTGAGGGTCTGGGGTTTGTAGGTGGGATTGACGGCAACCATGCTGAGCGGAAACCTGGCGTAGGTGTAAGCCAGGTAGGCCATGAGCTGGATGAGGAATTCGTCCTTGCCGGACTGGCGGGGAAAGACGATTATGATGGTGTCGCCGAGTTGGTTGTGGATGGATGTGAGCAGGCTGGCAAGGGGGGCGACCTGATAGGGGCGCAGATGGAGACCGGAGGTGCGGTTGATGAAGGCGGGAATCCGAGAGAGGATGGGGCTGAGGGAGTAGGAGTAGGGTGGCATGGCAGTTATCAGTTTTCAGTGGTAAAGAATTATTTTTTGCAACCTATTAAAGAAAACGGCAAGAGTCGCTACTACCAACGACTCTTGCCAGATATATTATAGAACATAATTTCTAATTTTACAAGAGGGAATTATTAATAATTTAGTAAGTTCACTTGGATTTCATTGAGTTGAGACATAAATCAAAAAGTGCCTATTCACTTTGAAAAAAATAACTTACAATATTTTTTACTATGGAATTATTTCTCGCTAACTCAATTGTCTTGATTTTTACCAAAATTGAATATTATTAAGGAGACGAAAAAAATGCTCCAACCTGAAAACCAATCAAAAAAATACGATGCTCTGTTTGCTGATATAGATTCAGGAAAAACCAAAATTCCTATGTTTCAACGTGATTTTGTGTGGGGTAAAGAGCAAACCGCAAAGCTTATTGATAGCATTATCAAAGGTTTTCCAATCGGTACTTTTATTTTATGGAAAACTCGCGAGGAGTTACGGTCTGTTCGAAATATTGGAAATATAAATTTACCACAAACTCCAAAAGGAGATTCAGCTATTTATATTTTAGATGGACAGCAACGAATTACATCACTTTATGCTGTTCGAAAGGGAGTTCGCTTAACTAAGGACCGTCAAGAGATTGATTATTCAAAAATATCCATTAATCTTGATCTTAATCCAGAAACTGATGAACGTGTAGTTACAGTTGACCCTCCTGAAGATGCTGTATCAATATCTGTATATAGACTTCTAAATGGTGGTGTGGCTGAATTTGCGAGGGATTATCCAAATCATTTAGAAAATGTTGACATTTATCGAAAGAGATTGACAAGTTATGATTTTTCCACAATCGTCATCCCGGATTATCCTATCGATATTGCATGCGAAATTTTCACGCGAATCAATACTGGAGGAACAGAATTAACTATGTTTGAGATCATGGTGGCAAAGACCTATGATTTGGACCGGAAATTTGATCTTGCTGAAGAATATCAGGCACTTTTGGATAACAAAGGAAATGAAAAAGATCTAGAAGATGCACATTACGATACAATCCCATGTTTTTTAACATTGAAAACGAGCCCACCTGGGGGAGGATTTAACATTGAAAGTGAGCCCACCTAAATCATAAGAACTCCGGCACAATAAGACCGGAGGCAAGGAGATGAAAAAGGTGGAA
>Ga0172368_10004854_pt1 | contig 15330 bp, 23 predicted proteins | sample Lak11m_FD_114540 | JGI IMG/M metagenome (GOLD analysis project Ga0172368, IMG submission 114540) | Freshwater microbial communities from Kabuno Bay, South-Kivu, Congo - kab_022012_11m | ecosystem: Environmental > Aquatic > Freshwater > Lake | place: Democratic Republic of the Congo: South-Kivu...
GCCGAATTCTCATGATAACAGCTTAGCATATTGCGATATGCTAAGCCATTCATCCCCAAACTCCTTCGCGGCTCGTTTCTCGCCGCTCAGTCGTTTGGGGTTTCCTGTTAAGGATATAAAAAGGAGTGTTAAAAACACTCTTTTTATGTGGGCCGAATTATATCTGGTTGGAACTTAATTATACGAGAATTAGCGGAATGGTACCAGTTATTTCAGCTCGTTTCTGCTTCAAAAAGTTCATAACACCTGATGAAAATCGATTAAAAAATAATTTTACCGCCAGGTCTTAATATAGAAACAATTAATTCTCTACTTATAAAAACCATACTAAAATAATATGCCAGTATTTATGCTTTTGTTTTTAACCAATACGCTCCGAAGTAAGTCGCGATCGGCATTGATAAAGCCACTCCAATATTGCCCACAAATGTTCTCACCACTTCCGTAGCAATCACTTCATTGTTTATTACCTGACTGAATGATGTAAAAGTCCCCTGATTAACCACGAATAGAAGAAGCAAGGGCAAGGAGGCACCGGCATAAGTCAGAAACAATGTATTAACCATTGTGCCTAAATGCGTATTCCCTATTTTAAAAGCCATGGCAAAAACTTTATTTTTCGGCAAGTTAGGATTGGCTTCCTTGATCTGCTTAACCGATTCAATTTGGCTGACAATAACATCATCCAGAACCCCGACAGCACCAATCAACATGCCGGCCAATAACAACCCCTGAAAATTAATGGCATTCTTGGTTAAGCCGATCAAAAAAACCGCTTCGTCTTGAGCCATGCCAGACAATCTGGTTAGCTTGGTAAATATTATTGAAAAAATCAATGTAAAAAATAATGATATTAAAACGCTTAGCACTGCCAGATGTGATTTTTGCTTCCAGCCTTCAGTCAAATAAATCATTATCATTAAAATAAAGAAAGCGCCGATCAGGCCGACATACAAAGGATTGCTTCCGTCCAGTATCTTCGGCAAAATGAATTTAATGATTATAAAAAAACTGACAATTAAGCCGATTAATGATTTTACACCCTTTTGCTTTCCGATAACGACGATAATCAAGGCAAAAATGAATCCTAAAAGATATAAATATCCGCGCCTGACAAAATCCATAATATAATACCTCTCAACGCCTTGCATATCGGTAGATTTTTGCACTAAAACTTTATCGCCCACGTTATATGTGCCGGCACTGGCAACTTCAATATCGGAAATACCTTCAAATTTGACTTCCTTGTCTTTCCATTTGCCACTCAAACCTTTCAATAATAAATTCTGTTGCGTTACTGTTGATCCGTCTTCTCTTTTTAAGTCTTTCTTGTCTAATATCTTGATCACCTTGGCTTCAAAAGTTTCCTCTCCGCCTGATTGTTGCGCCATTTGTCCTGACGATGTAGTTCCCTCTGGCAACATCATCTCTTCGCTTGCGCCTTCCTCAAGCATCATCTCTTCAGTGCCGGTTGTAATTTCATTCTCCTCCGCACGAGAAAAGCCGGCTGGAAAAATTGATAAACTCAATATAAATAATAAAAAAACAAAAAAGTATTTTTTCATATTTTTCATATTTAAAAATTATAAGCCTAAAAACAAAGCAGTGCGATAAACGATAAAGGCCGCTACCCAAGCAATCACGATAACGCCGAATGAATGCAAAATCGTATACTTCCAACTGCCGGTTTCTTTTTTGATTGCGGCTACAGTCGCCAAGCAAGGAATATAAAGCAAAACAAAAACCAAGAAGGATAACGCACCAGCGGATGAAAGATAATTCGGTAAAACATTTGCGAGGCCTTCGGCTGATACGCCATGCAATGAGCCCAGTGTGCCGATAATGATTTCTTTAGCCGCTAATCCGAATATCAAGGCGACTGTAAAACTCCAATGCCCGAATCCGAGCGGTTCAAAAATCGGGGCAATCATCTGGCCGAGCTGTCCGATATAGCTTTGCGCTGAGCCATATTCCACGCCCCAAGGCAGGCTGGCAAAAATCCAGATAAACACTACCGCTCCCAATATTAAAGTTCCCGCTTTCTTGATAAACATGCTCATCTGCCAGCAAGCATGCTTGAATATATTTTTTACGGACGGCAAGCGATAAGGCGGCAATTCTATAATCAAAGTATTCTCACCATCTATCTTGATCAGCTTTGACAAAAAATAACTGGCAACCAAACCGACTGCCACGCCGCCTAAATATAAAAACATAATAACCGCAGTAGCATTTTTCGGAAAAAATATACCGGTAAACAAAACGTAAACCGGCAAACGCGCACTACATGACATGAAAGAATTGATAAAAATAGCGATCAATCTTTCTTCTTTGAATTGAATGGTACGAGTAGCCATTATCGCCGGCACATTGCATCCGAATCCCAAAATCATCGGCAGAAATGTCTGTCCGGAAATGCCGAACTTATGAAAAATCCGATCCAGCATAATGACAGTACGAGCTAAATATCCCGAATCTTCCAAAACTGAGATTAATAAAAACAATATAAATATTAATGGCGTAAAAGTTAATACCGTGCCGACTCCGCCGATTATGCCTTCGGTTAAAAACGACGATAAGATAGCCGGCAAGCCGAGTCCGGCCACCGCTTTTGCCAGCCAGCCGAAAAGATAATCAATTGCCCCGACCAGCGGAAAAGAAAAAGTGAAAGTGGCCTTGAACAACAAATAAATTATAAAAATAAAAATCGGCAATGATAGATATTTATGGAGTAACCAAGAATCTATCTTCTGAGTCTTTTTGTCATTATCCGGAACGATATAAAAAGGCGATAGATTATCTTTAACAAAATTTAAAACTTGCCGGTGGCTGACATCCTTATTTCTTTTTAATAACGAACCAAAATAACTCGGAGTTTTTAAATCGCTTTCATGCATAGCTGATATTTTTTCCAGCAAAGCATGCTGATTATGTCCGGTATGCGCTTCAATTTCTATAATCGGCAATTCCAATTTTTCCTCTATTTTTTTCGTATCAATCTTAAATCCTTTTTTTCTGGCTTCTTTATTAAAATTGAAAGCTAAGATAAGTTTTTTACCGAGCGACAATAACTCGAACGTTAAAAGCAGATTGCGCTCCAAAAAATTAACATCAATTACTTGCAAGATGATATCGGGATTTTCCGCAACCAAAAAATCCCTAACCACTTTCTCTTCGTTGGAATATGGCGTAATGCTATATGTCCCCGGTAAATCCACGATTCTGATTTTCTTGCCTTTAAAATCAATTACTCCTTCTTTTTTTTCAACCGTTTTGCCCGGCCAATTGCCGACATGCAGATTCATGCCGGTCAATGAATTCAAGAGCGATGTCTTGCCTGTGTTGGGATTAGCGATCAAGCTAACGGTTATTTTATTATTCATAAGATTTCGATTTGTTTCGCCGTCTTATTCCTGATGGCAATAGTCGTATTTAAACAGCGATAAATACGCGGACAGCCCAAAGGCGAAGTTTTGATCGGCGTGATCTCAACCCCCTTGATCAAACCAAAACTATGCAGACGTTCTTTGACCGCTTCGTTAGTATGAATGCCGTTTATTATTCCTTTTTTATTTATTGGCAGATCAGATAAGAAATTCATAAAAAATGCAAAATTAAAAGCCTTAGCCAGGCCTTTAATTTATAGCCGATTAATTTATTCAGTCGTTACGCCATCAAAATCCTCTTCGTTGGCCTCAGCCTCTTCTTTGGTGGCGCGGATTATTCCATCCTTATGATGCGCCGGCGAATAGATAGTATACATCTTCAATTCTTCGGTTTCGGAAAGATTGATGATGTTATGCTGGGCGCCGGCCGGCACGACTATGGCTACGCCGTCGCTTAGCTCATACTCATTGCCATCAATTATACATTTGCCTTGGCCTTTTTCAAAACGGAAAAACTGGTCATTATCCGGATGGACTTCCATGCCAATTTCCTCTTTTGGTTTGAGGCTCATTAATACCAACTGGCTGTTTTTGCCGGTATATAATACTTTCCGAAAATTAGAATTTTCCAAAGTATCTTTTTCAATGTTTGCACAAAATCCTTTCATATTTTTTTGGTTAGTTTATTAAATTATTATACTTATAATAACATATTTTCCGTAAAATTTCCATTTCCTATTTATCCGAACATCAGCCATTCCGGCTTGAATATCAGCATTAATCCGATCGCCAACATTACCAGCCCGCCGATCAAGCGGGACATTCTGGCATACTTGGTAGTTATGCCTGCCATCTCCAGCGTGATCATGGCGATAAAAAAGATAAACAGATCATCCAGCATGAAAAAGAAAATATACAACAAGATATAAAGGTAATAATGCCAGCCGGCCATCTCATTCAAAGTCAAGACTTGAGTATAAACTGCGGGCAAACCGGCCGAACAAATAAGCTCTACCAAATTAATAGCAAAGGCTAAAACAACGATTCCGCCTAAAGCCAGCCATAAGCTGTTTTGCTGAACAGCTGATTTCATTCTGTCAAAAGTTCTTCTTCTCTTTTCATCGCCGGTCACTTTACAGCCGGCATCTTTATTAAAAATAAATTCCTTGACACTATAACCTCCGCCGGCCAAAGCTAAGGCGCCGATCAATATCCTAATCCAAGCGACAAACCCCAAGAATAGGATAAGATTCAGCCAAGCCGACATGAACAAAAAATAAACCGAAGCCGAGGCGGCAATAAAGGCACTGCCCAATATCCACATCCGCTTCCGGTCTTTCATGCCCAAAAGCAGACTTATTAAAAACAATAGCGTCCACATGGCACAAGGATTAAAACCATCAAGAACGCCCAAAATTATAGTCAAAAAGGGTAAAGAAAAATTCTTAATCTCTATCTCGCCGATAACCGGCACTTTAATTTTTTGCGGTATCGGCGACTTCTTTTCTTCGTAATCACATTTTTCTTCCACCGGCAATGATGTGGGGCAGATTGATGCTAAAACCTCTGCGCCAATATCGCGGCAATTCGCACTGCGCGCATATTGTATTGCCTCCTCAATAGCCGCACCCGTACTTTTTTCGTCATACCAGCCAATAAAATACTTATCGCCGACAAGAGTAAACGGTACTCCTGAAATATTAATGTTCAACTCCTTGCCAATGCCAATCAACATCTGACGATTTTCTTGGCTTCCCCAAACTTCAAAAGAACGAACATTAATATCAGTATATTTATCCTTAAGCCCTGACAAAAAAACTTCTTCTTTCGCGCAATGCGGGCAACCATCGCCATAGAAAAAGTAAACATTAACTTTATTGGAATTAGCCGAAGCAAAATTCCAGCCAAAAAATATGGCAAATAAAACACTAGCAATAGTGACTTTTATTTTCATAACTATCTATCTTTATTTTGATTTATAATTTCAATCAATTTATCCTTGTCCACTTCTCCCTGCAAACGTAAAAATTCTTTTTCTTCCTTGTCCAAAAAAACAAATGTCGGCAGAATTTCATTAATCGCATATTTCTCAACCGCCTCTTTATCAGTATCATAATCATAATATTCGGTTGCGAGCCAAGAATTCTCTTCTTCAATCTCTTTCCATCTCGGCTTCATAACCACGCAACCGGCGCACCAAACGGCGCCGAATTTTAAAACTTTCATAATTTTATTTTTTCTTATTTAATATTTTGTCAGCGATTGATAAAAAATCTTTGGTTGCGGCGGAATCTTTGTCAGCCACAACCGGACGGCCGCTATCGCCGGATATGACGATTTCCGGATCGACTGGAATTGATCCTAAAAACGGCACCTTGTATTGTTTGGCGATTTTTTCTCCCCCGCCTTTCTTAAATAAGTTAATCGCCTTCCCGCAATGCGGACATTTCAAACCACTCATATTCTCAACCAAGCCGTAAATCTTCAGCTTCAACTCTTTGGCAAAATTAATCGCTTTCTTAGAATCAAGCAAAGATACATCCTGTGGAGTGGTAACAATAACCGCTCCGGATTTTGGCAATAACTGCGCGATTGATAACGGTTCATCGCCCGTACCCGGCGGAGCATCAACGATCAGCCAATCCAATTCTCCCCAAGTAACATCTTTAACGAATCGTTCAATTATTTTCATCTTGGCCGGCCCGCGCCAAATGATCGGCGTATCCAGCTTGGGAATAAAATAAGCGATTGAAACTAATGATAAGTTCTTGGCCACTTGCACTGGCATGATCGAATTTTCTCCATGCGGAATAACTGCCATTTCCTGCGCGCCTAACATCAAAGCCAGATTGGGGCCGTGAATGTCAGCATCAAGCAGTCCAACCTTTAAACCTTTTTGCGCAAAGGCAATCGCCAAATTGACAGCCACGGTTGATTTGCCTACACCGCCCTTGCCGGAAAAAACCAGCAAGGTATTTTTTATTTCATTATCCATAATTTATTGTTTAGTGATCTAAAAATTTAGCCAAAAACATTAATAATATTCCGGCAATAAATATCGTGTAATTAGCGGCCAATTTCTTCATAGCCTTTTCTCCTCTTATTTCCGGAATAAGATCAGAGGCGGCGATATAAACGAACCCGCCGGCCGCGACCGGTAAAATATACGGCAAAAAGCCTTCTAATAATGAAAAAGAGAAATAACCGACAATGCCTCCCAGCATAACCGTTAAGGCCACTAGATAATTTACCATCATGGCTGACCGATATTTAAAACCGGCATGGATTAAAACTCCGAAATCGCCTATCTCTTGCGGTATTTCATGCGCCGCGATCGCCAAGGTTGTGGCTATGCCCAAACTGACATCAACCATAAATGCGCCAGCAATCACCAGGCCATCGATAAAATTATGGATGCTGTCGCCTACCAAATTCATATAGCCGAACGAATGGATCTCACAATTCTCTTTGTGGCAATGGCGCCAAAAAAGCAATTTTTCCAGCAGGAAAAAACCGGCAAAGGAAATTAAAAAAATTCCGAATAACCAGTTAATATTAATCTCTTCGGCCGCTTCCGGCATTAGATGCAAAAAAGCTCCGCCCATCAAGGTGCCGGCGGAAAAGGCAACTAAAAATTTCACGATCTTTCCCAAAAAATCTTTTTTGAAAAACATGAATAAAACCGCCACCCAAACACATAGGGTAATGAGAAAAGTGGCTAATACGATTAATAAGAATGTGGGCATAACTTTTTATTTTTTCTTAATTATTTGTATGGCTTTGCCGTTGATCAAAGCATCGGCAATCTTTTTATAGGCGGAATACAATATCCGCTGATAAGTGCTTTGCGAAGTGTGCATCTTATCGGCCGCTTCCTTTTGCTCAAGGTCGTCAATGTGGCGCAAACGATAGGCTTCTATCTCTTCAATGGTTAATTCTACGATTTCTAAATCGCACATCGGTACGCCCTGGGGCTTGAAATAAGTAACGTCGGGGTTAAAACTTGTTTTCCGACAAAGTCTGGGTCTAGCCATAATATTGGTATTAATTTAATTTAACTATTCTCTTTTTAAATTTAGATTGCAATTCGGACATTTCAAATCTGAACAAGGAACGCCTCTTTGATGCGGGATCTTGTAACCGCACTTCTCGCATATGCAATTCCCTTCCGGTCCGCGTCCGGCCGCTTCTTTTACTTCGCCTGTAAATCTGCCTTTTCTCTGCCAGCCAAAGCCTGATCCGAATTCCGGCTTATAAAAGTTAGTTTCGAGCTGGTGGCTCACGATCTGGATAGCCACGTATTGCAAATTGTCAATCTTCTCAACCAGCTGTTGCCTCAGTTTATCCGATATTTTAGCCGCCTCTTCCACATTCAAATTGCTCGGCAACTTGATCTCTAAATTGGCGGTGATTATCGATCCTTTTTTCTGGGTTTTTAAATTATCAATTTCGATATTCTGCCATTTGGCAATTGATTTTATCTTGGCTTCTATCTCCACTCCGGCGGAAACATCCAAGAGCGAACCGATTGCTTCCTTGCCGATAGTAAAAGCTTCTTTGATAATATATGCGCCCATCAGCAACGCCAAGGTCGCATCAGCATATATCCAATACTTGGTTAAAAACAAGCCAACCAAAATCGCCACTGAAGTAAAAACATCGATGCGGGAATGGAACCCGTCTGATAGCAGACTGACCGAACTCTCTTTTTTGCCATAATATATTTTTAATCTCGACATCGATTCATTAACCAAAACGGAAAAAACCATCACGCCGAATGCCAAATAGCCGATGGTCATTTCAGCCGGTTCTAAAAAATTGCGGTAAGCATCGTAAATAATACCGATACCGGTAATAAAAATTATTATAGTAATTACTACGCCGGTTAAAACCTCAATTTTATAATGACCGTAAGGATGCTTCTCGTCTGCCGGCTTGCCGGACATCTTGATCCCGATAAAGCTGATTAGGGAAGAAAAAATATCCGCAAATGAATCCAGTCCGGCCGCTAATATGGCGGCGGAATTGGAAAAAATACCGACGGCGATCTTGCCTCCGGCCAATATCACATTCGCTAATATGGAAATGGCCGCGATTCTTTCTTTCATTATACTATTTTATTTGTTTAATAATATCTAAAAATATTTTTTGGTAATCCTTATTTATTTCTACCACCGGCTTCATTTTGATCGTTGAATCGACAAAGTCTTGGGCGTACGGAATCTTGCCTATTACCGGAATATTATTGCCTTGCGCAAACTTTTCAATTTTCAAAGCGAACTTTTTTGACAGATCGTATTTATTAATAACTATGCCGTGCTTGATTTTAAAATAATTGGCCAGATACAATACTCTTTTTAAATCATGCAAAGCTGACGGGGTCGGTTCGGTTACGGCTATGATATAATCGGTTCCGACCAATGAAGCGATCACTGGACAGCCAACTCCGGCCGCTGAATCGATTAAAATAATATCCGCCTTTATTTGCGCATTGGTCTTTTCCGCATATTTGCGCAACTCGGCCACTACTTCTCCGGATGCCAATTCTCCCAGCTTCAATTCGCCGACAACCAAATTGACGTTATAGTTCCGACCGGTATAAATCTTGCCGATCTCTTTTTTATTTTCCGTAATGGCGCCGAAAGAGCAGGACGAAATGCAAGCCTTGCACCCGATGCAGACATCGGACACAAAAGCCGGATATTTGCCGGGCACAAAAACAATTGCATTTTTCTGGCAAGCTACAGCGCATGCTCCGCATTTAACGCACTTTTTTAAATTCCACTTCGGAATCGCCTGATTGACGGCTGATGCCTTCTTTAATTTAACCCCTAAAAGCAAATGATCATTGGGGCATTCGGCATCGGCATCTACAAGAAGCGTTTTATTATTTTTGGCATACAAGACGGCCAATGAGGTAGCAACCATTGATTTGCCTGTCCCGCCCTTGCCACCGGTAATTGCTATCCTCATATTAATGATGATGTTCGCAAGCATCTCCCGCGCCTGCTTTTTTAAGTTTATTATTCTGCCACATAGCAAAAATATCCCTGACTGTTCCGGCCTGACTGGTATAAACATCGATACCATATTCTTCGCACAAACTCAAAGCTCTCGGCCCGAGATCATGGCATAATAAGATATTGGCTCCGTGCTGTTTCATCAGTTCCGGAGGCAGACCCTGTCCTCCCATATGCTCACTGGTATTTTTGATTATTTCAACCACTTCGCCTTTTTCATTGAGAAAAGTATAAGTTAGCGAACGGCCAAAATGTTGGGCGACTGTTTCGTCCAAACCCTTTTGACCGTCTGTAGGAATAACCATTTTCATATTTTTATAATTAATATTTATATCCACTTTCTTACTTTATTTTTATAATCAATGTATAATTGTCCAAATTCATCTTCCATTCTTTTTTCTTCTTCGGGAATATATTTACAATTTATTATCAAGAAAAAAACAATTGGAAATATAAATACAATAAAAGAACCTAATATAATAGCTGTACCTAATAATATTAAAGTCATGCCCAAGTACATGGGGTGACGACTGATGCGAAAAGGGCCGGTAATAATTAATTTTGTTGGTTTTTCATCGGGTTTTACAGTAGTGTTCTGCTTTTTAAATATATTATCCGCCCACAAATTTATCACTAAACCAAAAATTATAAAAATAAGTCCTAACCAACGATAAACAGAATGTATTATTTTATAATCCGAAATAATAAAATAAGATACAATTTGAAGAATAATAAAGATAAATAAAAATGTTGGCGGAAAAATTTTATTTTTCATTGTTTTTTATTTTAACAACTTTATAGAGCATTAATCCATAAAGCAAGCACCAAAAAATATATATAATTATTAAAAAAATTAATAACCTAAAAAGAATTGGCTCATAATCTTTAAATGGGAAAAGTAATACTGCAATTATCGCAACCACAAATCCTCGTATAAAAAACGAGATTGGCTTCAGACTACGTTGTCCTAAAAAAATTTGGTTTATAAAATTGTCGACATTCCGCGGATCAAACTTAATCGGTTTTAAATTATATTTTATGATTTTTTTTGAAGTTAAAAATAATTGATGAATATAAAACAATCGCCAAATAAAAATAATTATAATTACGACCCCAATAAAAAGCGTCTTCATAATTTTATTTATTAATAAAATCTTGCAGTGCTTGACTGGCCTTGCCACTGGCATCAAATATCTTGATATCAAACTGCTGTAAAACGTCTAAGGCTCTCGGCCCCACATTTTTGGCAATAACGACACTCGCTCCTTTTTCAGCCACCAGTTTGGCTACAGCCATGCCGATTCCACTCTGCTGGCCATCGTTTTCATTTTTAATTATCTCCGTATTTTTAATTTCTCCGCCTTCAACCTCAACAATTATAATATATGGGGATCGGCCAAAAACATCGGATATTTCCGAATTAAGACTTCCACTGACAGTGCTGATTGCAATTTTCATATTGTTATTTATTACTTTAAATTATCTCAATGTCCAGCCGCCATCGACTATAATCGTTTGACCGGTAATATAGTTAGCTTTATCGGAAGCTAAAAAAGCGACTGCGCCGGCGATATCTTTCGGCTCGCCCATGCGCCCTAGCGGTATCATGGCGATAGATTGCTTTATTGCCTCATCGGTCATGCCTTGACTAGATCCCGGAGTGGTAATTCCGCCCGGAGCTACAGCATTAACAGTGATATTTTTATCGGCCAGTTCTAAAGCCAAAGCCCTGATCATGGCATTAACTCCGCCCTTGGAAGCGCAATAATGAACCAGCCCGGAAAAACCAACCACTGAAGCAATTGACGATATATCGATAATTCTTCCGCCATTCGGCATTACTTTGGCCGCCGCTTGAGAAGTTAAAAAAACGCTTTTCAAATTAACAGCCATAACCTTGTCCCATTCGGCTTCGGTCATTTCCGAAAATGATTTAAAAGGATAAATACCGGCATTATTAACCAAAATATCCAGCTGGCCAAAACGTTCTGCTGTCTGCTTGATTAAATTATCCACTTCTTCGGCTTTGGCGACGTCGCATTTTACGAATATTGCCTTATCACCATATTCTGCTACTAATGAATCATCGCCATTGATATCGGAAAAAACAACTTTAGCGCCCTCTTCAATCAGCATTTCGGCTATCCCCTTACCAATACCCATAGCTGAACCGGTCACAATGGCTACTTTTTTATTTAACATCATAATTTAAAATTTATTTTAATTAAAAGAATCCCGCTCTTTTTCTCAAAAGGGCTGATTCTTATTTTTTATTTTATTTTTTAAGTTCGGCCAATCGAGTATTGATATTCTTCAATTCTTCCTCCATGGCTTCCTTTTCTCCGGCTAACATTTCAGCTTCATCTTTTTTGGATAAAGTCGGTCCCGGATAATATCCCCAAAATCTTCTCCAACCCATTCCGCGACCGCCTCCGCCACGGCGACCATTAGCCATACCGCCGCCGCAAGGGCCTCGACCCCAGCCAGTACCCGGGCCATATCCCATCGGGCCTGTACCATTTTGTCTTGGCATATGTTTATAATTAAAAATAGATTAATTATTTCGGCAATTCGGCCTTTGCTATATTGCCTATTATGAATATACACCCATAACAATACAAATGTCAAATTTTTACTCCCCAGACTCGCTCACTATAATTCAAGAGGTTCGAACCTCGATAATAGGTACAAAAAAATAACGCTGAAATAAGCGTTATTTTTTGCTATGTCGATGATATATTTACCGAACTTTTTAATATCTATCCGCTGGTGAGAACCAACGCGGAAAAGTTAGGTAAACTATGTTTTAAAATTAAACTATTTAATAATATCTCCCAATTTTCTATTAATTTTAAGGCTGTAATATAACGAACCAGCGACAATTAGTAACGGCAACCAGTATATCGATACGGTGAATATCGAGCTCAAGGAAGTGAAACTAAATAAAAGATGGAGGCGGGTCCATAAACCTAATCCGGGAAACTCCGGCAATAGCTGGAATGAAATTTCTGGAAAGATGCTGAAAATAAAAAATGAAAGCAGCGTGGCAATCAATAGCCAGGAAAATATTTTAAAAGCGATATTCAAACCTTTTAAATCTGTGTCCTTCTTAATTCGTAAAAAATACAAGGCAGAAATTGGAGCGAAAAATAATAAAATAAAAAACATGAAGACGTAGAATATATAATAATCGAGCCAGAAGGCAGGTCTATCGCCCAAGATTCCGAGGAAAAAACATAGGGCAAAAACCGCGAAAAGTAACGCGGTCTGTTTTAATAAAATTTTGTTTTGAATGATCATATTTTTTATCTATTAATAATTATTTAGTTTGTTGAATTTCTTCGGACCAGCTAACTACTGAAATTAATAGCAGAAAAATAAATGGAGATATAAAATCGGTCCACGTAAGCTGCCCGTTATTTAGCTTGGAGGTATATAAATCGAAGATAACAATCAGAGTAAACAGTGGTATGACTATAAACCATTTCCATTTGGAATGGTCTTTAGGTAGAATGTGGTATTGTTTATTAAAATTCATAGTTTTAAAATACTTCGTCGGATATATTTTCCAATCTATCAAATACGCTCGGCTCTTTAAGTGCAGTTTATAGCTTCATTAATTAATCAGCGCGGACAGCAGGCAAATACATTTGCTTCTGGCCGACTGAAAGCTAAATTCATGAAAACAATTTTTAACGTAATCAAAAATGAGAATGACCCTGAATTTATCAAAATTGAAGATGGTCAAATAATTAGTACTGAGGATATGATTCCGACTGGTATGTCTATGCACGAATGTGCCGATTATCATCAAGACCGTAAAGCGGTGGTATATTATCATCCGGGCGAAAAAGGCATCACCTGCGATGAATGCGGAGCAATACTGGAATAATCATGAATAAATTTGTTTACAGTCCCTGGGGATTTTTGCTCCCGGGGAGTGTAAATGATTATATGTTATCAATTTCCGAATTTAAAAAGTTGCTTGGCGATGAAGCCAATAACTACTCTGATGACGAAATCAGGGAAATTCGGGATGCTCAACAATCATTAGTCGAGATTATCTTCCAAAAATGGAAAGAAGACAGAAAAAGGGGCATAATATAGTCATTATTGTTTTTAACGATAAAATATGATAAATTATAATTGCTTACACAATTGCGCTAATACCTTCACGAGTTTTTATTTCGTTGCTGCTTTGGGCGGCCCTTTCAACGAAACCATATCTCGTGATGTGGCGGAGTTGTGTAAGCGGGGCCGTCCTTTTAGTTAAAAATATGAAAGGAATAATATACATCCGAGTTAGCTCGGATGAACAAGTTAAAGGTACTTCGTTGGAATTTCAGGAAGAGACTTGCCGGAAATATTGCAAGGATAAAGGAATAGAGGTGGTAAAACTATTCCGGGAAGAAGGCGAAAGCGCCAAAGATTTTAAGGACCAGAACCGGAAACAATTGCTCGATGCATTGGAATTTTGCCGCAAAAAGAAAGGCGAGATTGATGTATTTGTGGTGCTCAAGGTGGACCGGTTCGCCCGTAACACCGAAGATCATTTTGGTATTCGTAAAATACTTTTAGATTATGGCGTTACCCTCCATTCTGTGACCGAACCAATTGGCAATTCTCCCACGGAAAAATTTATTGAAACTGTGCTAGCCGGAGCGGCTGAATTTGATAATGCCATCAGGCGAGAACGCGCAATAAACGGCATGGCTTCACGAATTAAGCAAGGCATATACCCAAACCGTCCACCAATCGGCTATGTTAACGCCAAGCACAACAAACATGGTGATAAGAAAACCGTACCGGACGAACCGGATAAAAACATATTTCCCATTATTCAAAAAGGGCTTAGGGAATATGCTAAGGGAAATTGCACGCAAGTCGAATTATGCGACATACTGGATGAGTGGGGCTTATCGAAATACACCCACAAAAAAACCTATAACCAAAAGGTTAGTTTTATACTTGGCCGATATTTATACTATTACGCCGGGATATTACGGAATCCCTAGGCGAAAGGTGATGAGCAAAAAGAATACCGCGGCTTGCATAAACCAATGATTACGGAAGAAGAAATGAGGCAAATACAGCTGATACGAGCCGGCAAAGGCATAAGAAACAAGAAAAAATTCCGTTTCAACCCCCTGTTTCCTTTAAAGCAAACTATTATCTGCGCAGAGTGCGGCCGTCCATTAACTGGTAGTTCCCCAGTCGGCCATGGCGGCCCTGTTCCTTATTACCACTGTTATAATAAAAATTGCAAAACCTACGGCAAGGGTATACGAAAAGACATATTGGAAAAAGCCTTTATGGATTACTTAAAAAAGATTGCTCCAACTGAAAAATTTATGATTACCTTCCAAGCAACGGTAGTAGAGCATTGGAAAACGGAAGGCATGAAATATGACCAAGAAGCTGAACAATACCAGAAAAGGATAAATAAATTGGATGAGCAAAAAAAGAGAATCGCCAATTTGCGCGAGGACGGCTCATACTCTAGAGAGGAATACTTGGAAAGAAAAGCCGAAATTGAAAATCAAATCGCAACTACCAAAATATCATTAAACGAAACGCGAATAGAGCAATTCGATATCGAGGCGGCAGTTGGTTATGCCATCAATTTTATAAACAAAATAGACAGGCAATGGTTTGACCTGTCTCCGCAATACCGCCCCAGGTTCCAAAACTTGCTGTTCCCTGAAGGAATACCCTATTCCCGGGATGCAGGTTTTGGAACCCCTAAATTAGGGCTAATCTATGAGTTGAATTTGGATTTTGCTACGCAAAAATCCAGTATGGTGGGCCGGGGTGGGATCGAACCACCGAAGGCGTAAGCCAGCAGATTTACAGTCTGCCCCATTTGACCGCTTTGGTACCGACCCGGATAAATATAATTTATGATTTTAAGATTTCAGATTTAA
>Ga0172368_10004857_pt1 | contig 15323 bp, 5 predicted proteins | sample Lak11m_FD_114540 | JGI IMG/M metagenome (GOLD analysis project Ga0172368, IMG submission 114540) | Freshwater microbial communities from Kabuno Bay, South-Kivu, Congo - kab_022012_11m | ecosystem: Environmental > Aquatic > Freshwater > Lake | place: Democratic Republic of the Congo: South-Kivu...
TAATGTACAATTAAGTTCAGGGATTTAGTGCTATAGATTGCAGAAAATGGGGTATTGTACAAAATAAGGAGATGAGCTTAATGAGGTAAATTGATTAGACTTTGATTACAGTTTTGATCGTCCGTGGTAGTCTTTTGATTAAATGAAGATCATTAGGGAAAATTGTTAGACTTAATGAATACTTTTTTTTAATTTGTGATGTGATTTTTGAAGATCATTGGTTCGATAACCGGGCACCGAAGATTGTAAGAAATTATTCTCCCGTCATTTATTGGTAGGCTGAATAAATGTTTAGTATTTGTCTATTATGAGGCGAAGTTTGAAAATGAAAAATATATTTGACCTTCACTCAAATATTTTAAACGACTATAAGCTCTATATAGAGAGTTCGTTAAATATTGCTGATGATAAAATTAGAGCAAAAGTTGATGAAGAGCTGAACTCCGGTAATTTGTATCCCGATCCACTTATTCAATTTAATCCCACATTTCAATCAGGCGGTAGTGTCCAAGACTTAGTTAATGAAGGATTTCTATCAAAACACTTCAATGATATATTCTATGACAATGATGGAAAATCCTGGTCCATCTGGAAGCATCAAGCAGAAGCAATAAAACAAGGAAAAGAAAAAAAGGGGTTTGTTGTTACGTCAGGTACCGGTTCAGGAAAAAGTCTAACTTATATCTCTACAATATTTGACTATTTATTTGCCTCTCCTAAAACAGATGGTATCAAGGCTGTCATCGTTTACCCATTAAATGCATTAATTAATTCTCAGGAAAACGCTCTCAAAAATTTCAACGAGAACTTTAAAAATCGAACTGGAAGTGATCTCCCATTTACATTTGCAAAGTATACGGGACAGGAATCGCAAGCCATCCGGGATGAAATGATTAAAAATCCTCCTGATATACTTCTTACTAATTATATGATGCTTGAGCTTATAATGGTAAGGAAATCAGATGACGAACTGCGCAATTCATTTTTAAACAATTTAAAGTATCTCGTATTTGATGAACTCCACGTTTATAGAGGTAGACAAGGAGCTGATGTTTCTTTACTTATCAGGAGGTTAAAATCACTTTGCAAAAATCAGAATATTATTTGCATTGGAACCTCAGCAACGATGACAAGTGGAACAATTACCGAACAAAAAGAAAAAGTTGCTAGGGTAGCGAGTAGTTTTTTTGATACTAATTTTAAACCTGATCAGATAATAGTAGAATCTTTGACATATTCTACAACGAGCAGAAAACTCACGACCGAAGAAATTGTTGAAACATTAAAATCTGATTGGGCAAACAAATCAAAAGAGAAATTAGTAGACAATCCACTAGCGATCTGGCTTGAATGTGAAATTGCAATAAAAGAAGATGAAAATGATAAAGTAAGGAATGAACCTCTAACCCTGAATGGCATTGCGAATTTACTATCCGAGAAAACAAAGATAGATTTTCAAAGTTGCAAAGTAAGAATAATAGAACTTTTAGTTTGGGCTGAAGAAGTAAATGTTGAAAATGTAAAAAGTAAAAATCGGGAAACAATTCTTCCGTTTAGGCTTCATCAGTTCATCTCACAGACCGGATATGTACACGTTTCGCTTGAAGAGCGATCAAACAATAGGCACATTACATTAGATAACAGTCCGACAGTAAAGCTTTCTGAAAGTGAACCTGAAATTCCTGTATTCCAAATTGTCTTCAGCCGCATAAGTGGGCAGGAATTCATTTGCGTTAGAAAAAAGAATGATGGTGATGAAGGAAAAAAATTAGTCTTCAGAGATTTTTATGATAACCAAAATCCAAGAAATGATGAGGATCTTAGGATAAATGATGGCAAAAAAACGACTAAGAAGAAGAGACAAGAAGAAGATTATAAGGACGGCTATATAATTTTTAAAGATCAACTGGTTATCAATATTGAGGATTTCAAAGATTTATTACCCGCATCCTGGCTTGCAAAATCTGGTGATATTGATCCAGCGAAAAAATTTTTACTACCAAAAGAAATTTATGTTAACAAAGATGGTGGATATTCAGAATTACCTGGGTCAGGAGCTAAAGCCTGGTTTATGACAGCTCCACTTAAATTTGATCCTACCTGTGGTGTCATTTATCAGGAACCAAAGTTAAGTGAAAAATCAAAACTCATATCTCTTGGTAATGAGGGAAGATCAACATCAACTACGATTCTGACTTTACAAACACTACTCGCACTTCATTCACACGACAGAAAGCTTAATGAACAGAAGCTACTCAGTTTTACTGATAATAGGCAGGATGCTTCGTTGCAGGCTGGACATTTTAATGATTTCATTCAAGTCGTTCACCTAAGATCTGCAATTGATAAGGTTCTATCGCAGAACAAAAATCCATTAAGTATTCACGAATTAATATATAAGGTACAGGATGCACTAAATTTGTCTGAAGCGGATTATGCAAAGAACCCGGCGCTGGATCCTGATTATCCTAATGAAAACAATAGGAAAGCTCTTAGAAATTATATCAGTTATAGAATAATTCAGGATCTGAAACGTGGTTGGAGGTACATTCTTCCAAATCTTGAGCAAACAGCATTGTTGGAAATTGGGTATGGGAATCTGGAGGAACGATGCAATGATGAAAAACTCTGGCAGGATATTGAATTACTAAAAGAGATGACGGCGGAGGAACGAAAGAAATTTGTAACTCAAATTCTGGATTACTTTAGAAACAGTTATGCAATTGATTTTGATATGTTGAGGTATGAGAACCGTTTGAGAATTCAGGATGAATTGAATGATTTACTAAATAAAGAAAAACTGTGGTCTCTTGATAAAGGTGAAAAACTAGATGCCCCGAATTATCTTTCCTTGGAAGGCGCTGATAAAGGTAATAGAGATGTTTATGTTCAAAGTATTGGAAGTAGAAGTCGTTTAGCTCGTTATATAAATGATGTTTTTAGAAAATCTGGCAAGCATCAATTAAAAACTGATGACTATAAAAATTTTATGGATTCAGTTTTAAATATTTTAACCAATAAATTATTTTATTTGAAACAAGAAAAACTAAAATTAAAGAATGGTGAGAAAACTGCTTATCAACTGATTCTTGCAAATGTTCATTGGAAAGCAGGTGATGGACAAACTGTAAATCCAGATAGAACTACTTTTATAAAACTTGATGTCCAGACTAATTTTGTAACAAAACCGCATTTATACTTTCAGAAAGTTTACAAACAAGATTTTTCAAAACTTCCAAAATCTTATATAGCTGCAGAACACTCAGGACAAATCTCAAATGAACTGAAAATGGACAGAGAGGATAAATTTAACTCAGCAGTTGAATTGAGTGCTTTATATTGTTCACCAACTATGGAACTGGGTATAGATATTTCTTCTCTGAATATTGTTCATATGAGAAACGTACCCCCGAGTCCTGCTAACTATGCTCAAAGAAGTGGTAGAGCAGGAAGAAATGGACAATCAGCATTAGTGTTTACTTATGCATCTAAATTCTCACCACACGACAAGCACTACTTCAAAGACCCTGTAAAAATGGTATCAGGTATTGTCCAAGCTCCAAGAATAGATTTAACAAATGAAGAATTGATAAAATCTCATATCAATGCTACTGTTCTAACTTTTTTGGAAGCGGAAGAGTTCAAACCATCGCTGATATATTTAGTTGATATGGATGACACGTTTAAGTTGAAACAAAACATTAAAGCAAAATACCAGGATATTATAGACAGTAGATTTGATGAGTTAAAAAGAATCATTAAAAAAGTTTTAGAAGGAATCCCGCTTTCTGAAACGAGCTGGTATACTGAGAAATGGCTCGATACCCAAATTAAATCTGTACCTGGTAAATTAGAAGATGCTTTGTTACGTTGGCGCAAAATGTATCTTGATGCACGTAGGCAGATGGAAGAAGCACATAAAATAAAAATGAACCCTATCAATAAAGACAATGAGATTAAATCAAATGCGAATAGATCTTATTGGTTGGCAGAGAAAAGATTAAACTTATTGACTAATACGACTGAAGATAAAAAGAACACAACACTTTCAGAATTTTATACGTTTCGATACCTTGCATCTGAAGGCTTCTTACCAGGATATAATTTTACCAGACTTCCAATCAGAGTATTTCTTGGGAGTAGAGATAGAAATGAAGTTATATCAAGAGCTAGATTCATTGGACTAAGAGAATTTGGACCTAATAATTTCATTTATCATAACGGTGGCAAGTATGAAGTAACAAGAATTACTCCGTCAGATGTTGATCTGGATCTAACTGAAATTAAAATATCTAAAACAACAGGTTATGCTTTTCTTAATGAGGAAGGCAAAGGGAAAAATCAGGATCCGATAACTGGTACTTCATTCACTGCGAGTAATATTGAACTGCACGACAACCTATTAGAATTAGAAGAAGCGCAATCAGAAAATACTGAACGAATTTCCTGTATGGAAGAAGTTAGAACCTCTGAAGGATATGTGACTGAAATGTATTTTAATACTTCAGATGATTTGACAGATGCAACAAGAATCAAATTAACTGTTGAAGAAAAAGAACTGATGAAATTATTTTTTGCGCCAGCAGCTAACTTAATTTTATTAAATAAGAAATGGAAAAGAGAAACTCAAAATGGTTTTAATATTGGTACCAAATCAGGGTTCTTTAAAACTAAAAAACAATTAGAAAACCCTAGTCCGGAAGATCCTCCAGTAAATATTATGCTTTATACGTATGACACTTCAGATGTTCTATACATACAACCTGTTAAAGCTTTGAATCTAACTGAGGAAGGTGTAATAACACTTCAGTATGCTCTACTTAAAGCTATTGGTTCCTATTATAATATTGAACCAGTAGAAATAGACGCACGATTGATGGGCAGTATGGAAAATAAAAATATTCTTATTTATGAGTCTGCTGAAGGAAGCATCGGGGTTCTAAAGGACATCGTAAAGAACTCAGCAATACTAAAAGAGATCTTTTTGAAAGCATATGAAATTTGCGGATATGATTATGGAACGAAACAGGATAAATACCCGGATAGACCTAAAGCGAGTTATGATGATTTGTTAAGTTACTATAATCAAATGGATCATCTGAAAATAAATAGGCACTCAATCATAGAAGCATTAGAACTTTTAATCACTTCGAAGCCTGATGATTCACAAGTTGGTACTTATGAAGAGAAATATGAGAATCTGAAAAAGAATTTACATCAAAAAAGTCCAGGGGAATTACAGTTATTAAATTATCTTTTTGAAAATGGTTATAGACTTCCAGATTACACTAATTACAATATGGAAGACTACTATGTACAACCAGATTTTGTTTATAAAAAAGAGAATGCTTTAATCTTCGTTGATGGTGGTATTCATAAAAACACAATTGTTAAAGCAAGCGATGCTACTAAACGTAAAACTCTTGAGTTAGCAGGATTTGATATTTTAGTATGGGACGATACCTCCGAAGAAGTTGGTTTATTTGTTGCTCGACGACAAGACATCTTTAGAAAAGTTAGATAAGACTATATGATCGATTCTAAACTTAAAAAACCTGGTAAGCTTGTAAAATTCAGAGGCAGAAGATGTGTTGTTCAGCCATCTATGGATAAAGAAATAATTCTTTTAAAACCATTAGGTGGTGATGATGTTGAAACTATTGCGATATATGAGCCGATCTTACAGCATTTCGAGAAGATCGAGGACGATCATTTTGAATCGCCGACCGTAAAAGATCTCGATAGTTTCTTAACCGCAAAACTCTTATACGATGCTGCACGTCTTTCATTTAGACAGGTGAGCGGTCCATTCCGCTGTATGGGCAAATTATCATTTCGCCCAAGATCATATCAACTAGTTCCATTAATAATGTCATTGAAGCAAAAAATTGTTCGTTTACTTATCGCTGATGATGTTGGTGTTGGTAAAACAATAGAAGCACTTTTGATTTTACGAGAAATGCTTGAACGCGGAATTGTAAAGCGATTTGCCGTCCTGTGCCCGCCTCATTTATGCGAGCAATGGCAGAAAGAATTAGCTGATAAGCTGGATATTGAAGCTGAAATTATCCGTTCAAGTACTATAGCAAGTCTTGAGAGAAAAATTGTTGGCGATGATACATTGAATGCTTTTAACTATTATCCTTACCAGGTAATATCAATAGACTATGTTAAGAATGGCTCTACAAAAATGCCTGCATTCTTGAAAGACACACCCGAAATATTAATTGTCGATGAGGCTCATACCTGCACAAAAAATCTTGACTTCAAAAAGAGCAGTCAAAGTCAACAGCGTTATGAACTTCTTGAGCAGATATCAAAAAATGAAAACCAACATATTTTATTATTGACAGCGACACCTCACAGTGGGAAAGATGGGGAGTTTAAATCTCTATTGGGATTGGTGAATAAAGAATTTGAGTCTTATGAGTTTACTGATCTAACTGTATCTGAAAAAAGAAAAGTCGCTTCTCATTTCATCCAAAGAAAAAGAAAAAACATTGAGAAGTGGTTAGACGAAGAAACTCCATTCCCCAAAAGAAAACCAGAAGAATTACCGTATTCTCTTTCTGATGAATATAAAAGTTTATATGAAGATGTGCTAAAGTTTGCCCGCGGAATAAGCGTTCAAGGAATAACGGAAAACAAAGCGCGTATAAAGTATTTTGCAGCTCTTACTTTACTCCGTGGTATAATGAGCAGTCCACAAGCTGGATTTGAAATGCTGCAGAAAAGAAAATCTAAAGAAGAATTTGAAGAAAAGAATTACGATGATGAAGCTGATAATCCTATTGTAGAAAAGTGGAACGAACAAAGCGACATTGAACAACTTGACATTATTGATAGCGCAGGACTTTCAGACAGCGAATGGAGTTTATTAAATAAACTATCACAACGCGCAGCAAATCTAAAAGACATTTCTAAAGACAGAAAAATCAAAAGAACAATCGACCAGATAAAACTCTGGATAAGCAACAAACAAAGCCCAATTATTTTCTGCAGATTTATTGCAACAGCTAATTATGTTGCCAGCCAGTTAAAAGATAATCTTCCATCTGACATTGACATTAGAGCGATTACCAGTGAACTAAGTGATGAAGAAAGAAAGGAAAAAATTGATGAGATGGGTAAAAGCAACAAACGAGTATTAGTTGCAACGGACTGTTTAAGTGAAGGTATCAATTTACAAGATAAGTTTAATTCAATACTCCATTATGACCTGCCCTGGAATCCAAACCGTTTAGAACAACGCGAAGGTCGTGTTGATAGATTTGGACAAACTGGTTGGAAAGATAAAAATGGTGAAATAAAAAACACGATTGATGTTAAAGTTTTGTTTGGTGAAGACAATCCAATTGATGTTGTAGTATTAAAAATTATAATTCAAAAAATTCAGAACATTCAGAACACATCGGGAGTAAGTATTTCACTTGCTGAAGATAATCGCTCGGTTATGGATAAAGTATTGAAAGCAGTTTTACTTGATCCTGATAGGGCAAGGAGACAAATGTCCAAACAAATCAGAATGGATTTTGAAGAAGACAAAGTGTTAACTGACCTTGATTTTGAACTCACAAATGAAATTGAATCTGCCAGAGAAAAAGCAGAAAAAATAAGATCAATATTTGCACACGAGAGTATAATGCCTGAAGATGTTCAAAGAGATCTTCACGAAGTTGATGAAGCAATCGGTGATGTTGCTACACTTGAATCATTTGTCATCTCTGCTGGCGAATTGCTGGGCTGTAAGTTCGAAAAAATAAACAGCGGATACATTTTTATTAAGCAGAATATGGATACCTGGCTATCTGAATCTTTAGGCAAGGGAGACAAAATCCATATTACTTTTCTTTCCCCGACTCCGCAAGGCTTTAGATATATCGGTCGTAACCATCGTTTTGTTGAGCAACTGTGTCATCGCGTTATAGCAAACTCTTTAGACCCTGAAAAGAAAAATCAAAAAGCTGCAAGAGCAGCTGTATTCCAAACAAGCGCCGTAACAACACAAACAACTCTCATTCAATTCCGGGTAAGAAATGTTATACGTGAAGTAAGCAAACTTCAGGAAATTGTTTCGGAAGAAATGTTTTTGTGGGGCTATGAACAAACAGTTGATGAAATTAAAACAATACCTCTTGAAGATTGTGAAAAACTTTTGAAATTGACTGATCCATCCGATCTAAGCAAAGAAAGACAAGAAATTATTTTTGATAAAGAACTAAAACATTTTGAAGAACTTCATCAAGATTTTATTAAAGTTGTTGAACAGCGTTCTGATGAATTGGTAAATGCACATACAAGATTTGCAAAATACCTTGGTGCTAAAAGATTTGAATCCGTTTCTCCAGTTCTGCCGCCTGATATTTTAGGTGTGTATGTTTTAATTCCTAAACCTACCATAGATAAAAAAGCTGCAGTATGAATTTCCCATCAATTGAAATACAGGGTAGTATAATCTCAACTGAGATTCTTAGTAAAATCAGATCTGAACAATCAACCTACCAGCAAGGAAAAGATTTTAATAAAGACTTTACTAACTCAAAATTAAAAGATGAGATAAGTTTTGCCTGGCAGGAAGCAAAGGGACAATGGATAATTTTTCAGAGTAAACTTGCCAGACTAAAAACAGGACAAACAGGAACTACAGAAACTCGTAACTTCTGGATACAACCACTACTTACAAACCTTGGTTACAATCTTACATTCTCAAAAAGTTCTGAAGAAGCTAACGGAAAACAATTTCCAATTGGTTTCAAAGACAGCGGTCTTGGTGGATTTCCTGTTTACATTGGAAGTTTTCTTGATTCATTGGACAAACCTCCGCAAAGCAGATTGTTAAAATATTCTCCACACGCTATGCTGCAAGAATATTTAAATTACGAAGAGAAATATTTATACGGACTTGTTACTAACGGCAAACAAATTCGATTGCTCAGAGATGCTACACGTATAACAAGGTTAAGTTATGTAGAATTTAATCTTGAAAAGATGATGGAGGAAGATCTTTATTCCGATTTTGTGATCTTCTATCGACTGCTTCATTCTTCCAGGATGAAGAAACAGTTTGATGAAGCTGCTGAAAACATAATTGAGAAATATCACCAGGAAAGTCTAGAAGCCGGCAGCACAATAAGAAGCAAGCTTGGTTATGCAGTTAAGCAGGCGATCGCAACTTTAGGACTGGAATTTATAAATCATCCCAAAAATATATCTCTTCGTGAAGCTGTTAAAAATGGCAATATAAATTCAGATGAATTCTATCGGCACCAACTGAGAATTATTTATAGATTACTTTTCTTATTTGTTATTGAAGAACGCAACCTGGTTTTTGGTGAGAGTAAAACACCGGAATTAAAACGCTTCAATCAGATTTATTTTAATTACTACAGTTTATTTAGGTTAAGAAAACTTGCTAAAAGGCTTCCTCCACCCGAAGCAAACAGGCATTACGATCTCTGGCAAAGCTTGTTAAACACCTTTTCAATCTTTGAGAAAAAAGAGATTGGTGAAAAACTTGGCATAATGAGTTTGGAAGGTGACTTATTTAAATACGATGCTATTTGCAGTTCAAGCTATGATCTTCACCAATGTCATTTAAGTAATCTTGTGTTACTGCAGATAATTAAATCATTAACATATTTTGAAAATGAAAACAAAGTTTTAATTGCTGTAAACTATGGCGGACTTGATGTTGAAGAATTTGGTTCTGTGTATGAAGGACTGCTGGAATTAAAATTAGCCATCACCAAAATTGAAGGAAGCGAAACATACTCTTGTAATTTGGAAAGCAGTTCCGAAAGAAGCCAGAGTGGAAGCCACTATACACCGGAAGAATTAGTCCAACCTCTGATTAAGCACTCACTTGAGTACATCATTGAAGACAAGCTCAAGAACGTCATTGCGAGCGGAGCGAAGCAATCTCCTGATCAACTCAAGCAATCAAAAGAACAAGCTCTTCTTTCAATCAAAGTATGTGATGTTGCCTGCGGAAGCGGACATATTTTATTAAGTGCTGCAAGACGTATTTCTCTTGAGTATGCAAGAATTGATACTGGTGAAGAACAGCCAAATCCAACGGCAATAAGAAAAGCGATGAGAGCTGTTGTGAATAATTGCATTTACGGAGTTGATAAAAATCCTCTTGCAGTTGAACTCTGTAAAGTTGCTTTATGGCTTGAGGCTCACAATCCCGGAATGCCGCTTAACTTTTTAGATCATAAAATTAAATGCGGTGATTCTATTGTAGGACTTGCACGAATTGAAGAACTGCAAAACGGAATTGCCACCGAAGCATTTAAAACCCTACCAGATGATGATAAAGATATTGTCGCATCATTCAGAAAGCAGAACAATATTGATATTAGAAACCGATCTCAATACACACTTACGGATAATGAAGAAATAATAAAAAAGCTTAATAATATTTCTGTGAAGTTCAAAAGCTTCAATTCTTTACCTGATAACACTGTTGAAGCCGTTAAAAAGAAGGCAGAAGAGTTTGATGTTTTAAGAGGTGACGATTGGTGGAGTTTAAAGCAGGTAGCTGATTTACAGGTTGCCCAGTTCTTTATTCCAAAGACACTTGCTAATAAAGAATTTTTAGTCACAGACAAACCATATTTCAGAATATTTGCAGGTGAAAGAGCAAAACAAGAAAGACGTATAAGTACTGCAAGAGCAGTTGCTGCGGAGAAAAAATTCTTCCATTGGTTTTTAGAATTTCCTGAAATTATGCAGGATGGTGGATTTGATTGCATCCTTGGAAATCCACCATTTCTAGGTGGGAATAAAATAAGTGGAGCTTTCGGTGATAATTATTTGAATTGGTTAAGGGAATATTATGCTCCAGCTGGATCTTGTGAGTTAGTAACTTATTTCTTTAGGCGAATTTTTGATTTACTTAATAATAATCGTTTTCAAGCACTCATTGCTACAAACACAATAAGTCAAGGTGATTCAAGAGAAGGGGGATTAGACGTTATTGTTAATAAAGGTGGGGACATAAATTTTGCAATAAAATCAATGAGGTGGCCTGGAGTAGCTGCATTAGAAGTATCATTAACGGCTATATACAAGGGAAGGTGGAAAGGAAATAAATTTTTACGAGATCGAAAGGTTGAAAGAATTAGCTCATTTTTAGATGATTCGACAATCTTATTAACACCTCACAATCTATCTATTAATTCAAATCTAAGTTTTCAGGGCTCGATACTTCAAGGTTCAGGTTTCATTTTAAGCGAAAAACAAGCTATAGATCTATTAGAAAAGAATCCAAATAATGATGAAGTTATTTATAAATATTTAAGCGGGGATGATATTAACAATAGTGTGGACCAATCCCCATCTCGTTATGTAATTAATTTTTTTGATTGGGCAATTGACAAAGCAAAACAATATGAAGAATGTTTCCAAATTGTAGAATCATTAGTTAAACCTTCAAGAGATACAGTTAAAAGGAAAAGAAATAGGGAACGTTGGTGGATATATGCAGAGAATCGACCGGGTTTATACAATAGAATTAAAAGTCTAAATAAGGTTCTTGTTATCTCAGGAGTAACCAAAGAAGTAAACTTTACTTTTCTCTCCACCGATATAGTATTTTCACACGGGGCTAATGTTATAGCATTTGAGAAATATAAGGATTTCAGTTTGCTGCAGAATAGTTTTCATAATCATTGGGCTTGGTTTTTTGCTTCGACTATGGGCATTAGTCTTCGATATACAATTTCCGATGTATTTGTGAATTATCCATTTCCCAAAAACCTAACAGAAGAAATCGAAGTGGAGCTTGAAAAAATTGGAAAAGAATACCACGAGTTCCGCCGACAACTTATGCTGGATATGCAGCTTGGCTTAACAAAAACATACAATCTTTTTCACGACAAAGACTGTAACTCAATTGATATTGAGAAAGCAAAAAATATAAGAGAGTTTAAGAGTGCTAAACTGCAAATACCAATAGAAGAAGCAGTAGAAAGAATAGAAAAACTTAGAACACTCCACAAACAAATGGATGAGGCAGTCCTTAAAGCCTACGGTTGGACAGACATAAACCTTGCCCACAACTTTTACGAAGTAGATTACTTACCCGAAAACGACAGAGTGCGTTACACAATTTTCCCGGAAGCACGTAAAGAAATATTAAAAAGATTATTAGAACTCAACCACAAAATCCACGCAGAAGAAGTTGCAAAAGGGTTGTGGGAGAAGAAGACAAAGAAGAAAGAAAAAACTTCTGTAGTTAAAGAAAAGCAAACTAATTACGGACAGGAGGAGATGTTTGGAGAGCAATAAAAATAAAGTATTAACAATTATTAGAACATATCCAGTTGTCTCAGGATTTCTCATTCCAATCCTGATTATTTTCATTTTGAATTTGGGATTAATTTTTAAATGGTCATTATGGTTAAATTTTGAACCAATTACTTCGATTGTTAATTATTTATCTATTAGAATATCTTATGATATACCAGCTGAATATTTTATTGGAATTATAACAATATTTATTTTATTCTTTTCTTTTGCTCAATTCAGCTACTCTCGTCAGGCTCTACCTGCCAACTTAGTAAGAAAACACATTCTAGTACATCACAATACTTTCTTGTTTATCGGGCTACAATTTTCATTTTCAACAATTATAGGTTTTTTCACATTCGTAAACACACATTCAATTCGCAACTTCAACTTTATAATCGTTTTAACTGTTTTACTTAGTTCTGTTTTAATATCAATAATCTATTTCTATTGGCTTGTCAGAAATGTAACAGCAGTTGGTATGTTTCAGTTAATAAGGAATAATTTAAATTTTGATGAAATTAGAAAAATAGAAATTGAAACCGAGAAAAGTTTTCAAAGCTTTCTTGAAGCAGTTCAGTCAGAAAAGTTTAAACTGAAATTTACACTCTTTGATTATCTCGGATTTATACTTGATGAGCATACACCAATTCAGACAGATAAAATTGGGATTATAAAATCAATCGATTTAAAAAAAATTGATGAGATTTTAGATGAATATAGTAAAGGAATTAAAGAAATTATTTTAGATATTAAGATCGGACAAAGAATACCACTTCATGATACCTATCCCGGTATCATTCCCAAAACAAATTTGTTTCGAATCTTCACTATACCAACATACCAGAAAGATATAATTGAAATAAAAGAAAAATTAAGAGCACGATTGATTGAAGATAAATCATTTTATACTTCATTAGTTGATTGCTTTGATATTGATGTTCAATCAGTTCAGTTTGAGAGGAATAAAGAGCATCTAAACGACTTGGTTCATTTTTATACTTATGCAATTGAAACTGAAACGGCTGAAACTGATGACCTAATGGGTCATTTTTCATCATTCATTTTTAATCAGGTAGGGTCATTGCAACCTGATTCCACAATTAAATTAGGAGAGAAGCTATTTTTAGAAATTATAGATCGATTTAATTCTAACCTGAAAATGCAAGGTTTAAGTATTGTGAGAATTGAAACGGCATTGAATTTTATTTATAGTATGGGTCATGCTGCTGTTAAAGGGAAGAGTTTTCTAATAATATCAAAACTACTATCACTATTAATGTATCTATTCGGAAAATATGTTGATAGTGATTTAGTATCCTCAAAACGCATTCATCCAATTATTCTTTATATACAAGAAATTTCTTTTTCAGAAATAGTCTATACAAGACAGAAAATTGATAAAAGTGAACTATTGAAATATTATAAGTCATTTTATTTGCCTCTTGTAAGCATTGCAATTGAAAAAGCAGCTATGGCTTTTTACTTATTAATAAAGTCAGAAGTTAATAAAGAGAATAGTGATAAAAAGATATTGTATGACAATGCACAACATCTAATAGATTTTCTTTCACCCATAAATCATTGGGATCCAGTAGAAGAGCTAGCGATGGAAGGTTCTTCACATTTTCAAAAAGAACACCATAGGATTGTCAAATCACACGGAGAGAATATTCTTCATTTGGCAGTATTGATTTTTAAATATGCTAGGGAAGGGAAACTGCCAATCAATTCTATTCTCAATATTGCATTTCCATTAGTAGATAATTGTTATACAATAAAAAAATTTGCCATTCGATCTGAAGAGTTTGTTGATGAGTTCTTTTTTAGTTATGAATTTAGAGAATTAACATCCTCTTTTCTTCAGGAAGAGTTCGAAGGCAATAAAATTCACGAAGCTGGAACATATTCTCCAGCGATTTATAGTTTCAGGGATTTTTGGTTGACCTACTCACTCTATTTAGGTATAAATGCAGATTACAGAAAACCGTATAAAGTGAGCTTTATACCATCAGCTGACTTAGGCAAAACGACATTCTCGAAATCAAAGATTTTTAGTATGATAAATCGACTACAAACGATTTCTGTAAAAGATTTAATGAAATGGCTAAACAAAGATGAGGAGTTTGTGAGAGAAATTATGATGAAATACGGTTCTCATCTAAAAAAACTTTTTGAAGAAAATAAGGAAGATTTTCACGAAGATTTTTTCTAGAAGGTAAAACAAAATGAAAATTATTTTAATTGATTTTACACAGAACTCTAAAAAGACACTAAAGGATGTAATTGAAAAAATGAACGATGCTCAATCAGAATTTAGGTTTGAGTATCGGGGAAGTCAAAGTGAAGATGGAAAGCAGATTAAAGAAGTAATTGAATGGGATCTGGGATTCAAATTGTTAGAGAAGTATAAATCTGACATAAGTAATAATAATGTAATTGGAATATTTAGTTTGCCACTCGAAAACAACTGGTTTAGTATGACAAGATATGAAGAAAAAGCAAGATTAATTACAACTTGTGATTGGGAATTTATTTCGCATCTTAATCTCGAATCATTTCTCACAATGGAAATTACTGAGAACTTATTAGAGTAGTTAGTTCATCATACAGACTATAGTTTTGCTCATGATCCTCCGATTGGTTGTGTTCACGATACGTGTAGTTGCTACTACTAAAGTTTTCCCGGATGCGCTTGGTGTTGGTTCCTGCAAGTCAATTGAGACGATGAGCTTACCATTTTCAATTTTGACTTCCACTATCTTTGTCTACTATTATTAAGATTAGAAAATTTATCGGACTTGTTGCTATCCAGAACTTCATCAAAAGTCAAAGAATTGATTTTGTATTACAATCAAAAGTAACAATTCTATTATTTTTTAATGTAAGCGTTCAGACCAATGACTACAGGCTTACCATCAATCATACACTCAGTTTTCACGTTACCGTGTGTTGTTGCCACCACTAAAGTTTTTCCAGATGCGCTGGGTGTGGGTTCTTGCAAATCAATGGAGATGATGAGCTTACCA
>Ga0172368_10004858_pt1 | contig 15322 bp, 22 predicted proteins | sample Lak11m_FD_114540 | JGI IMG/M metagenome (GOLD analysis project Ga0172368, IMG submission 114540) | Freshwater microbial communities from Kabuno Bay, South-Kivu, Congo - kab_022012_11m | ecosystem: Environmental > Aquatic > Freshwater > Lake | place: Democratic Republic of the Congo: South-Kivu...
CGAAAAGCTATAAATGGAGCAAGTCTGTCTTTTTATTTTAAGCCTGCTGCTCATAATTATTACAATATTTATTCTTGGGTGTGAAAGGACATCCATTGAGTATTTTGAATTAATTGTAGACTCCACAGCAGGCTTTTATTTTATGCCTGTCACTAATTATAAACAAATCGGTGTTGAAAGGACACCAGTCTGTTCTATATATGCAAACGGTGGCAGGCTTTTATTTTATTAATTAAAAAGGAAATTTAATGGAAAAGAAATTTACTTTCACAGGAGTTGTCTTAGGCAATCATTGGGGAGGTGGTAAAGGCAGTTATCCCTCAACAGAATTTATTGCATCTTCTGAAGAAGAAGGAATAGAAAAAGCTGAAAAAATGCTTGAAGAAGGTAGTTTAGATAGTGGTATGGGATATGAAAGTTTAATAGGAGCATTATTGGATATAAAAGAAACAACTACTATAGAAATAGACGGAAAAGAATTCTATAATGACCAGTATAACAGTATGTTTATAGGGAATTTAACTGAAGAAGAAATGGATTTTTTAGAATCAAATCCATACTATTAATTTTATCCGTCCAGACAATAACTATAATCTCAGGCATTAAAAGGATATCTGCTTGTTAGTATATTTGTGATGTGAACTGGACGGATTTATTTTAAGATAGTCAGGTGGCGAAATGGTAGACGCACAATAGTGGAAGGTTCGATTCCTAACTCTGGTGTCACTATTGTACATTGCAGGTTCGATGCCTGCCCTGACTATCATATTTATTAATTAACATAAAGGAAACTTAAAATGAAAATGAAAACGTATAAAATAATACAAGTGATTATAACCATAATGGCAAGTATTAACGCATTAGGAAGTATTCTCAGAGAAAATAATCTTGCTTTTGTAGGATGGACTATTACGATATGTTATTCAGTAATCGCATATCACTTCTTTAAGGAAATGGAACAATATAAAGAGGAAGAGAACGATGGAAAAGAATTATAAACTTGCAAAAGACCTGCCATTCGCAAAAGCAGGAACGATATTCAAGAATGTAGACTATTCCGATATTGTTATTTCTCACTCAAAGGCATTGTACGAATTTCGGATGACCGCCATTCCCAGTCTAATCTCATACGGTTGGATTGAGGAAGTGAAAGAACCTGCTGAAATAACGATGCAGTTATATGAAGAATGTGACTCAGGCAAACAGATATGGGGGCATATAAACCCATATTCTTCGGACAAATATAAAACTATTCGCACCGCTAAATTTCGCGAGGTGATAGAATGACTAAGATAATGAACGCCCATGAATGGCTAACGGAAATTCATGGGTTCGAGAATCTTGTTAAGGAAGATGCAAATTTGGTTGAAGAATATCACAAATATCGCAAGTCGGTTGAGGTATGTGAGAATTGCAACTTTTGGGTTGAGTATAATAAGGATAAACTCGGAGACTGTACTAAAATCGAGGAAGAGTGCATTAAGTTTAGCTATGGTTGTAATAGCTGGAAGGAGAAACAGCAATGAGTAAATCAAAAAACAAAGAACCTGAATTAGTGAAATTCGTGGCTGGAATGGGTGAAGTTCTTATTTCTTTGTCGAAGGATATAAAGAGGGAAGGATTCACGAAAATGAAACAAAAATATGTTCTTAAAAGATCAGAAACATTAAAAGATGCCAACGATACCAATCAGTTCTATATAGGTATCAGAGGAATAAAATACCATATTAATAATGCAAGAGAATTCGATACTCCTGAAGAAGCTATAGAATATGCTAATACTAGGTTTCAGGGTGATGAAGCTAAAAGATGGCGACCTATGGCTAAATATGTAGTCACTGAAGGAGAATACCAGAATTATATAAAACCTATAACGAGAGAATTTAAACCTAGACATAAAGCTTCCGAAGAAGATATTATTGTAAGAACTACGATTCAGAAAGCATTCATTAATAAAAATTTCATATATCCTGATAGAGGAGGATCGGACTGGAAACCTATATGGAAAGTATATAAATATAAAAGAAGATTAGAAATATAAACTTAATAAGGACTGAACTTAAAAATGACAACTCAGAAAGCATTCGATTATATTATACAGGAATATTTTGAAGCAAAGAAAAAACATCCTACATTTCCTCATCGTTTTGGAAGACAATTAAGTATTCTTATAGAAGAAGTAGGAGAAGTAGCAAAAGAAATTAATGAATGGAGTAATCAGCCTTGGGATAGTGATGATAAAGAACTTGAACAAAAACTTATTACTGAACTTGCTCAAACGGGAGCTGTAATTGTCCGTATGCTAGAAGATATGAATAAATGCTGCTAAATGATACATTCTGAAATCCATGAGAATATGAGAATTAATCATAATGAGTATAATAGAGAATATAATATCCTAATAGAGCAAATTTATCTGAAGAAAATTATAGAGTCTACATATTTATTTCCGATTATTTCTGATAGTCGTTCGACATGGAAAACAACAAAAGGTATAATAGAATATATTCCTTCAAAAAGAACTTGGAAAGAAAGGATAAAAAGATGGTTAAGTATATGGGTTTAAGAGCGGTGAAAGGATTTAATCCTGATTTTATTAATATATATGATAATGATATATTATTAGAACATTATATTCATAGAGAAAGAGCTACTTGGTTAGATTCAAATCGTAAATATTCTTATATACTTATAGATAAGTGCAATAATTATAAAGAAATCGGAGAACCTTGTAAAACAATCAAAGGAGCATTGAAGAATTTCTTAAGTCATAAGCAGAGAGAGTGACTATAAACGCAGTTTAGATTTGACAACTGCAATCCTCTGTAAGTACATCGTATGTTAATGTGTGAATGATCCCCCTGGAAACAGGGGGATTTTTTTTTATCAAAGTAAAATATTATGTTTGATACAATTAATTACAGAAAGTAAGTGCAACATGTTAGTATATCTTGATATTCCTGATTTAATTAAACAGCGTTATTGGACTTGGGACTCTGAAAGACAACCTTTTCTTATGCGAGGAAAAAGAGCTGAAGAATATTATTATAATGATGTAGAAGGTACAGGAACCAACTACACGCAAGCTCAGATCCAGAAAATAGATAAAGGAACTGGGATCCCCGTCACAATTAATTATATCCATCCTATAGTAAATCAGAAACTTGCCATATTAGTCCAAAATAAACCTTCCCATAGAATCATAGCATTAGATGAACGAGGAAAGAATTATGTGCATATACTGAATAAAATGAATTATGCAGTAATGTATAATAGTCATGCAGTTTCAAGACAGGAAGAAACTGTGAAAATGTCTATGATATACGGAATGGGAATAAGTGGTATAGCGAAGAAAGAATATAATGAAGTAGGAAGTTTTGGAATAGAGTATAAGTATTTGCATCCTGCTACTGTATTACTTGATGCTAATAGTATGCAAAGAGATAATGATGATATGGAAGGATTCTTTATCGAAAGGGAATATACTCATACAGATGCTATGAGACTATTTGGAGTGCTATTGGAAAGACTTTCAGAAAAAGAAGGTAGGGATATTACTCTGGAAACTTTCAAGACTTCAGGATTCCTTAAAGATATATCCATAGAAGGAAAGGTAAAGGAAGATTACACCTATTGGAAGATCCAAGTAAGAGAATACTATGATAGAGTATTCACTACTATGTATTATGTAAGAGATGATAACGGAGATATAATCCGTATGTTCGCTGAGAATTTGGAAGAAGAAGAACAATTTCTATTGCAGGGAGCAGTAGACGAAGAGCAAAATATATTCTGGCGAAGAACTCTTATACTTGGAGATAAGATAGTTCTTCAGGAAGTGGAACCTATTACTAAATGCCCTATTAAAGCTACATACTTTGAATGGGGAGGAAGACCTTATAACTCTAAAGGAGTAATACACTTTATAGCAGGAATGCAGGATGCTTACGATAAGACAATTCAAATGTTTATTAAAAATGGTATGCTGACTAATAACGCAGGATGGACTTCACCTGTAGGAGCTATACCAGAAAACCTTAAAGTACAATGGGAAACTCAGGGTAATGTATCAGGTGCAGTAAAAGAGTATGTATTATTACCTGCTCCTGACGGTAAAGTATATAAACCAGAAAGAGATCAGATCCAACCATTAAGTAATTTTTATCCTATGATTATGGAAATGATGCGAAGTGGTATGGAATATAGTACAGGTATTAATCCAATAGTCCAGGGTAATCCTAATGAAGGTAAAATAGATGTATTTTCGAGTTTACAGCAGTACCAGAATGCTGCTATGCAGAGAATATCTCTTGCCTTACAGCATATCAACGAAGCTAATGAACATATAGGAAATGTAGTAACAGAATATTTACTTGCTAATATTCGAATAAATATGAACTATGCTTTTTTTGACGAGCAGGATAAACTGCAGGAAATTAAAATAGCACAGGAAGTAATGGAAGACTTTAAACTTGCTAAGTATAAAGTATTATCTATAAGTGCAGAAGCTATGCCGTCACAGAGAAATGCAATGGCGGTAGAATTAATGAAAATAGCACAAACCACACAAAATCCGCAGGAAAGAGATATATTCATTAAAGAAGCTTTTGCTAAGTCAGGAATGAGAGGATTTGATGAACTTGCTGAAGAACTCGATACAGTAAAGCAATTAAATCAGCGGTTAGAGCAGTTACAATCTCAGCTTGACAGAGATCAGGAACTAATGAAACAATATGAAAACAGAGCATTGATAGCAGAATATAATGAGAAACTTGCTAAACTTCTTGCTCAGGTTAATACCGAAGTGATAACTAAAGGAGCTACTACAGAGAAAGATATCGAGATAGAAAAGCTCAAACAACAGTTAAAAGAAGAAAGGAAACCAGAGAAAGAAAATAAATGAAGCACAGATTTTCAATAGATGATATACAGTTTCCACAATATAATGTAAGTGGAGGGTATATTCAGCCCGAGTATATGGAATGGGAAAGAAATGAAATATTGAATAATACTATATTCCTTACAGATTATGCTCTTCCCAAAGTATTTGAATACAAACATAAAGGAGTGAATGTAAATGCTTTTATAATAGAATCTCCCTGGAATACTAAATTCCCCCATCTATTCGCTGAATTGAATTATAATTTATTTGATAGAATCTATACTCACAATAAAACTCTTCTTAAATTACCTAATACAAAATATATTCCATTAGGAGGATGCTGGATATCCCCCGAATATCGTAAAATCTTCAGCAAAACTAAATTAGTTTCTTATGTAGTTTCGAAAAAAGTACATGAAGCAGGACATAAAGTTAGACATTATATAAAAGACTTTTTAGGAAATGCAGTAGATGGATATGGAGAAGCTTATAATAATTATGTAGGTTATAAGCATATAACTTTACAACCTTATATGTACCAAGTAGTAGTAGAAAATGCGAAAGAAGATTACTTTTTTACAGAAAAATTACTTGATTGTTTCCAGACAGGGACTATACCGATATATTGGGGATGTCCTTCAATAGGAAAGTTCTTTAATAAACGAGGTATATTATCTTTTAATACCATAGAAGGATTAAAGATGATAATGAATAAAATAGGAAAAAAGGATTATAACCGAAGACTGGAAGCTATTAAAGATAATTTTGAAAAATCTAAATTATATTTAACAGCAGAAGATTATATGATAACTCAATATTATGGAGAAAAGATTGGATAAAAATGATAAAATATTCGTAGCAGGATCCAGTGGATTAGTCGGATCAGCCATAGTAAGATATCTTATTTCAAATGGGTATGATAAAATTTACACAAATAAAATAAATTTGATGGATGATTTACAAACTGAAAGTTTATTTGACAGATATGGATTTGATTATGTATTTTTAGCAGCAGCTAAAGTAGGAGGAATAAAAGCGAATGCTGCTAACCCTGTTTCTTTTTTTGAAAATAATATTCTAATTCAGAACAATGTAATTAAGTCTTCTTTTAACAACAAAGTAAAGAAACTTATATTTTTTGGTTCTTCATGTATATATCCTAAAAATTGTCCTCAGCCTATTAAAGAAGGATACCTTATGACAGGTAAACTTGAACCTACTAATGAAGCTTACGCCTTAGCCAAAATATCAGGAATTAAACTTTTAGATTACTATTATCAGGAATATGGATTTGAATCTTTAAAAGTAATGCCTTGTAATCTGTATGGTATAAATGATAAATTTGATGAAAATGGTCATGTGATGGCTGGACTTATAAAGAAATTTTGTGATTCAGATCAAGTCACTATATGGGGAGATGGAACAGCAAGAAGAGAATTTCTTTGGGTAGATGACTTCGTCAATATATTAATGAAATTAATGGAAGTGTATAATTCACAAGATATAATTAATGTAGGCAGTGGATATGATTTAAGTATTAAAGAATTAGTAGAACTTATAATAGAAAATATGGAATGGAAAGGAGTCGTAAGATTCGATCCGAATAAACCTAAAGGAGTACATCAGAAATTACTAGATATAACTAAGTTAAAAAATATAATATCTCATACCAATATTTTATCAGTAGATGAAGGAATAGAGAATATGATTAAAATTTATAAGGAACAGAATATATGATTCCTCTTATGAAAGTGGCTTTTTCTTACGAGCAGGAGAGTCGGAAAGTATTATCTGATTTTATTCTTTCTAACAAACAATTAAGTATGGGGGAGCAATGTCGTATATTTGAAAAACAATTTGCTAAATGGCAGGGAAGAAAATATGCTGTATTAGTTAATAGCGGAAGTAGCGCAAATCTGGTTTTATTGCAAACATTGAAAAATATGGGAATGTTAAATGATAAAGATGCTATAGGAATATCAGGATTGACCTGGGCTACTAACGTTATGCCTGTAATCCAGTTAGGATTTGAACCTGTCCCAATAGATTGTGATTTATTAACATTGAATGTTTCAAGTATAACTCTTAAAGAAACACTTGATAAAAAGAAAATAAAAGTATTATTCCTTACGAATGCTTTAGGTTTTTGTTCCGATATAGATAATATAAGAGATATATGCGAAGAAAAAGGAATTATATTATTAGAGGATAATTGTGAATCTCTTGGTACAGAATATAAAGGAATAAAATTAGGTAACTTAGGTTTAGCTTCTACTTTTTCTTTTTTTGTAGCTCACCATATGAGTACAATAGAAGGCGGTATGATCTGTACTGACGATCAGGAGTTATATAATAATTTACTTATGGTAAGAGCTAATGGATGGAACCGTAATGTGGAAACAGATTATAAAATCAAATTAAAGAAAGAAGTAAAATGGGAAGATGAATTTTATTTATTATATATTTTTTATGACTTAGCTTTTAATGTTCGTCCTACTGAAATAACAGGTATATTAGGACAGAAACAATTAACCTATTTAGACGAGACTATACAAAAAAGAGGACAGAATTATACCGCTTTGAATGAAATAGTATCTGATAATCGGGAATTAGTAACCATCGGACATAGAAATATAACAGTGAACTCTAATTTTGCCTTTCCTATTGTATGCCAGGTTCCTCATAATAGAGATAAATATATTAAAAGATTCACTACAGCAGGAATAGAAATTCGCCCTATAATAGGAGGAAATATTACTATGCAACCGTTCTATAAAAAATATTTTACTCCAATGTACCTGAAGAACGCTTCTCATATTCACATATCAGGATTTTATTGTGGTAATTATCCCGAACTTACTAAAAGTGATTTAGATACAATTTCATTTTGTTTGAGAGAGAGATGATAGTAATTAATTTACAAGGTGGTCTTGGAAACCAAATGTTCCAATATGCTATCGGATATAGTTTATCCAGAAGATTACAAGATGAATTAGATATGAGTATTGACTGGTATAGTCAGTTTAATTTTCCGCATTTACAATTAGAAATTAATAAATTCCCATTAGTATTTCCCGAATATCCTGACCAAGGAATAGATACTATAATGATAAACGGATACTTCCAAAAACCTATAATATTCAATGATTATAAAGAAGAATTAAAAGAAATCTTTCAAGCTGATCATACTACTCTCATAGGAGATACTATAGCTATGCACGTAAGAAGAGGGGATTATATAGATTTAGGAAGAACTTTAGAATTAGAATATTATAAAAAAGCTATAGAGAGTTATTCTTCTGGTAATATTATTATATTTACTGATGATGTAGAATATTGCGAAACTAACTTTGATTATCCTATTCATGAAACAAAAAATCCGATATATGATATGCTTACAATGAGTACAGCTTCTAAATTTATAATAGCGAATAGCACTTTTAGCTGGTGGGCTGCATATCTTTCAGGCAGTAAAGAAGTAATATATCCTTCAAGTATATTAACAACGAATAATCTTAATATTTGTACAGGATTAGGATGGCAGGAAATATAGAAGAAATAGAAAAATGGATTTCTATAGATGGAGATAACACTTTAAGGATAAATTATGATCTGATTCAATTTCATCCTTGGACTGAAAATTATGAAACTCGATATCAGAATATAGCAATGAAATTATCAAATAGTCATAAGCTAACTTATCAGTATCCTTATGTATGGGAAAATTGGAAATCAAATGAATGATGTGACGATCCTCATACCGATTTATAATAATTCCAAGGAAGAGATACTGGAAACCCTGGATAGTGCTTTTTCGCAAGGAAGTGGCTCTGTAATGGCTTATGACGATGGATCCCATGATTATGTATGGGAAACGTTAGAAAGTGTCTCTAAGGGGCTTCTAAGACGGTTTAAAGGCAAAATAAACAAGGGTATGGGATTCGGAATGAACTATATGCTAAAACGAGTAGAAACTCCTTATTATATTAAACTGGACTGCGGAGACACTTATACAAGTATATCCTCAGTAAGTATATTAAGAAATCATATAGGGAGTGGAGATGTATGTTATGGTAATCTTGTGCTTACAGACACAATGTGGAGATATCCAGATTACAGTAAATCTTCTCCGAGAGAAATGACAGAAAGTATAATAAAAAGAGGAGGAAGTGGAATACTTCCTTATGATCATAGTCTTCATAGAACTGAATTCACTATAGCTAATAGATTATTTTATAAAGAAGATATTAAGGTAGGACTTGATACTTATAGGTTTATTCAAGCTATTAATGCAGGATTAAAGATACGGTATGTGAATACAGACTTTTATTACTATAATAGGAACTCTAATTCTATATCCTTGAATTATGAACTTCGTCAGAGGGATCTTCCAAGAATTGTAGAATTAGGAAAATATTACTTGACTTTGAATAACTAAATACATAAATTATAGGAGCATCGAAATGGAAAATATTACAAGCCCGCAGGAAACACCACAGGCTACTTCAGGAACACCGCAGGACATCCTGAACATTTTTGAAGAAGAGCAGGTGATACCCCAACAGCCAGGTAGTATTTCTGAGCCAGCTAATCAGGAAATAGATCCAAGATTTTTGAATCTTTCTCCTGAAGAAGCGCAGAAAAGAACTGAACAGAGTCGTTACGACAAATTGCAAGCTGAGTATAATAAGGCTTTGCAGTTACAGGAAGAACACTCTAAGTATGTTGCTTTTATGAATGAGTTGATGGAAGATGATGAACTGCTTGACGCTTTTCTTTATGAGAGAAAACCAGAGTTAGTGAAATCAAGAGACATTGACACAATAATTGCCGAAAAGTTAAAAGCTGAATTTGGTGATTATACTCCAGATCCGAATGAAGTTCGTACTCCTGGAGTATCAAAGGCTTGGAGATATGAAAAACGTGCAGAGCAGATTTACACTGAACTTCTAAATAAAAATTCTGATAAGAACCTCACGGTGAAAGAACTTCGCCAGAGGAGAGAACAGAAGAAACAGGAAGAGCAGGTAAGTTTCCAGAGAGAACTCGAACAGATAAAGAGAGAAAATAATTGGTCGGATGTGGAAATCCGAAACTTTTATGACTTCACTCAAAAACTGGATATGAGATCTTTCGTAAAAATATATAAATATGCTTTGCGCAACAGTCAGAGAATTAATCCAAATATAGTCAATCACCCAGGACAGACAATTAACACTTCGGCAAGAGAGAGATTTTTAAGTACACTTTAATCTTAAACTTTTAACGGAGTTACAAAATGTCAGACTTATATACTGGATTACCTGCCAATTATGGTGGGTTTGATCCTTCACAAATAGTTGGTGGTTCTGGTTCTGCTGGATACTACCAAAAATCAATGGGATTACCTTATTATCAGGGAAGAGGTATTCTTGCTACTATCCCTGAATATGAACGCAATCCTCTTTTAATGGAAAAAGATATGATAACCCGAATCCGAGAGGGAAGGCTCGCAATGATGAAGTCTCTTTATTCTTACGCAGAGGCTAACGGAGCTTTGACTGTGAATGATGTAAGATTCAGGCTTCCAATAGATATTGAGCCTAATCAAAGATTTTATGTTAAACCAGGAACTTCTATAGCAGCGGGAGCTACCACAGTAATCACTGTAGATTCTAATAATACTCCTGTAAAAACCGCACATCCTGACGGTAATATTAAACAAAAAGGTGATATAGCAAGACTTGAAGTAGGTCAGTTTATTATGCTGATGTTCTTCTGGACTGATCCTCGCAGGACTCTTCGTCCGAGAGTATCTTCAGTACCTATTTCCTCGCATCCTGTACCTGAAATCTGTAAAATTACCGCTATTGATTATGATAGAAGTAAGATTACCGTAGAACGTAACTGGGCAGGTGCACAGAGAACCACTACCCCTACTGCTCCTATTGCATTAAGTATTGTAGCTAATTCAGCAACCGCTGTAGCAGGAACTTCCCTTAATGCCAAGCATGCTTACTTTGTAGCAATGGCTAAATCAATGAAAGAAGACGAAATAGACGCTAAAATCAGCAACTATTCGGGAACTTGGACTTCAGGTAATCTTCAGAGGCATCTGAAAGCCTGGGGACAACAGTATTTAGCTGAAGTCATTGCAAAGAATATGGGACTTCCTTCAAAAGGAGCACAAACCAAAAGAATAGCTATTGAAGATTACTACCGTCATTGGGAGTGGACTTCTATATTCGGTGAAAAAAATGAGGAATGGGATCCAGCTACAGGATTCTGGTCAGGAACTACTGATGGTATCTTAACCAATATACCTAAAGAGCATTATGTTGCTATCAGAGGTATAGATTGGGGTCAAATCGGTGGTTCTTCCAGCGGATTATATACTGGATTCGGTTCATTCAATCCTTTGATTTTTAATAAGATGCTTGAAAATTATGGATATATTGGTTCCGAAGAGAAGATACTTCTTTGCGGTTCTGGTTTCCATACTGCTTTCTCTACTATGATCAATAATATGACACAGAATGTGCCTGATATTAAATCCGAATGGAAAGTAGAAGGCAAGCGTTTTACGACTTCTAATGGATTAAAAATTGATGTTATTCCTTCTGATTTATTCAGTCTTAATGGATTCAAACAGACTGCAATCTTAATGGATAAGAAATATTTCAGGCTGGTTAAACTCAATAACTATTCTACGGATATGTTTGATCTTCAGAATGAAAATCCTTTGATAAAAAATGGATTTATTCATGGTATGCAAGGATTTATAGATTTGAATCCTGATGCTCACTGGGTATTCACAGTAATAGAGAAATCAGCTTATGCCGATGGTAACAGTTACGCAAGTGGAGCTACCTGGGGTTCATCTGGTCTTTCTAACCTTGGTACTTATTTATCATAATTAATCGGGGAGAGAAATCTCCCCTTTATTAAACTCATAGAAAAAGGAAATTTAATTATGGCACTCGAAAAAAGATTCAGAACTTATTCTGAAAAGACTACATCCATAGAACAGCCTATTGAGGTCGTACAGTATGGAAGATTTGTTTGTAGAATTTCATCTTCAGGAGTAGGCACTTTAGCAGTTATATTACCGACTACTGTCCTTAATGTAAAATCAATAAAACTTACTCCTTTATCAGCTTCGGCAGCAAGATTTAAAGAGCATTATTGTGATATGGTATTATATACCGCTTCGAATCCATTAGTAAGTGCAGCTTTATCTAAAAACAGAAATGCGTCAGGAGGAAATACTGTTCTGAACGACTTAAATATTCGTGCTGGTAATGTTGGTGCAAGTGATACGGATGAAACTATTTTTTGTTTCGATAAACAGACTACTCATACTAAGTATTTATATGAAAGTCAAAAAAGTGGTAAAATCACTGTTTTGGGTCATTATCATCCTAGTGGAATAAGTAAAGCAGAAGTGGCTTCTGTAGCAGCCTTCTGGAAAAAGAATACTACTATTGCTTCTAATGGTAAGAATTATCTAAAGGTAATAGGAAGGACTACTGCTCCTGGTGGAGTAAGTGCTTGGACGCTCCACGGATGTGTATTCGCTTATGAAGTTCGTGGTTATGAATAACAAGTGAGGGGGATGATTTCCCCCTTATTATTTTTCTTGTTAGATTACCATAAACAAAATAAGGAATTTTTATGCTTAACACGGTAGTGGCTTCAATAGCTACGATGAAGGAAAGAGAAGAATCTCTTAAACTAACAGTACAGTCATTGGATCATCAGGTAGATAAAATAAATATATATCTACATGGATATAATGAAATCCCTCAATGGATTAAGGAAAACAAGAAAATAGAAGTCGGACAAGGAGCTGATAATGCCGACAACGATAAATTCTTTTGGGTTCCGAGAACTACAGGATTTCATCTGATATGTGATGATGATATAATATATCCTGATGATTATGTTGAAAAAGTAAAAAGAGATCTTGCTGAGTATGAATACAAAGCAGTGATATCTTATCTTGGTGTTATTCCTCATCGTCTTCCTATTGCAAGTTATTATCTGGATCGTGATAAAGTTGGTATATTTGAAGAGCTTGAAAACGATACAGAAGTGAAGATACTTGGTACTGGATGTCTTGCTTACTATACTGAATCTCCTCTTCAATTTTACTATACTGAAAAACCTTTATTTATGTCGGATATTCTATTTTCTACATTCTTGGCAGAAGTAGGAATACAAAGGATATGCTGCGCTCATAAAGCTGACTGGTTCAAATATACTCCTCCGAAAGAAGGTACTACTATATTTGAGAAAGAAGTTACTACGGATTATATTCAAACTAAATGGATCAATGACAGACCTGAATTATTTCAGACTGAAAAGATTCCTTATGAATTTCCTAAAGTAACTGTAGCTGTAGTAGTCAGCAGATTAAGAACTCAAAGAGATGAAGTGAAGCAATGCCTCGATTCATTAAGAAAATTATCCTATCCGAATTATGAGATAGTGATGATAGACAATAATGATCGGTTACTCACTATCGGAAAATGTTATAATGATGCTGCCAGGATTGCTAAAGGAGAGTATATTCTGTATGTAGGAGATGATGATTATATCACTTCTGATTATTTATATAGCCTTGTTACTATGTTACAAAGTATGCCTCATGTAATACATTCAACCACATATCTTTCTATGTTTGATAAGGAAGGGAATGTAGTCCCAAAGGAATTAGTTCCTACGGGTATGTTCAAAGTAGATTACATAAAAAATAATCCTTTTGCAGAATATCTTACTCGGTATGTAGATTCCGATATGTTTGAAAGAATGAGAGAGCAGGATCATGGATCATTAGTAGCCAGACATCAATATGGATACTGGTACAGATCCCATGAAGAACAGGTAAGTGGGGCTAAGATACTCGGTAATGCTCATGAAAATGGTACAAGAGCAGAAATAAGTCCTATATTAGCTAAAATAAGAAATAGTTTCAAGGAGACTATAGATGAAAGTTTCTGAATTAGTAGAACAGTTAAAATATAAGTTATCTGATCCTTCGTTTGACAAGTTTCCGAGAGAATTACAGATAGCATATATTGAAAGAGGATATAATAAACTATTAAGATTACTCAATGCCACAATGCGGACTCAGCAGCCTGAATTCACTAAGAGTTTATCTGAGCATACAGGACAATCCAGTACAGATGGTATAATATCCATTCAGGATATACTGGAAGTAGAGTCAGTATATGTGACTAAGACAACAGGAGTATCTACGTCATGAGTTGGACTAAAGCATCAAAGATAACAGTAGAAGAATATCTTACTTCAAAGTATAACAAGAATTCTTCTATTACTCCTTCAGGAACAAATATATTCTATACTATCATAGGATCGAATATTAAATTGCTTCCTGAAAGTACATATTCATATCACATAATAGCTAAGACTTCTCCTGGAACTATTTATAATGATTCAGATATTAATCTTCCTAATCAGTTTCAGGATCTTCTTCTTACACTTGCTGCTTTGGAAGGAATGCAGGATTTAGCCGCACAGGATAAAGTAGCGATATATCAGGGAGAACTGAACTATCATCTTCAGGCACTTGCAGGATACGCACAGATACTCGAACAGAGAGAGGGAAGGAGTGTAAGGGGTGATTAGTCTTATTAATGAAGTAGCATTAAGAATAGACGATATTACTTTTAAGGACTTTAATGAAAGTATATACGAAAAAGCTTTGTTAAGATCTAATCGGATCATAGCTAAGAAATACGATATACTTCAGAAAGTATATTCTTTTACTTTGAATAGTGTTACAGACGATACTGAAAAAGACGGAGTAATAGATTTAGAGGATTTTAATAAAGAAATACTTGTGGATGTAAATGACAGACGATTAACTAAAGTTGGATTAACACTTACCGATTATGGTCAGTATTATATCCGATTAGTAGACAGAGTACGGTATTTTAACTATAAGACTGAAAATAAAAATTTAGAAGATGAAATTACTATAGTTTATACTGTACTACCAACGGAAACTGATGACTATAAAACAGAATTTATCATTCCAGATAAGTATCAGGAAGAACTTATAGAAGAAACTATACTGTATCTTTCTAAGATAGGAATGGCAAGATTCCAGGCAGAAAAGAAACAAAAATATATTGATTTGTTTAAAGTAGCGGATAAGAGTATGAAAGCTAATCCTCTTACTACTGAGCATACTCAATTCGCAGTTGTTCAACCTCATAAATGGTGGTGTTAGATGATAGCAGGAAAATCTTCAGGAAAGACTCAGTTACCAGAGAAGACTAACTTCACTTTCACAAAAGGTGATGATTTTGAATATGAACTTGAAGTATGGACTACCAATGCTACTTCAGGATTAGAAGAAGCCGTAGATCTTTCTTCCGCTACAGTAGTAGGTCATGTGAAAGATTCTTCAGGGAATGTGGTTATGCCTGTTTC
>Ga0172368_10004860_pt1 | contig 15317 bp, 15 predicted proteins | sample Lak11m_FD_114540 | JGI IMG/M metagenome (GOLD analysis project Ga0172368, IMG submission 114540) | Freshwater microbial communities from Kabuno Bay, South-Kivu, Congo - kab_022012_11m | ecosystem: Environmental > Aquatic > Freshwater > Lake | place: Democratic Republic of the Congo: South-Kivu...
GGACGCGCAAACCGGCTTACAGGTGAACGCGGATAACGTGGCGGTTTTATTCGCCCCGCATACCTTCGCCAATCAATTTAATGCCGAAGATGAAGTCTATAACATTGAGTTGCTTGGCGCGGGAGACGCTTATGTCTTTCGAGACGGCTTGGTCATTCCGGCGCGCTGGAATCGCGTGGACGAAAATCAACCGCTGTTGATGACTACTTTGCTGGGCGAGCCAATTTACATGAAACCCGGGCGCATTTTCTACGAGGTGTTGGGAGTTACTTCGCCGTACACGCAGAGCGGAGACGAATGGCGTTTTACCTTTCAAACGCCATAGGTTTTGATTGTATAATCTTGCCATGCAATTTACCCCTTGGGAGACTCCATGAACTTTGACCCCGTATTTCTCAGCAGCCTTATGTTGGCGCTGACTGCCTTTGGCGGCGCGTTTCTTGCCGCTTTGTGGATTAGTCTTGTGATATGGACCTACCGCGATATTCGCGCGCGCTCACGCGACCCGCTGGCGCAAACTTTGGCGGCAATTTTAGTCGCGGTGTTGAGTTTGCCCGGCGTTTTAATTTACCTCATCTTGCGTCCGCAGCGCGCGCTGGAAGAAGAATATCAACGCACGTTGGAAGAAGAGGCGTTGTTGCAGGCGTTGGAAGACCTTCCGCTTTGTCCGGGTTGCGAGCGCCGCGTAAAAGATGATTGGCAGGTTTGCCCAAATTGCCACACCAAATTAAAAAAGACCTGCCTCAATTGCTCAAAATTGATGGAATTGGCGTGGAATATTTGCCCGTACTGCGGAACGCCCGCTCCCGGCATGAGGATTGAAACCGCCAGTATGGATGACGCGCTGCGCCAACTCAAAATAGAAGCCGAGCCGGGCGACGTGAAAATTGAGCCATGAAGATTGACTCCGTGACTCTGCATCATGTATCTATGCCGTTGGTCGCTCCCTTTGAAACTTCTTTTGGGCGCGAAGTGGAACGCGAATGTATAGTCATTGAAATTCAATCGGAAGGTTTGCGCGGCTGGGGCGAATGTGTCGCTACCCGCGACCCGGGCTACAACTATGAGACTGTCGGCACAGCCTGGCACATTCTTAAGGATTTTATTGTCCCGCTGATTTTGCGCCAAACCGTTCAAGACGCGGACGATTTTCAGCGGCGCGTGGAGCGGATTCGCGGACATCATCTGGCTAAGGCGGGCGTGGAAATGGCGCTATGGGATTTAATAGGCAAGCGCCAAAATCAATCGCTTGCGGCGCTGTGGGGCGCGAAGCGGGATAAAGTAGAGGTGGGGGTTTCTATTGGCATTCAAGAATCTGCCGCCGCGTTGGTAAAAACCGCGTCCGCTTACATCGAGCAGGGCTACGCCCGCGTCAAAATCAAAATTAAACCCATGCGAGATGTGGAAGACGCGCGCGCTGTGCGCGCCGCTTTCCCCAACCTCCGTTTGCAGGTGGACGCAAATTCGGCGTACTCGCTGGCGGACGCGGAGACGCTCAAAAAATTGGATGATTTGAATTTGCTGCTGATAGAGCAGCCTTTATACGAAGACGATATTTGGGAACATCATAAACTACAAGCGCAACTTCATACGCCGCTTTGTTTGGATGAGAGCATTCTTTCCCCGCGCCATGCGCGTTACGCCATAGAGACAGGCGCTTGCCGCATTATTAACATCAAAGCGGGCAGGGTGGGCGGGTTGAGCCAAGCCCTTTTGACGCATGATGTTTGTATGGAGCGCGGCGTTCCTGTTTGGTGCGGTGGCATGTTAGAAACGGGCATTGGACGCGCCTCTAATTTGGCGCTGGCTACGCTGCCAAACTTTACGCTGCCCGGCGACATTTCCGCGTCTGACCGCTATTACAAAGAGGATATTACCAACGAGCGCTTTACGCTCAACGCCGATTCAACGATTGACGCGCCGCGCGGCGCGGGCTTAGGCGTAAGCGTTAACGCGGCGGCGTTGAAGAAGTTTTCGCTGGCTTCGCTGCGCTTGTAAATAGGCTGCGCTTTGCTTGCGCGCGCTCCCATAGCAGAAAACCTTGTTTTAAGGTATCCTTGCAAAGTATAAATTTTCAGGAGGAAGACCGTGAGCATTGAAGAAATAAAAGACCTTTTGAAGGACGCAGAAACTCGCATGAACGGCGCGTTGAGCTCCCTGACTGAAGATTTGGCGGGGATTCGCACGGGGCGCGCCAGCCCCGCCCTCGTGGAAAAACTTCCCGTAGAATATTACGGCGCTTCTACGCCGCTGAAAAACATTGCCACCATCAGCGCGCCCGAACCGCGCACTTTGACCATCAAACCGTTTGACGCCGCTTCCATTAAAGATATTGAGCGCGCGATTCGCGCCTCCAACATCGGGCTGAATCCAAACTCGGACGGAAAGGTCATTCACCTCAACTTGCCGCCGCTGGATGAAGAGCGGCGGCGCGAACTCGTCAAGCAGATGAATCATCGGCTGGAAGAATCCCGCGTGGCGGTTCGCAACATTCGCCGCGATATTCATAATGATATGCGCGATTTTGAAAAGGAAAAACTCATCACCGAGGACGACTTAAAATACGGCGAAGAAGAACTGCAAAAGGCGACTGATAAATTTATAGAAGACATCGCCAAGCATGGTCAAAATAAAGAAAAAGACATTATGGAAGTGTAGTTTCCTATTCACCGCGAATGACAGACGCTCCCTTAAATATTCCTCCCGAAAAAATTCCCCAACACGTCGCCATTATTATGGATGGCAACGGGCGTTGGGCTGCTCAACGCGGCTTGCCGCGTTTGGCTGGGCATAAAGCCGGCACCGAAAATCTGCGCCGCGTAATTCGCGCCACAGTGGAATTTGGCATTAAGTACCTCACCATTTACGCCTTCTCCACAGAAAACTGGGGCAGACCCTCCGATGAAGTGCATGGGCTTTTGGGCATTTTGCAAGACGTGATAGACCGAGAATTGAAAGAACTTCACCAAGAGGGCGTGCAACTGCGTCATATTGGACGTTTGGAACGTTTAGACGCGGGCTTACAAGCCCGCGTCTTAAAAGCCATTGACGTTACAAAAAATAACGAACGCCTTATCTTAAATATCGCATGGAACTACGGCGGGCGCGATGAAATTGTCTGCGCGATTCAGAAAATCATCAAAGACGGCATTCCGCCGGAAAAAGTGACCGACCAACTGGTGGGGCAGTATATGTTCACCGCCGGGGTCCCCGACCCCGATTTAGTCATTCGCACATCCGGCGAATTGCGCGTCAGCAATTTTCTTATTTGGCAAACCGCATATTCCGAGTGGTACATTACGCCTACTTATTGGCCCGACTTTGACCGCGAAGAATACCGCCGCGCCTTAGAGTCTTTCGCGCAGCGTGACCGCCGCTACGGAAAAGTCTCCACGTCAGAATTGAAGGCGTCTAATGCGTAAGCGCGTTTTTTCCGCGTTGGCGCTGACCGCCATCGGGCTGCCTGCCATCATGCTGGGCGGCGTCTTTTATTACCTGCTCATGGGAACTTTTCTCATTGGCGCAGCGTGGGAGTATGTTCAACTTGTCCGCGCCGTCCATATTCAACCGCAGATTTACGTTGCAGTGGGCGGCGTAACGCTTTTAACCATTCTGCGGATGTTTCTTCCGCAATACGCGCTGCCCGCTATGGAATTCTTAATTCTATTGGCTTTGGCGTTTCATCTTTGGGCTTACGAGCGCGGCAGAGAACAGGCTGCGCTCGACTTTTCAGCCACAGTCGTTGCGCTCCTTTACATCGGATGGATTGGCTCGTACCTCTTTGACTTACGCAACCTGCCCGACGGCGGTTGGTGGTTCATGGTCGTCATGCCCTCGCTGTGGATGGCGGATTCCGGCGCATACTCCATTGGCGTGGCGTATGGAAAACACAAACTCGCTCCGCGCCTTAGCCCCAAAAAAAGTTGGGAAGGCTACGCCGCCAGCATTTTCACTGGAACAATTTCCGGCATATTCTTTGCCTACGTTTTTTCAGCCTTTGAATATAGCGGCTTGCGCGGAGATATTACCATGCTGCAAGGCGCGGTCATTGGCTTCTTGATGGGCGCGCTGCCTACTTTGGGCGACCTTGGCGAAAGCATGTTCAAACGTCAATCGGGCATAAAAGATTCCAGCGACGTCATTCCCGGACACGGCGGCTTTTTTGACCGCGTAGATTCGTGGCTCTGGGGCGCGCTCATCGGCTATTACTATATTGTCTGGTTCATCTTGTAAACTGTCGGAGGACACACTATGAATATTTTGGGAGCCACCCCAACCCGCAACCTTGCTTTGGAATTAGCCCGCGTCACCGAAGCCGCCGCCATGATGGCGGGGCGTTTTATGGGGCGCGGAGATAAAGAGGGCGCGGACGCCGCCGCCGTAAACGCCATGCGACTTGTCCTCAGCACAGTGGATATGAGCGGCGTCATTGTCATTGGAGAAGGGGAAAAAGACGAAGCGCCCATGCTCTTCAATGGAGAAAAGGTCGGCAACGGTTCTGCGCCGGATGTGGATGTTGCCGTGGACCCCATAGATGGCACGCGTCCTCTGGCATTTGGGCGGACAAATTCCATTGCCACAGTTGCCATTGCTCCGCGTGGCGCAATGTTTGACCCCGGTCCCTACGTCTATATGAACAAAATCGCCGTAGGTCCCGAATCAAAAGGCAAAATAGATATTGAACTCCCCGTGACTGAAAACTTAAAAGCCGTTGCCAAAGCCAAAGGCAAAGACGTGGAAGATTTAACCACCATCGTATTAGACCGCCCGCGCCACAACGAACTCATTGCCGAAATTCGCAAAGCGGGCGCGCGCATTCGTCAAATTCCCGATGGCGACGTCGCTGCCGCCTTGATGACCGCCATGCCCGATTCTGGCGTGGACGTATTGTTTGGCATTGGCGGCACGCCAGAAGGCGTGTTGGCGGCTTGCGCCCTGCGCGCCATGGGCGGCGAAATTCAAGGCAAATTATATGCGCGAGACGCGGACGAACTGCGGCGCGGCAACGAAGCCGGGTATAGTTTTGATAAAGTCTTGATGATGGAAGATTTAGTCTCATCCGAAGATGTTTTCTTCGCCGCCACAGGCATCACCGATGGCGAACTTCTCAAAGGCGTGCGTTACTACGGCACGCAAATTGCCACCGAAAGCCTTGTCATTCGCGGGCTAACCGGCACGATTCGCCGCATCAACGCCACACACAGCGCGGATAAATTAGACAACCTTAGCGCCTTGCGTTACTAATTAATACTTCTCGAAATACAACCTCAACGACTTTGGCGGGAGCGCCTAAGTCGTTTTTTTTACCCGTAATTTGTAATGCTTTCCGCTTTGAGTTGTACTTATACTCAAAAACAAGCTGCCATGCGATATGACAGGAGATGGAAACAAAATGATAAAACGCGCAATTTATTTTCTTCCTCTATTTTTACTTTTAGCCGCTTGCGCCGCGCAACCCAGCGCTGAGCCAATTGCCGGGACGCAAGTTGTAATTTTTCAAACAGCAACGCCCAGCCCCACAGCGACCCGTTTGCCGTTCTCGCCTACGCCCACCATAGCGCCAACGCGCACCCCGCCGCCCACGTTGATAGCGGATGGCGAACTCGCTGCCGGAGATATTTTCCCCGCGCAAGATGGCGGGACGTTGGTCTTTATTCCCGCCGGAGAATTTACGATGGGCGCAGACGCAGACGACCTGCTGGCGGTTTGTCAATCCTTTCGTTCTAACTGTCGCCGCGAATGGTTTACCAATGTAGAGCCGCAGCGAACCGTAAATTTAGATTCGTTTTGGATAGACCAAACTGAAGTGACCAATAAAATGTATCAAGCCTGCGTTCAGGCTGAATCTTGCGCCCCGCCTTTTCAGGCAAGTTCTTCCACGCGAGAAAAATATTACGGCAATGTCAAATATGATAATCATCCCGTCATTTACGTTTCTTGGGAACAGGCAGCCGCCTATTGCGCCTGGGCGGGACGCAGACTCCCTACCGAAGCGGAGTGGGAAAAAGCCGCGCGCGGAACAGACGGCAGACTTTTTACTTGGGGCGACTCTTTTCCAGCCTCAAAGTTTTTGAATTACGCTTTGCAGGAAGGCGACACCACCGCCGTCAAAGCCTACCCGCGTGGCGCAAGCCCCTACGGCGTGTTTGATATGGCGGGCAACGCTTGGGAATGGGTAGCGGATTGGTACGATGAAAATTATTACAAGACCGCGCCTTCCGTTAATCCACAAGGACCTGCCAGCGGCGTGGATAAGGTCTCGCGTGGCGGCGGCTGGGCGTACTATGATTTTGACTCCTTTGTTACTGACCGCTATGGAAATTATCCCTTGACGACCAACAACGCGCTTGGGTTTCGCTGCGCGCGGGATAGATAAAAACTCGGCTTTGTCAAAAAAAAACAGCCTCCGAGATTTTCACTCGAAGGCTGTTTTTTTTATTCCTAGTTTTCTTTTTCCGCCAGCGTCAGCGCTTCTTCAAATATTCTCAACCCTTCTTTCATCTCGCTCTTGCTGATGGAAAGCGGCGGCGCAATGCGGATGACGCTTTTACCGCAGGAGAGCATGAGCAAGCCGCGCTCAAAGCCGTAATGAACCACGCGCTCGGTCAGTTCTTTGGCGGGTTCTTTTGTCTCGCGGTTTTTGACAAACTCCACGCCAATCATCAAGCCTTTGCCGCGCACGTCTCCCAAACTGGGGTGGCGCGCCTTCATCTCTTCCAACGCTTCCAGCGCGTAAGCGCCCACTTCCGCCGCGTTTTGCATAAAACCGCCTTCCAGCAGTTCAATGGTAGCAAGGCTTGCCGCGCAGGAGATGGGGTTGCCGCCGTAAGTGTTGCCGTGCGTCCCCGCCTGCCAATCCATAACGGATTTGCGCGCAATGCACGCGCCCAGCGGCATTCCGCTGGCAATGCCCTTGGCGGAGGTAATCATATCCGGCTCGACTCCAAAATGCTCAATTGCCCACCATTTGCCGGTGCGCCCCATGCCGCATTGAACTTCGTCCAGCATCATCAAAATTCCATACTTATCGCAGAGTTTTCGCAGCGCGGGGTAAAAACCTTCCGGCGGAATGATGTAGCCGCCTTCGCCTTGAATTGTTTCCACTAAAATACCCGCCACATCATCTGGCGGCAAAATTTGATTCAAAACTTCCTCTTCAATGTAGCGCACAACCGCTTCGCCGTAATCTTCGCCTTTGCGGCGTTCCACAATGGGGCGATAGGGGTTCGGGTACGGAGCGTGCGTCACGCCGTTCATCAAAGGATAAAAGCCGCCGTGATATTTGGATTTACTGGCGGTAAAAGTCACCGCGCCCATTGTGCGCCCGTGAAACGCGCCCGTGAAGCCGATGAAGTTTGTGCGCTTGGTGTGGTAACGCGCCAGTTTGATGGCGGTTTCCACCGCCTCTGTGCCGGAGTTGGTCATAAAGCTAAGCGCGTCCTCTTCAAAGGGCGCAATCTCGCTTAATTTTTCTGCAAGTTGAATCCATTGCTCGTGGTAAAAATCTGAAGAGATGTGGATGAATTTTTCCGCTTGGTCTTGAATGGCTTTAACAACTTTTGGGTGCGAGTAACCCGTAGAGACTACCGCAATGCCGCCCATGAAATCTAAAAAGCGATTACCGTCCACGTCCCACACCTCGCTGCCTTTGCCGTGGTCCATCACAAAGGGATAACCGCGCGGGTAAGACGGCGAGATGACGCGATGGTCGCGGGCGATGAGTTCCTTTGCCTTCGGTCCGGGTAAATTGAGTTTAGTCATAGATGCTCCTTAATCAAAACGTTTAACCCCAACATACGCAGAAATAATTTGCGTGTTGGTTCTTCCTTATGAATTTAACTTCCATTCCGCCAGCGCGCGCGCGCCCAGCAGCCCCGCGTCATCTTTTAATGCGGCGGAGGCAAGGACAAGCCCTTCCAAATATTTGGGATGGATTATGCGTTCTTTAAGGCTGCGCTCAAAAGATTCAAACCACAGGGCGCGGCTTTGAGAAACGCCTCCGCCAAAAACCACAATGGAGGGGTCAAAAGAATGTAGAAAGTTCGCCACGCCAATGCCGAGATATTTTCCTGCCCGTTGATAAGATTCTACGGCGAGTTCGTCTCCCTGTTCGGCGGCGCGGGCAATACTCTGAGCGGAGGGAGCTGCCTGCCCGTCCAGCATGGATGCGCGTCCTGCGGCAATTTGCTCCGCAACGTAGCGCTCAATTCCCGTCCCCGAAGAAAACGCCTCCAAATGTCCGCGCTGACCGCAGCCACAGAGCGGACCATCCGCTTGAATGGTGGTGTGACCGAGTTCGGTTGCCAACCCATGATGACCCTGCAAAAGCAAATCGTTGATGATGACTCCGCCGCCCACGCCCGTGCTGATGGTGAGGTACAGCAGGTTATGATGCCCGCGTCCCGCGCCAAACTTCCACTCCGCAAGGCAGGCGAGGTTGGCGTCATTTTCCAAATAGGCGGGCGCGTTAAAGCGCTCGCTCAATTTTGCGGCAAGCGGAAAATTGAGCCACTCTTTGATGTTGGGCGTGGTCATAATCACTCCGGCGTGCGGGTCAAGCGGACCCGGAGAAGAAACGCCCAGCGCGTCTATGTGTTGATTTTTAGGCAACACGGCTTGCACCACCGTAACCAGACGGTCAAAAGCGTTCGGCTCGTTGGCTTTGGTTTTCGCTTTGTGAATGGCAATCGGTTCGGGCTGACCTTCGGTATAAGCGGCGGCGCGTAATTGTGTGCCGCCTACATCTATTGCGATAATGATGGACATACGCCGATTATACCGTATGCGTTATTTGACTCCCTCCGATAATCCTGCTATGATTTTTTTATGCGAAAAAAACTTTTACAAGCTGGGCGCTCTGCCCGCGCCGCGTTGCGCTGGCTGCGACCCGGCTTAGATATTAAGCGCTGGTTTTTGCTGGTCATGTTGGGAATTACGCTCTTAGGCTTGGGCTTTGCGGTCATTTTGATAGACTTCTATCGAACTGATTCAACGAACCCAATTTTGTTAACCCTGCTTACCTACGCTTCTTTGCGATTTATTCCGCGCGCGTTACGCGCCGTTATCTTTGGCGGGCTGGGAGTTGGCTTGGTGGCATACGGAGTAATTCAATTGAACCGCTCCTTGCTGCGCCCGTTCATTCGCCCCGGCTCAGACATCATTGACCAACTGCGCGATTTTCATCGCCGTGAACGCGGTCCGCGCATGGTTGCCATTGGCGGCGGTCATGGGCTTTCCACGTTGCTGCGCGGGTTGAAGACGCTGACGCGCAATCTTACGGCTGTCGTCACCGTTGCGGATGACGGCGGCTCGTCGGGCAGGCTGCGCGAAAGTTTTGGCATTTTGCCGCCCGGCGATATTCGCAATTGTCTTGCCGCGCTGTCTAACGATGAGGACATGCTGACGCAACTCTTTCAATATCGGTTTAGCGGCTCGCCGGATTTAGACGGTCATTCTTTTGGAAATTTATTTATCACCGCGCTGGCGGATATTACCGGCAGTTTTGAAAACGCAGTGGTGGAATCGGGGCGCGTGCTTTCCGTCAATGGGCGCGTTTTGCCTTCCACTCTACATGACGTGAAACTGGTGGCAAGCCTCATGCTGCCGCACTCCGCGCAAGAAGTGCGCGTGGAAGGGGAGAGCAAAATTCCCGTCATGGCAGGCACGGTGCGCCGCGTCTGGTTAGAGCCGGACACCGCCGCCGCCTTTCCGCCGGTCATTCAATCGATTCTCAACGCGGAAGTGATTGTGGTGGGACCCGGCAGTTTGTATACCAGCATCCTGCCCAATTTGCTGGTAAAGGATTTATTGGCGGCATTGAAGGTCAGCCGCGCCTTAAAAATTTATGTTTGCAATATCGCCATTGAACCCGGCGAGACGGACGCTTTCACTTGTTATGACCATGTGCGCGCGTTGGAAAGTTATGTGGGCGAAGATTTGTTTGATGTGATTCTTTGCAATGATAATTATGGCGGCGAGAGCGACTCGGTGCGATATGTGCGCGTGGACGAATCCGCGCTGGCGGATAGCCGCGCTTACGCTGCCGACTTACTGGACGAATCTCATCCTTGGCGGCATGACGCGGAAAAATTAGCGCGGGTAATTTTGCAAGTCTTTGAGGAACGCGCTGGTCTGTTGATGTAGGGCGGTATAATCAGAAAGAATTGGGTTACAATTTTTTTGAAATAAATTTCACAAACAAAATTCTTTTTTAAGGAGATTTAACAATGACAGTCAAAATTGGCATTAATGGGTTTGGGCGCATTGGGCGTCAGGTGTTGAAAGCCATTCGAGATATGTACCTGAATGAATTGGAAGTTGTCGCTTTTAACGATATTGGCGATATGAAGACCATGGCGCACCTGTTGAAATATGATTCAACTTACGGGCGTTTTGACGGCACGGTGGAATTTGCCGATGATGGCTTGATTGTGGACGGCAGGAAAATTAAGGTCTTCAAAGAGACCGACCCCGCCGCTATTAAATGGGGCGACCTCGGCGTGGATATTGTGATTGAGTCTACGGGCTTATTCACCATCAAAGAAGATGGCGTGAACAAAAAAGGCAAACAGGTGAAAGGCGCGGTGAATCACATCACCAGCGGCGGCGCAAAGAAGGTCATCATCTCCGCGCCCGCCGAAGGCGAAGACTTGACGATTGTTTTGGGCGTGAACGAAGATAAGTATGACGCCGCCAAACATCATGTTGTCTCAAACGCTTCTTGCACCACAAACTGCCTTGCGCCCGCCGCAAAAGTTGTGCATGATTTGTTCACTATCAAACGCGCTTTTATGACGACAGTCCATTCTTATACCAACGACCAAAAAGTGCTGGATATGCCGCATTCCGACCTGCGCCGCGCGCGCGCCTCTGGTTTGAACATCATCCCGACCACTACCGGCGCGGCGAAAGCGGTTGCCCTCGTCATCCCTGACTTGAAAGGCAAGTTTGACGGTTATTCTCTGCGCGTGCCGACGCCCACCGTCTCGGTTGTGGATTTCACTGCGGAACTGGAAAAAGAAACGACTACCGAAGAACTGCGTCAAGCCTTCCGCGATGCGGCGAAGACTCCGCGCTTTAAGGGCATTCTGGAAGCGGTGGATGAACCCCTCGTCAGCATGGACTTTAAGGGCAGCTCGTACAGCTCCTCGGTGGATTTACCCTTCACGTCCGTGCTTGGTAAAGAGAAGAGCAATTTCATTAAGGTTGTGACTTGGTACGATAACGAATGGGGCTACTCCTGCCGCACAGCCGATTTAGCGGCGTTGATGGCGAAGAGTCTGTAATAGTCTTCTAGTCGGCTGGTCTTCTGGTCTGCTAGTTGGCTAGTGGACTAGCAGACTAGTTAACTAGCGCACTAGGAAACTAATCTATGAAAAAGACCGTAAAAGATATTGACCTCAAAGGCAAGCGCGTACTTATGCGCGTGGATTTTAACGTCCCGATGGCGGAAGGCAAAGTGACGGATGATAAGCGCATCAAAGCCGCGCTGCCGACCATTCAATATGTGCTGCAACAAGGCGCGGCGTTAATTTTGATGAGTCATCTCGGACGCCCCAAAGCCGGAGCCGACCCGGAATTTAGCCTCAAAGCCGCAGCGGAGTCTCTCTCCGCGTTGTTGAATCAGCCCGTGCAAATGGCGCCCGATTGCGTTGGCGCGGATGTGGAAAAGATGGCGCGCGCGCTTAAACCCGGCGAAGTTCTTATGCTCGAAAATACGCGCTTCCACAAGGGCGAAGAGAAGAACGACCTTGACCTTGCCAAACAAATGGCGGCGTTGGGCGATGTCTATGTGAACGACGCTTTTGGCTCGGCGCACCGCGCGCATTCCTCCACTGAGGGCGTGGCGCGTTTTCTGCCCGCCGTCTCCGGCTTTTTGATGGAACAGGAATTGGAATATTTGGGGCGCGCCGTGGCGAATCCTGAACACCCTTACATTGCCATTCTGGGCGGCGCGAAAATTTCGGACAAAATTTTGGTGGTGGAGACTCTCGCCGCAAAATGCGACAGGTTGATTATTGGCGGCGGCATGGCGAATACTTTCCTCGCCGCAAAGGGACTCAACATGCAGGATAGTTTGGTGGAAGCGGAAGCGCTCGAAACGGCAAAATCTCTGCTGGCGAAACTGGGCGATAAGTTGATTTTGCCAGTAGATGCAGTGGTTGCGGATAAATTTGACGCGGAGGCAAATGCTCAGACCGTAGAGGTCGGCGCGATTCCATCTGGCTGGCGCATGTTGGACGTAGGTCCAAAAACGCTCGACTTGTATCGCTCCGCATTGAGCGGCGCAAAACTTGTCGTGTGGAATGGACCCGTTGGCGTGTTCGAAATGCCCAAGTTCGCCGTTGGCACATTTGAGCTGGCGAAGATGCTCGCGGAAAGCGGCGCGGTGACGGTCATCGGCGGCGGAGATTCCGCCAGCGCGGTGAAGAAGGCGGGCGTCGCCAAACAGATGACGCACGTCTCCACCGGCGGCGGCGCTTCGCTGGAATTCCTCGAAGGGAAAGAGTTGCCCGGCGTGGCAGCGTTGATGAATAAGTAGATTTGCTCCAGACCTCCGAGATTTTTACAATCTCGGAGGTCTGGTTTTTAAAATGAAATTTGAGCCACAAAAACCCTTCGACAATGCTCAGGGCAGGCATCATCGTCATTCAATTCGTTTGCAAGGATACGATTATTCGCAGGCGGGCGCGTATTTTGTGACGATGGTGACATACCAGCGTAAAATGTTGTTTGGTGAAGTTGTACATGGGGGGATGGTATTGAATGATTTTGGGAAAATTGTCCAATGGGAATGGTTGGATTTGCCGAAACGATTCAAATATCTCGAATTGGGGGCGTTTATCATCATGCCAAATCATGTCCATTTCATTTTGATGTTCCATGAACACGCAGGGGCGACCCGTCAGGGTGTAACCGATACGCTGGCTGGCAAAGCGTCTGCGCAAACAGTTGCTTCGGATGGCATGGACGGGTCGCCCCTACCCCGCGGACCGAAACCTGCGTCATTGGGCGCAGTTCTGTCCCAACTCAAATCACGTGTGACGAAACGGTTGTGGAAAATACAGTCTTTGAAAAATACGCCCATTTGGCAGCGGAATTATTACGAACATATCATCCGCAACGAAAGGGAAATGGATAGAATCGTCCGCTATATTCAATTCAACCCATCCATGTGGATGAATGACGATGAAAACCAAAACCGCGCGTAAAATTTTTTCATCGAGGGGCGGATTCGCGCGTAGTAGGGGCGATTCGCGAATCGCCCCTACGCGGGTATAATAGAAAAATTCCAACACACAAGGCGCAGAGATGGGTCATATTTTCATCAGTTACAGCCATAAAGATAGAGAGTACGCATTAAAGTTGTATCGCTACTTGCAGGACAAAAATTTTTCCCCGTGGGTCTATCAGAATATCGAACAGGGCGCGGATTGGAAGCGCAAGATTAAAACACAGGTGGAAACTTGCTCTGCGTTTGTGTTGATTATGACGCCGGATGCCGAAGATTCCAGGTATGTGCAAGGGGAACTTGATCTGGCGCAGAAATCTGGAAAAGAAATACTCCCACTTTCGTTAGATGGATATATTTTTTGGGATTTGACCAAAATACAAGCGATTCCCGTACAGGGCGGCAGGATGCCTCCGCCTGACGAGTTGTTGATTCGTTTGGCGAAAATTGTGCCGCCAGCCGAAGACTCAATGCCTGTAAGGGAAGCCCCGCCTGTTTTACGCGGCGCGCGCCCCAAACCTGCGCAACCCGTACGCGCGCTCAAACCCGCCGAAGATATAGAGAACAAAAAACTGAGTATTCAAGTGTGGATAGCCATCATTGGCGCGGCGGCAACCATATTCGCGGCGCTGCTTGCCAACTGGGATAAATTCACGCCCGCGCCGGATGTGACCCCGACGGCGAGCTTCACCCTGCCCGCGCCAAGCAAGACGCCCATCCCTGCCACCCGCACGCCGGAACCGCCGACCTTTACCCCCACGCCGGGGATTGGCTCGACCTTCGACTCGCGGGGCGTGACCATGATGTACGTTCCTGCGGGTGAATTCACGATGGGCAGCGATACGTATGATGATGAAAAACCCATTCACTCCGTTAATTTGGACGCTTATTATATTGACAAGTTTGAAGTGACGAATGCCAAGTACGCCGAATGCGTGGACGCGGGCGTCTGCGACTCGCCAAAACAGAGCGCCTCCTACACCCGCACTGCGTATTACAGCAACCCTGAATTCGACAATTACCCCGTCATCTATGTAAGTTGGGATATGGCAAAGACCTACTGCGAATGGCGCGGAGGCAGACTCCCCACTGAAGCGGAATGGGAAAAAGCCGCGCGCGGGCTGGACGGCAGAACCTACCCTTGGGGCGAAGATATTAGCTGCGATAAATTGAATTACAACAACTGCAAAGGAGATACCACGAAAGTCGGCAGTTACGCCGCAGGCGTTAGCCCTTACGGGTTGTATGACATGGCAGGCAATGTCTGGGAGTGGACGAGCAGCCTTTACAAGCCTTATCCTTATACGACCAACGACGGCAGGGAAGATTCACTTTCTTCGAATAGCCGCGCGCTGCGGGGCGGCTCGTGGGTTAGCGGCGATGACGTCGTCCGTTCTGCGGTTCGGTACAACCTCGCTCCCGATTACATCCTCAACTTTATCGGCTTCCGTTGCGCCCGCTCAGAGTAAAAGCAAGGCTGAATGATGAATTATGAAGGATGAAATAGAGTATCATTAACAGCGGAGACGCGCTATGCTAAATATGGAACTACTCAATCGAATTACGATTAACCCGAATATATCCTTTGGCAAGCCGACTATTCGCGGGCTGAGGTATTCTGTAGAATGGCTGCTGGAAACGCTCAGTTCTGGCATGACAAACGAAGAAATCCTTGCCGATTATGAAGACCTTGAACTTGCGGATATTCAGGCGGTTTTATTATATGCCGCCAAGTTGAGCCAAGTTAAGAGAATGAATCCAGTAACGATATGAAGTTTCTCATTGACGCCAACTTGCCGCGCCGTTCCGAGACCGCGTGGTTCACCATGCGCTGATGAATGTCATTGGTCCCATGCTGGAAAGAAAGAGAGTAAAAGCAAGGCTGAATGACGAATTAGGAAATAGCGTATGATTGCAGGCGGAAATGCGCTATACTAAATTGGAACCCCTCAATCGAATTACGATTAACCCGAATATGGAGTAAATATGGAATCTAACTCGGTGATTGAATACAAGCCCGATGATGACAAGCCTGTTGATAAGAAACCCGTCAATAAAAAACCTGGCAATACGGTTTTGATTGTCA
>Ga0172368_10004862_pt1 | contig 15317 bp, 12 predicted proteins | sample Lak11m_FD_114540 | JGI IMG/M metagenome (GOLD analysis project Ga0172368, IMG submission 114540) | Freshwater microbial communities from Kabuno Bay, South-Kivu, Congo - kab_022012_11m | ecosystem: Environmental > Aquatic > Freshwater > Lake | place: Democratic Republic of the Congo: South-Kivu...
ATAATTACATCCACCCTCACCCCCTGCACCCCCTTCCAAGGGGCGAGGGGGAATAATTTTATGTCAGCTGGTTGAAAGATTTTTAAACCATATTTTTGCGCCGCTACCTTCACCGGCGGGGGAGTGAGAATTTGTTTGCGGCCGACCGGCGCGTCCGGCGCGGTTATTACCGCGGCAACATTAAAACGCTCATCACGAATGAGCGCTTCCAAGGTAGGCACGGCAAAATCTGGCGTGCCGATAAAAATAATATTATATTTTTGAGCGGACATTTTATGGTAATTATCTAAAGGTCTGTTCGCGAAATGCCGCGGGCAGATCTTTTTTCTTAATGTAATCAATAAATAAAATTCCTTTTAAATGGTCAACTTCATGCTGGATAACGCGGGCGAGCAAGCCTTCAGCTTTTAATTTTATTTTTTTTCCTGCCGCGTCGCAGTAAATAACATTGATTTTTTTAGAGCGCTTGACCGAGCCGAAAAAATCGGGAATAGACAGGCAGCCTTCCTCGCCCAATTCTTTCGCCCAGGATTTTTTAGTAATTTTCGGATTAACCATAGCCAAGATGCCGTCTTTGGTATTGATAACAATTACCCGCAGGCTTTCTCCGACCTGCGGCGCCGCGAGCCCGGCCCCGTCTTTTTGGCGCATAGTTTCTCCCATATCTAAAATAAGCCGCTTAATGTCACGGTCTATTTTGTTTACCACCGCCGCTTTTTTGCGCAGGATAGGGTCAGGGTGAATTTTTATGGGTAAAATTTTAGGCATAATTAAATAAATTTTAGAATTTTCAATTTTCAAACAATTTTAAAATTTAAAAATTAAATAATTGTTTGAAAATTAGAAATTAAAAATTATGTAATTGCGTCTACGTCAATACTCCATTCATTTGACAAATTATTTAAGACATTTTTAAGTTTATCATTTTTATAATTTAATTCAAGTTTCACGATAATTTCTCTTTGCCAAAAGTTGCGGATTTTTTCCGGCACCGGTCTAAATGGTCCGATAACATCCTGGCCGGTAAGGGATTTTTTTAATGTTTCCGCTACCGCCTCGCTTTCTTTTTGCAAACGTTCATGATCATCGCTTTTTGCCGTCAATTTAATTATTTGTGTCGTTGGCGGATATTTTAGCGCCGTCCGCTCGCGCAGCATATCACTGTAAAAACCAGCAAAATTTTCCTGTTTAAGCTGCCGCAGGATTTTATTGTCCGGGTTATAAGTCTGAATAACGGATTGTTCGGCGTCATTGCGGGCAGTTATTTGGCGCAAAATTTGCCAAGCGCGCTCGTCCGTCTGCCAATGCGGAAAGTTTAAGATAGAATCAATGTTAATTGCCGCAATCAAAGCTAATTTCGGGGAGGATAAAAACAAAATGCTTTGATTGCCGACTAAAATGTCAATTTGCCCGTTTTTAAATTCGCGGTAGCGCTGGCGCATGCCCAGGCGCCGAGATGACAAATCAGTGTCCAGTTTAACGATTTTTGTTTGAGGAAAAATTTGTTTTAATTCTTTCTCCACCTTTTCTACGCCGATTCCGAAACCTTTAATCCGAGGCGAGCGGCACCGTGGGCAGGACAGGGGAGAGGCGGTTTTAAAATTGCAGCGGCCGCAGCTTATAGTTTTGTTGGTATGTTCCATTAAAGCCAGATTACAACGCGGGCAGCGGATAATATGGCCGCAATCGCGGCACATCACAAAAGTTGATTCGCCGCGGCGATTAACAAAAATAATCGCTTGTTTTTTTTGCCGCAGCGCTTCCGTTAAAGCGGTCTCCAACTGTTCGGAAAAAATAGAATAATTGCCGCTGGCGAGTTCAGCGCGCATGTCAATAATTAAGGGACGGGTGACGGGTGACGGGTGACGGGTGACGGGAAACTTAAAATAAGTGTCAATCCGCGGCGCGTTGGTGCCAAAAGTTAAGCCGCAATCATAAAGCGCGGCTTTTTTTTCGGCGACAGTGCGGGCGTCATAGCGCGGGTTCATGTCCCATTGCTTATAGCCGATGCTCTGCTCCTCATCAATAATAATATGCCCTAAATTGTAAAAAGAAGTAAAGATAGCTTTCCGCGTTCCTAAAAATATTTTCGCGCCGCCGCTTTGCGCCAGCCGCCAGTTGATCAGCTGGTCTGTTTTTGACTGCTCGGCGTATAAGGCGACAATTTTTTCGTTGGGAAAATTTTGTTTAAGCCAATCAGTTGTTGGCTCCAATAAAATTAATTCCGGCACTAAAAAAAGGATTTGCCGGCGCTCTTTCAATGTTTCGGCAATGATTTCTTGGTAGCGGCGGTAGCGTTCTGTCGGTTGGCCAATAATCAAAGAAACCTCGGTTTTTAGAGCAGTTTTTAATTTAGGAGAAAATAAAATAGCCGATAAATTTATTTTTGCCAACTCCTCTTTTAACTTTTTTGATTTTTTTTTAAGCAGCCCGGGCGTTAATTGCTTAAGCACTAAGCCCAAAGAAGAAAAATAATACTCGCTGATAAAGCGGGCGAGCTCAAGGTCGCGCTCATTTAAAATCGGATGCGGATCTAATATTTTGGTTACCAATTTATATTTAATGCCGGTTGGAGCTTCTTGAACGAACTCGACTACAATACCCGGCAAAAAACGATAGTAAAGCGGTACTTCCACTACCTGTCCGATTTTTATTTCCTTTGCCAAATCTCCCAGTTCATAAGTATAAACTTGGGGCTTGAATAAGGGTAACTTGGTAAGGGGAATGATTTGGGCAAACATAAAAGTCCGTAAAGTCCATAAAGTCAAAAGTCCTTAAAGTCTTTAAAGATAAAAGTTTATAAAGTCAAAATAAAAGTCGCTGTTTTTAGCGACTTTATTTTAACATGGCGACCCGTCAGAGTCAAAGTATTATTGTTTTGGCCCTTGGGCAAAATGAGCGCGATATAGGCTCGCTTGCCTGCACAACCTTCTCAAAATATAATCCTACTGTTTGCCCAAAGTTCAAGAGTTTCTCATTAAGTTTTTGGCGTATGATACTATTAATGTTGCCGCTCATCATCTGTCTCCTTTTAAAGAACAGTATTTAAACAACTAAATTTTTTCTAATTCTGTCGTCTAACTTAAAATCTTTTAATTTTTTCGGCTGGTCCATAAAAACTCCAAATCTTTTTTTATTAAATCGGGGGACAAGATGCCAATGCACTTGATTCATTTCATCCATATATACTAAATATACTTTTTTGATTTTGAGAGTTTTTTACATGGCGGTCCGTATTTTATCTACCATATCCATTAAATAGAGATAATTTTTACGGGAAAGCAGATGCAAATCCGTTAAGTGATAGGTGATTAGCTAAACAAGCATAAAGCTTTTTATCTTCATAAATAATAGCTGATGGGTTAGGTTTTGGCAGCATAATAAAATTAAAAAATTTATTTTTAAAAAAAATGTTCTTAGGGAAAGCGGGGTGAACTAGCACCCCTGTTTATTAAATATTAAAAAACAGTTTTATACAGCCTGTAAGGTCCTCAATTAACGGCAACGTTAAAGCTTGGGCTGGCGTAATCCATCTGGCGTTTTGATGCTCGCCGGGATTAATGGTAATTCTGGATTTTTTGTCCATTCTGCTATAAAAAATATGATAGGAAAAATTTTTATCGGGATATTTGATATAAACTGTTTTAAAGAACTGTATTCGCCCCGGAGGAATAATAAAGCCGGTTTCCTCCCTTGTTTCTCGGAATACCGCGGCCAAGCGTAATTCATTAAAATTAATTTTCCCTGACGGTATTTCCCAGGTACCGCCTTCCGGCCGATGGCTTTGCCGGTGCAACAAAACTATTTCGCCGTTACATTGGATAAAATTACCCACAACTTTAAATTTTTGGTTAAAATTATCTGGTACCTTTTCAAATAACATGGTTATTCCTCCTGGCTTTATATTTTTTCTTTCCCTAAAAACATTTTGTTAAAGAGCATGACTTAACTTAATTTTAATTATAACTTTAATTATATTATTTTGGTTATTTATACCCCAAACTCCATCGTTAAGTGGCCGACGCCAAAAGGGTATTCGTAGGATAAAAATTTTGGTTCGCAGTTATGTTCCGCTAAAATGCCGAACAAGACAAATATCGCCTTATATTCCAGGCAGCCCAGTTTTTCCAGCTGTTTGTCATCAATCGCTAAAATACCCTGGCAATTTTTTTGCTTTATCAAGTCAACAAATTTTTGGTCAAATTTTTTTGCGCCCGCCGCGTAACCGTTGGGCGAAGCTTTGGAAAGCTTATTGGATGTTTCCGCCGAGGCGATAACCGCAATCCTTTTTGTTTCCGAAAGTATTTCTTCCGCCAGCGCCTGCCCGAATTTAAAATGCTCATCTAAACTCAAATTAGCGGAGCTGATAGGAACTATTTTTATATCCTTGCGGTGGGCGCATAAAAAATGCAACGGCACTAAAAAGCTGTAATCCAGTTGCTCCTCGGTTGTCAGCTGCAGCGGCTTTTTTGTTTCCAAAGCCTCTTTTAATTTATAGCTTAAAGCATTGTCGCCGCGATATTCAGTTTTAGTGACCAAATCCCCAAATTCTTTGAAATTGCCACTATAATTTGGGGAAAAATTCAGCACAAAAGAGTTTATGCCGGCTTGTCCGTGCGGGGAAATAATAATCAGCGTTTCCGGCTGGGCGGAATAAAAATCAGCCTCTAAATTTTGCAGGGATTGCAGCGATAGCCGTAATTTAGCGGTATTATCTTTGCCTACTGTGGAGATGAGCAAAGGAGTATGGGGAGTGATGGCGGAAAAAGATAACATAGGAAAATTTTTAATTTTATAATTTTTAAAGAAATTTTAAATTCTAATTTTTAAACTCTAATATTAAAGTTTAATTTGTAAATTAGTTGTTTAGAATTTAAAAATTTAGTTTTATTTAAAAATTAAAAATTACAAAATTAAAAATTATTAGAAACAATAGGCACTCCTTCATCATATAAAGCTAAGAGCTGCGGACTGACAGTCAGCACATTTTTCCATTGATAACCTAAATCTTCAAAGGCGGCGGCGGAGGCAAACGGGCGCTTAACTCCATTGGAAACGACATACACCGCCGGAGAATTCGTTGATTTTAACAGATACCCGTCGTCAAATTTTATCGGATTAATTTTTTTATATTGCGCTAATTCTTCAACACTGGCTTTTTGAATCGGCTGATTTTTAAATTTTGTCTTCAAAAATATCGGGTCAGGCAGGGGCGATTTAGTGCCGTTTATTACATAATAAATTCCGCCGCTCTGCGGATCGCGCAATAACGCTCCGGTAGGGTGCGTATCTTTTTCCGTTAAAGCCGGACCGTCGGCATAACCGCTTAAATCTTCATTGCTCGCCGTCCGTACTTCTTCCGGATTAAAGCCTAAAACACGAAAAGCATCCGGGCTGATTATTTTGCGTTTAGCATTATCAACCAATAGATAAATATCGCCTTGCGGAGAACGGACTAAAGAATATTGCGCGAACCTGATCGGCGCCCCTTTAGGATAAGCGTCCAAGTCGCTTTTTTTAATAATCAATACTTTGTTTTGATCATAACGGGAGGTAAGGGCGCCGCGGCTCGTAAACGGCCTTTTATACCCGTCCTGAATCAGCCAGATCCCGGGTTCGCCTTCAACCTGCACAAGTGACCCATCCGGAAATAGGCGGGAAAAGTAAATATTCCACAGGTGCCAAAAGTTATAATTTCCGTTATAAACATGCGGCGTATAGTTGTAAAGCGCGGCGGTAGCTAAATTAGCCGGCGTTACCGAGAGATCGCCTTTATTAGTGTTGTTTAAAATATAAGTTTCACCTATTTTGTATTTATATAATTCCGGCTCGTCCAGATAAGAGCGGAACTGCAAGGCAGCGGAATTTATTTGTTTATAAAATCCTTGCCAGCGCGAATTACAGCCGCCGCTGTCCGGGCAGCCGTATCCTGTTGCCCAGTCATACTGGCTTTGTTTAGGATTAGTGTCGGTCAGCAAACTTTGCTCTTTTTGGATTAAAACCAATAAAAATTTTGGACTGATTTTATTCGTAATAGCCCGGTCGTAAATTACTTCCGCCGCCGATAAAGCGCGCCCGTCATCATTAGTAACCGTATAATTTTTTAGCGCGCCCGGCTGGTTATTGATGAACGCCTGAATATCTTCTAGCGACATGGAGTTATAATCTAAAATTTCCGCATCGGAGATAATATAGTTATAATCAAATTCATCGGCGGAAACTGGCAACAGAGGGGAAAATATAAAAATGGCAATTATAGAAATTATTAGTGATTTTTTCATGTTTAGTAACAATAATTAAATAATAATTAAACAGAAATTACCTCAATGTCATTGCCAATAGGAATCGGGACTCGCAAGGACATTATTATTGTAATCATATTCTACCATATTTATCCACTCTTACCAACCCCTTGCTATTTTTTTGAATTTATTTTATAGTTATTCACAATGTTTTTGCAGTTATTTTTTATTATTTTTTAATATTTTATGGACAATGTCATTAGCGTGGATGGCGATGAAAGCCAATTAATAACCCGCGAAGGCTGGGAAAAATTAAAGAAAGAATTTGATTATTTAAAAAATGTCCGCCGGCACGAGATTGCCGAACGCATTGAGCGGGCGAAGGAGCTGGGTGATTTAAGCGAAAATGCCGAATATTCAGAGGCAAAAGACGAGCAGGCTTTTAATGAGGGCAGGATATTGGAAATTGAAACTTCATTAAAAAAAATAACTATAGTGGGCAGCCCGAATAAAGAAGGAACTGTTGACCTTGGGTCTAAAGTTTTAGTGGAGTATAATGGAAAGCAAAAAGAATTTACCCTGGTAAGTTTTAATGAAGTTGACCCGGAGCAAAATAAAATTTCTAACGAATCGCCATTAGGAGAAGCGTTGATGGGGCATAAGGCCGGCGACGAAATAAAAGTACATTTGCCAGCCGGGCAGGTAATATATAAAATAATTAAAGTTACCTAACACATAACACACCCGCCTGCAACGCTTTGCAAGCAAAGCGTAGTAATGCGGGCAGGTAACACAGAACACAAACCTCCTTTCAGGGGGTTTGTTTTTTGTTAATTAAAATTTATTTTGGTATACTTATTAGTAATCAGTAAATAGTAGCCAATGTCCGTTACTATTTACTAATTTACTGTTTACTAGTCATCCTGCTGCATAATCATTATGTCCAATCAACCCAAACAATCAAAGCTTAAAAAATGGTTAAAATCCCTAGGGCCCGGTTTTATCACCGGCGCTTCCGACGACGATCCGTCCGGCATTGCCACTTATTCACAGACCGGCGCGCAATTCGGCTATGCCCAGCTTTGGGTGTCGCTTTACTTATGGCCGTTCATGAGCGTGATTCAGGAAATGTGCGGCCGCATCGGGCTTGTTACCGGTAAAGGGCTTGCCGGCGTAATTCGGGCGCATTACCGCCGTTCCATTTTGTATGGGGCGGTTTTAATTTTATTTATCGCCAATACCGTTAACATCGGCGCTGATTTGGGCGCAATGGCTTCTTCAGCCCGGCTATTGATTGATTTGCCGTTTGCTTTCTGGCTAATAGTAATGACAGCCATTACCTTGCTTTTAGAAGTATTTGTTTCCTACAAAGTTTATGCCCGTTATTTAAAATATCTTACTCTTTCACTTTTATCTTATGCCGCGGTTACTTTTGCCGTAAAACAAAATTGGGGAAATATTATCTTGTCAACTCTGATCCCGACTTTTGTCTGGTCACAGGGCTATTTAATGAATCTAGTGGCGATTTTAGGAACGACTATTTCACCATACCTGTTTTTTTGGCAGGCGAGTGAGGAGGTGGAAGAAGAGGTGGCGGCGCATAAAATCAGGACAATGGGCTGGGGTGTTCCGCGGGTTAATAAGCGCGATTTGCGCAATATGCGCATTGATACTTTTTCTGGTATGTTTTTTTCCGAATTGATCACTTTTTTTATAATCGCCACTACCGCTGCCACTTTATATCGCGCCGGAATTACCAATATTGAAACCGCAACCCAAGCGGCGGAGGCGTTGCGCCCTTTAGCCGGTAATTTCACTTTTTCCTTATTCGCGCTTGGCATTATCGGCACCGGATTTTTGGCCGTGCCGGTTTTAGCCGGATCAGCCTCTTACGCTATTGCCGAATCGTTTTCCTGGCGGGAAGGGTTGTATCAAAAATTTAAACGCGCGCACGGTTTTTACGGAGTCATCACTATTGCTACTTTAATTGGACTATTGGTTAATTTTACCTCTGTTAAGCCGTTCCAGATGCTTTATTACGCGGCTGTTTTAAACGGCGTCATTGCGCCGCCGCTGATGGTTTTAATTTTATTAATATCAGGAAATAAAAAAATAATGGGCAAAAGGACAAGCTCACCGTTATTTTTAACATTAGGATGGGTTATTACAATTTTTATGACCATAGCGGCGATTATGCTGCTTTATAATTTATTTTTTTGAATTTATTAATCCGTCTGTATCCGTTTAATCCGTTCAATCTGTGTCCTATTTATTTTACGTTATAGCACACGGATTTAACGGATCAAACAGATTAGCGCGGATATGACTTTATATATTTTGAATTTATATATACTAATATACTAAACTGCATGCTGCTCCGGAGTGTGATATAATAATAATATGCCTGATAACATTTCACCGTTAAAGCAAAAAATAGAGATGGCGCCGGCGCCGGAAAAAATTCCGGATGGCTCGTTAGAAAACAAACCGGAGCGGCCGGCTGGTTCAGAGCATCCGAAGCAGGCGGAAACTAAACAGGAAAAGCAAGTTCAGAGTAAAACTCCGCTATCCGCATCATTGCCTGTTGCTGCCAAAACAAAAGTATCTTTGGCGGAGATTGAACGGATTTTAAGCGAAGATTTGGAAGAAATTTATTTCCAGTTTGAGCCGGAAAAACAGCAGGAATTCAAAAGCAAAGGGGAGCAGACTGCCCATAGCATTAAAATATTGTTAGAGCAGGCAAAAGTAAAAGTTAAAAAGATAGCCAAACTTATTTTTAAGTGGCTGCAGATTATCCCGGGTGTAAATAGATTTTTTTTGGAAAAAGAAAGCAAAATTAAAGCGGAAGAAATTGTTAAGTTAAAAGACATTAATACACAAGAACATTAAAACCCTCCGCGAGCTATGCAAGCCGGGCGGGCAGGCATAATAAAATTATTAAGCAATAATTAATCAGAAATTATTCAGAAATTAAATAATAATTAAAATGCGAGTTAAAAAATTATTGTCTAATTTCTGTTTAATTTCTGCTCAATTATTGTCTGGATAGCTTACCCATTCAGGTTCTTCCAGTCCCGCCTCTATGAGTGGGTCGGTTGGAACAACAATATTTCCATGTTTAACTCTTATATTAATATTATTACTAATGCCGCGGCAGCGATTATTGCTGTTATTATTTTTTTATTTATTTTGGCTTTGGTACGAAAAATTTTGCATATTGCCAAGGAAAAAACTAACTTGTTTGAGCGTGATATCTTGTTAGTCCGTCTGCCGAAAAATCGGCCGAAAGAGCAGGAAGAACAGGAAACTTTACAGATGTTGCATGAAGAAATAGCGGCGGCGGAAAGTTTGTTCTCTTTAATTGGCGGCTTGAAAGCAAATCCCGATGGTTTACGCAGTTGGCTAATGGGCGCGAATAATGTTTTTACTTTTGAAATTGTCGCGCATAAAAAAATGATCTCTTTTTACGCGGTAGTGCCGCGCCGGATGCGCCGTTTTGTCGAGCAGGAAATTTACGCCCATTACCCGGCGGCGAACATTGAAGAAACCGTTGATTATAACATTTTTACTCCGCAGAGCGCGGTAAAAGCGGCTCGCTTTAAATTAAAGCGGAGCAGTATGTATGCCATCAGGACATATAAAAAAATGGATATTGACCCGCTGGATTCTTTATTAAATACTTTAGCAAAATTGCGGGAGCGGGAAGGAGCGGTGATGCAAATTATGGTTAAATCAGCGCCTAAGTCATGGCGCTCCCGCGCCCAACGCATTATTAAGGAAGTGCGCAAGGGGCATACTTTAAATGAGGCAATGAAAAGCACGGGCTATGGTAAGATTTTTAGCGGTACTGGAAAAATAGCCGAGGTGCTGCTGCAAAAAAGCAAAGAGCAGCCCGCTGGCCAGCCGGAGCGAATGACTCCGATAGAAGAAGAAACATTAAAAACAATTGAAGAAAAAATGTCCAAAGCCGGTTTGGAGGTAAATATTTGCGCGGTAGTGTCGGCGGACAGCGAGACGCAAGCGCAAATTTATCTGGATAATATAGCCGATTCTTTCAGCCAATATACGATTTTTGAATACGGCAACGGCTTTAAACGGGCTGGCAAATGGGGCGAACACAACATTATCCATCATTTTAATTTTCGCCGTTTTGATGAACGGGCAAAGTTTGTTTTAAATACCGAGGAATTAGCAAGTATTTTTCATTTTCCCTTACCGCATAACGAGACGCCGAATATCAACTGGCTGACGGCTAAACGGGCTTCGGCTCCGCCGGACGTGCCGAATAGCGGGTTATTTTTAGGCGAAAATATTTTTCGCGGAGTAGTGCGGCCGGTTTACATTAAGCGCGAAGACCGCCGCCGGCATTGTTATATTATCGGCAAATCCGGCGTCGGCAAATCAAATTTATTGGCGCTCTCCGCGCGGGCAGACATCCAAAACGGCGAAGGAGTCTGCGTTATTGACCCGCATGGCGATTTAATTGAAGACGTACTATCGGGTATTCCCAAAGAGCGCGCTGAAGATGTGATTTATTTTGCGCCGGCGGACATGGCGCGGCCGATGGGCTTGAATTTATTGGAATACGACGAGCGCTATCCGGAGCAAAAAACTTTTGTCATTAATGAGATGATAAAAATTTTTGATAAGTTATATGATTTAAAGGCAACCGGCGGCCCGATTTTTGAGCAGTACATGCGCAACGCCATGCTTTTGATTATGGACGATCCGGCGACCGGCTCTACTTTAATGGAAATTTCCAAAGTCTTGTCCGATCCGGATTTCCGTAAAATTAAACTGGATAAATGCCAGGATCAGACAGTTGTCGCTTTTTGGCGGCAGGAAGCGGAGAAAGCCGGCGGAGAAGCGGCGCTCGCGAACATCGTACCGTATATAACTTCTAAATTGACCAGCTTTGTTTCTAACGCGACGATGCGACCGATTATCGGCCAGCAGCGCAGTTCTTTTAACTTGCGTGATATTATGGATCAGCAGAAAATTTTATTGCTTAATTTATCCAAAGGCGCTATCGGCGAATTAAACGCCCATCTGCTTGGGATGGTATTGGTGGGAAAAATTTTAGCCGCTTCGCTGTCGCGCACCGATGTACCGCGCGAACAGCGGCAAGATTTTTATCTTTATATTGACGAATTCCAAAATTTTATTACCGATTCTATCAGCATCATTTTATCGGAAGCGCGCAAGTATAATTTGAACTTAATCATGGCGCACCAGTATCTAGGGCAGTTGGTAAAAAACAACGATACCACCATCAAAGACGCGGTTTTCGGCAATGTCGGCACGATGGTATTGTTCCAAATTGGCTCGGAAGACGCGGAAACCATGGTTAAAGAATTTACGCCGGTCTTCAACGAATTTGACCTCATCAACGTGGAAAAGTATAATGCTTATGTGAAGCTCCTGATTGATAATTCCACTTCGCGCCCCTTTAGCATGGCGATTCCAAAATTGCCGGACGGCAACAAATCGCTGGCGGAAAAAATTAAAGAAATGTCGCGGCTGAAATACGGGAGAGAAAGAAGCGTGGTGGAAGCGGAAATTTTTGCTAGAAGCAAGGACATTAAAACATGAAAACATTAAAGCAAAAAAACAAAAAAGCAACCCCCTTGATAACAGTAAGTAATTAAACAATAATTAAGCAGAAATTGAACAAAAATTTTTAAATGAACTTTAATTATTGCTAAATTACTGCTCAATTATCGTTTAATTTTTGTTAAATTATTATTAAATTTCCGTACATTTATGATCCCAAAAGATCTCAAAGAATCTCCCAAACGTCATAAAAAAATCAAAATTATAATTATAGTTTTACTCCTAATGGTCGTCTCTTTTTACGGCGGCATTTTTTTATCCGAAAAAACTAAAATTGACGATGCGTTAGTAAATAAAGATTCGGTATTTTTAGGCAAGGTGCTGAACATGTACGAAAATTACCAAAAGGAAAATTTAGCCAGAGACGTTGATTTTAATATGTTTTGGCAGGTTTGGGAAACGCTGCAAGACAAATATGTGGATAAGGATAAGTTGTCGGATAAAGAACTGTTTTATGGCGCGCTTAAGGGGTTAGCGGCCGCAACCGGAGACCCATACACCGTTTTTATGAACCCGGTTATTTCCAAAGAATTTTCCAACGATATGGCCGGCACCTTTGAAGGTATCGGAGCTGAAATCGGCATGAAAGGCGGGGTATTGACGATAATCGCGCCTTTAACCGACATGCCGGCGCAGAAAGCAGGCTTAAAGGCCGGCGATAAAGTTTTAAAAATCAACGGCGAAGATACATCGCCGATGTCCGTTGACGAAGCGGTCGGGAAAATCCGCGGCCATAAAGGCACGCAAGTTACTTTAAATATTTGGCGGGAAGATTTTGACCAGCCGCGGGATTTTAACATCACTCGCAATACAATTATTGTTAAAAGCGTTACCTGGAATACAAATAAAGATAATATTATGGTCATCACTATTTCTCATTTCAATGACGACACGGTTGATTTGTTCGACCGGGCGGTAAGCGACGCGGTCAAACAAAATCCTAAAGGGATAATTTTGGATTTACGCAATGACCCGGGCGGTTATCTGGATACGGCCATTGAAGTCGCGAGCGAATGGATTGAGGACGGCGTGGTAGTTACGGAAAAATATAATGATGATCAAAAAAACGATTATCTTGCCCGCGGCCGCGCCCGTTTAAAGGATTTTAAGACAGTGGTGCTCGCAAACGAAGGATCAGCGTCCGCTTCGGAAATTGTCGCCGGCGCGTTAAAAGACTACGGTCTGGCCACTATCGTCGGCAAAAAAACTTTCGGCAAAGGCAGCGTGCAGGAACTGGAGAGTATGCCGGACGGCTCTTCTTTAAAGATAACTATCGCCAAATGGCTAACGCCTAAAGGGGTCAATATTAATGAGGAAGGCATTGTGCCGGACGCGGAAGTTGATTTGTCTAAAGAAGATTATGAGGCGGATAAAGATCCGCAGATGGAGAAAGCAGTGGAGTTGCTGAATGAAAATTAAAGGATAACCGTACTGTCTATTACAAAAAATCGTTAGTACAAGCAATGATAAAATTGTTCCATTGTTATATTGCTAAATTGTTCGCAACGCACAGGTATATACTTTAGCGGTGTAGCAATTTAACAATTTAGCAATATAATTCTATGCCAAAACAAATATCTTCCTCGCGCAGACAGAAACAGGTGACAAAGTATATTTTTGTTGTCGGTGGCGTGATGTCATCAGTCGGCAAGGGCGTAGCCGCCGCTTCTGTCGGTAAAATTTTGCAGTCAAAAGGCTACCGTGTGTCCAACATTAAGTGCGATATGTATGTTAATATTGACGCCGGCACGATTCGTCCGGCGGAACATGGCGAAGTTTTTGTCGGCGAAGACGGGGTCGAGGCAGACCAGGATTTGGGCAACTACGAGCGGTTTACCGGCGAGCTATGCCTGCGGGATAATTACATCACCACCGGGCAGGTTTACCAGGAGGTAATCAGGCGCGAACGCAACTTGGAATATGGCGGTGAAGACGTGGAAGTCGTTCCGGATATTCCTAACGAAATAATCAGGCGCATTAGAGCTTGCCAGCAAAAAAATAATTCCGAAATTACCATTGTAGAATTAGGCGGCACTGTCGGCGAATACCAAGTGCTGCTTTTTTTGGAAGCGGCCCGGATGATGAAGATGAAGAGCCCGGAAGATATTTTTTTTATTTTAGTAAGCTATTTGCCGACGCCGGGATTATTAGGCGAGCAAAAGTCAAAACCGACGCAGTATGCTATCCGAACGCTAAATTCGGCTGGAATCAATCCTGATTTTATTTTATGCCGGGCTGACCAGCCGGTTACCGATGATATTAAGAGGACTATCAGCACGGTCTGTAGCCTGCCGAGGGAGCGCATTATTTCCGCGCCGGATGTTTATTCTATTTACGACATCCCGGTAAATTTTGAAAAAGAAAATTTAGGCAATATTATCTTAAAATCAATGGGGCTGCCCATACGCAAAAAAAACATGCAGGATTGGATAGCTTTTTCCCGCAAAATCAAAAATATTAAGCAAGAGGTAACTATCGGCATTGTTGGCAAATATTTTAATTTTAAATCCTGCCGCGATACTTATATTTCTGTTATTGAGTCAATCAATCATGCCGCCTGGCATCATAACGTAAAGCCGAATGTGGTTTGGCTGGAAGCGGAACGCTATGAACATGATAAAATCAAACTTAAAGAGCTGGATGAATTAGACGGCATCATTATTCCCGGCGGATTCGGGGAGCGGGGAGTAGAGGGGATGATTTTGGCGGCAGAATATGCCCGTCAGCATAAAATTCCGTATTTCGGGCTTTGTTTAGGCATGCAAATTTTAACCGTTTCTTTCGCCCGCCATGTGCTTAAAATTGCGGATGCCAATTCTACCGAATTTAATCCCCAAACAAAACATCCAGTTATCGCTACGATGGCGGAACAAAAGAAAAATATAGCGGAAAAAAATTACGGCGGCACTATGCGATTGGGCGCTTATCCAGCCCAACTGGCAAAAGATTCTATAAGCTATCGCGCTTACAACTGCGAACATATCAGCGAACGCCATCGCCACCGCTATGAATTTAATAACGAATATCAGGCGGAATTTCAAAGAAACGGCTTGCGCGTAGCTGGCATTAACCCCCAGCGCGATTTAGTGGAAATCGTGGAAGTTGCGGATCATCCGTGGATGGTCGGCGTGCAATTCCATCCGGAATTTAAGTCCCGTCCGCTAAAGCCGCATCCGTTATTTGCGGCATTTGTCAAAGCTTGTACCAAAAATAAATAGTTGGTATAATAATTTTGTAATTTAATACAACTAAAGCGTATGCCTAATAAAAAAATCAAAAAAATAAAAAACAAAGCCAATAGTATAATTACCTTAGAAAAATTAGCCGCCATAATGGTGGATGGTTTTACCCAAGCTAAACAAGAAAGGGAAGAGGGTTTGACGCAGGTTAGAAAAGAAATGGAGATTGGTTTTACCCAAGCTAAACAAGAAAGGGAAGAGGGTTTGACGCAGGTTAGAAAAG
>Ga0172368_10004867_pt1 | contig 15312 bp, 11 predicted proteins | sample Lak11m_FD_114540 | JGI IMG/M metagenome (GOLD analysis project Ga0172368, IMG submission 114540) | Freshwater microbial communities from Kabuno Bay, South-Kivu, Congo - kab_022012_11m | ecosystem: Environmental > Aquatic > Freshwater > Lake | place: Democratic Republic of the Congo: South-Kivu...
CCTGAACTGCACCATGAGTTCCCGGCAGCGTTCCGGCTCATTGCCGTCAAGCTGCCGAAATTCCTTTTCGAGGTCGACCAGGCGGGTCGCCGCCACCGGATCCCCGGCCAACAGCTTATCCAGTTCCCGCTCCAGGGCTGCCGCCCGGGCCGCACTGGCGCTTTGCGTTTGTCGTTGCTGCAGCAGCGCCGCACAATGCCGATACACGCCCTTGTCCTTGTCGCGACTGGCCTGCGCAACTTTCTCCAGGTGAGTATCGGAAACCAGGCGGCGGGCCGCACTCAGCCGCACTTCGGCAAGGCGGGCCTGCAATGCCACCGCGGCCAGGCATTCCTCATCATTCAATCCGGCCAGCCACGACAACGCACTCGGCTTGTGGCTCAGAAAAATGATGGCATGAGCGCGCACCCATGCCAAGTCGTCCGGCAAGGGCGCTTGTCGCGTTTGAGCCAATGCTTCGCCCAGCGCTTGCGTCAGGCGCTCGGTCTCTTCCGCGTTATTGGCATGGGTGAGACGCAACCTGATCTGCTGCGGATCTGCGACGGCCTTGCTGTGCGGCTCAACACGCTCCGCCGCGGCAGCGGGCCGATCCGGTGTTTCACTGCGCAGTATCTTGTTCAACCAAGTCAACGGGTGCTTTCTCTGAATAAATGTGGCTTTGATCGATATTGTTCCTGGCGTCGATCATATCACGGGCCCATGCACCTACCGGCAGTTACGGAGCGCAACGCCAACACGGGGTTGATCTTCGTCAATGCGGCCCAGCACCCCGCGGTTGGTATAATTGGCAGGGTTCGCCATGGACCATTAATGAATTCCCGAAGGATGGGAAAAACCCTGCCATGAAAAGATCTCACGCTGTCGTGCTCGTCTTGGCCATACTGGTCACGGCAGGTTGCGGCGACCGCCCGGTGTATCGCGACGAGGCTTTCAAGGAAAACTCGCCGTTCCGGCGCAATCTCGCCGTGACAGCGGAAAAAGCCTGCGAGGCCGCACAGCTCGCCATGCTCAGCCAAGCCTACCGCATCAGTGCCAGCGATGCCACCGAGATACACGGGCAGAAGGATTTCCAGCCCAACGAGGACAGCAGTGTCAGTATCGACCTCAATGTCATCTGCAAGAATTCGCCCACCGGCTCGATCATTTTCGCCAATGCGGTACAGACCAAGTACGAGTTGAAGAAGAGCAGTCAAACCACCAGTCTCGGCATTTCCTCGCTGGGTTCCTTGTCGATGCCCTGGGGCAAGAGTGCGGAAAATCTCGTCAAGGTCGGCGGGGAAACGATCTCGGACGAGGAGTATTACGCGCGTTTCTTCACCCTGGTCAAGAACATCCTGGAGCCGCCGCCGAAGAAAAAGTAGTTGCGCAGCGAACCTTGCCTCGCGCATGCATCAATTTCCAAATTCTTCCTCATTTGAACCCCCAGTTGAACTCATTATCCAGGAGGCGATTGTGCCTAGCTTGCTCCCCGCAATAGATCCAGAAGGCTTGCTCGAATACTCGGTGGTGTATACCGACCGCGCGCTAAACCACATGTCCAAGGCTTTTCAGGGCGTGATGAAGGATATCTCCGCCACTCTGAAGAAAGTCTATCAGGCCAAATCGGTGATTGTGGTGCCGGGCAGCGGCACCTTCGGCATGGAGGCTGTGGCGCGACAGTTCGCCACAGACAAGAAGTGTCTGGTGATTCGCAACGGCTGGTTCAGCTTCCGCTGGAGCCAGATTCTCGAAACCGGCAATATTCCTGCTGCATTGACCGTACTCAAGGCACGCCGCAGCGCGGAGACTTCGCAGGCTCCCTTCGCCCCGCCACCGATCGAGGAAGCCGTGGCGCTGATCAAGGCCAGCCGGCCCGATGTGGTGTTCGCGCCGCACGTCGAAACCGCATCCGGCATCATGCTGCCGGATGCCTACGTGCGTGCGCTGGGCGAGGCCACGCACGAGGTCGGCGGGTTGTTCGTGCTCGATTGCATCGCTTCTGGCGCCGTCTGGGTGGACATGGCCGCGAATCGCGTCGACGTGCTCATCAGCGCGCCGCAAAAGGGCTGGAGCGGCTCACCCTGCTGCGCGCTGGTGATGCTGGGCGCCCGGGCGCGCGAAAGAATCGATGCCACCACCAGCACCAGTTTTGCCTGCGACCTGAAGAAGTGGCTACAGATCATGGAAGCCTACGAAAACGGCGGACATGCCTACCATGCCACCCCGCCCACCGACGGACTAAGAAGTTTTCACGCAGCCATGCGCGAGACCGAGCAGTTTGGTTTCGAGAAAGCGCGCAGCCAACAGCTCGAACTGGGCCGCCAGGTGCGCGCGCTGCTGGCCCAACGCGGTTTCAAGAGCGTGGCGGCGGCGGGATTCGAGGCACCCGGCGTAGTCGTCAGCTACACCCAGGACGACGGCATCCGCAGCGGCAAGAAGATCGCCGAAGCCGGCCTGCAAACTGCTGCGGGCGTGCCTTTGCAATGCGACGAACCGGGCGACTTCCAGACCTTCCGGATCGGCCTGTTCGGTCTCGACAAACTGAAAGATATCGAGCGCACGGTCGGCAGTCTGTCACACGCGCTGGACCAGATACTTTGATTCAACCACCTTTGATGCAACCCTAGTCAGGAGATTCACACATGGCCAAGTCATACGCCAATCCGCTGCTCGCTGTTCCTGCCCGCCCCTTGCCCCGTGTTGTCGCCATTATCGGTGCCGGCACCATTGGTCCGGACATTGGCTACTATCTCAAGAGCGCCCTGCCCGACATCAAGCTCTACCTTGTCGATGTGGCACAGGAAGCCGTCGATCGTGCCGTACAGCGCTGCCACGACTATGCCACGAAGGCGGTAGCCAAGGGCAAGCTCAGCGAGGAGGAAGCGGGCAAGATCACCCGCAATATCGTCGGCACCCTGAATTATTCCGACATCGCCGACGCCGACTGGGTACTCGAAGCCGCCACCGAGAACATCGGCCTGAAGCGCAAGATTTTCGCGCAGATCGAAGCCATCGTGCAACCCGATGTCTTGATCACCTCCAACACCAGTTCCCTGCCGGCTGCCGAAATTTTTTCGCAGCTCAAGCACAAGCAGCGCGCCACCGTGACGCATTTCTTCGCGCCGGCCTGGCGCAACCCGGTGGTCGAAGTGATCCGCTGGGATCAAACCGATCCGGCCGTGGTCGAATATCTGCGCTGGGTGTTCTGCGTCACCGGCAAAATCCCCCTGATCACTGCCGATGTCGCCTGCTTCATGCTCGACCGGGTTTTCGACAACTGGTGCAACGAGGCGGCAATGCTGCTCGACAAGGCCACGGCAAGCGAAGTGGACAGCGTCAGCAGCGAGTTCGTGCATGCCGGACCGTTCTTCGTCCTCAACCTCGCCCACGGCAATCCGATCATCACCGAAACCAACACTTTGCAAGCCGAGCTCGAAGGCGAGCACTACCGGCCGGCCAACATCTTCCGCTCGGTCAATACCTGGGTCACGGTGGCACCGGGCAAGCGTGTCGAGGTAGCCGAGAAAACCACCCAGGCCATTCGCGAACGCATGCTGGGCATCCTCTTCTCGCAAGGCGTCGACATCGTCGACCGCAAGATCGGCGAGCCGGCCGACCTCGACCTGGGCTGCCGTCAGGCGCTCGCCCTGAAAAAGGGGCCGCTCGACCTGATGCGCGACCTCGGCGAAAAGGTGACCGGCAATGCGCTGTTGCGCCTGGGCAAGGAGCGCCCGGGCATGCCGATGCCCAAGCGTCCCTTCGCGGCTTACCAGGATTTCCTGCGCCACCTGCTGGTCGATGACGTCGATGGCGTCAAGGTCATCACGCTGCGCCGTCCCGAAGCGCTGAATGCGCTGCATGACGAAATGACCGACGAGATACTCTCGGTAATCAAAAAATTCGAGAAGGATCCCAAGGTCACCGGTTTCGTCATCGTCGGCTACGGCACCAAGGCATTCTGCGCCGGTGCCGACATCGGCCGCTTTCCGCGCATGCTCGGCGATGCACCGGCCGCGGTGCAATACTCGCGCGACTGCTCGCGGCTGCTGGTGCACCTCGACAAGATGCAGAAGCCGGTGGTGGCGGCCCTGAACGGCATGGCGCTGGGTGGCGGCTTCGAACTGGCGATGCGTTGCCATGGCATCGTCGCGCTCAAGAATGCCTGGATGCAGTTGCCCGAAATCACGCTCGGCATCGTGCCGGGCATCGGCGCGATGGTCGTGCCTTATCGCCGCTGGCCGCAAGCGGCGGGCATATTTCACGGCATGCTGCGCCAGGCCGACCGCCTCAAGGCAGCGCGTGCGCATGAACTGGGCGTAGTGGATGCACTGGCGGACGATTACGGCGGGCTCATCCAGGCCGCCGTGGCGCGTTGCGCTGCGCTTGCCAGCGGGGTCAAGAGCATCCCGGACGGTCCGGTCGACCTCGCACCGTTGTCCGCCATCGAGCCCAGGGCGAGCAGCGGCCAGGCGCTCAGCGCCGAAGTCATCGGCATCATGGAAAAGGCGATCCGTGCAGCGGCTGCCGCGCCAAGTTTCGCCGCAGCACTGGAAATTGGTTATAGTGCCTTCGGTGACAGCGCCTGTACTGCCGGAGCACGCGAAGGCATCTCCGCATTCCAGGAAAAGCGCAAGCCGGATTTCACCAAGACGCCATAGGATCGGAACGATGACAATGCCACTTTCCCGCCTCGCCGGAAACGCCGCAGTTTCGCTCTGCATGACAGCGCTCCTGAGCGCATGCAGCAACATCAGTCTCTGGCCTTTCGGCAGGGAACAAATCCGGGAGCGGCCGCGCACGCCAACCAACGCCAGCAGCTACCAATGCGCCAACGGCAAGCGCTTTTATTTGCGCAAGCTGGACGACGGCGCGGCCTGGGTCATCTTTCCGGATCGGGAAGTCCGCCTCGACAAAGCCACGGGTTCCGGCAATCGCTACAGCAACGGCATTGCCGTCCTGACCCTCAATGGCAATGAGGCGACGCTCGAAGATGGCGCCGCCAACAGCTTCGCCGGCTGCAAGAAAGCGGAAAAATAAGGAGTCGGGCGCAGATGATTGTGCTTAACCTGAGTTGCAGCAACAGCCACAGCTTCGAAGGCTGGTTCGCTTCGCTTGAGGAATTTCAGCGTCAGGCGGTCGCCGGGCAAGTGACCTGCCCGCATTGCAACGATGTCAGCATCACCAAGCTGCCGGCCGGATCGCATGTGCGGCGGGCCGTCCTCGAAAAAGCCGCAGCACCGGCCAGCGCCCAGCACAACGATGAAGCCAGGGTGCTGGCCGCCCTCGAAAAAATGCTCAGCGACAGCGACAACGTTGGTGCGAGTTTTTCCGAGGAAGCCCGGAAAATTCACTACGAGGAAATACCCGCGCGCAACATCCATGGCACCGCCTCGGCCGCGGAAGTGCGCTCACTGCTTGAAGAAGATATCGGCGTGATTCCTTTGCCGATCCGGCCGAGGAAGGGCATGCACTAACTTTCATGATGCGTGGGCTACGCCCCCGATCATGAAAATTAGCGGCATTTCCACGGCCCCCCACCCCCTGCCCCCGCCCCGGGGCGGGGGACGATATGTGCTCGCTTCGCTCGATATCGCCAAGCGCGTCCATCGTTGGATTTCACGCTAACGCTCATGGCAGCGAAAGCCGCAAGCCCTTCCCGAATTTCGACTACTCTTCCTTGCCCGTCTCGCCCTCGCCGCCGGCGAGTTGCTGGTAGTGCGCATAGCGATCCTCGACCTGCTTCTGGATCGTCGCCAGCTTTTCCGCCGAGTCTTTGCTGTTGATCACCTCGCGGAAGCGCGTCTCGGTCGAGGCGAACTCCTTGTAGGCGATCGACGGCTTCTTCGAGTCCATCTGCATCGGATTCTTGCCCTGGTCTGCCAGGCGCGGATCGAAACGGAACAAGGGCCAGTGACCCGAATCCACGGCGAGCTGCTGCTGGTTGATGTTGTTGGACAAGTCGAAGCCCTGTTCGCGGCACGGGCTGTAGGCGATGATCAGGGACGGACCGTCGTAGGCCTCGGCTTCCAGGAACACCCTGAGCGTATGCACGTCCTTGGCGCCGAATGCGACGCGAGCCACATACACGTTGCCGTAGGTCATGGCGATCTGCGCCAGATCTTTCTTGCCGGTGGTCTTGCCGTTGGCGGCAAATTTGGCGACGGCGCCGAACGGCGTGGATTTGGATGCCTGACCGCCGGTGTTCGAATACACCTCGGTATCCAGCACCAGGATGTTCACATTGCGGCCAGAAGCAATGACGTGGTCGATGCCGGAAAAACCGATGTCATAGGCCCAGCCATCGCCGCCGATGATCCAGACGCTCTTTTTCACCAGCGTGTCGGCCAGGCTTTCGAGTTCGCGCGCCGGCGGCGAGGACAGACCTGCCAGAAGACGCCGCAGTTCCACGACGCGCTCGCGCTGCTGCTGAATGCCGGTTTCGCTGGACTGGTCCGCCGTCAGCAACTGTTGGCACAAATCCTGGCCAATCTCGTGCTCCAGGCACAGAACCAGTTCGCGGGCATATTCCTGCTGCTTGTCGATGCTGACGCGAAAGCCCAGGCCGAACTCGGCGTTGTCTTCGAACAGCGAATTCGACCAAGCCGGACCGCGTCCCTCGGCATTGGTGGTCCAGGGTGTCGAGGGCAGGTTGCCGCCAAAGATCGACGAGCAGCCCGTGGCGTTGGCGACCACCATGCGATCGCCGAACAGCTGGGTGGCCAGCTTGATATAGGGTGTCTCACCGCAACCCACACAGGCACCGGAAAATTCGAACAGAGGCTGTGCCAGCATGGCGCCCTTCATGGTCGTCAGCTTGATCTTCTCGCGATCGTACTCGGGCAGCTTGAGGAAAAAGTCCCAGTTCTCCTTCTCCTTTTGCTTGAGCGGCCCGATCGGCATCATCATCAGGGCCTTGCGGCTCGGATCCTTCTTGTCGGCAGCGGGACAGATTTCAGTGCAGAGGTGGCAACCCGTGCAATCCTCCGGCGACACCTGATAGGAGATGTGGTAGCCGGCTTCCATGTCCTTGCCCTTGATCTGGACATGCTTGAAAGTCGCCGGGGCGGATTCGGTCAGATTGGCAGGGAAGGCCTTGGAGCGGATCGCGGCATGGGGGCAAACGAACGGGCACTTGCCGCAATGGATGCAGAGCGCTTCGTCCCACACCGGAATCTCCAGTGCCAGGCTGCGCTTCTCGTACTGGGTCGTGCCGGACGGAAAGGTGCCGTCCTTCGGGAAGAAGGAAACCGGTATGGCGTCGCCGCGGCAACCGATGATCTCGCCGGTCACCTGGCAGACAAACTCCGGCACGTCCTCCGCGACCGCCGCAAGCTTTTCGAAGGTACTGGTCGCTTGCTGGGGAATGTTGACCTGGTGCAGGTTGGCCAAGGCTTCGTCGATGGCCTTGTAGTTCTTTTCGATGATTTCACGGCCGGACTTGCCATACGTCTTGAGCACCGCGCTCTTGATGGAGTCGATGGCGTCCTGGCACGGAATGACGTTGGAAATCGCGAAGAAGCAGGTCTGCATCACGGTGTTGGTGCGATTGCCCATGCCGGCCTTGCGCGCCACGGCGTAGGCATCGATGGTGTAGAACTTGATCTTCTTGTCGATGATCTGCTGCTGCATGCGCCGCGGCAGGGTATCCCAGACCTTGTCGGGTGTGGCGGTCGAATTCAGCAGGAACACGGCGCCTTCCCCTGCCACGTCGAGAATGTCGTAGCGTTCGAGGAATACCGGCAGGTGGCAGGCGACGAAATTGGCCTGGTTATTGCCGATCAAATACGAGGAGCGGATCGGCTGGCGGCCAAAGCGCAAATGGGAAATGGTCATCGCGCCGGCCTTCTTCGAGTCATACACGAAGTAGCCCTGGCAGTGCAGATCGGTTTCCTCGCCGATGATCTTGATCGAATTCTTGTTGGCCGAGACGGTGCCGTCCGACCCAAGGCCGTAGAACATGGCGCGCACCACGCCCTGCGCGGCATCGACAGTGAAGCTGTCGTCCCAGGCGAGGCTGCTGTTGGACAAGTCGTCGTTGATGCCAATGGTGAATTGGTTCTTCGGTTCCGCCTTGGCCAGTTCGTCGAACACGGCCTTGATCATGCCCGGCGTGAATTCCTTGGAAGACAAGCCGTAGCGCCCGCCGATCACGCGCGGCATGCCCGCAAAGCGCGACTTGCCGGTGCTGAAGGACTCGGCCACGGCAGCCAGGACGTCCTTATAGAGCGGCTCGCCGTCGGCACCGGGTTCCTTGGTGCGATCGAGCACGGCGATCTTCTTGACCGTCGCCGGCAAGGCGGCAAGCAGGATTTCCGGAGCGAAGGGGCGGAACAAGCGTACTTTCAGGACGCCGAGTTTTTCACCGCGCACGTTCAAATGCTCGACCACTTCCTCGGTGGCGGTGGCGCCCGAGCCCATGATCACGATGACACGATCGGCGTCGGCTGCGCCGTGGTACTCATAGAGCCGATACTGGCGTCCGGCAAGAGATGCGAACTTGTCCATCTCCTCCTGCACGATGCCCGGCATCGCGGCATAGTAGGGATTGATGGTTTCGCGCATCTGGAAGAATACGTCGGGATTCTGCGACGTGCCGCGCACCACCGGTTTGTCCGGCGACAACGCACGCGCCCGGTGCTCCTGCACCAGCTCGTCGGAAATCATGGCGCGCACCACCTGATGACCGACCCGCTCGATCTTGGCGACTTCATGGGAAGTGCGGAAGCCGTCGAAGAAATGCATCACCGGCAGACGTCCGCGCAAGGTGGCGGCCTGGGCAATCAGCGCAAAATCCTGGGCCTCCTGCACCGAGTTGGAACACAGCATGGCCCAGCCCGTGGAGCGCGCCGCCATGACATCGGAATGGTCGCCGAAAATCGACAAGGCATGGGTGGCCACGGTGCGCGCTGCAATATGGAAAACCGTCGAGGTCAGTTCCCCGGCGATCTTGAACATATTGGGGATCATCAGCAGCAGGCCCTGCGACGAGGTGAAGGTGGTCGACAAGGCGCCGGTTTGCAAAGCGCCATGGATCGCACCGGCAGCGCCGCCTTCGTGCTGCATCTCGATCACCGCGGGCACGGTGCCCCAGATGTTCTTGACGCCATGGGCCGACCACTGATCGCACAACTCGCCCATCGGCGAGGACGGCGTGATCGGGTAGATGGCAATCACCTCATTGATCAGGTGGACTACGTAGGCCGCCGCCTCGTTGCCGTCCACCGTCACGATGTGCGGGTGATGATTCTTGTCCTCGGCGTGAGCGCCGGGCGTTATGTTGGATTGGGTTTTGGATTGGGTTTTGGATTGGGTCTTGGTCTCGGCAACGGCGCTACCGCCTGCGGGTGATTGCAGCATGTTCAAAGCTCCTAGAGTGAAGTGGGCTTGCTCGACTGCGCCGGATTATTGGGGTGGGCCAAATCCAGAACCGAAGCACTGCCAGATAATGAAGCCGGGGTGGTGGCCTCACGAATGCTCCGGATGTAACCAATCAGCCAAACCAAGCTGGTATTGCTGCGATAATAACAAAATATGAACAATTATTGCACCGCCGCAAAAGGAAAATTGCGTTCTCTTGATCCTCGACAATTTTTCCGTTTCCAGGGGCAGGCAAGACAAAGACTGAAGTATCGTCCCGGGCCGCTTTCATCAGGGAAGATCGGCCTGTTCTGGCCCTGACGCTCTGGAGTGTGCCTTTTGCAAGCGCTGGGCAAACACCGCCGAACGCTGCGGGTTGCGCCCGGAGACCCGCAGATATTCGAGAATCCGTGCGGCACTGTCCAACTCGTCCGCCGTCAGATACATCTCTCCGGCCGTCGCGAAATACTCAAAAGCCTTATCCGGCTGCCGATCCGCGTCGTAGGCGATGGCAAACTTTTCATAGAATCTGGCATCGCCGACGCGTAACTTCGACGCCTCCTGCAACTGTTCCAGCGCAGCGGGATAATCGCCCTCGCTGAGATAGCGATCTGCGGCGCGCAACAGACGGTCGTAGGCCAGAATGGCCTCCTCAGCCTGGCTTGCTCCCGCGGAAATGGGTGGCGAACTAGCCGGGGCCTCCGATGCGGCGCAAAGGCTGTCAGCAAAACAGAGGATAACCAACGCCAACAGCACTGTCTTCATTGGGACTTTTTCCCTGCCTTGACCCGTTCCTCAAACTGGGTGAGGTACTTTGATTTTGGGTTCAGCTTCGCCAGCATGCCCATGGTCGACTTGGCCGTAGCCTGATCGCCTTCGCCGAGCGAACACAGAGCAGCCCGGAAATATTCGTCTTCCGCCGCCTGGGTGCCAAAGCCTGGAACGCCCTGAGCATAAGTCTTGGCAAGTTCATAGTGAGGCGAGGGATTGTCCGGATCGATCCGAATCGCCGTGCGGAAGGCATTGATGGCGTTGGCGCTGAGTTGTGCCGACGCCCTCTCCATTGCAAGCTTCCGCTCAAGATCCACTTGATCCAGTTTGGTCTGGCTACCGGCAAGCTTCTCCATGCGTTCGCCCTTGCGCTTGTTTTCGTCCTCAAGAAGTTTGAGCGCTTTCCGCTGATCCAGCATACCGAGCAGAGTATGCAATGAAGAGGCAACCTGTTTGACCTTCTTGGTCTTGAGGTTGGAATCGCCCAGTTCCGTGTTCGGGTTTTGCTTGAGCGGTTCTTGAATATCCGCGAGTGCCTTTTGGGTCAAGTCAATCCCGGAATCGACTTGCCAATCGTGAAAAGCCTGGTAGATCCCCGCGATCAGTTTAGCCGGCTCTATAAGTATCGACAGCTTGGTCAAATCTTCCGCAGCTTGCGCCGGTTGCTGACACAAAGCCATCATGCCAATGAAGAGAATCGTTGCGAGTCGTGTTGTCATGCCTTACCCCAGAATAAAAAACTGCGGGGAGACGAATCTCCCCGCGGCACTTCATCACTACAGCAAAGGACTTAGCGTTTACTGCCCGCCTTCCTTGCCGTAGCGTTTTTGATAGAACTCTATGACCTGGGCCACTTCATCTTTGGACATGCCCTTCTTCCACTTGTGCTCTGGCGTGTCCATGATTTTGGCGCGGAACGCTTCCCACTTGGCGCTCAATGCCGGATCCTTCTTGGCGGCGACGGCTTCATCGGCCGCCGGCAGCAGCATGAAGTAGAAATTGATCGCCACTTCGTACATGCCATGCCAGTGCGAATAGTCCGGCGCATTCATGGCTGCGCCATGACGGCCACGGCGGCCTTCATGATGCCACAGGTGCCAATAGTGAATTTCGACAATTTCATTGAGCGGTGTCGGATCGGTCGCCTTGTTCTCGGCCAGGAACTTCATGATGCTGGTAGCCGGAATCGCGAACTTGTCGTTGTACAGCTTGACATAGTCGTCGAACTGTTTGAAGAAGCCGTCAAGCCAAGGCTGTTGATGGCATTCGGAGCAAACCTTGTTCATGTCGGCACGTTTTTTGTCGCCGTTCTCGAGCACTTTGGAAATCGGCGGACGCAACGTCCATTTGATGCGCGCACCGACGTCATGTGTCGAGGGCAGTTGCCGCGTCGCACCCATGTGGCAGGTCGAGCACACCGGCCCCTTGTTGTAATCCTTGCCCAGGACGAAGTTCTTGGTCTTGGCCATAATCTCTTCTCGATTGGTATCGAAGTCGATGCCATGTTTGGACAGTTCGTAAATCTCGATCTGCGGATGGTCCGGTCCCTGATGGCACTTGCCACAGTTCTTCGGGTTGCGCGAAACCTCGACAGCGAAGCTGTGCCGATAGTGACAGGCGGTGCAATTGCCCATGCTGCCATCTGGATTGATGCGGCCGATGCCGGTATTCGGCCAGGTGCCCGCTTTCAGCTTGCCGCCCGGCAGAACCTCGACGGTAGAGCCATGGCACTGGGCACAACCGAGATTGAAATTTTGTTCGCCAGTGACAATGCGACCGAGGAAGTTGTCGAGCGAACCAGTGAACTGATGCGCCTTGGCGTGGTGCGACTCGGTCATTTCCTTGCTTTCCTTGGCATGACAGCGGCCGCAATCTTTCGGCGAGACGATCACCGCGATGGTATAGCCGTTGTGTTCCTGCGCATCTTTGCGCGACTTGTCGGCTTTGTGACACTCGTAGCAAGAGACGCCTTTCTTGGCGTGATTGCTCTCTGCCCATGGACTATAGACACCTGGGTTCATTTCCTTGTGGCAGGCGATGCAATCCTTGGACTCCTTGCTGATCGCGCCAATCTTCGCAACGGCCTTGGATACTGCGGTCTTCCCGGTTGCTGCCCAAGCGCTGCTGCCGACCATCAAACCACTCAGCACGACGATGCCGAGCAGAGCTAACATCTTCTTCACAACGGTACCTCCCCTTTTTGAAAAATAACTGCGGTTATCTTATCCTATCGATGACAACGTCACCATCTCAATGAAATGGCCATTTAGAGATACCTCCTTGGAGGTAGCGCACGGAGGACAGCATGGATCATCGACTCAAGGGCTTTACCGCCCCATTCACCGCCAGCGGACGCGCGGCGATCGTACCCCCGCCGCCCTGGCACTACGCCGGCTGGCTCATGAACGTCGCACTGCGCTGCGAGACGACGCACGGACCCGATCTCCTGCCCGCGACACTGGGGCACTTGACCGGAAACGGCTGCATCCATTTCGCCGACTGGCAGGCCACCACCGACGGCAGTGAACTGATCGATCCGGTCTATGCCCAGTATCGCGAAACCATCGTCATTGTTGAAATCGAACGCCCGGACGGCAGCCGAGCCAATTTCTGTCCTTTCATCTGGGTCGATCAGGACATTTCCCTGGTGCGCGGCTTACTGCAGGGCTGGCCCAAGAAACTCGGCACCACCTATATGACCCGTTCGCTGCCGCTCGATCAGCTTGCCGCGGCGCCACTCAAGGCAGGCACGCGGCTTGGCGCCAGCCTCAGCGTCAAGGAGCGACGCCTGATCGAGGCACGCCTGGAACTCACCGGCAAGCCCGGCAGTCCGCTGGGGTTTCTGACCAACCGGACTGTCGGCACGGTCGGCTGGCCCGATCTGACCAAGCCGCAAACCGGCCCGGAATTGCGCTGGGTACTGCCCGACATCCAGGGCAAGGTCGCCTCGGCCTGGCATGAGGCAGAGGCCACGCTGAACATATTGCCGCACCCGGTCGAGGAACTTTCCCTGCTCGGCCAGCTCACGCCGGTCCAGGCCAGTGTCGGCTGGGCCGGCATCACGGTGGTCGGCGCAGTGCCGCTATAAACAATTACTTTTTGTAAGTATCGAGGGCAATGCCTTCGCGAGCCATGGCTGCGGCGATGGCGGGCGCCTGCGCGACGCGAGCGACATAATCCCGATAGGCCGGATAGCCGGCCGGATCGATGCCGGCCAGGCCGGCCCAGCGCAGGAATACCAGCGCATAGGCATCGACGAAGGACAGTTTGTCACCCAACAGAAATGGGGCTGCCTTGGCCGTCATGCCCTCGATACGTTCCAGATGCTCGCGAAATTTCGCTTGCGCAGCTTTTTTGATTTCCGCGTGGGCGGCTTCGCCTTCGGCGAAGTTTTGTGGCCGGAAAATATGGGTGAAGGTCGGATGCACGGTATTGTTCATCCAGGCAAAGGTGGACATCGCCTCCGCGCGCTGCCAGGGTGCAGACGGGAGCAGCCCGACCGCGGGGTAACGCCGGTCGAGGTAGTCACAGATCGCCAGAATCTGGCTCAGCGGTTTGCCGTCGACCACCAGCAGAGGCACCAGGCCGAGCGGGTTGAGCGCCAGATATTCGGGCGTACGCTGCTCGCCCTTGTGCAGCTTGACGGCCTGTGCCTCGAAATCCTCGCCCGTGGCCAACTTGATCGCTTCGAGCGCCGCATGCGGAACAAAGGAACAGGCGCCCGGACCGTAATAAAGTTTCATCATCAGAAATCTCCTCTATTGCAAAGCACTATTCGAACCCGTGCCGGCACCGACCTGGTGCCACAGCTGGTTTGAGTGTAGCACACGCCTCTCCGGATGCTTTTCAGACGCTCCGATAGCGCGCCAGGGTGCGCTGCCGGGCGACGCCGTGATCCACCAGCGGCCGTGGATAATGTCTGCCGATCTCGACGCCGCAGGCTGCCTGTTCGGTCTCACTCATCCGCCACGGGGCGTGAATGAACTTTCGCGGAACCGGCGCCAGTTCCGGCACGAACTGCCGTATGAAGCGCCCCTGCGGATCAAATTTTTCTGATTGGGCGACCGGGTTGAAAATGCGAAACCACGGCTGCGCATCGCACCCCGTAGACGCCACCCACTGCCAGCCACCATTGTTGGCAGCCAGGTCGAAATCGAGCAGCTTCTCCGCGAACCAGGCTTCACCCTTGCGCCAGTCCACGCCGAGGTCCTTGACGAGGAAGGAGGCTGCGACCATGCGCAGGCGATTGTGCATGAAGCCAGTCTGGCTCAACTGGCGCATCGCCGCATCCACCAGCGGATAGCCGGTGCAGCCGGCCTGCCATGCCGCAAACCCGTCTTCCGCGTCATCCCAGCGCAAGGCGTCGTATTTCGGCTTGAAGCAATGGGACACGACCTGAGGGTGATGCCAGAGAATGGCATGATAAAAATCGCGCCAGATCAATTCCGACAGCCAGGTCTGGGCGCCTCGTCCCGCCTGCGTTTGGGCATAGGCCACCAGTTCGCGAACCGAAATGGTGCCAAAACGCAAGTGCGGCGAGAGACATGAGGTGCCATTGAGCGCCGGGTAATTTCTGGCATCGGCGTAGTCATCGAGGCACTCGATGAAGCGCTGGAACAGCCACTGCGCCCCGCTCATCCCGGTGGGAATGGCCAGCGCGTCAAGATCGCTCTCTTCAAAACCGAGCCGCCTGAGCGAGGGCAGGTCGCAGGAAATTCGCGGTCGGGCGAAGTGCGCCGCAAGTTCCTTGACCGGCCAGGGGCGGACTCCGGTCGACGCCAGCTTTTTTAGCCAGGCATTCTTGTAGGGCGTAAACACCGAGTAAGGCGCGCCGCCCTGCGTCATCACCTCGTCACGATCGAAAATCACCTGATCCTTGCAATCCACACATTCGATCTTGCCGAGACGATGTCTGACTGCGGCATCGCGCGCGATCGCCGCCGGCTCGTAATCGCGATTGACGAATACGGCGGACACACCGAGTTCGGCGGCCAGACGCGGAATTTCCTGGAGCGGATCGCCATGGCAGACGATCAAATCGCCACCCATCGTGCGCAAGTCGGCTTGCAACTCTTGCAGCGAACGCAGGATGAAATCGACGCGGCGATCGCGGCGTGGCAGTGGGGCGAGGATCGTGGTGTCGAAAACGAAGGCGCAATATACGCGCCGGTATTGCGTCAAGGCATGATGCAAGGCGGCGTGGTC
>Ga0172368_10004868_pt1 | contig 15309 bp, 13 predicted proteins | sample Lak11m_FD_114540 | JGI IMG/M metagenome (GOLD analysis project Ga0172368, IMG submission 114540) | Freshwater microbial communities from Kabuno Bay, South-Kivu, Congo - kab_022012_11m | ecosystem: Environmental > Aquatic > Freshwater > Lake | place: Democratic Republic of the Congo: South-Kivu...
GCAGTTGCGCGACCTGGGCATCCGCGTCATCATGGTGACGGGCGACGGTCTCTCCACTGCACGCGCGGTGGCGCGTCAGGTGGGTCTTGGCGACCATTCTTGCGCGGCGCAGTCGTTACAAGCTGGCAATATCCCCGACCCAACCTGCGATGTTTTCGGCGAAGTGCTGCCCGAACACAAGTTCGCGCTGGTGCAGGCATTACAGAATCACGGTCACATCACTGGCATGACTGGCGATGGCGTGAACGATGCCCCAGCTCTCAAGCAGGCCCAGATGGGTATCGCCGTCTCCAACGCCACCGACGTTGCCAAAGCTGCCGCCAGCCTGGTGCTGATCCAGCCTGGGTTGGCAAACATCATTTCAGCCATTCAGGTCAGTCGCCAGATTTACCAACGTATGCTAACCTATACTCTCAACAAAATCATCAAAACCATCCAGGTCGCTGCATTCCTCAGCCTCGGCTTGATTCTGACAGGCTCGTTTGTGACGACGCCTCTGCTGGTGGTGTTGCTGATTTTTGCAAACGACTTTGTCACCATGTCGATTGCCACCGACCAGGTGCGTGCTTCACGTAAACCTGATCGTTGGGACGTGAGCGCCATGCTTATTCCAGCCCTGGCGCTGGCTCTGCCCGTTTTTGCGCTTACCTTCGGTATTTTTCTGCTAGGGCAAAATTTCTTGCGCTTGCCCCTTGGTCAATTGCAGACGCTTTCATTCATCACGTTGGTTTTCACCGCGCAAGGTATGATTTATCTGGTCCGGGAGCGTCATTACATTTGGGCGTCGCGGCCTGGCAATTGGATGATGTTGGCCTCGGCGCTGGACATTCTGATCATTATTGCCCTGGCTTCACTTGGAATTCTCATGCAGGCCATCCCACTCTGGCTGACCTTATCCACCCTGGCATTGGTCGCAGGGGCTTTACTGGCGCTGGATTTCCTAAAAGTCTGGGTCTTTCAAAAATTCAATTTGCGCTGAACGGAGATCATTATGCACGAACATCGTTTTCAAGGTGGCGCTGCCCGCTTACGCAGCCCCGAACGGCTGGCATGGTTGGAAGTAAACCGGGTAGTTGACCTCAGCATGCAAAACGCATACCTGCGGCGCGTATTAGATGTTGGCACGGGCAGCGGAATTTTCGCCGAAGCCTTCGCCAAAGCGGGATTAGAAGTCGAAGGCGTGGACGCCAACCCCGAAATGCTCGCCGAGGCGCGCAGGCTGGTTCCGAACGTACCTTTTCAGGAAGGAACTGCTGAATCCTTGCCTTATCCCGTTGCAGCTTTCGATTTGGTTTTCATGGGAATGCTTCTCCACGAAACGGACGACCATCTGAAGGCCATGCAGGAAGCAGCGCGCGTCACCCGTAATAAGATTGCTATTTTGGAGTGGCCTTATCGGGCACAGGATATTGGGCCGGGGTTAGACGAGCGGTTGCGCGCGGAACAAGTTAAAGGAATGGCCAATCAAGTGGGTTTTGAAAATGTTGAAATAATTTCTCTGAACATGCTGGTGTTGTTTATCATTTCAAAATGATGCTAAACCGATTTTCAGAGTTAATTTTCGGTTATAACACTCTCGTGATTGATTTCGTTCTTGGGATTTTTTTCTAGCTCTATTGGACTAGAAATAAATCCTCACCCGCAAACCCACAAATAGATCCTTTGTGTTATGCAATCAAATCTTCGAGGAATTTCGGATGTCGATTGAACTTATCTTGGCACTCGCCAGCGCTCTGCTTTCAGCCGTTAATGTTCTGGTAGGCCTGCGTTTTTACCTGCTCTTTGGGCGTAAGTGGGCAAGCATTGGATGGTTGATACTCTTGTTGGCAACCATCCTGATTGCTTTCTCAGAGTGGACGAATGTCGTCCTGGCGGTTAACAAGACCAGAATCCTTGTGCCGAGTATCTTTAGCCTTTTGGCAGAAATAACCTTGCTGATTGCCTTTTTACGAATGTACTACATCGAATTTGCGAACTTGTCAAATCAATTGGACGGTACAAAAAAACTGGTCCAGGCTTTTGAGCATCTGGCAACCAGTCTTGACCGAGATAATTTGCAAATTAAGATTCTCAATCAGGCCCTGATCCTGATAAATGCTGACATGGGAGCAATTTATCCGTTGGATGGGGCTGAGGATAAGACATCTGAGCATGTAATTTTCGTTCGTCGCACGAGTGACAAAGTAGGAGAAACATTTCATCCTGCCGGGAATTTGACTCGGCAAATCTTAAGTAGCTGCCAACCCCAATTTATCGAAGATTTGAATACCTATTCTACGATTACTCCATTAAATATTAAGAGTACAAAATTGGTTTCGCTGGCTGGATTGCCATTGCGCCATGAAGGGAAGATCAATGGTGTGCTATTTATTGGTTTCGATCAGCGGCATATATTTCCTTTCTACGAACGCCAATTACTGATCCTGTTTGCCAGTCAGGCGGCCTTGTCCATTTACAATGCCGAACTACACCACCAGGTAGAACAGCTTTCAATCACTGATCCGCTTACCGGTCTGGCGAACCGCCGCCAATTTGATCGCAATCTTGAGCAAGAATTAGCGCGCGCACACCGGTACGGAAAACCGCTCTCCCTTCTTATTCTCGATCTGGACCATTTCAAACAAATTAATGATACCTGGGGCCACCCGGCCGGTGATGCGGTTTTGATGGCTGTAGCCAAGGTGTTGCGTGAAAGTGCCCGCAATGCTGATTTGCCTGCCCGAGTAGGCGGCGAGGAAATTGCCTTACTCATGCCAGAGACAGGTATGGATGGAGCCGCTATCATTGCGGAACGACTTTGCCTGGCAATTTCTGAAATATCGGTGAATTGGCAGGAGCATGTTATCCATACTACTTGTAGCATTGGCGTAGCTGGCGGAAATAGTGACGAACTGCCCCTTGAACTCTCGGTACTTTACGAGCAAGCCGATCTTGCCCTTTACCAAGCAAAAGCGACTGGACGTAACCAGGTAATAACATTTGGCAAAGTTTATAATTAAAAATCAATGTAGACATCTGGGCTAAGTAATTTGCTGGAAGTGGTTTTACAAAGTGATAAGCTTTGGGTTTGTGCCAAAATCCTCCAGGATGATATTGATGAAGTAATAAAATATGTGGAAAGGACTTTGGATATCCAGAATAATCCGATTGCTGATCTTCGCTTTCACGTTTCTAAAAACTTATGACGGATCACATCTTATTTTCTCTCTTTTCAGCGCATATGCACGAATATCATCTGCTGTTAGCTCGTGTTAGCGTATCATTTCGGGGGGATTCGGTTTTGTTTGGCGCTTTACCTTTCAACAGAGTTGCCTCTTTGTCAAGTAAATCTGCAATTTACTGAAATTGGTTGAACCTATCCAGTTTCAGTTACACATTTGTGGTATCGTTTTGTGTGCGAGCAAACTAAGAACTTCGGTTACTTTTTCTCCGCATCAAAAACAATACGCCCGCCCCGCAAAAGGCGGCTAGGCTGTCGAGGATCACATCCACGACGGATGAAGACCTCCCGGGCACGAACCACTGGTGCAGTTCGTCGCTTACAGCGTATAAGCAGCAAATACCGGCTGCAGCCAGCCATGGCCAACGCCAGGCAGCCCATCCAAGCCCATAAAGCACTGAAACTCCAAGGAAGAAATATCCTATAGCATGCCCGACCTTGAGCAGATTGATATTGGTAAGAATGGGAATCTTGCGAAGAACACCGGAAATTGTAACGGGAGAAGCACTGGATGTACTGGCCGCAGTCGGCTGTGCCAGGGTGTCAACAGCCTTATAAGTCGTCCTGACATCCAATTCGGACATCGATGAAAAAGCAAAGATGATAATGGCAAAAACTGACGCCGGAATCCAGCGTAAAACCGCCCTCTTACGCAACATCTAACCTCCTTGTTTTTATTAAATTCAAATTTGCTGATTGGAGATGGATCGCATCGGTTTTATCATCAGCACCTGGTTGCCATCTTAACCCGGCGCAATCTCCATCCCCCTAGTACTCGATGATGACCGGTACGCCAACCTCGGCCCACTGGTACAGGACCTGCGAATCGTAGGTGCTCAACACAACGCAGCCGTAAGAGACCGGCGCACCCAGATAGCCTTCCCATAGTGTCGAGCCGTTCGATAGGATCGGCAGGGCATGGATGCCGTTCTCCAGGTAACCGGCGTAGTAGATCCCCATCCAGTTCGGCATCCACAGGTTCCAGGTGGAGGCGTAGGCATTCGGGATCTTGTCGAGTATCGAAAAGGTGCCGGCGCGAGTCGATCCGCCGATCCCGGTCGAGATAATGAAGCTGTAAACCAGGTTGTCGCCTTCATATACATACATGTGCTGCTCGGAAATGCTGACCACGATGCGCTTGTTGCCGGTATAGCCTGATGTGCCGCTTTGACCACCCTGGCTATCCTGGGCAGAAGTCACCACCTGCGGGCCGGTGTCTGTTGGCAGAGCTGTCGGAGTGGCCTCTACTGTAGGACCGGCTGGTTCTTCACTGGCTGTGGAAGTGGCCGGCGCTGAGGTCGCAGTCACTGGGATGCCTGTGGTTGGTTGTATCGTTGGTGCGCTGGTCTGTACAACGACCGCATCAGCCCTGGCTTCATCTGTTACTACGGCTTCAGGCGATTGCAAGGGCGCATCGGCGGAAGTTGTGGCAACTGCCTCAGTTACATCAGGTGTAACACTTGCCACTGTCCCTGCTGGCAGGCTGAAAGTGGGTGGGGTTTCCGGCGTTGCGGATATCTCGGCTGTGGCAGGATTGATCTGTCCGGACAGGTAGGAAACCAGTGGGAAAGCGCTCCAGGCTGCGAGGGCGAGGATCACCAGGCACAGCAGCGGAAGCACGGTAAGCATCAATGTTGAAACCGGCTTTTTGGGGTTTGCGGGAGACGCAAGGGTTGGTTGCGCAGACTCGCCCAACTTCGCTACCCTGATCGGAGCTGTGTCCGCCATCTGTGTGTCCGGCATTGGCACGGCGATTGGGGTTATCTGCTGTGGAACGGCCGGCTCCACCGGCGTGATGGTGGGTTCTTCGGCCTGCGTTGCAGGAGCTGACTGCTCGGGCATGGCCTCCAAAACAGGGGTAAGTTCAGCCTCTTTTCTGTATTCTTCAACTCTCTTTTGCGCCCACTTCATTCCGGCCTGGGCACGCGTGCTGAGCGGGTTAATCTTGAGGGCCTGGTTGATGTAACCCACGCTGGCCAGCGGGCTGGCAACTGCGGCCATCAGCAGCCATGGTTCTTCACGTCCTGGCGCCAGCGAAACTGCCACCTCGGCCCAGCGGCGCGCGGCAAGTTTCTCACGGCGCTGGATGGCGTTCTGGGCATTCTGGATGGCCTGGTTGGCGGTAATGTTGGTTTCTGACATATCGTGTAACCTTAGTTTTTTACGAGTATAACATAAACGGAAGCCATTTTCGCCTGTGTGACAAGATTAATAACACCAAACAAGGCATTTCGGAGCGATTATTTTTCGTGTAGAGTACCATTGAAATACAAGCCTATAATTCGATAGAAATTTTATCGTTTACTGGTGTGCGAATCATTCGTGCAGAAAAGCTTTATTTTGATCTGTCTACCTGCCCCTTTGGCGCAAGGCGTCCGGGTTGGCAAGATCATTTTCCCTGGCAGGGAAGACCTGAACAGCACAGGCTTTGAACTCGGGGATCAACGCCTGCGGGTCGAGTGCGTCGTTGGTCAGGATATTGGCGGCGGCTTCCACAAAGTGGAAGGGGATGAACAAAACCCCAACCGTGGTCTTCTCGGTGACCGTGACACGCAGCACCACCTCGCCGCGCCTCGATGCGACCCGCACAGCCATGCCATCGGTGATGCCGTGCATTTCTGCGTCGGCTGGATGCATTTCCAGACGCGCCTCAGGTGAGAGTTCATCCAATTTAGAATTGCGGGTCATGCTGCCGCCGTGCCAGTGTTCGAGTACCCTTCCTGTGGTCAGGATGAAGGGATATTCGTCGTCAGCCTGTTCCATGATCGGCACATAATCCAGCGGGGTAAACTTCCCCAGTCCGCGCGGGAAATTCTCGGTAAAAAGAGTCGGTGTGCCTGGGTGGGATATGTCCCAGGCCGGGTAGTGGATACCACCTCTTTCCAGACGTTCGTAATTTATCCCGGCAAAATCAGGAACTACGGCCGCCATTTCAGCAAACACCTGCGCCGGGGATTGGTAATCCCAAACTGCGCTTGCCGGTCGCCCGAGCCGCACCTCGATCCTTTTAGCCAGATCGCACACGATCTCGCTGTCGGGACGGGACTGCCCGCGCGGCGGCTGGGCAGCGCGCACACGCTGGACTCGGCGATCGGTATTGGTGAAAGTGCCATCCTTTTCAGCAAAAGGCGCAGCAGGGAGGAAAATATCTGCAAATGCTGCGCTCTCGTTGATGAACAGGTCCTGCGCTACCAGGAATTCCAGCTGCTGCATGTGTTTGCGGGTCTCGTTCAGGTTAGGCTCGGACATCATCGGGTTCTCGCCCATGATATACAGCGCCCTTACCCCTCCTGGATGGGCGTGTGCAAGGATTTCGGTGGTAGTCAGACCCAGATGGCGGTTGAGACCACCCGGCTCGATATGCCAGGCGGATTCCCATTTTTCAGTGTTCCCGGGTTCATCGACGCGCATGTAGCCTGGGAAGTGGAAAGGCATGGCACCCATGTCCGAAGCGCCCTGGACATTGTTCTGCCCGCGCAGCGGGTTGAGGCCCGTGCCCGGACGACCGATTTGCCCGGTCAGGAAGGCCAGGTGGATCAGCGCCAACGCGCTGGCGGTGCCGTGTGAGAGCTGGGAGATGCCCATGCCCCAGTAGATGGCGGCATTGCCAGCCTTGGCAAACAGGCGCGCAGCCTTGCGGATGTCTTCTGCCGGCACACCGGACAGGTTTTCTGCGTACTCGGGCGTGAACTTCTCGAGCGATTCAATGAAATTGGCGTAGCCTTCCGTGCGCCTGGCAATGAATTCATGGTTAACCAGGTTCTCTTTTACGATCACATGCGCCATCGCGCTGAAGACAGGCACATTGGTGCCAGGCTTCAAGGGCAGCCACATCTCGGCGAAGTCGACCAGTTCGATGCGGCGCGGATCGATGACGATCATCTTTGAGCCGTGTTTCTGGACGGCGGCTTTCATCTGCAGGGCAATGATGGGGTGGTTTTCGGTGGTATTTGAACCGGTGACGATGAAAACATCGTTGAGGATCACATCGGCTGCTGTGTTGCTCATGGCCGACGATCCCACCGCCTGCTGTAAAGCTACCACGCTTCCGGCATGGCACAGGCGTGTACAGTGATCGATGTTGTTTGTGCGGAACAACGCGCGGAACATTTTTTGAAGCAGATAGTTGTCTTCGTTGGTGGCCTTTGCGCAGCAGTAGACCGCCAGAGCATCGGAACCGTCACGATGGTAGATATCAACCAGTCGGTCGGCAATGGTGTCGAGCGCTTCATCCCATGAAGCTTCGCGCCATTCGGACCGGTCAAATGCCTGCGTGCGTTCGCCGGCCTTCTGAGGCGTCACGCGGATGAGCGGGGTGGTCACACGTTTGGGGTGGTAGATGTAATCGTATCCAAAGCGACCTTTTACGCACAGGTTGCCGTGGTTGACAGGCGAATCGAATGGTGATGTGACCTTATAGATGAAATCATCTTTGACGTGCAACTCGAGTGTACAGCCGACACCGCAGTAAGGACAGGTAGTTGTGACTTTTTTATCGGATACGATCATCTTGACTCCTGGCCGCGAATGGATCGGAGGAATTGGTTGTTTGCAGGCGTCTGATCTGTTTTTGACAGGTTTGATAGATTAAGCATTTGCCAGGCATCGAAAATTAAATAACTGAATTTTTTACGTGTGGTACTGCCGGAAACCTTGTTCGGAGGTAGCATAATGCAGTTTTATTAGCTCAAGTTTGATTTGATTAATTCTCTGGAATGACCTTAAAGCCTTGCTCTCGAAAATGCGGATCGAATGTGAAAACTTGATCCAACCCGGTTTGCCGGATGATTTCAAAACTGGTGCAATCCACAAGTGAAAGTTTCCGACGGTTCGCTATCAGAATTGCGCTCATCCCTTGTTGGTGAATGGTTTCATCCACCCAGATTATTTCAATAGCAGGCAAAATATCATTATCGAACAGTCGTAATGCCTCTATTCCAAATCTATGCTGAAGCAGAGCGGTTGTTTCAAGAATTACGTAATTGCTGCTAAATAAAGGTAATTGGTATGAAATGATTTCATTCCAGGTGTTCTTAGCCGATTGATGGAATCGGTCCTCTGCGTTGAGAACTGCCAGGAATGCTGCCGTGTCGATAAAAATGTTCATTGTTCAAATGCCTCTGCTAGAAAATCATCATGATTCGCGGCCATATTTTCTGGACCGTTCAATTTTCCAGCAGCAGCTGTCGCTTTGCGTCGTATACCTTCCCAATCTTTGATGCCGCCGGATCGCAGCATAGCATCTAAACTCAATCGGATCAATTCAGCGACTGATTTTCCTTCACGGGCTGCCATGCGCTTGAGGGCATGGGCTTGTTCAGGTGTTAATTGAATTTGCGTACGAACCATGGTTAGCTCCTTTTGATATACATACATCATTATTGACATCATGATATCACTTTGAGAACATTTTTAGATAACGAAATGACAATCAACAATGCGGTAGTGTATTGTTGAAAGGCAGGTTATGTTATCTTTTTTTTACTGGTTGCGAACATTTAGACTCGAACCAAACTAGCGACTGTTATTTACAAATATTGTATGGAAGTTAGAGAAATTTTTTTAACAGTATTCGTCACGTGGTATTAAATCTGGTTTTGATTATTGTTGGACGGAAGCTCAATATAAAAGCAATCTCTGAATTCCATCTCGGACAATGTCAAAAAAACTTAGCGAAAAAGTAACCTTGATGTGCCGAATCGCTTGTCGCATACGGTAAAAATCAAGTGAATTTAAATTCCGAGTGCCAGGGCATCCACTATATTTTGCGGTAGAGTGATGGATAAAAAGTAACTAATCGGGAAGAGGTAATCATCACCGGAATCATCGAATATGCGTATCATCTGTTGGTTATTTGCTTCTGGATCCGGCAGAACTTTATATATCTTGCGTCGTTCCAAGGATGACAGATAGCCATCATTATTTATACAAACGACAAATTGAGAGGTTTTTTTATTCGTCATAATTTTTTGCCAGGAATTCGTTTGATTTCAATTTCGTAATCAAGCATGAATCAATTTAGTGGATAAATTTGATATTTTGAAAATTGCTCCATTACACGGTTATCAGCACGATTGCCGCAAGCGCGGCCGCGATACCAATCATCTGCAGGCGGCTAACGCGTTCTTTTAGAAACATCCAGGCCAGCAAAACTGTCGAGCCGGGATAAAGCGAGCCGAGAACCGCTGCCACATCCACCCGTCCCTGTTGGGCAGCGAATGCATAGGCTCCATTGCCGATTGTGTCGAGCAAACCGCTCATCAGGATGGGGGCCAGGCTTTTCCGAGTGGGCATGATCGGCTGGCGTGTGAGGGTGGCAAAGACCAACAGGCTGGAGACAGACACAACCCGCACGGCAATCAGCGCATACAGAACAGACTCGCTGCTGGCCTGGTGCAGGCTGATGAAGAAGAAACCGAAAGCCAGTCCGGCCAGGAGGGGTAAACGCAATCCTTTTAAGTTAAATTCCGCGCTACCACCACCTGAGACAAACCATATCGCCGCCATGGCCAGGATGAAACCGGAAACCACCAAAATGCCAGGCAATCCGGTGGTAAAAGCAGCGGCAACCACAGGAATTCCGGCCGCGACAAGGGCAGAAACCGGTGCCGCCAGGCTCATGCGACCGCTGGCCAGGGCGCTGTAAAGCAAAAGCAAGCCAAGCCCACCACCCAGACCGGCTGCGCCACCCCATATCCAGGTACGGAAAGATGGAAGGGGGGTACGCAAAACAAGGGCAGCAATAATAAGCAGCAGTAAACTGGAAATGTGCGCCACGATGACCACGCCATAAACGTTCGTTCGTTTGGCAGCCAGCCCACCGCTGAAATCACCCGCCCCCCAGGTCAGCGCTGCCAACAAACCAAAGATGCCGGAGGTCAGGCCAGGATTCATTCAGCCTTCGCCTTGCGCTGCTTGCGGCCGGTATTCATGGCGGAAATTTGATCGGGCGATGCCCCATTCTCGAGCAGAAATTCGCGTTTTGGTTTAAGCGCACCGGTTGGACAAACGCCCACGCACTGGCCGCAGAAGACACAGGTGGTGGCAGGCATTGGGCTGTCGAAGTAGGTGGCGATTTGGGTTTCAAAACCGCGCCCGCTGAAGTTGATGGCGTAGGTATACTGGGCATCTTCCGCGCAGACCTGGACACAACGCCAGCACAGCACGCACTTGGCGTAATCGCGAATATACATGGGGTTGTCGTCGAGCACAGGAACTTCACGACGTTCGGCATCCGGAAACCGCTGCGGGGAAGCACCATACTCAAGCATCATGGCCGAGATGGCAGGAGAATCAGTCAAATCCACGCTGGAAGATAGCATCTCGAGGATAGTACGCCGCGCTCGTACAACCCGCTTAGACATGGTCTGGACCTGCATGCCTTCGACCGCTTTGACGATACAAGCTGGTTGGAGTAGGCGCTGGCCGGTTACTTCCACTACACAAATACGGCACAATGCATTGGACGTAGTGGCCTCGTGGAAACAAATGGTTGGGATGGGGCTGCCTGCTGCTTGCCCAGCTTCAAGCAAGGTACTCCCGGCAGGGACGGTTACGGTTTTTTCATCAATGGTCAGGTTGATTTCCATCAATTCTCCGGGAAAATCAGCAGCGATCAGGACGCTGCATCAGGGCGGCGAGTTTCGATAAACAGGTTGGGGAACTGCTTCATGGCGCTCAAGACTGCCGATGCAGCTGTCTGACCCAACCCACACAGGGAAGCATCCGTCATGGTCCAGCCAACATCCTGCAGGCGTTCAGAGTCGCCAACAAGAACCTTGCCATCAGCCAGGCGGTCGAGGATTTCCTTCTGGCGCTGGGTGCCAAGCTGGCAGGGATAACATTTACCGCAGCTTTCATGCGCGAAGAAGCGTCCGAGTCTTTTGAGTGTATCGCGCAAATCGCGGCTTTCGTCAAATACCATCACGACGCCCGAACCGAGCGGCAGACCGGCAGCGCGCAGGTCTTCAAATGTCAACCTGACATCCACTTGGTCAGGTTTCGCAAAGGCGCCAGCCGCGCCGCCAAAAAGAACAGCCTGCAGGGTTTTTCCAGAGGCAACGCCACCAGCCATCTCCAGCAGTTCGCGCAGAGTGACCCCAAAAGGAATTTCATAAAGGCCTGGATGGACGACATCGCCTGAAACGCAGAACAACTTTGGTCCAGGCGATTTATCCGTGCCGATTTGCCGGTATCCGGATGCGCCTTTTTCGATGAGCAATGGCAGGTTGCAGAGTGTCTCTACATTATTAATAACAGTGGGAGCTCCGAACAATCCAAAAGTGGTGGGGAAGGGTGGTTTGACGCGCGGAAAGCCACGTTTACCTTCGATTGATTCAAATAAGGCTGTTTCTTCACCGCAAATATAAGCGCCTGCGCCAAGACGGATCTCAATATCGAATTTTTCACCGAGATAACCTGCAGCGCGCGCTTCAGAAATGGCATTTTCTATTACCGGCAGGATGTATGGATATTCTCCGCGCAGGTAGATATAGCCCCTGGTTGCGCCAACGGCATAGCCGGCGATGCACATGCCTTCAATAACCTGGTGAGGATCGTCGGAAAGTAGAATGCGGTCTTTGAAGGTGCCCGGCTCAGATTCATCCGCATTACAAACGATGTATTTCTGTGTTCCTTCGGCATTACGCGCGCCTTCCCATTTAACCCCGGTCGGGAATGCCGCTCCACCTCTGCCAACCAGCCCGGCCGCTTTTACTTCGGCGATGACGTCTTCCGAGGACAGCTGCTCAGCGCGATGCAAGGCTGAATATGCGCCATAATCCTGGAGCGTGTTCGGTTTTCCCTTGCCGCAGTTTTTTGTCAGCAAGCGCTGGCTGCCGTAAACAAGTGAAACTGGCATACTCAAGTCGTAGGTGCCGGCTGCGAGATCAACTTTAGTGGCTGCGTTGTCATTGAGCATGGCTGCCGGAGCATGTTCGCATAAGCCAAGACAGGGGCTGCGTTCGACGGTAATGGATAGGTCTATATTGGTTTGGTTCGGTTGGATGTGGTTGGCGGAACAAAGATGTTCGAGAATGTCATCCGCACCTTTTAGCGCACAGGCCGGGTCTGTGCAAACCCTGAAAATCCTTTTCCCAACAGGTTCGTTATAGAACAGGCTGTAGAATTCAATCACGCCATGCACATCAGCCAGCGGCACCTGCAGGGTTTTGGCAACTTCGGTAACCACCTGCTGCGGCAGCCAGCCGTAGAGCTTCTGGGCGGAATGCAGGGCTGGCAGAAGGCCGGATTGGCCGAGGGGTCTGTATTGTTCGATTGCCTGAGAAAGTTGTGAGAGATCGAATTCTGACATAAATTCTCCAATAGCGACAGTATAGGCTGAATGCGAATTTCTTGCAAGAAAAACGAGCTCGAAAATTCATTGGTAAAAACAGAAGAAACTCGCAGGGATATTCCTACATCTCTCGCGAGTCACTAGAATTCAAACGCCACTTTTTCGAGTGGCGTTTTTGTTATTTTTCTGAAACAATAAATTTGCCAACGATTCGAAGAATATCAAATCCCTCGGCGTAAGGTCGTTCGGCCAGAGCTCCATGTCGCACCATCGTGGCGCGTAAGAGGGACGGGTCGAAATAATACTTATCCAGGTATGTCTTGTATTCGGCGAGTGCGGCAATCTTGGCCTGCACATCTTCTTCGCTCACCTCGACCAGAAAATGAGGGAAGAACCCATAGCTGGAGCGGACAACATCAAAGCCCAGCACAGTTGTGCCGCGGTAGGCTCTTAAAGATTCCTCGGTGACCACATTGTGGTCCTGGTGAATATCGGAGCGGGTGTGGACAAAGACCATATCCGGTCTGAAATCCTTGCGTAATTTGAGCAGGTATTCCAGGACTTCCTGGCGGAAATCTGGAAATTTACGCGTTTCGAACTTTTCGATGATGATGCGATCCTGAGGCACGCCAAGAACAGCAAAGCTTGCCAGGTGTTCCTCAACCACATTTTTGAGAGATGGGTTTTTCTGATTGTCAGACAGGGTTACACAAAGCACTTCACTATAGGGCAGGACATGGTGAAGGAATGCGCCACAGCCCAGTTCAATATCGTCCGGGTGTGCTCCAACGAATAATATACGTTGACCAAAGAAGTTCATGGAATCCTTAGCTCGCGGAAATTACCGCTTGCCAGCAGAAAAAAACGTTACCGGTTTATTTCGCGGCGAGAATGCCGCCAACCACTTTGGTCATCACTAATTTACCATCACGTTCGAACCACCGATTGGCTACCTGCTCAATTTTGCCTATCATCCGTTCGTACTCTTCATTTCCATTGAACATGCTAGTCCAAAGTTTACGGTCTTCGCTCAGAGAGGCGCGGACATATTCGATAAATGGCTTGACTTCCGGGAAGGTCAGGGGGTTCTCGAAAGTTAAAAGTTCTGTTTTGGAAAAGATCGTGCTGATCGTATTAAAAATATCACCCTTGAACCGGCTCGAACCCGGCATGGGCGGGATAACCTGGTTCGTTGCTTCCTGGATGATCTGGTAAAACATGAGCTTGTTTTCGGGCAGTGGGCCGGTGACGAAAAGTCGCCCGCCCGGTTTGATAACTCGATGGGCTTCAGTAAAAGTGAATTGAAGGTCGGAGGCATAGTAAATAGCAAACGCGCTCGAAACAAAATCAAAGGTATTGTCGTTAAAAGCGAAAGGCTTATTAAAATCCAAAAACTGGAAATCGATGTTTACATCACCACGCTCGGTCTGCTTTGAGCGGGCTTTTGCGAGCAATTCTTCAGAAAAATCACCGCCTGTAATAACGGCCTTACCTTTAGTATAATCACTATAAAGGAAACACTGCTTGCCAGCGCCGCAGCCAACATCCAGGATCCGGTCAGTAGGTTTGGGATTCAGCACCTCGATGTTCCACCTATCAATATCCCGTGCGCCATATTTCTCATGGATGTCGATTCGTTTTAGCAGGTCTTTGCTTGTTTCCTGATAATTAATTTGCATTTTTTCTCCTTATTCTGCACCGGTGGACCTGTCCTCGGTTCAAGTATGGGGATTATACCAAAACCATCTCAAAATTCAATGACTGAATTTTGAATTTGGATTTACCAACTGGAGTGATCATGGCATCGAAATCCACCATACCATCCGTCAAGGGAACCCGCGAATTTTATCCCGAAGAGATGGCACAGCGCAATTTTATTTACGAAAATACCCGCAAGGCTGCGGAGATTTTTGGCTACCAGGAGTGGGATGCACCATTCATCGAAACCATCGATCTGTATGCAGCCAAGTCGGGCGAGGAACTGGTCAAGGAACAGGCTTTTGTATTTCCGGATCGAAGCGGCGATATGATCACGCTTCGCCCAGAGCTTACGCCCAGCCTGGCACGCATGATAGCCCAAAAACAGGGTGAACTGGCGTTTCCGGTGCGCTGGTGGTCATTTGGACCATTCTGGCGATATGAGCGACCACAACGCGGGCGTTCCAGGGAATTCTTTCAATGGAACGTAGATATGCTCGGTGTAAATTCTCCAGAGGCTGATGCCGAGATCATCGCGGTTGCGGCTACATTTTTAAAGCTCAGTGGGTTGAATTCAAGTCTTGCAACCATATATGTCAATAACCGCCGTTTGATGGATGCCCAGTTTGACATGCTTGAGATACCGGTTGAGAAGCGCATGTCTGTTTCAGGTGCCGTGGACCGGCGCGGGAAAATGGATCCTTCCAAATGGGAGGCGTTTGTCCTGGACGCAGGGATCACGCCATCCCAGCTGGATGGTTTGAAGCAAATCCTGGCAAATTATGACCTATGGAAAAAATCGGATGAGCTGGTGCGCTTGTTCAAGGCTTTGGAGTCGCTGGGCGTATCGGAATATGTCAAATTTGATCCAAATATCATGAGAGGCCTGCTTTATTATACAGGGACGGTGTTTGAGGCTTTTGATGTTTCGGGGAGTGTTCGGCGGGCTATCCTGGGCGGTGGGCGGTACGACAACCTGTTAAGAGATGTCGGTGGCGAACCTCTTTCAGGGGTCGGATTTGCGATGGGTGATGTTGTCCTTGGTATTATCCTGCAGGAAAAAGGGCTGATCCCTGCATTTATTCCTTCACCCGCC
>Ga0172368_10004869_pt1 | contig 15304 bp, 13 predicted proteins | sample Lak11m_FD_114540 | JGI IMG/M metagenome (GOLD analysis project Ga0172368, IMG submission 114540) | Freshwater microbial communities from Kabuno Bay, South-Kivu, Congo - kab_022012_11m | ecosystem: Environmental > Aquatic > Freshwater > Lake | place: Democratic Republic of the Congo: South-Kivu...
AACATATCTTTGGTTTTTTCATGGTTTAGATAGATATTCTACAGATCTTGATTTCACAATAGCATCTTCTGAAAATAAGAATATTGATGAATTATCTAAAGATATGATGAAAAAAATCAAAAATAAGCTGAAGTTGCTTGATGATATTGATTGTGATTGTAAGTTGAACAGTCTTATGAAGGGAATTGGCTTTTCAATAAAAGTAAATGTGATAGGCCCATTATATACAACCCCTAAAAGCATTTGCTATGTAGATGTAGATCTCAGCTTGAGGGAAAGGGTTATTTTAAATCCAACTCCATGCACATTAGATTTTCCTGCATATAATTTTCCAGTAGTTATTGTTTCAGGAATGGATTTGCAAGAAGTGTTGGCAGAAAAGGTAAGGGCAATTATGACAAGAAACAGTGCAAGAGATGTTTATGATTTATGGTTTATCTTGGAAAAAAAAGGAATTAAGATGACTTCTGAAATATATAATATTATTGAGCAGAAATTGAAATATAGTAAACTAACATTTGATTTCGCGAAATTCAAGAAAAAGTTAAAAGAGAAAGAAAGTGATTTTAAAAACCTTGACCAAATGATCTTTAGAAAATTAGAGCATTTTGATTATTATTGTGATTTTATTATTAAAAATCTGAAAGTTATAAAAGACAAACAATAATAATGCAATTAGATTTGCATCTCAACCAATACATTTAATAATTGTTTTACTTTTAGTTATATAATTAATGGGTACTTGTGGTGATAGTATGCCTGAAGCAAATGCTAATTCAGAAGTGAAAAAAATATTTGATTCTGTAAACAAGAATCTCTATAGAACAAACAAGGTGCAGGAACTCTATAAGCCATTGGCTGAAATCCTTAGAGGCCTGTCAGATGATATTAAACGGATAAATGATCTCCAGGAAAGAAACTCACACCTTGAGCAGAATATAGAGGATGAAATCAAGAAAAGAGAGCTTATTTCTCTGTACAAAAAGATGGATGCTGCTTTTGTTAATATCAAAGAAGAGATGGATTATTTCTACAAAGAAATAAAGACTGGTGATAAGCTTTTTGAAAAATACAGAGCCTATAGAACATATATCTTTGAGACTGCAGATAAATCCTATGAGTTTATGCAGAAACTTATAACATCATTTGGCATTGAAGAGTTTGTGCTTAAATTCAATGTTGTAGGAACAATTGACCTAAATGATATTTCTCAAAGGATTAATGGCAGAAAGACAGGGATTGATATAATTATTCCTTCATCAAACCTGAAACTTGTATATGATGAAATATTAAAATCAAAGGGTGGAAAGTTCAGGCTGATAACAGACACAATAAACATTTACTTTGAGAAGGATAATGTGTTGTATATTGAGGCGCCAAGCACAAAAATAAAAATATGTGATGCAGACGCCCAGACCTATGGAGCAAAGCTTCTGGACAACTAATGCTTAGTGTAATCTAATTGCTTGGAAGACACTATTGTGGTATTATAGTGTGGAGGAGATGTAAATGAATATATTACTAGTGCATTCTGATTATTTGAAATGTCAGGCAAAATCAAAAACAAAATTTGCTGAAGAAATTACTGATGAGTTTAAGAAGCTTGAAGAATCTATTAAGAATCCATTGATTGTATTTTGTTCATTTGAACAGGAAGATGATAAAAACACGGATGATGTTTCACAAAAGCTTTCTGATGAAATAATTAGTGTGAATTCTCAAGTTCATGCAGAAAATATTGTGCTTTACCCTTTTGTTCATCTTTTGTTTGGAAAAAAACCATCTAAGCCAGAAAATGCAATTTCAATCTTGAAGAAGACAAAGGAATTGCTTGAAGGGAAAGGTGAAAAAGTTGTTAGAGCTCCATTTGGATGGTACAAGGAGTTTGAGCTGAAATGTAAGGGGCATCCTTTGGCAGAGCTTAGCAGAGAAATAACTGCAAGCAAAGATGCAGATAAAAAGAAAGTCACAAGAGAGGATGTTGTTAGCGGAATCAAAAGCAAGTATCTTATACTTGAAGAAGATGGCAATGAGCATCCGCTTGATCTTGACAGCAAAGATTCTGTTAATATACCAATACTTCAGAAATATCCTGATTTGAAAAAATACATTGTTTCAGAGGAGTTGAAAAAGACATCAGGTGCAGAACCACCTTCAATAAAGGCAATGCAGAGAATGGAGTTTGTTGGATATCCTTCTGCTTCTGATTCAGGACATTTTCAATTTTATCCAAAAGGTGTTTTCATTTTTAATATGCTGAAAAACTGGATAGAGCATTTTGCTTTGGAAGAACTTAATTGTGTTGAAATTAAAACACCATTGATATATGATTGGTCTGATAAGGAAATTAATGAACAGGCATCAAGCTTCCATCAAAAACACTATAGGGTGTTTGGAGCTGATGATGACAAAGAATTTGTTCTTAGGTTTGCTGGAGATTTTGGTCTTTTCAAAATGCTTAAGAAAACAAATATTTCCTATAGACAGTTGCCTGTTAGAGTTTATGAATTTTCAGACAGCTTTAGGTATGAACAGAGTGGAGAATTGTCTGGGTTAAGAAGATTAAGGGCATTTACCATGCCAGATATACATTGCTTCTGTGGAGATATAATGGGTGGATTTGAGGAATACAAAACACTTCACAAGGCATATAGCGACTTTGCAAATAGCACAGGAATTCAATATTGTGTTGTGTACAGGATTGTAGATGAGTTTTATAAGAAGCATAAAGATCAGATTATGGAGCTTGTAAAATATTCGAAGACACCTGCATTTGTTGAAGTTCTTTCTGACATGAAACACTATTGGGCAATAAAGAATGAGTTCCAGTTTATTGATTCTATTGATGGGAATATGCAGTTAAGCACAGTTCAGCTTGATGTCAAGGATGCTGCAACTTATGGGATTAATTATGTTGACAAAGATAACAAGAAGAAGGGCTGTATAATTACACACTCATCTATTGGATCTATTGAAAGATGGATGTATGCTATATTAGAATCAGCATTAAAGAAGGAAAGGGCAATGCTTCCTGTTTGGTTGTCTCCAACACAAGTAAGGCTTCTTCCAATAAATGATGAAATGATTGAGTTTTCTAAAGAGGTTGCTGAGCAGCTTGAAAGTCATGGAATTAGAGTTGATATTGATGATAGGGTTGAGAGTACATCTAAGAAGGTCCTGACTGCTGAGCAGGACTGGGTACCGTATATCATTGTTGTTGGGCCTAAGGAAAAGTCAATACATAAATTTCAGATTAGATTTAGAGAGACAGGAAAGCAAGATCTTAAATCAGTTGCTTCTTTAGTGCATATGATTGAGGATGAAACAAAGGGTAAGCCAAGAATGAAGCTTACTCTCAATAGATTGCTTTCCAAAAGGCCAATCTTCTATGGTTGACCTTTTTACTTATTTCTTTCACAAAACTTAACTTGTTTTAATTAATTGGTTCTTTAATGCTTTTTTTTCACTTGTTTTTTTATATGTTACAATATAATTGAGTAAAATGTATTTTTTTGCACATAATCAATTAGTTAATTAATAAATACTGTGCTAGTTTCATATATATTGGATTGAGATTTCAGGGTGAACCTATTAGGGTGCATCCAAGTAGGAGTCATCCAGGAGATGATAGATAGGTAGTAAGAGCATAAAAGGATAGGAGAAAATGACAATAAAAAACTGGCCGATAGGTGATGGGGCATAACCCACCAGGTTTATGAGGTAAACTGGACAGAGCCCCATTATCTTAAACAACTAATTTTAGGTTTTTGGACTAATTTTGATTTGAAGGGCAACTATATTATATTTTAAATAATTTGCACTCTATTATATATCTTATTAAACTAATTTATGGTGTGACTATGCAAGAAAATCTTTCTGTTGACAATAATCTTGATTGGATAGTAGATCAGATGCTTAACACAACAAAGGCAAGTCAATCAGCTGTTGAAAGATTGAAGTTAGCTAATTATATATTGATTGAGAGTCCTCATTGTAAAGAAGAAAAAATAATCAATCAGATTAATCCAATAGAAAAACAGAGCAAATCTTTTGCAGGGGTTGATTCTGGGTTTGTAACAAAGCAACTTAATTTTGCAAATGTGACGATTATCAAGGAAGTGGGAGTTGTCTTCAACTATTCTGATGGGAAGCTTGATAAGGCAGAATATTTTCCAAGAGTTTATAATCTTGCTAGACCATATCTTACAACATCTGCTTTAGATTTAGAAGAAATAATGTGGAACTCATCAATCCTGCGACTTGACAAAGAAATATCCTTAGCTTCATTAATTCTTGGACAAAAGAGCAAGCTTGATTTTATGATATTGGATGGATCAATAATACCTCAATACCTTAACAAGCCGACAAAGGAATGTCCCTCAAGAAAAAGCTATGATAAATTGATAACTAAATTTATAGAATTATTCAATCTTGCAAAGGAAAAGAAATGTTATTTGGTTGGCTGTGTTGAGGACTGCAGGGCAAACAGATTTTATAACATTCTAAAGGATGAACTTGAAATCAACAAAGGCAAAAGCATACAGAATGATCTTTATGATTCTTTTGTTGTGTTTTGTCTTCTTGATGAAAATCAAAGAACCTGTGTTTTCAATTATTCAAGCAAGCCAGAGGAGCATCCTATTCTTAAGGATTTTCCTGAAGCTATAAGAAATAATATTTATGTGTGCTATGCAAAGCTTTCTAATCAAGATTATCCATTGAGGATTGAGTTTGCTTACTTTAAAGAGTTTGGATTGTCACTGCACAAGTTTGCAGAAGAGGTTGTCAATAATGTTGCGTCAATCTCCTGCTTCAACAGGAAATACACCTACCCTTCTGTCCTTATAGAGGCAGACATGAGGTCAAGGCTTAAGCTTGAAGAGATTAATCTTATAATGAATAGATTGCTTCAAAAGACAAGGGTTTATGGTTTCAGGCTTCCAAGAAGGGAAAGCAGAATATTCTAATAAATATTTTTTTAATCACTTTGTTGCTTTAATTAATTATTAATATTTTAATTTAATGATGTGATTAGGTATGATTGTAAAAACAAAAGATAAATTACAAGCGGGTGGAAGATTAGACTTCCAGAATGAAATCATAAAAAGTAATTTCAAGACCTATTTTTTATTCTTGATATTCTTTGCTCTGATCTTCTTGATTGCAATTGCCATTAAGGTTATCTTCTCTCTTGCAGGCTATGGAATACTTTTTATTGCTGGAGTTATTGCAATCATCTATGCATTGATTGGTTATTTTGCAGGAGATAAAATCGTCCTTTTTACAAGCGGTGCAAAGGAGGCTGATCCTAAGAAATATATGCATCTTCACAATGTTGTTGAAGGTCTTGCAATTGCTTCAGGAATACCTAAGCCAAAAGTCTATGTAATAATGGATCAATCTCCAAATGCTTTTGCTACAGGAAGAGATCCTAAGCACGCAAGCATTGCTGTGACTGCTGGGATTTTAGAAATTATGAACAGACAGGAGCTTGAAGGTGTTATAGCACATGAGCTGTCCCACATCCTGAACAGAGATGTCAAGGTTATGACAATTGTCTCTGTCTTGTTTGGAATTATTTCTATTGTTTCTGACATTGCCTTGAGAGGTCTTTTATGGGGCGGTGCAAGTGGAGATAACGACAATAAGGGAAGCATGATTGGAATAATTATTGCAATTGTTTTAGTGATTATTGCTCCATTGATTGCAATGTTGATACAGCTGGGAATATCACGGAGTAGGGAATATTTAGCTGATTCAAGTGCTGCAAGAATCACAAGATACCCAAAGGGTTTAGCAGATGCCTTGCTGAAAATTTCAAAGTACAGCCAACCATTAAAGAATGCGACAAAAGGAACAGCACATCTTTACATAGTAAATCCATTGAAGGCAGGAAGCTTGGCAAACTTATTTTCAACACATCCTCCAATAGAGGAAAGAATAAGAAGATTGAATGCAATGTAGTGTGCAGTTTTATAAATTAATTGTTATTTAATTATATATGGTGATTTATGTGGTTAATATAACATTGAATGTATCTAAGGAGCTTTATAATCACATGAAAAAATATCCTGAACTTAAATGGGATAAGGTTGCAAAAAAGTCTTTTTTAGATAAACTAAGAGACCTGCAGTTGCTTGAAGATCTTAAGGTCTGTGAAGAAGCTGAGAAAGCTTTTGAAAGAGGAGAGTGTATCCCTTTTGATGAAGCTATAAAACAATTAGGTCTTGAAGATGATATTTGAAATTTACTTTTTTTCTAAAACTTTGAAATATCTTGAAAAATTGGATATGGCTATAAAGCTTCAAATTTTAAAGAAATTAAAGCAATTAAGAGAAAATCCCGAGCTTGGTAAACCATTATCTAATTCATTATCTGATAAAAGAAGCTTACATATAGGTAATTTTAGAGTAATATATCTTTTACAAGATAATAAAATAATTATTGTTGCAATAGGACATAGAAAAAACATCTATGAAAATTTTTATAATATTAGTTCAAGTGATTTTAGAAAATATACATTAAATTCAAGAAAAAGAATTGTCTATAGAGTTAACCAAAAGTGATTTTAGAAAATCATTTCACACTCACAAGCTTCTTAATATCAATTTCTTTATTGTCAAGATTGCTTGCAATCCCGTTTACATGACCAGCACCAACAACTACGACTATGCAGTTGGCTTCAACCATCTGCAATTGGTAGGCAATATATTGATCTCTTTCGTCAACAAGCACCTCTTTGAGCTTCTTCTGCTTTTCCATCAATAGCTGAATGACCTTATCAACCTCTTCGCTTGTTTCTTCGCTTTCTTCAACACCTTTGAGAAGATTGTTAATATTGACCTTTTTAGCATCTTCCTTTGACATCCTTCCAAATAAAAGCTTCAACTTATCTTTGAAAGTAAGTTTTTTCATCAATCTTTCAAGAGTAATGTTTATGTTTCTGTCAGCAAGAAGAATCTTTGCACCAACCATTTTTGCGCTTTCAACAGCTTGAATCATCTCTTCTCCTGGAGATATATTAAAGTCACTGGCAATCTTCTTTTGATATTTTGACAAAATAAACTGCAAAAGGAATAGAAATGGCTTCTTTGTCTTGAAAATCTGAGATAATTTTGGCTTTACTTTATCTTTGTTCATCAATCCAAGAAACCTGTTTCTGTCAAGCTCAATTGCAACAATCTCTGGCTTTTCAGCTTCAATTACTTCTTTGACTTGTTCTTTGCTTTTCTTAGAAATATGTGCAGTTCCTATTAGGACTATCTTTTTGCCATCCTTCTCAATAGTTTTGATCATTATAATCTACCTTATGCAAAATTACATAAATTTATATTTATTATATATTAATATATAGATAGATTTAACAAATAAATATAAATTGTGTGATTAATATTATGAGTATAAAATATTTGCATGGTATATTATTTTTCTTTTTTCTGTTTTTGCTGTCAAGTGCTTATGCCTACACAGTTAGTAGCATAACTATTGAAGAATCATATGTCAGCTGTCTTGATAATACTCTTGTTGGAGGGTTATCAGTTTCAGGAATATTATCAAACACAAGTTCCATTGTTGACAACAAGCTACTATTAACAATCTATTCAAATGCAGATAATCAGGGAATTGATTTTAATGCAGATGTTGATGGTAACAATTTTTCTGCGAGCTTTTCTGTTGAACTGAATGGTGATACAAGGATTGACAGCTATGACAACCCAGTTATTGCAGTAAATGGAACAGATACTGTTACAATAGCAGATGATATTAATGAAAGTATGTATGATACAATAAAGGTAGATTCTGTTGCGCCCGATCTGTCAAGCTCAACAATTGATAATATAATCTCATTAGATAGCATTGGAGAATATGATTATTATTATGCACAAGATGCAAATATTGATTTTTCTGCAGCGACTGACAGCGGATCATATATTGATCATTATATACTTTATTTAGTTGATGTGGGGGCAGAAGATGATTATCAGACAGAATATAATTATAAGAGCGAAACTGACAGCAATAGCTTGACAATTGTATCTTTGGACACAACAGATGTTGATGATGGAAATTATTATCTTTTGGTTGATGCAGAGGATGCTGCAGGAAATGATGGAAATATAGATGATGTTCTTTCTAACAAGCAATTGTTTTATGTTGACAACACAGATCCATCTGTCAGCTATAGTAATTTAGGCGCACTGGAAGACAGTGAAGTATATTATGTTGATTCAAATGATTTTTATGTTCAAATAAAAATGAGCGACAGTTCTTCAGGAATTGATGAAATAAATACTGATTTAGACATTATCTTGCCAACTCTTGCAGTTGTTCATGTAGATTATAATTCTGATTATAATGGATTTAATTATCATTTATCTAGCTCTGATTGGGGAGATGGAAACATATTCCAAGCCTCATTAGATGCTTATGACAATGTTGAAAACAGCAGTAACATAGATTTTAATATAATTATTGATTCTGTAGGTCCAACAATTCCAACAGATATTAATTTGAATATTGATTCTGACTCAAATGTCACAGCTGTCTGGACTGCATCAACTGACAGTGGCAGTGGAATACAAAATTATAAGCTTTATAGGTCAACAAGCAATTTTTCAACAATCTCTGGCCAGACACTTATCTGCACAACATTATCTAGTGTTCTTACTTGTGAAGATACAACTTCAAAATCATTTGATGAAAGTTATTATTATGGAGTTGTTGCAGTTGACAAGGCTGGAAATATAAGTGATGTAATTACTTCTTCTGTTACAACAGGACCTGAGTTGGATATAGATGTAAATGGTGGGGAAGATTATACTAATGACAACACACCTGATATTAATGTCACATATTCAAGTGATGTCAACCAAATTAGATTCAGCTGTAACAACAGCTCATACACAAGCTGGATCACAGTCACAGGAACATCATATTTGTATTCTTCATTCAATATTGGAACAAGCAGTTATGGTTGTTCCACAGCTGGTGGTGACAAGACAGTTTATGTTCAAGCAATGAGTGAGGATGAGCCATATTTGATAAGCACTGACTATGCCGAAATATATTATGATACAAATGCTCCTGAAATACCTGTTGGAGTTGTTGCAGATTCTATGTCAAATGGAAGTATAAGATTGACCTGGAACAGCAGTGATGACAATGGCAGTGGGATTTATGTTTATAGAATATATTATTCGACTACTGACAATGTTACAACGACAGCTAATTATTTTACAACCTCAAACACGACATACACCTATTCCCCAAATATGGACCAAAATTATTATTTTAAGATTGCTGCACTTGACAAGGCAGGAAACTTATCATCGCTTAGTTTGACTGTGATGGGGCAAGCAAAAAGATATGGTCCAACTTTTACTTTTGATATAGAGTCAAGTATTGTTGATGAAAATGTTGTCAAACTGAAGGGTGGTCTTACAACAATTACAATTACAAGTGATGAAGAATTATTGCAGACGCCAATAGTTCAGCTGAAGATAGACAATGGAAATTATGCAACGCTTTTTGGTGTAAGCTATTCTGATAAAGTCACTACTTTGGATTATAATTTTTCTGTAAGCGGAACAGTCACCTTAAAGATAACTGGGGAAAATCTAGCTAATGAAGATGCGACCGACACATACAGCTTTACAGTTGATGCAAATTCACCAATTTATGACATAAACTACAGTGTAGATGATGCAACATTTAATTTTGTATTATCTGGGTTGTCAACAGATGTTTTTAGAGTTCAATATCTTTTGAATGGCACTGATGAAATGTGTGTTCTGGAAGATGTCAACAATTTTGGATGTAGTTATGATAGTTCTGTGGTTGCAGATGGTAACTATATTGTTCATATTTTAGCATATGACAGAGTCCTTAATCTTACTGAAAAGACAATTACAATATCAATTGATAATGTGGATGAAATTAAAGAATCTGCAACTGCATTGAAAAACGATCTTAACAAGTCAATAGATATTATCAGTAACAAAATTCAAACATATGATGTATTATTGATTGTGATTGATAATTCTGTGATAGAAAAGTTTGAAATTGCAAAGGATAAATACACTTCAGCAAATGTGCTGTTTACCCAAAATGATTATTCTCTTGCAAGGACAATGTATCTTGATGTTAATAATCTTATAACAGAAATACAAGATGCACTCCCAAAAGAGGAAGTAATCAAGTCCCGATCATTCAGTATGATACTAGATGGCAATCATTTGACAGACATAAGTAGCATGACAACTGATGCAAATGTTGTTGCAGCCACAATGAATCTTTACAAATCAAATGGTGTTTCCTATGATAGAAACTTCATTGTTCAGGAAATCTCTGGAGTGAAATATTATTCAATGATAATTGAATTCAAGAATGACAGTAATTTATCACAGACAATAACAATTGTAGACTATATTCCAAAAGATTTTGCTGACTCTGCATCTGATCTGATTTTCAACAAACAGGTGGAGGTAATTGCATCTGATCCTATTATCATGTATACTATGACAATCCCTGCAAAATCATCTGAAACATTGAGATATAAAAGAAAGACCCCAGCAACCGATTTTGAGGTTGTTACAAAGTTTGACAACATATCTTTTGATAACTTGATTCTGCTTAGCGGAAATGTCACAGTTGATTTGATTAATATAAAGATGCCAGTTAATTTTAATACGCTTCTTTATGTAGGACTTGTTTTTATTGGACTGATTGTTGTATTAATAGTTCTTGGCATTGTTTCTGCAAGAAAGAATAGAATGCCAAATGTTCCTGTAGGTGAAGACGATGCAAAAAATACCATCAATGAATTTCTTGGAAAGAAAGAGGTGTCTTCCAATCTTGTTGATGTTGCGGACAAGGGATCTAATGTGAAGTCACAAGGATTGACAAGCACAGATCAGTATGGTTTCAAAAGCAGTTATGATTATATAATGACTGCAGTAAAAAGAGATAACAGAGATTCTAAATGATAGAAGGAATTGACAGGCAAATAATTATTGTTGGTGGGGGGCCAGCAGGGTTATATTGTGCATATTTGATTAGAAAATCAAATCCAGATATATATGTGGTGGTTATTGAAGCAAATAAAACTATTGGAGAGAATGTTTGCTGTGGAGGACTTATAGAAATTAATGGGTTTAGGAATCTAAAGCTTTCAGAATCTATTAATATTGAAGAATGCGTGCTTAACAAGGTAAGGTGTGCGGAGATTTATGCACCACATAAAACGATTCTAGAAATAAAGGCAAAAGAGAATAAGACCTATGTAATTGATAGATCTATTTTTGATAAGAAGATCCTTGCGCTTGCAAAGTCTGTTGGAGTCAGTATCATAACTGAAAGTAGAGTTGTTGAAGTTAATGCTATGGAAAACATAGTTGTTGTTAAGAATCTACTTGAAGATAAAACAACTGAATTGAAATATGATTTTTTAATTGGTGCTGATGGACCTAATTCTATGGTAAGGCAAGGCCTGGAAAATGTAGTTGGTTTTGAAAATAAAGATTTTGTTTATGCATATCAGGTTCTTGCAAAAGGCGATTTTTCAGATGATCGTGTGTATGTGTTTTTTGGAGAGTTTTCAAAAGGTTTTTTTGGTTGGGTAATCCCTCTGTCAAAGGGACTTGCAAGAGTTGGTGTTGGGACCAAGGCGGGAAAGAATCCAAAAGATGCATTTGAGAACTTCATAAACAAGACAGGACTTAATATTTCTTGTTTTTCTGAAGAGTGTTTTGGAGTCATACCTGTGTCTAAGCCACTTAAAACATATGTTGCAGAAAATAGGTTGGTTATTGGGGATGCTGCCTGCTTTGTAAAGGCAACAAGTGGTGGAGGAATTAATTTTGGATTGGCATCTTCAGAAATTGCTGCAAAGGCAATCAATCAAAGGATTAAAAACTTTAAAGATCTTAAAAATTATAACAAACTTTTGTCAAGCTATATTTCTGAGCTTGGATTGCACTATAAAATTCATAAGTATATTGAATCAAAGAATCAGCTTGAGCTTGAAGAGTTGTTTGTTAAGATGAAGAAACTTGGTGTTGAAGATTTCTTAGGCAAATCCGGGAATATGGATTGGCCAAGCAGGTTTCTGCCATTGCTTTTGATAAAACCAAAGTTTGTTATGATGCTTCCTGAGTTTGTAAAACTTATAAGAACCTGATTTTTTATTATTTTTGCAAGAGGCACTCCATTTAAATAGATTTTGTTACTTATTATTTTAGAATTTTATTTATTCTTTTTGATTATTTGTGAAGGAGGTAAGTTTTATGAGTGGATTAACAAATGCAGGAAAAAACACAACTATCTATTGGATTATTGGGATAGTCTTGGTTGTTGTTATTGTTTTGGCAATTGTTTTGTATAGTGGTTCATCAACACCTAATCAAGGAAACAATACAAGCAACACATCTGGAACCGTAGATACAACAGCTGTGACTACAGCACTAAACTCTTTAGATGAAAATGAGTTTACAAGTGACACAGCAGACGACAGTATACTTGATGTTCAGTGAAACATCAAGTTTATTTCTTTTTCTATTTCTTTCCAAGAATGTACTCTTTTTATTAGTGGATTTAGTTTTTCTTCAGTATTGTTCCAAAAATGTTTTTCTTGATTGTCAAAAAGAAGAACAGGTATCCCTGCATTTGCACAATTGATTGCATGCTCTAATGTGTCATCTATAAATATATCAATATTAATCATTTTGCAGAGGTCTGCCTTTGTGAACTTTGCAAGATTGTGATTATGATCATGATATTCCAATTGCTTTATTTCCTTGAAGGCGTTGCCATAGTGTTTATTAAGCCAGTTTCTTGTAACATTAAGTGCATTTGGAGATCTTGAGGTTATAATATAGAGATCATGATTTTTTGAAAGATTAAGTATGCTTTCAATGGATTCATCCATTGGTTTCATGGAGTGATGGTAATCAGTGTCACAAAACTCATACCATCTTTTAATGAACTCTGCTTTGCTTATGTCAAATAGTTCAGCATGTGCTTCTATATAATCTTTGGATTTGAGCTTATAACAATCATCTATTGTCTTGTTTGTCTTGTATTTTTGGTTATGGTATTCTATGAAGGCAGGCAGAGTTAAAGAAAGCACTTCATCCATGTCAATTCCTATTTTAGCCATTTTTTTCAACTCTGACTTTTTTTAAAGATCATTTTGTGCAATTACTATTTTAAGATTAAATTGCTTTCTTTTAGAAAGTGATTATAGCCCGAAAGAGATTCGAACTCTTGTCACGAGATCCAGAGTCTCGTATGCTTGGCCTCTACACTATCGGGCTTGCCAACTGTATATAATTAGGTAAGGATATGTTTTTAATATATTTTAGTTTGAGTAACACCTATTTTTTTTGAGTTTTTCATCTGTTGTTTATCAAATGTTAGCAAATCCAAATTTTTGGTTTTGGCAAGATAAATAATTCCTGCATCTACAAAGCTAATTTTTGTTTCACTTGAAAAAAGGAAATTGTATATTTCTTTTTCTTCAGTTTCTGTGATATTATATATATAAAATGTTTGACTATTGATAATCTTTTCAAACACGTTTTTTGCAAAAGAAATGTTTTTTTTGTAAATTATAACTGTAATTAATTCTGTTATGGCTATGTTTGGAATTAAATATTCATTATTTTTTTCGAATTGCTTAATTGCAATGTTGTGATTTTGATCCTCTGAAAGAAATAATGATACAAGATAAGAAGTATCTGTAATAATCAATTTAAACACCGTATACAATTTTATCTATATTTTTACTTATATTTTCTTTTTTATTGCTTTTTGGTAAGTTAATTAACCATTTGGTTAATTCTTCTTTTGTTATGGTCTTTGGAGTGTGTGCATCTGTAAATTTTGTGATAATAACATCGCTGAAACTTAAATTATCAGTTTTATGAATTTTGAGTAATTGATATGCTCGGTTAGATATTTGAATTAATTGTGTCATATACATATAGTATACGTATATATTTTTATTTATATTGATTGTTAAGGAAATCAGTTGAGATACCCTATTTGTGTTATCTTATCCACATCTTCTTTGCAAGACACCCTGTATGCATAAATTTGGTAATCTGCTTTTTGTTTTTTTCTTTGTTTTCCTTGTGATTCTTGAGAAAGTTATTTATCTTATCTGCAAGATATTTTTTGCATTCTCCACAAAGTATCTTTCCATCCCTGCATGCAAGCTGTCTTTCCTTTAGAAGTTTATCATCTTCTTCAAACAGAATATCTAACCAGGAATATACCACACAGGCATCTGTGTTACCGCCTTTCTTTCTTTGCTCTTCAACGCTTGGCTGACCACCGCTAAAGGCATATTTGTTTATTTTTTTGACAACCGTCTTTTCATCATCAGTTAAGTAGATTGCAGTGGATTCATCAGAGGAGGACATCTTTCCTTCAACACCTTGAAGAGGTGGTATAAGCTTGTTGTGGATTGCAATTGTCTTTTTGTAACCTAACTTTTCAGCAACATCTCTCTGTATTCTCCAGTAAGGATCTTGGTCAATACCTGCAGGGATCAAGCAGAACTTTTCTGTTTCAAATGTAGTTGGTGCTACTTGGATATTAGGATAAAACATATGCCCTAGATTGCTTTCATTATTGAAGCCAAACACCGCCTTAGCTGTTGAGAAGTTTGTTTTCTTTGCAAACTCCAATGCAGGTCTGTAAAGTTGTTTTATGAATTCTATGTCTTTGAAGATGAATGTCTTGTCAGGATCAAAGCCTAAACCAATAATTTCTTCAATGTCTTTGTTTCCTTGCAGTTCAACATCTTTAAGCAAAAGCTTTGGTTTGACACAGAATTTTTCATCATCAGACACCATTATATACACATTACAGCCAAACTCATCCTGAAACCATTTGGCTGTTATGAAAGAAATCAGATGCCCAATATGCATGTTTCCTGAAGGTCCTCTTCCCGTATATACAAAAAAATTATTTTTGTCGATATTGTCAATTATCTTTTCAAAATCCCTGTGAGAATAAATAAATTCCCTTCTAAAGAACTGATGAAGCTTTTTGGATTTTGTCTTTGACTTTAATTTTTCAATCAGTTCTTTTGTCAACCTGCTTGTTCCAAACCTTTCAATAAGCTTTAGATAGTCAATCTTCCCTTCAAGATCCCAAGGAGTTATCACAAAGTCATTTTTCTCTTCTTGCATAAATATCAATTTCCTATGATAAATGATAATATATAAAGATAAAGAATAATTAAAAAGCTTTTTGGGTAGGCGAAGGATTTCTACAAACCTGATTGTGAAACAAATCA
>Ga0172368_10004872_pt1 | contig 15301 bp, 14 predicted proteins | sample Lak11m_FD_114540 | JGI IMG/M metagenome (GOLD analysis project Ga0172368, IMG submission 114540) | Freshwater microbial communities from Kabuno Bay, South-Kivu, Congo - kab_022012_11m | ecosystem: Environmental > Aquatic > Freshwater > Lake | place: Democratic Republic of the Congo: South-Kivu...
AAGGTTCGGGCTCTGTCGAGACCCTCAAAATACCAGAGTTGGGTAAGGTGCCGCACTTAAGACTGATATTGTAACCGAGAGCAAGGCTCTCTATAAAAAAATACTTGACAAGAACAAACCAGACCTCAGAGATCGCAGAGAACATATACTGCGACAGGTTAGTTGCGATTCGACTCGTTAACTTAATAAAATGAAAAGAGGGCATCATGAGTTCCTGCGTTCCAGATTCTAATTTTCCAGCTTCTCTTGTATAAATTTTTTTACATCCGCTATATTCTGCGGCGAACGATCAAATATCTTCGCATAATGCCGGATGAGCTTCTCCTGCAAAGCCCTGCGGTCAACATGCGCGCCCAGCTTTTCTGCCATTGATGTCACGCCCTTGTCAGTTATACCACAGGGCACGATCATCGTGAAATGGTTCATGTCCGGATTCACATTCAGAGCAAAGCCGTGCATGGTGATCCACCCGTTCTTGACCGCGATGCCAATGGCGGCAATTTTCTTGTTGCCGGTCCACACGCCCGGATGCTTCGGGTCCCTGCAGGCTGCTATGCCATAATCCTTGAGCGTGTCAATCAGAAGCTGCTCCACGTTGCGGATGTAGCGGTGCAGGTCGCGGCCCTGCTCTTTCAGATCCATGATGCTGTAGCCCACCACCTGGCCCGGTCCGTGATAGGTCACATCCCCGCCCCGGTCAGTGCGGCACACTTCAATTCCTTCCTGCTCAAGTATTTCATGGGGGACAAGAATGTTGTCAAGGGTTTGTGTGCCGGGGACGGTGATAACGGGATTGTGTTCCAGCAGGATGAGGGTGTCTTCTATTTCATTGTTTGAGCGGGCACTGACCAGCTTCCGCTGAAGTTCGAACGCATCATTGTAGCAGATTCTTTCGACTTCCAGGACAAGGCATGTCTTCTTTTCTGCGGTCATCGGCAAACAGGTTCCGGTTCCTTTCTGCAAAATTGTAATTCATGTATATCACAGAATTGCCTGTTTTAACAGGAGAAATCCTGCCTGTTGCCTGCCTGTCAGCCATAGCTTTTTATCCCGCTGCAGCTTTAGGATAGCGCCGGCTGATTATCTCGCGCCTCTTTCCGTCCATGGACGCGCTTGATGAATTATTGCGCAAGTTTCTCGGAAAGATCAAAAAGCTCCTTGCGCGTTTCCGGGGTTGCATAGCCCTGCCCCTGCCAGCGGATGACCCCCTCGCGATCAAGCAGGAAGGCATACCCGTACCTGAGATCAAGGTTTAATTCCTTCATATATTTTTCAATATCGCCGTACATGGTCACAACGTTTTTGTGTTTTGCCTGCGGAATACCAGCGCGCATGCCGCCGTCAATCATAAAGCGCATGAACTTGTATCCCCGGGAAAGCATGGGGACTTCGTAGAACGTGTACTTCGGGTTACTGCCGTATTTTTCAAAAAAGGGGTCGAGCCATGAATCAATCTGCGACTGGCTCTCGCGCAGGAACGCGATGGTAATCAGGGTCACCTTACCCCGGGCAGAATCCGGCAGCGTTACCGGAGTATTCGCCAGTGAATCATCTTTTACTTCCGGGAATCGTTTCCCGATGTTCGGATTTGCAGTTTCCGTCATGGCAGGAGCCCTCCCTGATTGCTGTTTTTCTTTTGCCTCTGCCGGCGCGGAGCAAGACGTGCTTATAGAGACTGAAAGCATGCATACCAGCAGGCAGCAAAGCAGTGAAAATGAAAAACATCCGGCTTTTCTTTTCATAATGGCATATCCCTTATATAAATAGTATAAACGCTAACTGAACAATGTGCAACCAGGCAGAGATAGTATATAGTAAACCAGTATTTTTATAAAGGGACTATTTTCTCCCCAGTGGCAGTGCTGGCGCGGGCGAAACCTTGACACCAGGCCACCTTACTGATATATTTCAAAGGCTACTGACCTGCATAAGTTGCTAATATAGACGGGGTATTTAACTGAAATGAAGAGGAAGCGGATATGAAACCAGGATTTGTAGACATCGATGTGTTGCGCCAGCAGCTCCCCTTTCAGAAACTGAGACAAAAACGCGGCAAGCGGATTCAGACCGACTGAAAAGCTGAGGGGGACCGGTTTGACGAAAAAAACTCTTCACCTTCGATCTTTCAAGCATCCCCGAAGAACGGCTCAAGGCCATGCACAGCCGACGCGAGGTAATCCTCGACGGCAACCAGGCGGCGCTGTCAATTTTTACCCGCCTGGTTGACGGCTTCTGCGGCTACCCCATCACGCCCTCAACCCCGCTCGCGGAAAGCTTTTCCCGCGCCGCGTCATCCGGCCAGAAAAACATCTTCGGCCACGACCTCATGTACCTGCAGCCTAATAACGAGCTGTCAGCCATGGCAGCGGTGGAGGCCATGGCCTGCCAGGGTGGCCGCTACGTTGACAATACCTCTTCCCAGGGCCTGGTGCTGAAAACCAAGAACTTGTTTTCTGTTGCCGGCAAGCGCCTCCCGGTGGTCATGACGGTCATGGCCCGCGAGGTTAACAAAGGCTCTCTTTCCATCCACTGCGGCCACACCGATTTTTACGGCGTGCGCAACGCGGGCTGGACCCAGCTGGTTTCAGTCAACAACCAGGAGCTGCACGAGCTCCTGCCCATCGCGTTTAAAGTTGCGGAGCTGCGCCAGGTTATGCTTCCGGCCATGGTCATTGCCGACGGCTTCATCAAGAGCCACGCGCTGGAAAATATACGCGAGCTGTCCGATGAATTCCTCAGCTATTTCGTGGGGCCGCCCAACCGCTTCTACCAGGGCGATTTTGACAACAACCCCGCCCTGCTCGGCTCCTTCACCGACACCGACCTGACCATGGAAGGTCAGATCGCGCAGGACTTTGCCTACCGCTTCTACAAGAAGGCGGTCATCGCCGCCATGAACGTGATGAACCGGATACTGGGCACCAACCTGAAGGTGGTGGAAAACTACCGCACCGATGACGCGGACATGGCGATCGTTGTGCTGGGCTCGGCAGTGGGCGTGGTTAAAGATGTGGTAGACTATTACCGCGCAAGCAACGGCTGGAAAATCGGCGTGGTGCGCCCGGTCCTCTTCACCCCGCCCTGCTATGCGGAACTGGCCTTCGGCCTGCGCAATGCAAAAGCAATTACGGTTCTTGAGCGCAGCGCGGTGGCACACAACCGGCTGCTCGGTGAAGACGTGCGGGCCGCGCTTGAGACTTCGGCGCTCATCTGCGCTGAAGACAGCGGCGCGGGTCACAAATACGTACAGTCAGGCGCGCGCTACGGCGCGTCGCGCAAAGGAGCCGCCATCTTCATGAACCTGCGCATCAGCTCGGACGCCATCCAGAACAGCTCCCAGACGACAGAAAATGACGTGGTCGCTTTCTTTAATGAAACCTTTCTCTCCGGCCAGATTCTTTACGAGTACGTGGGCGGCCTGAAAGAGCGGGGACTGGTGGTGGTAAACCCCGGCCGCAAAGCTGAAGAGGTTATCGCGTCGCTGCCGAAAGCCATGAAAGACATCATCACCGGCCGCAACATCCGCATGGTGACTGTGAACGCCACAAAATCAGCGCTCAAGCATTTAAAGAAAAACCTGCCCGGCGCTGCCATTGCCGGCATCATCAACCGGGAGCTGAACATCCTCCCGGAAGATGAGTTCGAGCGCCGCTTCACTAAAATCCTCGAGAAAAAAATCGGCACGAAGAAAGGCCAGGAAGCAATTCTTTCCAACCTGTCGCTGCTGCGTGACGGCATTGCGGGCGCGCAGGCAGCAAGCTCCGGCAGCGACCGCTCCACCTCGCCCATGGGGAAAAAATACGCCGGTAAAACCACCACGCACCGCCGCCTCATCAGCCAGGCCATGACCATCCCGCACGTTTATGCGGCTAAGCTGAGCATCGACAACCCCTACTACGCGATAAATATTTTAAAGGAAGCCATCGCCTACAACGGGCCTTCGGTGGTCGAGTTCTTCTCCTACTGCCCGCAGGGACAACAGTATCATGAGTAGGCCCGCAGATTTCCCGCATGATGGTTGAATCGCGCAAATGTCAGGTGATGGTGCGCCGGCCATACCAGCGGCCGGATATCTCGGCAAATCCCGATCCCGAGAAGATTTATCCCACAGAGGAAAAATCCTTCAAGCGCGGTGAAAAGCGGCCGCCCGCAGTCTTTGGCGATGTGGTCAAGATGCTGGGCCAGTACAGCCGCCACCTGAAGGCCGTGGAAGGTGTGAGCATCCCGGAGATGGTCATGGTCAACGAAATGGTGAGCCTGTATCGCTGGCTCGGCAACCAGTACCTGGCTGGCATGCGTAAGGATTTGCTTAATGAAAAGGAAGTGGAACGGCTTCTGGAGGAACATTATAAAAAATAGCCTATTCAGACGGGCAGAGGACTGAGAACAGACATTCAGAACACAGAGGACAGAGGGCAGAAAAAAGACAGGCTGAGGAGCAATTCAGCCTGTCTTTATTTATATTTAACGCGCGTTACAGTTCATTATTCATACTGGAGCAGCGGAATCCAGATGTAGAGCAACACATTTTTATTCCCGCCCGTGCTCAGCACCGGTATGGTTGCACCGTACAAACCGGCCTGCTTGAGGCTTGAGCTGTCCACGGTTACGGTTATCGTAGCAGCATCGCCGGCTGTTTCTCCTGCCTGGGGTGAAACAGAAGTTATCCAGCCCTGCTGCTGTTGATGATATTTGACAGCCCCAAGCTGCCAGAGAAGGGTCCCGGTGCCGCGGTTGCTGATGGTGAAGGTTTTCTGGGCATCGCTCTTCTTTAAAAACAGGATGAACGGGTCTACGTTGGTTCTCGGGTACTGCTGGGCATCGCACGCAACAAACATCACCACCCATATCGAACGGTTCCTGCCGTTTGATGTGACCGGTATTGTGGCAATATAGATACCGCCCCGCAGCTGGTCCCGGTTGACTTCTATGGACACCGCAACCTTTTCTGCTGCGGTACTGCCTGCAGCCGGGGTGACGCTGCTGATCCAGTGTATGCCGTTGTCGTTCACATAAACCGGAGCCCCTATGGTCCAGACCAGGGTGCCGTTGCGGGTATTGGCGATCTCAATTGTGCCTGATGTATCAGTATCTTTAAGGTAGAGGACTTTCGGGTTCAGATTCAGCGCCGGGTTTTCTTCCTGCGTCACTTCCATGCTGACAGAAACCGTCTTGTCTCCGCCGTCAGAGCTGATCGGGATGGAGGCGGTATAGGTACCCGGCACAAGTCCCGCCTTGCTGATGGTCACCGTAACCGCGTCCTGTTCTTTGTTGGTTTCCCCGGATGCAGGGGCAATGTCAAATATCCAGTCCGCGCCCTGAGCATAATTAATGTCATCTTTATTGATGGCCCATGTGAGCGTACTGACGCCGGTATTGGTAATGGTAAACGTTTGAACGGTCTTATCAGCCCCGAAATTTAAGGATCCGGGGGTGACGGTCAGCTTGGGAACCGGAGCCGTTGTCGTGGTAGTCGGTTTAACGCTGCTGGTGGTGGTCGGGTTAACCGTGGTTGTTACGCCGCCGACAGATGTAGTGGTGGTGGCGACTACCGATGTGGTAGCACCGCCGCCGCTTGATGTGGTGGTTGAAACCGTGGTTGTGGTACTTGTAACAGCTGTGCCCTTCAGAGCAATAGGGGTTCCAGTCAATCTGTTAAGCGAAGGGTTTGTACTGTTTTTATCAGCCCAGATTCTTGCGTAACCAGCATATGTTTTTCCATTAAATGTGACGGGAGATGCGGAAACCGTCCGTCTGCGGCTATCCCATGCAAGCCAGGTTTGAGTAATTCCACTATACCAGTTCACCGGCGCTGTTGAAGCCAGTGCAGTCCCTGTTGGATAATAGATAGTTGCCGTTATCGCTTCTATGTTTGAAACAGTGCTTGGATAGAGCAGTAAATCATAGTAGACCTCTTCGGGCTTGGGCAGCGGTGATGCAACTGCTGTTGCAACCGGTGAAGCCGCGTACTTTGCGGCAAACACTTTCCCTGCTCCTGAAGCATTAGATGTTGTTTTAACCAAAAGCTGCACATTGATGCTTGGATCAGTGAACGTCTCTGTCTTGTTGGGGGCTACACTGCCGGACAGCCCTCCGGAAATCGCTGACCAGCTGTAGCGTTTCCTATTGCTGTCGGGATTACTAAAATCGAAGCCGGCGTTCAAGCTGACATCAGGACGGGGCGGGTCAGAGATCCCGGTATATTCGAAACTGCGCGGCCCCTCCGTTGAATTCCACCAATTATGGGTCGTGGTTATCTCCGTTGTATACTGCGAATATTTTGCGAAACCCACAATTGGGTATTGGCCTGCTGCATCATCCTGCAGGATATTGTTAAAATGTATTGCCAGATTTTCTCCCCAGTCGCCTTTGGCATCAGCCTCGCTTATGGTGTCAGAAACCAGCACTGCATACTCATCGGCAAAAGGAGAGGTTATTTTGCTGTTGTTAAACGTGTTATACGTGACCGTTATGCCCTGCAACAGTCCGGTTCCTCCGGCATTGGGCCTATCAATTTTTATATATCCATTGGAATTATTAAACGTGTTGTGTGCATACTGCACATTTTTTATTATGTTACTATCAAGCTGCAGCTCGGAGGTTGACTGGCTGATGGTATTATATGCGAGGTTGATGCCATCCACAGAGCCCCCGTCATCAGGCGCAGTCGAACCTTCACCTACCATAAACCAACTGGAATCTGCCTGTGTAATGGGGCCGATGAACTTGCAGTAGCTGATCGAGGCGTTCTGCACGGTATTGTTATTATCAACGGAGATTCCCGCACGCTTTGGCCCCATAGTAACCGTGTTATAGGTCATGGTTATATATTTAATGTCTCCTTCCAGGTTTATGCAGTTCACTGTGCTCAACGGTGTGCCGCCGGTAATTGATTCAAGAGCAAAACCCTTCATTTCAATATTATCTGTCTGAAAGCTGATCATTTGAGGATAGCCATTGATATATTTAATAATTGGTCCGCCGCTGTTTCCGGCCGTGCCAACCGTCCATGCATTTGCCCCGCCGCTCGTCTTACCGATAAGTTTAACTTTCTTGGTTACGGTTATGGGCTCAATATATCCCGTTGTATTGGCTCTCACGTTGATGATATCGCCATCCTGAAGTGCGGGTTCACTAAGGGCGCTGGTGATGGTTTGATAGGTACACGTGGAGCAAACCTCAAATGTTGCCGCTCCTGATGTGACGGGAAGCGCAAGTACCAGAGTGGTAAAAATTAAAGCAGCGTTTTTAAGCCAGGATACCGTCCTTGTATTGTGCATAATTATGCCTTCCTCTACTAAAGATTGTTATCGCATAAGAAACGCCCGCAGACTCTACGTAAGCCTGTAGGCGCTTAACAACTCTATCGAATAGATACTATTCTCACGAACATCTCCTTTTAATTGCAAAAAAGTCTATGATAGAAATTCAAAGAGTTCATTTACTTGACTATTGCAACTTTAATAAAACAGCCCCTGTCAGTCAAGGGAAAATATCTTTAATCGGACAATAAAAAACGGGGCACTAAAGCAGTTACGCCTTCATGCCCCGTTTTGGCATTATCTATTCATCTTTATAGTAGCAAACCGCAAGACTCTTCCTATCTAATTGTTCTATCACCATATTCCGATTGTGTTTCCATTTTGTTTGACAGACTATTGATTATCTCTTATAGTATGAAAGCTAAATATAACTACTAAAGACCTAAATATAACTACTAAAGACTTAAACACATGAGAGATTGCGTATGCCCCGATTAGTCCTTAAAGAGACCGTAAAAAAAGAAATTGAGATACCCTTCAAGACCCTGTGTAAGGTGATTGACCTTCTGACCGAAAAAGAAAAATCGCGTCTTTTGAAACAGCTGCAAACAAAGGGTGCCGGCTTTGTTCATTTTAAGAAGGATAAGATAAATTCCATTGTCTCTGACTTTGCGAAAACAAACTTATACGATAGTGAGTTTCTTAAAGACCTGGAAGCCGGTCTAAAAAAATCATCTCCCTATCAATAGCCCATGCCTGTTATTGCCGACTTGAGAGATGACATTGTAAATTACCTGCGCACGCATGGACTGTGGAAAAAGTGGCTTAAGGCAAAACAGCTTTTTGAAATCGACCCTCTCCATAATTCTCTGCACACTGAACTTCTGGAACCAAAACATCGCCATATTTATTCATTCCGCATCGATAGAAACTACCGGGCTTTGTTTATCTCCCTGCCTGATAATGCTATAGAAATCATATCTGTTACCAAGCACTATCACAAATAACTATCGTTTCCTGAAAATCTCCCGGACTCGCGAACATTACCCGTATTATTGAGCCTGCATCTGATGTCAGGCAACTCCAGCAGAGCCGAGGTTTTCCTTGAAATTAATTCATGGTTACTCTGCGCTATATGAGTTTTAAAAACTAACCACAGAGCACGAATAAACGTGATCTGGCGCAAATAAAAACGGATTTTTTAATTGCTAATTTTGAAAAAAGCTATATATTTATTGTTTTATTTTCTAAACTCTTTGCATGCAGAGCCATAACCCGGTCAAGCTGGAACCAAAGTTAATCGCAAAGACTAAAAAAGAAACAAAGAGGCTTGAAGTTGAAACTCAGGAACTTACAAAGGTAAAAACAAAATATTCCAGATTCCTTGAGTTCCAGATTTTTAATTTTTCTTTCCATTTTTGCAAAATATATTTTTAAGCGCCTAATGCTTGAAACCCATATCAAACAGTTCGAGCAGTATCTGCGGATTGAAAAAAATGCCTCTGAGCATACCTGCAGAAATTATCTGCTGGATGTGCGGGAGTTTGACAGTTTCTTAGCCGAAAAGGGGCCTTCGTATATCACCGGTGTCAGCGGCATTGACAACCTGACCATACGGGCCTGGCTGGGTCTGCTGGCAAAGCAGAACACAAAATCAACGCAAGCGCGCAAGCTCTCATGCCTCAGGACTTTTTTTAAATTCCTGGTTAGAGAGGGGGTCATAGCGGATAATCCGGCAGTCGCGGTGCGGACGCCGAAGCTTGAAAGATATCTCCCCCCGCACCTGACCGTGGATGAAGCGTTTGCCCTGCTTGATTCTGTTCCGGCAGGGGATGTTCTTCATGCCCGTGACCGGGCGCTGCTGGAGGTGCTCTACTCAACCGGCATCCGGGTGAGCGAACTGGTGGGCCTGAACCGGGGGGATCTGGAGTTGAATCTCGGCATCATAAAAGTCCGCGGCAAGGGCAGAAAAGAGCGGGTGGTGCCCATCGGTAAAAAAGCTGTCGCGGCACTGACCCATTATCTGAATAAAATCGATGCAGCAGCGGGCGCTGATGATCCCCAGGGAGGGAAACGGCAGCCGGCGGCAGTATTCTTAAATAAACGCGGCGGGCGCCTGACCGCGCGCAGCGTGGCGCGCTTTATTGACAAATACGTGCGGCACTGCGGCCTGCAGCGCAGCATCAGCCCGCATTCGCTGCGCCACTCGTTTGCAACCCATCTGCTCAATGCGGGCGCTGATCTGCGCGCCATTCAGGAGCTTCTGGGACATGCGAACCTTTCGACCACCCAGAGATATACCCATCTGAATATTGACAAGCTGATGGAAGTATATGACCGGGCGCACCCCCGCAGCAGGGAAAAGAGATAGCCATTATTAGAACAATGCATGGCCACAGAAACCACAAAGGAACGCAGAAAAAATTGCTCAAAAAGCGTTTCTGCTCTACCGTTTTTTTTCTGTGTAAATCTGTGCCCTTCCGTGGCTGAAAATATTTTTACGCTCTGTGTTTTGAAGGAAAAAGTTTATATGGAATTTCACGGCACAACCATACTTGCCATCAGGCACAACGGCTCGGTGTGCATAGCCGGTGACGGGCAGGTGACCTTCAGTGCAACGGTTTTGAAGCACAAGGCAAAAAAGATCCGGCGGCTCTATCAGAACAAAGTGCTCGCCGGTTTTGCCGGCAGTACTGCAGACGCCTTTACGCTGTTTGAAAAATTTGAAGCAAAGCTTGAGCAGTATCATGGCAATATCACCCGGGCAGCGGTAGAGCTGGCAAAAGAGTGGCGAACCGACCGGCTGCTGAGACGGCTTGAGGCGCTGCTCATCGTTGCCGACAGCGAGCATCTCTTCATCATTTCCGGAAACGGCGATGTCATAGAGCCGGATGACGATATTGCCGCCATCGGCTCCGGGGGCCCGTATGCCCTTGCCGCTGCGCGGGCCCTGCTCGCCCATGCTAAACTTCCGGTGCGGCAGATTGCTGAAGAGGCCATGAAAATCGCCTCTGACATCTGCATATACACGAACAAAGAAATCACGGTGGATGAGCTGTAGAGCAGACAGGCAGAGGACAGACTTTCAGAAGACAGACGGAGAAACAAGCATACTGTTTTCTGACTTCTGTCATCTGGCTTCTGACTTCTGTCATCTGTGTTCTCTTCTCTTTTTATGAGGTATGCGAATATAATGAAACCACTGAGTCCGAGGGAAACGGTTACGGAGCTGGATAAGTTCATCATCGGCCAGACAAATGCCAAACGGGCTGTCGCCATCGCGCTGCGCAACCGCTGGCGGCGTCAGCAGGTACCGGAGGATTTGCGCGATGAGATAGCGCCGAAGAACATCATCATGATGGGCCCGACCGGGGTCGGCAAAACAGAAATTGCCCGCCGGCTGGCAAAGCTCGCCCAGTCGCCGTTCCTTAAGATCGAAGCATCCAAATTTACCGAGGTGGGCTATGTGGGGCGGGATGTTGAGTCCATGATCCGCGATCTCACGGAGCTTGCGGTGAATCAGGTCAAGGCTGAAGAGGCGGAAAAAGTCCAGGCAAAGGCGCGTGATATTGCTGAGGAGCGAATTCTTGATATACTGCTTCCCCCCGTGCCGAAGAAGCCCCAGCCCCAGGCAGAGCAGCCGGCTCTCAGCGCAGAAGCAAGCGCTGATCATACCGATGCCCCGCCGCCCCCGTCAACGCGGGAGAAGCTGCGGAAAATGCTCCATGCGGGAAAACTCGACGAGCGGGAAGTTGAGCTTGAGACGACCCAGCAGAACCTCCCGGTGGTTGAAATTTTCTCCGCCTCCGGCATGGAGGAGATGGATATAAACATCAAGGACATGTTCGGCAACATGTTTCCCAAGAAGACGCGCAAGAAAAAGGTCAAAGTGCCGGAGGCCCTTGAAATCATAGCCCGCGAAGAAGCGCAAAAGCTCGTGGACATGGATCTGGTGACCAGGCTGGCCATTGAGCGCGTCGAGCAGTCGGGCATCATCTTTCTTGACGAGATTGACAAGATTGCCGGCCGCGAGCACGCCCAGGGTCCGGATGTCTCGCGGGAAGGCGTGCAGCGGGACCTGCTGCCGATTGTCGAGGGCTCAACCGTGACCACCAAGTATGGCATGGTAAAAACAGACCACATCCTGTTTATTGCTTCCGGCGCATTTTACGTGTCCAAGCCCTCTGACTTGATTCCCGAGCTGCAGGGCCGCTTTCCCATCAGGGTTGAACTGAACTCCCTGTCCCGGGAGGATTTCATCAGGATCCTCACCGAGCCGCAGAATGCGCTGCTCAAGCAGTACAGCGCGCTCATGGAAACCGAGGGCATCAAGCTGGTGTTCAAGCAGGACGCCATCGAGCGGATTGCGGAGATAGCAACAACGGTCAACGAGCGGACGGAAAATATCGGCGCGCGCCGGCTCCACACCATCATGGAAAAGCTGCTGGAAGACTACTCCTTCGAGGCGCCCGATATGAAGGGCAAAAAAATCATCCTCGATGCCGCCTATGTGACGCAGAAAATGGAGCCCCTGCTGAAAGACGAGGATCTGAGCAGATACATATTGTAAAGTAAAACTCTAAACACGAAGCACGAAATACTAAACTTTATTAGTTTAGAATTTAGAAATTAGAATTTGGTTTTTCAAAGGATTAGCCATGTCACATCCCCAGGACAAAGCCACCGTACTTATGGAGGCCCTGCCCTATATCCGGTCGTTTTATCAGAAAACGATTGTGGTAAAATTCGGCGGCCATGCCATGATAGATGAGGAGCTGAAGCACAGCTTTGCCATGGACGTCACGCTCCTGAGCTACATCGGCATGCGGCCGGTGGTGGTTCACGGCGGCGGACCGCAGATCGGGGCGCTGCTGAAAAAAATCGGCAAGGAGTCGCGGTTTGTCGGCGGCATGCGGGTCACTGACCAGGAAACCATGGACGTGGTGGAAATGGTTCTGGTGGGAAAAGTGAACACGGAGATCGTCAGCCTCATCAATCAGAGCGGCGGCAGGGCCGTTGGCCTGAGCGGCAAAGACGGGAACCTGATACAGGCGAAAAAGCTTCATCTGCCCCAAAAATCAGGGGGGAGCAGGGCCGTCGTTGACCTGGGTATGGTGGGCGATGTTGCCGCTATTGACCCGCAGGTGATAGATACCCTTGACCGTACCCAGTTCATTCCGGTCATTGCGCCGGTGGGTGTCGGCGCTGACGGCCATACCTATAATATAAATGCCGACCTGGTGGCGGGAGAGATAGCCGCCGCCCTCCGGGCGGAAAAGCTCATCCTTCTCACCGATGTCGCGGGTGTACAGGACGCCAGGGGAAAACTGGTCTCCTCTCTTGATGAAAAACAGACGCGCAGCATGCTGCGCTCAGGCGCGATCAGCGGCGGAATGATCCCCAAGGTCAACTGCTGCCTCACCGCGCTGCAGCGGAGCGTGGCAAAGGCGCACATTATTGACGGCCGGGTCCGGCATGCAATGCTGCTTGAGCTTTTTACCGACGGCGGCATCGGAACACAGCTGGTAAAAAAACAAAAGGCTTAAATAGTAACAAAGTCGCAAAAAGTCCCCTGCGGTCATTGCGAGGAGCCCTGAGCCTGCCGAATGGGCGACGAAGCAATCCCATAAAATTTCAGAAAGCAGTGAGATTGCCGCGCTTCGCTCGCAATGACAATTGTGCGTTTTTCGACTTTTTGCGACGTCATCAAATAACAACATACAAAGATTTCGACATGAAAAACACGGTTCAGATTACTGATAAGAATATTTTTCAGACCTACAGCCGGTACCCGGCAGTGCTGGTTAAGGGAAAAGGCTCAAAACTCTGGGATGCGCAGGGCAACGAGTATATTGATTTTCTCTCCGGCATTGCCGTGTGCAACCTCGGACACTGCCACCCGGCGGTGGTACGCGCTGCCCAGGCACAGATGAAACAGCTTATTCATGTGTCAAACTTTTTTTATACCGAACCGCAGGCAGAGCTTTCCGCGCTTCTGACCGGAAACTCCTTCGCCGACCGGGTGTTCTTCTGCAACAGCGGCGCCGAAGCCAATGAAGCGGCGCTTAAGCTGGCGCGCAAGTATTGCCGGGACCAGGGCGATACCCGGCGGTTTGAAATCATCACCATGCACTATTCTTTTCATGGCAGAACTTTCGCCACCCTTGCGGCAACAGCGCAGAAAAAATTTCATAAGGGCTTTGAACCGCTGCTGCCGGGTTTTCGCTATGTGCCATACAATGATATAGCCGCCCTGCGGCAGGCGGTCACACCGCAGACCTGCGCGGTACTGCTTGAGCCTATTCAGGGCGAGGGCGGGGTCAACATCCCTGACGCTGCCTATTTGCGAGAAGTGCGGCAGATGTGCGATGAGCACGGGCTGCTGCTCATTTTTGATGAGGTGCAGGTAGGCATGGGTAGAACCGGAAAGCTTTTTGCCTACGAACACTACCGGGTCAAACCGGACATTATGACCCTGGCGAAGGCACTCGCCGGAGGGCTGCCGGCCGGGGCCATGCTGGCACGAAAACATGTCGCCGAAAGCTTTACCCCCGGCACCCACGCCTCGACCTTCGGCGGCAACCCGGTTGCCATGGCTGCCGGCGTAGCGGTCATGAAGATCCTGCTGCAGGGCGATGTTCTGAACAACTGCCGGATGATGGGTGGCTATTTTATGAACGGGCTGAAAACGCTGCAGAAAAAGTTTCCCGCCATCGTGAAAGACGTGCGCGGCAAGGGCCTCATTATCGGCATGGAGCTGAACCGGGAGGGAAAAGATATCGTCAGGCAATGCCTCAACCAGGGCATCATCATCAACTGCACCATGGACAGAATTCTGCGCTTCGTGCCGCCGCTGATCATCACCCGCAGTGAAATAGCCCGTTGCCTGAGCGTGCTGGAAAATATTTTTTCAAAACGGTAATTACCCCGCAGCCCTTCGAAAGAAATAAAGCGGGGGGTGAAGATGGATTCGTCGTTTGCAGGTTAACCATGAAAGTTAAAAAAGACCTTTTAAGCCTCTATGATCTGAACAAAAAAGAGATCGAGGCATTCCTGACCAGGGCGCTGGAGCTGAAAAAGAAACAGAAGCAGGGAGAACTTTACCATCCCCTCAGGGGCAAGACCCTGGGCATGATTTTTGAGAAGCCGTCCACCCGCACCCGCGTGTCCTTCGAGGTCGGGATGTTCCAGCTTGGCGGTCTTGCGCTCTATATGCGCTGGACCGATACCCAGCTGGGCCGCGGCGAGTCGATAGCCGATACCGCCCGCACCCTGTCGCGCTACATGGACGGCATCATGATTCGCACCTTTTCCCAGGCGACCCTTGAAGAGTTTGCCGCTAACGCAACCGTGCCGGTGATAAACGGCCTTACCGACATCTGTCACCCCTGCCAGATACTGGCGGATATTCTCACCATACGGGAAAAGAGAAAAAGCCTGAAGGGGCTGAAGGTGGCCTATATCGGGGACGGCAACAATATCGCCCATTCCTGGATCCATGCCGCCCTCAGGCTGCAGTTTGATCTTGCGCTGGCCTGCCCGAAAACACACTGTCCTGCTTCCTCTGTTCTGGAAACGGCGCAGCGGGAAGCAGCGTCAAATATCACGCTGTTCCACGACCCGTTCGAGGCGGTAAAGAATGCCCATGTGATCAGCACGGACACCTGGGTCAGCATGGGGCAGGAAAAGGAGTACCACGGCAGGATCAGGGCGTTTCAAAACTTCCAGGTAAACGCCCGGCTGGTGGAAGCGGCTGCCCCGGGTGTCATGGTCATGCACTGCCTGCCCGCACACCGGGGTGAAGAGATAACCGACGAGGTGATGGACGGCGAACACTCGGCCATTTTCGATCAGGCGGAAAACCGCCTGCACATACAGAAAGCGATACTGGAACTGCTTATGAGCTGATAAGCTGTCAGCTGCTATGAAACGGGCGTACGTCAAGGGAAAAATCCTATTAATCAACATGCATAGGTACTTACCTACAATCAGGCTGTTGATTTGGAGTTTTCCTAGAAATTCTTAAAAAGGGCTTTCAT